>Ga0315910_10004812_pt1 | contig 11197 bp, 7 predicted proteins | sample EdamamesoilMG_FD_204470 | JGI IMG/M metagenome (GOLD analysis project Ga0315910, IMG submission 204470) | Garden soil microbial communities collected in Santa Monica, California, United States - Edamame soil | ecosystem: Environmental > Terrestrial > Soil > Garden | place: USA: California...
GAAGTGCGCCGCGGCGGTCCCGCTGACGGCGCAATCCGTGGGCGATCTGCGATCGGCTAGGGCTAGGAGCCTGTCCGAGAATCCGCGCACCGGATCACCGGGCGGGCGGAGCCCGCCCGGAGAACCGGTGCGGTCACGCTGACGGCGAGTCGCCCATCGGCGATGGGCTAGGGCTTCTCGATCCCGAGCACCAGGGCCTCGCCGTACTCGAGCTGCACGCCGTCGCCGACCGCCAGGTGCGTCACGAAGGCGCGTCCCTCGGGCGTCTCCAGGCGGTGGGCGATCAGCTCGCCGGAGGAGAGCGCGAAGACCACGATGTCGTGCTCGCGGTCGATCGACTCGATGCGCACGCGCACGGCCACGGCCGCGCCCAGGCCAGCGGCCGGCTTCGCGCCGGGACGCGCGCGGCCCGCGGCGAAGGCCGCCTCGCCGGCGCGCAGATCCTCGCCGGGCGCCAGCTTGGCGGCCGCCAGGGTCTCCTTGAAGCGCACGCGCAGGTGGTCGCCGACCGCGATCTGATCGAAGTTGTGCACGCCCTCGCCGACCGTGAGCTCGACCTGCCGGCCGTCCTCGCGCCGCAGGGTCAGGCGCCGCTCGGCGGAGGCGATGGCCGTCACCTCGGCGCTGGCGGTGAAGACGTTCGAGAGCTCGGCCCGCGGGTGCTCGGCCGGGGGCGTGGGCAGTGGCGCGCTGCTCTGGCAGGCGGCGCCGAGGAAGAGGACGGGCACCAGCAGGCAGGCCAGGGGGGTCGGAAGGCGTCGATCGCTCATGGGGATGGGGGCCTGGGCAGCAGGACGGGGGAAGGTGCGATGCGCGCGCCCTGCCCCGCCGGTGGTGGCGGGGAAGGGCGCCGAGGAGCGGGGCAGGCGGATCAGCGGCTCCAGCCGAGGGTCAGCATCAGGGCGTAGCCGTCGAGGCCCTCGTCGAAGTCGTCGATGTCATCGGTCAGGTAGTACTTGGCCTCCAGGCCGAGTGCGATGCGATCGGCCACGTTGACGGTCGCGCCCAGGAAGACGTTGCCAGCCCACAGGAAGCCGTCGTCGTCGACGGTGACGCCGCCGCTGGAGGCCTCGGCGTCGTAGTAGAAGCCGCCGACCCCGGCGCCGCCGTACAGGTCGAGGATCCACAGGGGCGCGTTCAGGCGCCCGTTCACGAACAGCGGCACGCTCCACACGTCAGCGTCCACGCCGCCGTCCTCGCCCTCGCCGTCCAGGTAGCCGGCCTCGAACTCGAGCGCGAAGAAGCGCGTGAAGAAGCGCATCCACGAGGCGTTGAAGATGTAGCCGTCGTCGAGGGTGTCCTCGTCCGAGCCCCAGTAGCCGCCCTTGAGCGTGAACCGGCTGCCGTGGAGGCTCTCCTCGGCCAGCAGCGCGGGAATGGGCTCGACGGCGGGGGGAGTCGCCGCCGGCTCGACCGCCAGGAGCGCGGGCAGCGGGGCGGGCTCGAGGCCAGGGGCCGGGTCCGCTTCGGGGCGGGCGTGGCTCACGCCCCCATCGAGCTCTCCGGCGACGAGGATCGAGCTCGTGCGCGGGGCGGCGCAGGCCACGAGGAGGAGGGATGCGAGCGGGGTGGCGAATCGGAACATGGGAACCGTCCTGAGCGGGTTGGAAGATGCGGAGGCCAGACCGGGGCGAGGTTACTCCCCTCAACTCCCTGGGCCCTACGCACTCTGGCGGGGCGGCGCAGCATAGTGTGCGGGGCAGGGCCAGCCAGCTGGAGGGAGGCATTCGAGGCGGGCGATGCCCGGGAGCCGGTGCCCAAGCCCGATCCAGGCGCGAGGCCGCCTGGTCCATGTTCTGGATGTCCGCCCGCCGGAGAGGCCCTCCAGGGCCATGCCAGGCCGGGTTCGCTGCTTGCCCGGGCGGACTCCGTAGCGCCTCCCGGAGTCCAATGGGAGGATCCATGGCTCCCTCCGTCCCCCGACCCGCCGCTCCCACCCGCCAGGCCCCTGCGTGCCCTCCCTCGCGCGACTCCTCCCCACCAGCCTGCGCGCGCGGCTCCTGCTCGCCTTCCTGGCGCTGGTGTCGCTCGTGCTGTTCGTGGGGCTGGCCTCCTACCGCATCAACCAGCAGGTGCGCTCGCGGGTGGAGGAGCTGCGCTCGGACGACTTCCTGGACCTGCGTCACGTGGACCTCGCCAACTCGGGCCTCGAGTTCGAGGGCTACTGGAACCCGGCCGGGAGCTTCCTCGCGACCGACGTCGAGGTCCTGCCGGGCCCGACCCGCCCGCGCCTGCGCGGCGAGATCCAGGCCGTCGACCGCGAGCGCGCCACCTTCACCGTCTACGGCCGCACGATCCACGTCGACCATGACAGCGAGCTGGGCGACACCGACGACGAGGAGGTGCCGATGGAGGCGCTCGTCCCGGGGAACCGCGTCGAGGTGACCTGCAAGCTCGAGGACGGGCGCTGGCTCGCGAACAAGGTCTACCTGACGGACGTCAAGACCAGCGACAAGATCAAGGGCACGGTCACGCGCAGCGAGCTCGACGGCAAGGCCCCGGACTCGCTGGAGATCGAGGGCCTGGTGATCCTGGTCGAGCCGGCCACGAAGGGCGGGGCCGAGAGCTCGCTGGTGCGCATCGAGCGCGCCACCCAGATGATCAAGCTGCTGCACGGCTGCACCGCCGCGGCCCTGGAGCTCGCCGGCCACGGCGTGCCCGAGGCCGAGGCGGGCGCGGCCGACCCCGACTCGCTCCTGACCCCGGCCGGCGAGCGCCTGCGCCAGCAGAGCGAGCAGTTCGCGCGGCTGGTCGAGGAGGCGCAGAGCGAGGGCAGCGACCCGCTCTTCGCGGCGCCCGGCGACTTCCAGACCTCGCTCGGGCCGCTGCGCAAGCGCCTGCCGGCCCTGCGCGCGCAGGTGAGCGAGCTGCTGGAGCTCGCGCGCGCGGGCGGGCGCGAGCTGGTGGCGCGCGTGGACGTGGCCTTCGAGCCCTTCGTGCAGGCCGAGCTGCTGCCGGCCGCCTACGCCTACCTGAGCCAGGCCGAGGACGACCTCGGCGACCAGTTGCGCGGGGTCCTGGAGCGCACCGAGACGACCACGCGCGTGGCCCTGGTGACGAGCGTGGTGGCCGTGATCGTGGCGCTGGTGCTCGGCTACCTCGTGTGGCGCTCGATCAGCCTGCCGATCGGCGAGCTGAAGGAGGCGGCCCTGCGCCTGGGGCAGGGGCACCTCGACACACGCATCGAGCTGCCGGCGCGCGACGAGTTCGGCCTGCTGGCCGGGGCCTTCAACATGATGGCCTCCGAGCTCTCCTCGACCACGGTCTCGATGGAGAGCCTCGAGAGCGTGTTCGACTCGATGGCCGCGGCCCTGGTCGTGTTCGACCCGGAGGGCAACATCGTCAACGTGAACCGCGCCACGCTGACCCTGACGGGCTGGGAGCGTGCCGACCTGCTGGGCAAGACCTTCGACGCGATGTGCCGCTTCTCGGCCGGCGAGACGGTGCGGCCGGGCCCGGGCGCGCGCGAGCCCTCGGGCCTGCCGGCCATGCGCATCGACACGGTCGAGAAGGTCTTCGTCAAGAAGGACGGCAGCGAGTTCCCGGTCTCGCTCTCGGGCGCCGAGCTGCGCTCGCGCGGCGGGCCGCTGCAGGGCTACGTGATCGTGGCCGTCGACCTGACCGAGCAGAAGCGCATCCAGGAGCGCCTGCGCGAGTCGCTGGGCGAGAAGGAGATGCTCCTGCGCGAGGTGCACCACCGCGTGAAGAACAACATGCAGGTGATCTCGAGCCTGCTGGCGATGCAGTCGACCGGCGGCGACCCGGAGGTCGAGATGCGCCTGGAGGAGAGCCAGCGCCGCATCCGCTCGATCGCCCTGATCCACGAGCAGCTCTACCGCTCGAGCGAGCTGGCCCACATCGACGTGCAGGCCTACCTCGAGACCCTCACGGTCCAGCTCCTGCAGTCCTTCGGCAAGGCGGGCAGCGTGCGCCTGGAGCTGGAGGCCGATCCGCTCGAGCTCGACATCGACCAGTCGATGGCCCTGGGGCTGATCGTCAACGAGCTCGTCACGAACGCGCTCAAGTACGCCTACCCGGAGACGAAGGGCGGGACGATCCGCGTCACCCTGCGCGAGCACCCGGGCGGCGAGCGCGTGCTGCTGGTGGCCGACGACGGGCCCGGCATCGCGGCGCGCACGAACGGGGTCAAGCCGACCCTGGGCATGAGCCTGGTGACCACGCTGGCGCGCCAGCTGCGCGGGCGGGTCGAGGTGGACGGCTCGGCCGGCACCCAGGTGCGCGTCTTCTTCGGCCGCAAGGCCGGCGAGGCGGTTCCGGCGTGAGCGCGCGGCGCGTCCTGATCGTCGAGGACGAGATGGTGGTGCAGCTGCACCTCGAGCGCATCGTGTCCGAGCTCGGGCACACCGTCGTGGGCACCGCCATGAACACGGGCGAGGCCCTGGAGATCGCCGCGCGCGAGACGCCCGAGCTCGTGCTGATGGACATCCACCTGGCGGACGGCGACGACGGGGTCGAGACGGCCCGCAAGCTGGTGCGCGGGCACGCCTGCGCGGTCGTGTTCGTGACCGCCTACGCCGACCAGAAGACGCTCGAGCGCACCGAGGAGGTCGGCGCGGCCGGCTACCTCGTGAAGCCCTTCACGGCGCCGGCCGTGCGCGCGGCCATCTCGACCGCCATGAACGGCCACCTGCGCCTCCAGCGGGCACGGGGCGAGGCCCGCGCGCTGTCCTCGATCCTCGACAGCCTGGGCGACGCCCTGTTCGTGCTGGACGAGTCCGGCGCGATCACCTTCGCCAACCCGCGCGGCGGCGAGCTGACCGGCTGGCCGCCGCACGAGGCCGAGGGCAAGTCCCTGCTCGAGGTCGTGAGCGTGCCGGTCGACGCCGAGCGGCGCGCCCTGGAGGCGCTGGTCGTCACGGCGCGCACGACGCGCACGCCCCAGCGCCTGGGCGGGCTCTCGATCCGCCAGCGCCGCGGGGCCGAGCGCCTGGTGGACCTCGAGCTCGAGCCCGTGGCCGAGGAGGAGGGCACCGGCAGCCTGGTCGTCAGCCTGCGCGACCGCACCCCGCGCCCGGCCGCGCCGGCCGCCGGCGCGCGCCTGGTCCGGCGCCCCTTCGGCAAGGGCACGCGCCTCCTGGTCTACTCGCACGACACCTTCGGCCTCGGGCACCTGCGCCGGTGCCTGGCCCTGATCCGCGCCCTGTGCGCGCGCCACCCCGAGGCCTCGGCCCTGCTGGTGACCGGCTCGCCCATGGTGCACCGCTACCCGATGCCGCCCGGGGCCGACTACGTGAAGCTGCCGGCGGTCAAGAAGGTCGAGTCCGAGCAGTACGAGGCGCGCACCCTGAACGTCTCCGGCGCCGCCATCCGCACCATGCGCAGCAACCTGATCCTGCACACGCTGCGCGACTTCGACCCGAACGTGCTGCTGGTCGACCACTCCCCGACCGGCAGCAAGGGCGAGCTCCTGCCGGCCCTCGAGCACCTGGCCGAGCGCGGCGGCTGCACGCGCATCCTCGGCCTGCGCGACGTGATCGACGCGCCGCGCGACGTGATCGAGCTGTGGAAGGCGACCGGGGTCTACGGGGTCCTCGAGCGGCACTACGACCACCTGCTCGTGTACGGCAACCAGGGCGTCTACGACCCGGTGCAGGCCTACCGGCTGCCGCCCGCGGTGGCCGCGCGCACGCGCTTCGTCGACTACGTCTGCGACCGCTCGGCGCCGCCGGAGGCCGGCGCGCCGGCCGATCCCACGCCGCTCATCGTCGTCACGATCGGCGGCGGCGACGGCGGCGGCGAGACGGTGATCCTGCCGTTCCTCGAGATGCTGCGCGCGCACCGCGCGGAGCTCGACTTCCGCGCCGAGATCCTGACCGGGCCCTTCCTGGCGCCCGAGCTGGCCGCGCGTGCCGCCGCCCTGGCCGAGGGCCTGCCGGTGCGCCTCACCGACTTCGTGCCCTCGACGGCGGCGCTCTTCCGCCAGGCCGAGGTCGTGATCGCGACCGCCGGCTACAACACGACCACCGACCTCTTCCAGCACGCGCGCGCGGCGGTGCTGGTCCCGCGCGTCCTCTACCGCCAGGAGCAGCTCATCCGTGCGCGCCGGCTCGAGGAGCTCGGGCTCGCCACCTGTCTCGGGCCCGACGAGGTCACGCCCGAGCGCCTCTTCACCGCGCTGCAGGCGGCCCGCCGCGCGGCCCCCCTGGCCCGCGCGCGGACCGAGGGGCGGCTCTTCCTGGAGGGCGCCGAGCACGTGGCCGACTTCTGCGCCACCCTGCAGGTCGACGTGCGCGAGTAGCGCCCGCCAGGGGGTGGTCGTTCGCGCCCGGTGTAAACCTCTGGCCCCCGCGCGCGTTGGGGCCCCGGAGGCTACCCTTCCCTGCGCGTGCCCATGCCCCGAGCGAACCCTCCCGTACCGGGCTCCCGGCCGGCCCTCCTGCCGCGCTCCCTGGCGGGCTCGGTGGCCGCGCATGCCGTCCTGATCGGCGCCGGCTTGCTGCTCGGCGTGCTGGCCCCCGGCGGGGCCGAGCGCGCGCCGCGCGCCTTCACGACCACCCTGACGGCCCGCGCGCCGCTCGAGGCCGACCCGGTCGAGGAGCTCGAGCTGCCCGCCGAAGCCCCCCTGGCCGAGGCCGAGCTGGCCGAGTCCATCGTGTGGGCCGAGCCGGTCTTCCCGCTGCCGGCCGCGGAGCCCGTGGTCGCCGCCGCGCCGCGCACGGTCGACTGGCTGCCCGAGCGTCCGCTGGCGATCGGGACGCTGGCTCCTCCCAGGCCCGCGGCCGAGGACGTCGCCCAGGTCGCGGCGCCCGCCGAGCTCCCGCTCGCCGCCGTTCCGGCGCCACCCGTGGTGCACGAGCCCGTGCCGCGCGAGACGCCCGCCCCCGCCTACCCGCGCCTGGCGCGGCGCGCCGGCGAGGAGGGCTCGGTCCTGTGCCGGCTGCACCTCGACGAGGCCGGCGCCGTGCGCGCGGTCGAGGTGCTCGAGTCGAGCGGCCACGCGCGCCTGGACGAGGCCGCGCGCGCGACGCTCGCGACCTGGACCTTCGAGCCGCGCCGCGAGGACGGCCGCGCCGTGCCGGGCAGCCTGCTGCACCGCGTGACCTTCCGCCTGACCTCGGGCTGACGGGGCCGCATGAGCCCTGCGCCGGTCCTCCTCGCCCTGCTCGCCTGGGCCCAGGCGCCGGGCCTCGAGAAGCCGGAGGGAGAGGCCGCGGCGCGCCCGAGCTTCCTGCTCGTGCTGGCCGACGACTGCACGCGCGACGACCTGGGCACCTACGGCGGTCCGGCGCGCACGCCGCACCTCGACCGGCTCGCGGCCGAGGGCCTGACCTTCACGCGCTGCTACCAGGCCTCGCCGCTGTGCTCGCCGACGCGCTCCTGCCTGTACACGGGCCTCTACCCGGTGAAGTCCGGGGCCTACACGAACCCGGCCCAGGCCTACGAGTGGGTGCGCAGCATCGCCCACTACCTGCAGGCGGCGGGCTACCTGACGCACCTCTCGGGCAAGCGCCACGTCCTGCCCGAGTCGGTCTTCCCCTTCGAGTACAGCGGGCGGCGCCGGCCCGATCCGGCGGCCCTCGACGACGTCCTGGCGCGCAGCCGCGCGTCGGGCCAGCCGTTCCTGTTCATCGCCGCCTCCAGCCTGCCGCACTTCCCCTGGGACGACGGTGGGGGGCGCTACGCGCCCGAGGAGGTGGTCCTGCCGCCGGTGATGGTGGACACGCCCGAGACGCGCGCGGCCTATGCGGGATACCTCGGCGAGGTGAGCGCCTTCGACGCCGAGGTGGGGCTGCTGCTCGAGCGGCTCGAGCGCGCCGGGCGCCGCGACGACACGCTGGTCCTGGTGCTGTCCGAGCAGGGCAGCCGCTTCCCCTTCGCCAAGTGGACCTGCTACGAGGCCGGGCTGGCCAGCGCCTGCCTCGTGCGCTGGCCCGGGCGCCTCGCGGCCGGCACGCGGAGCGACGCGCTGGTCGAGTACGTCGACGTCGTGCCGACCCTGCTGGAGGCCGCCGGGCTCGCGCGGCCGGAGATCCTGGACGGGCAGAGCTTCCTGCCCGTCCTGACCGGCGCGGCCACGCGCCACAAGACCCACGTCTTCGCGCTGCAGACGACGCGCGGGATCCTGGACGGCCCGCCGCACTACGGGATCCGCTCGGTGCGCGACGAGCGCTACCGCTACATCCTCAACCTGACGCCCGAGGTCGCCTTCCACAGCGCCGCGAGCAAGGACCCGATGTTCGTGAGCTGGGAGCGCCGCGCCGCGGCCGGCGACGAGCACGCGCGCCGGCTGGTCGCGGCCTACCACCAGCGGCCGGCGGAGGAGCTCTACGACTGCGCCGCGGATCCGTGGAACCTGGTCAACCTGGCGGGGTACGAGTCGCTCGCCGAGGTGCGCAAGGGGCTGCGCGCGAAGCTCGACGCCTGGATGGCCGCCCAGGGCGACGAGGGCCAGGCGACCGAGCTCGCCGCGATCGAGCGCCTGCCGGAGAGCGCCCGCCGCCGCGAGCGCAAGGGCCTCGACGAGGACGACTGACCCACCCCGGGACCGCCGCGCTCCAGCGCGGCCACGGGCCCGCCGGGCTCCAGCCCGGCTTCTTCTTCTTCTGTCCGACTCTGCTCCGCGCCCTCCGCGTCTCCGCGCTCCTCTTCTCTTCAGATCGGAATCGGAGGAGCGCGGAGACGCGGAGGGAAGACGCGGAGAGCGCGGAGACAGAAGCGGAGAGAGGAACAGAGCGGAGCCGGGCTGGAGCCCGGCGGTCCCGGCGAGGCTAGAACTGGAAGTAGATGAAGGGCTGCGCGCCGGTCGCGACCCACGGCAGCACCAGGGCCCAGGCGACGCCGTAGGCGAGCGCGAAGAGCCCGTCCGGCGTGGCGCGCTCGAGCGGCACCAGCGTGCGCCGGCGCGCGAGCAGGTGCAGCGCGAGCAGCACGGCCAGGAACGGCAGCCAGCGCCAGCTCACCTCCTGGAGCCCCGGCCCCGTCAGGCCGAGCAGGTTGCGCCACAGGCGCCAGGCCGTGCGGAAGTCCTGGGCACGGAACACGACCCACGCGAACAGCACCGCGAGCGGCGTCAGGACCCAGCCGGCCGCCGCCGCGAGGCGCCCCGTCAGGCTCGCGGCCGACACACGCGCCGCCCACAGGCGGTGGACGACGAGGTAGAGCCCGTGCAGGAGGCCCCAGCAGACGAAGGTCCAGCGCGCCCCGTGCCACAGCCCGCACAGGAGGAACACGAGCGCAAGGTTCACGTAGGTGCGCCCGGGGCCCACGCGGTTGCCGCCCAGCGGGATGTAGAGGTAGTCGCGGAACCAGCTCGAGAGCGAGACGTGCCAGCGGCGCCAGAAGGCCGTGATGTCGCCCGCCAGGTAGGGGAAGTCGAAGTTGAGCGTCAGGCGGTAGCCGAGCAGCGCCGCGCAGGCGATGGCCATGTCGCTGTAGCCCGAGAAGTCGCAGTAGATCTGCACCGAGTAGAGCAGCATCCCGATCCAGCTGGCGAGAGCCCCGTGGCGCTCGGGCGCCGCGAACAGGGCCTCGACCGTGGGCGCCACCTGGTCGGCGATGCAGGCCTTCTTGGCGAAGCCCACCAGGAACAGGATCAGGGCCGGGCGCACGGCCACCTCGGCCCAGCGCCGCGCCTGCCCGAGCTGCGGCAGGAAGTCGAGCGCGCGCACGATCGGGCCGGCCACGAGCTGCGGGAAGAAGGCCACGAACAGCGCGAAGTCGAGGAAGCTCCGCGTGGGCGCCATGGCCCCGCGGTACACGTCGATCGTGTAGCTCATCGACTGGAAGGTGTAGAAGCTCACCCCGACCGGCAGCACGATCGCGAGCGTCGGTGCCGAGAGCTCGAAGCCCAGCCAGGCGCCCAGGGCCACGGCCGAGTCGACGAAGAAGCCGCAGTACTTGAAGAACCCGAGCACCCCCAGGTTCGCGACGATCGAGAGCACCAGCCAGGTCCGCCGCCGCGCGGGCGCCGCCGTGCGCTCCAGGGCCAGGGCGACCCCGTAGTCGAGCGCCGCCGTGGCGAAGAGCAGCGCCAGGAAGCGCGCGTCCCAGGCCCCGTAGAAGACGCAGCTCGTCGCCAGCAGCCACAGCTTGCGCGCACGCGCTCCCCGCAGGCCCCAGTGGACCAGGAAGCACACCAGGAACAGGACGAAGAAGCGACCCTCGGTGAAGATCATCGCAGGCGCGGGTCCCTGGGCGCGCGCAGGGCGGCCCTCACGGGCGCGACTCCATGTGCTGGACGAGGAGCCGCGCGAGGGTGCGCGAGAACTCGAGCGCGCCTGCGCGCGAGAGGTGCCCCGCGTCGTAGCGCGACTCGAGCGTGAACAGCGCCGGCCAGCGCAGCGGCTGGTTCAGGTCGAAGAGCGTCGCGATGGCTCCGGCGCGCTCCAGCACGCGGCCCTCGGGGCGCGGGCTGCGGTCGGGCACGATCACGTGCACGAGCTCGGCGCCCAGCGCGCGCACGGCTGCCGCGCGCGCCACGAAGGCCTGCGGGACGAGCGTGGCCACGTCCGGGAGCTCGCCCTCCCCGGCCTCGAGCTCGCGCACGCGCCGCAAGTAGTCGCTCGGGTCCGCGCGCAGGCGCTCGGCGCGCAGGCGGTCGACCTCCTCGGCGTTCTCCTCGAAGGGCACGTAGCCGTGCCGGCGGGCCAGCTCCTCCGCCGCCAGGGTCGTGCGGCGCGCGCCCGTCAGGTCCTCGTCCAGGAAGCCCCCGAGCATGGCCGGGCCCTGCCCGTAGCTCGTCAGGTTCCACAGCAGCGCCTGCAGGTGCCGGTGCGCCAGGTCGAGGCGCCAGGCGGGCTCGAGCCAGCCGGCCGCCTCCGCCATGCGCGCGAAGAGCGGGCGCTCGCCGGCCAGCTCGCGCTCGTCGTCCGGCTCGCAGGTGGCGCTCGCCAGCGCGCTCAGGACGTCGCGCGTGCGTCCCGGCGTGTGCCAGTAGACGACGCGTCCGGCCGTGGGGTCCTCGCGCGGCGGGAAGCGCGGGTCGAGCGCCAGGCACTCGAACAGGACCCAGCGCAGGCGCTCCGGCGCGCGCGCCAGCACGGCGCGCAGGATCAGGTCCATCTCGAAGGGGCGCACGCCGCCGATCCCGAAGTTGAAGCTGCGCAGCGGCCGTCCGAGCTGCGCCAGCTCCGCCTCGAAGGCGGCCGGATCGAAGGCGCGGTAGACGCGGCTCGAGCCCAGGAACACGAGGTCGTACTCGTCGGCGTGCTCCTCCCACCAGCGCATCATGGCCGCC
>Ga0315910_10004813_pt1 | contig 11195 bp, 8 predicted proteins | sample EdamamesoilMG_FD_204470 | JGI IMG/M metagenome (GOLD analysis project Ga0315910, IMG submission 204470) | Garden soil microbial communities collected in Santa Monica, California, United States - Edamame soil | ecosystem: Environmental > Terrestrial > Soil > Garden | place: USA: California...
CTGTAGCTCCGGCATAACCTAAACGTCGGCCTCCTCTGCAACTCAATTGCATTCGTTATCACGTTTTTTCGCAGCAAGCAGCACGTCGTTCCGCCCTTGCTCCTTCGCAGCACGCTTTTGCCCTTACGTCGTCACGACCGTCACGATCGTCACGATCGTCACGGCACTTTCTCAGCACGCCCGGGACGGGCGAAAAAAAGGCAGCGCCAGCAGGGAACCGGCACTGCCCTGGCACCTAAGGGAGGTAAGGTGCGCCAAACAGTTGGGGCAATGTCGTGCATTGCCCTGGATTCATCTGATGCTAGGGGCGGGCGTCGGATCCTTTCGGCCGGGTAGGCAATTCGCGATTCGGCGGAAGGGCCGGCAACTCGATCGGCGCGATCGAAACCCCCGTGCCTTTTGCAAGCAACACGCGGAAGTTTTCGGCAGGCACCGCCTTGCTGAACAAGTGCCCCTGCACCACGTCGCATCCCAAAGCGCGCAGGAACCGGAGCTGCGATTCGGTCTCCACGCCTTCCGCCACCAGCTCCAGTCCCAGGCTGTGCGCCATGGACACGACCGCGGTCACGATGGCGGCATCGTCCGGATCGTCCGTCACATTGCGGATGAACGAGCGGTCGACCTTGACGTCGTGCACCGGGAAGCGCTTCAGGTACGACAGGCTGGAGAACCCGGTGCCGAAGTCGTCGATGGCCAGCCGGATGCCCATGGCGGCGAGCGTGCTCAGCGTGTCGATTACCGACTCGCCCTGTTCCATCAGCATGCCCTCGGTGATTTCCAGCTCCAGGCATTCCGGCGGCAAGCCGGCCTTCTCGAGCGCCGTCGAGATCACCGCCGCCAGGTTCTTCTGCGCGAACTGGCGCGGCGAAAGGTTCACCGCCACGCGCACCGGGGGCCGGGTATCCACCTGCCAGGTCGCGGCTTCCTTGCACGCCGCTTCCAGCACCCAGGCGCCGATGTCGACGATGAGGCCGGTCTCTTCCGCGATGGGAATGAATTCCGCCGGCGAGATCATGCCGTCGCGGTGGTTCCAGCGGATCAGGGCTTCCGCGCCGATGATGCGGTTGGTACGGGCATCGACCTTGGGCTGGTAATGCAGCGTCAGCTCGTTACGCGGCAGCGCGCTGCGCAGCTCGCATTCCAGCACCAGGCGCTCGGTGGAGCGCACCGCCATCTCGCCGGCGTATACGACGTGCGCATTGCCTCCCTGCTTTTTGGCGCGATGCAATGCGAGGTCCGCGCTCTTGAGCATGTCTTCGGTGCTGGCGGTGTCGTCCGGGTAAATCGCGATGCCGATGCTCGCGGTCAGGAACAGCGCGCGGCCATCCACATTGATGGGCGCGGAGAGGGCGCGGCGCAACTCGTTCGCCACCGCGATGACCTGTCCGGGCTCGCGCAGTTCCTCGGCGATAAGCGAGAACTCGTCGCCGCCGGTGCGGGCGATGGTGTCCACGCTGCCGAGGCAGGATCGCAGGCGGGAGGACACTTCCTGCAGGACGCGGTCGCCGGTGTCATGGCCCAGCGTGTCGTTGATGCGGTTGAAGCGGTCGAGGTTCAGGAACAGCAGGCCGACCAGCCAGCCGTTGCGATCGGCGCGTGTGAGGGCCAGCGACAGCCGGTCGCGCAGCAGCGTGCGGTTGGGCAGGCCCGTCAGCACGTCGTAGCGCGCGAGGAAATCGAGGCGCGCTTCCACTTGCTTGCGCCGCGTGATGTCCTGGATGAGGCCGGTCATGCGCAGGGCGCGGCCGTCGCTCGTGCGTTCCATCACCCGGCCGCGGATGCCGGCCCAGACCACGGCGCCGGCCTTGCGGTCGAGCCGGCAATCGGCCTGGAACATGGGAGCTTCGCCGGAAATGTTCTTCTGCACCGAGGCAAGCAGGTTGGAGAAATCGTCCGGGTGCAGCGATTCGCGGATGAAGTCGAGTCCGCCTTCCGTCTCGCGCGCTTCGTGGCCCAGCAGCTTTGCCGTCGCCGCGTCATAGAAGATGCGGCCCGTCTCGACGTTCCAGTCCCACAGTCCCTGGTCCGCCGCGTCGAGCGCGAGCTGGAGCTGTTCCTTGCGCTCGATCATCGATTTTTCCGCGGCGACCTGCGCGGTCACGTCCTGGATGATGCCTTCGAGCCCGACGAGCCTGCCGTCGGCGCCGTAGACGCCCTGGCCGTGTTCCCACACCCAGCGCATCTGGCGGCCCGCCGTGATGATCCGATAGCGCAACAGGAAGCGCTTGCCGCCTGCGTTCTGCACCTGCTCCCAGATGCGTTCGCGATCTTCCGGGTGGATGAGGTTGACGTACGACATGCTGCGATTGTGGATGAGCTCGTGCGCGCGGTAGCCCGTCAGCTCGAAGCAGCCGTCGCTCACGAATTCCATGGTCCAGTAGCGGTCGTTCATGCAGCGGTAGGCCATGCCCGGCAGGTGGCTCATGAGCGTGGTGAGCACCCGTTGCTTCTCATTGAGCGCGCGCAGGGCTTCGCCGCGCTGCTGCTCCTTCTCCATCGCGTCGAGCGCGAACGAGACGTTGGAGGCGATCTTCTTGACCAGCTCGAGCAGGTCGGCCTCGAACACGCTGGCGTCCGCGGCGTAAAGCACCAGCGCGCCGACGGGCGCGCCGCCGCGGGTGAGCGGCACGCTGGCCGAGGACCCGAAGCCGGCCGCCAGCAGGCAATCCCGCCAGGGCGCGGTGATCGGATCGGCGGCGATGTCCTTGCATATATAAGGTGCGCCGGTATGGATGGCCGTGAGGGTGGGGCCGCGCGGTTCGTCCTGGATCTGCTTGCGGAACGACATGAACAGCGGGGTGTTCCCGGCGGCGGCGACCGCTTCCACGAGTCCGGTGCGCGCATCGAGGAGCACGATGCCGGCCAGGCTGAAGCGGCCGAACTCCACCGCGATCCGGCACACTTCCTCGAACAGCTGCGCGGGATCGCGCAGGCGAACGATCGCTTCGCAGGTCTGGCCCAGCGCGGCGTACAGGTTGTCCACGCGCTGGATTTTCTGGCGCAGGATGGTTTCGGGCGGTGGCTGCAGCGCCACCACGGAATTGTTGGGCTTCATGCAGGCGGCGTTCATTGGGAACTGGGCGGACGCGAACGCACGGCACCGGCAAGGCCGGACGGGGCGGCGATGTTCGATGAATCGGGCAAAGCAGGGCGCGCGGGGCGCGCCATGGCGGTACGGCTACGACGACTGGATTCCGGCAGCATTTTCCCTCCCCAGAGAATGCCAACCGGCGGGGTGCCGGAGGCGAAGGCGCGCATTCTAGGAATGCAGGGGGGTGGAATCCCCACCCGAAAGGGTGGTTGTGGCGGCGCGCAAAACAAGGGTCCGGCAGGGGCGGAAACGTCCCGCCGGGTCAAGACCTTACGTGCAGGGAAGGACCCGGGCTAGCCGAGCAGGCCGTGGCTGCGGGCGAGGAAAATGGCCTGGGTGCGGTTCTTCGCGCCCAGCTTTTCGTAGACCTGGCGCAGGTGCCACTTCACGGTATTGGTCGAGACGAACAACTGCTGGGCGACGGCCAGGTTGGAATAACCCTGGTCGAGGCGCTGCAGGATCTGCACTTCCCGGGTGGAGAGGCCTTCCACCAGCGATTTCATGTCGGACACCGGCCGGGACGGCGCCCCGCCGTCTTCCGATTCGAACGCTGCAAGCAAGGTCGCCACCCAGGCGGCGGCCTTGCGGTCCAGCTTGACGACGGGATCTTCGGCCAGCGCCTGCATCAGGACCTGGCAAGGCAATCCTTCATCCACGATCGAACGCACGGCGCCCATGGTTGCGGCCATCCGCACCGCCGCGCCGAGCGCCCGCAATGCGTCGGCGGGGCGACCGGCTTTCTGCAATGCCATGGCTTCCAGCGTGCGCAGCTTCACGAGCCGGCGGCGCCGCAGGAACTGGGTGGCGTGCCGGATGTTGACGTCGAGGCGCGCCAGGGCTTCGTCGCACCGGCCCTCGTGCACCAGCAGGCGAATGGTGCCGATGCCCATGCCGTTGATCTCGTCGCTCGGCACGATCAGTTCGGGCACGGTCTCCGGGGGCGGCGGCGTATCGAAAGCATTGGCGATGAGGCGCGCCCGGCTCACATCGCCGGCAAGGAGTGCGATGCGGGCGCGTTCCCATTCGACCGCCACCATGACGCGCGGCATCCCCGTGCGCACCGCATGCCGGCTTGCCGCGTCCAGCGTTTCGTCCGCGCGGTCCGTTTCGCCGCGGGAAAGGTGGACCCGCGCCCGCGTGAGGTAGGCAAGCAGGATGGTTTCCACGGAGGGTATGGCATCCAGGAACCGGTAGTACTTGTCGATCCACGCTTCCGCCTCGTCGACCTCGTTGAGCTCGTACAGCAGCTCGGAGCACAAGCCGATGGTGTTCGCGGGCAGGAAGCCCGGCTCCAGCCAGGTGCGCACCTCGCCCGCATGGTCGGCGACCAGCGCTTCGATCGAGCGCAGTTTGCGGATGGCGCCCTTGAGGTCGCCCAGGCAGGCATCGTGGATCGCCGAGTGGCCCACCGTGTGCGCGAGCCCGAAGACATTCGCCGGCCGTGTTTCCGCGTGGCAGGCCATGGCTTCATGCAGGCATTTTTGCGCCTCGTCGTGCCGGCCCACGGTGACGTAGCCGAATGCCAGCTGGTTGGCGAGCATGCTTCTTTCCCTGGGCGCATCGCGGCCGATCTGGCTCCAGGCGGCTTCGCCGCGCTCGATCATGGTCCTGAACTGGCCGGCTCGCGCCAGCAACACCGGCTCGAGCGCGATGAGCGCATTGCGGAAGATGCCCTCGGTCTGCTGGTCCGCCGCCAGTTGCCGCAATTGCTGGAGGGCCTCGCCCGCGCGGCGGTATTCCTGGCAGAAGTTCAGCGCCCAGGCGTTGGCGACCACCAGCACCGGGTGCTTCTGGAGCTCCTCGGCCGGCAATGCGCGAAGCCAGGTCAGGATGGTGCGGAACTGCGCGGCCTGGATCTGCGCATCCATGCATTCCTTCATGCGCTCGATCGCGCCCGTGATGTCGCGGGCCTCGAGGCAGTACTCGACCGCCTCCTGGACCTGTCCATTGCCTGCGCACCAGTCCGCCGCCTTGCGTGCTATCTCGCGCGCTCGCCCGGGATGCTGGCGTTCGAGGCGCTCGCGCAGGAAACCGGCGAACAGCGAATGGAAGCGGTACCACTGGCGCGACCCGTCCAGGGGATGCAGGAACAGGCTGGCGTTCTCGAGCTTCATCAGCATGCCGCCGCAATCGGGCTGGCCCGTCACGGCCTCGCACAGCGGGACGGAGAGGCGCCTCAGGATGGAGGTCTGCAGCAGGAATTCGCGCATGTCGGCCGGCAGCCGGTCGACCACGTCGACCGCGAGGTATTCCACGATCTGCGCGCTCGATCCGGACAGGCCGTCGACCACGCGGTCGTGGCCGGCATTGCGCGCGAGCGACATGGTGATCAACTGCAGTGCCGCGATCCAGCCCTCGGTTTTCTCGAGCAGCATGTCCAGCGTGTCCCGGCCCAGCTGCGCGCCGGAACGCACATACAGGAACTGCGCCGCCTCGCTGCGCAGGAAGCGGAGGTCCTCGCCGGTGATGTCCACGATCTCGCTGCGGACCCGCAGGCGCGCCAGCGGCAGGGCGGGAACGGCGCGCGTGCCGATCACGACGTGCATGTTCGCGGGCGAGTAGTCCAGCAGCATTTCGAGCAGGGCCAGCGAGCCGGCCTCGCGCAAAGTTTCCGCTTCGTCGAGGAACAGCGTGAAGCGCAGGTGCTCCGAGGCGCAGCGGTTGATGACGGCAAGCAGGTCCGGGGCGCCCGTGGTGGCCTCGCGCAACAAGATGGCGATCAGCGTCGCCAGCAGGTTCGACGGGTCGTTCGAGGCTTCGTCCAGCGTTACCCAGCCGATGCTTTCGCCGCCTTCCTGGAGGCGCCTGGACCATTGCACCATCAGGGTGGTCTTGCCGTACCCGGCGGGGGCCTGGATCAGAACCAGCTTGCAGCGATGCGCCGATTCCAGCCGGTCCAGCAGCCGCTTGCGGCTGACGGCATCGGCACGCAGCGCCGGCGCCGCGAGCTTCGCGAGCGCCAGCGGCCGGGCCGGTCCGGATTCGGAGGGGCGGGACATGGAGTGCCGGTAGGAATGTGTAACGAGATTATGCGCCGAGAGAAGGGCCGTGACAGGAAGGGCCGTGACAGAAGGGCCGTAACAGAAGGGCCGTGACAGAAGGGCCGTGACAGAATGGCGTGACGGGTGACGGGTAAGAGACAAACTGGGCGGCTTGAAGCCGCCAGGGTACGCGGTGCATTACTAAAAGCCCTACAGCATCCTTCTCACCACGAAGGCACAAAGGACACGAAGGGGCACGAAGAAGGGCAAAGAAATGGATGACAAATCAAGCGGCAGCTGTTTTCGAGGCAGATGGTCATTGCATCCATGAGACGTCTGGCTGACATGGCGCCACCTGAGGATTCGGACCAATGCTCCCTCTTTTCATTCCCCCTTTTTTCTTTCGCTTTCTTCGTGTCCCTTCGTGTCCTTTGTGTCTTCGTGGTGCGCGGTATGCTTTAGATAGTCGCCCCAGGGCGGAACAGCGCATCCCAGCTGCCAATATCACCGGCAAGGAGGATGAGTCCATCGCGTGGCGGGGGCATGCAAGGGTCCGCGCCGAGGGTCCGCGCCACTTCCGCAGCCGCGGGTGAAAAGAAGGCGGTGACTTCGCACTGCAGCCGGCCTTCGGAATCGAAGCGCGTGAACACCGCCATGTCCGCCGGTCGGCCTGCGGCCAGGTAGAGCGGCGCAAAGGCCTTCTCGATCTCGTCCGACGGTTCGGCTGCCGTCATGCCGTCGCCCAGCGTTTTCGAGAACCAGGTCGTCATGCCGGATTCGTTGCCGTCCGGGTTGCACGGCTTTTCCGTTCACGACGGGCGCCGGTCCAGGAGGGCAGCGCCGGCCGGAAGCGCCATGCGAGCAGAAGCAGGGCGGCTGAGGCGGGCAGCCAGTAGAGATCGGTGGGCACCGGCTCGCGATGGGCGAAGCGGCCATCGCGCATCGCCTCGCTGAGGGATGAGGGTTTGGCAAGGCGCGCGTACTCGAATCCCACCTGCTGCGCGATCTCCTTCAGGTACGGTTCGCGCAAGCTGGACAGGTGCTCGCTGCCGGTGTCGCCCCCTTTCGCCTCTCCCATGCGTTGCACCACGTCTTCCGCGCGCCAGTAGCCCGCCGCTTCGCCATTGCGGTCCGTCTTCGGGATCGGCCGCGGCGTGTCGCCACCCGCGCCGATGAGCCAGCCGCGCACCTGGCCGGGCTTCACGTCGTCGAACACCGGATGCACGTTGGGACGCAGCGGCGGCGCTTCCTGGCCGTCGGTGATGAACACGACATTCGCACCTTTGCCGATGTCGCGGGCGGCGCGGACGGACCAGGACACGCCCTTGGCGATCTCGCTCGAATTCTTCCAGCGCATGCGGCCGTCGATGTATCCCAGCGTGACCAGCAAGCCGTCGTAGTTGCCGCACGCCTCGATCGGCGCCAGCAGCAGCAGGGTGCGATATTCCGTGAAGGCGCCCAGCCCGACGCGCGATCCGCAGGGCAGGTCCAGCAGCGCCTTGCGCACCGCCTGCCGGGCGAACTCGAGGCGGCTGGCCGGCAGGCCGTCCTGCTCGTAGTCCTCCACGTTCATGCTCTGGCTGATGTCGATGAACACCAGCCAGGTCTGGACATTGCGCGAGAGGGGGAAGGGCGGGAGCAGCAGCGCCGCCAGCAGCAGCGCGAACGCCGCAACGAAGAGCCGCGATTCCCTGGCGAACATCCCCTTGAGCATGGATCGCGCGTTCATGGCAGCTCGATCACGAAGCCCTGCGCCTGGGGCGCAACCCGCCGTTCCCATTGCGGCACGTTGTCTTCCTCGTCCGCCGGCGGGTCCGCCTCGGGCGCAAGCCACAGGGTGCGTTCCAGGTTGAAGCGCGCGTCCCAGTCCGACGGATCGTCGCGCAGGAGATCGCGATAGCTCTGCTTTGCAAGCTCGAGGAGCGGCAGCGTGCTGCTGCCGCCGCCCAGGTCGATCGCGGCGCGCAAATGAAGATTGCCGAGGTTGAACAGCGCGGCGCGTTTCAGGTCGGCGCGATCGCCCTGGATCAGCGCCTTGTAGGCTTTCGCGGCTTCCTCCACATCCTTGGTCCGCGCCAGCAGGACCGCCCGGGCAAAGCGCGCTTCGGCCAGCGACGCATCGAGCCCGCCGGCATCCGCGCTTGCGATGGCCGCATTGACGCGCTGCGCCTGCACCAGCCGCCATCCGTGCCATGCCGCGACCAGTCCGAAGACCAGCGCGGCCGCGCCGAACAGGAGATGGACGCGACGGCGGGTCATGTCCAGTTCCTCAGTTGCAGCGAACGGATCGCCAGGAGCATCAGGCAGGCCAGCGCGGCCGCCGCAACGCAATGCCGTCCATAGTCCTGCCGCGGCACCTGTTCCAGGAAATCGAGCGGGAAGTTCTGTTCCCGCCCGACATCCGCCACCGCCAGGGCAATGTCCTCGGGCGTCTGCGCCTGCCAGACGCGATAGGGCGTGCGCAGCGTGCGGAAGAAACGATGCAACGCGATCTCCGGCGCGACGTCGGTCTTGCCGGGCGGCGCGTTGAAGTCCGCGCCGTTCACCGAGCGCAGGTAGATCCAGTTGAGCGCGATGCGATTGCGCGACAGCCCGGCATGGACCAGTCGCCGGGTGGCCGCATCCAGCTTGGCCCCGCCGTCGGACACCAGCAGGATGATGCGGCTGCCCGAGTAGGCGCGTGTGTCGAACTCGGCGATGGCGGCGAGCAGCGCCGCGCCCACGTCGGTGTTCGACAGGCCGCGCCCGACGCCGGCGGCAGCGATGGCGGCCTGCACCACTTCGTCGTGGCGGGTGAAGGGCACCACGTGGATCGGACTGGTGCTGAAGAACATGAGGGCGAAGCGGTCGTCGGGCCGGTCGGCGACGAACTTCGAGAGCATCCCGCGGGCCACCCGCGCCTTCTGCTCGCCCCGCGACCAGGCTTGCGCGCGCACCAGCAATGGATCGAGCTCGCGCCAGTCGCTGGTGAGCATGTTCTCGTCCATGCTGCGGCTGCGGTCCATCAGCACCAGGATTTCCGCGCCGCGGCCGCTGCGCATCACCTGGGTCTCGGGCCGGCCCGGCCCGGCCAGCGCGAGCAGGATCCCGAGGATTGCCAGCACCGCGGATGCGCGCCACAGAAAACCGAACACGCGACCCGCGCGATCCGCGGGCAGCCAGGCCAGGTGGGAGAACGTCAGCGTGTCGCGGCGGCTGCGCAGCAGCGGCAGCACCGCCAGCGGCAGGAGCAGCAGCGCCCAGGGATGCGTAAAGTCGAGTCCGGGGTTCATCGTTCGCGCCGCTTCTCGGCACGCCGCAGTTCGACGCAAAGGCCGTGCACCGACACTGGGTCCGCGGATAGCCCGCCGCCGAAGAAGCGCTGGTTCGATTGCAGGAAGAAGCGCTCGATGTCCTCGCGCAGCGGCAGCAGGTGCGGCGCCCGGCTGAAAAGGTCCGGCAAGGTCGCGGTCTGCATCGTCCGCCCAGCCGTGCGGTCGAATGCCCGGTGCAGGGCGTGCCACGTTTCCGGCGCGGCATCATCGAAGCGGCGCATTTCCCGCAACGCCCGCGCAAAAGGCTGCGTCGACGACGCGCGCCACTGGCGCCACAGCCACCACGCCAGCCAGAGGACGAGCGTGGCCATGCTGGCGCCCGACCACGCGGCGAGCCGCCGCTGCAAAGGTTCGGTCGCCACGAGTGGAGCCGCCCGATCGGGCCGCAGCGACCCGGCCTCGATCGGCCCCGTCGTGCCGCGTGGCGCCAGCGGGGCCAGGCTGAGCGGCCATTCGCCGATGCGCAGCGCCGTCGTACCGTCGGCGGCCTGCACCTCCCACGCCGGGATGCGCGTCGCCATCGGCGCCTGCGGCGCGTTGATCACCTGGAATTCCGCGACCAGCCAGCGGCGTCCGTCATCGCTGGTCTCGATTCGCAGGGTCCGCCGCTCCAGCCAGTTGCCGACGCGTTCCGGGCGCGGCAGCGGCGCGGGATGAAAATCCCGGCCGTCAAGCTGCAGCAGGATGCGTTGGGTGTACACGTCGCCGACGAAATAACCGAAGGGCCGCGGCGCTTCGACAATCGCGTTCGGTGGCGGACCCGCGGGTGGCGGCGGCTCCACCGGTGTGAGGTCCGGCAGTTCCTGCGCTTGCGAGACTGCCGTCAGCAGCATCCACACCGCAGCCGCTGCAACGGCGTGCCGGACCCGCACCGGCGCGCGGGTCACGCGGCAGCCTCGAAGAAGTACTGCGACATGCCTTCCGCGTCGAATCTGCCCAAGGCGTAGAACGGGCGAATGGCCCGCGCCGTGAAGGTGCGGTCGAGCTCCTGACGGCGCCGTGCCACCGCATCGCGCCACTGCTCGCGCAAACTGGGGCGCAACCATAACGTGCGGCGCACCCCGGTTTCCGCGTCGCGCAGCGCGGCGAGGGCGTTCTCCGAAGGCGGTTCGATCTCTGCGGGATCCCAGACCACCATCGGCACCAGCCACGCGTGCGCCAGCATGTCGAGCGCCCGTTCCAGGTTGTCGAGGGGCCAGTGGAAATCCGACACCACGAAGACAAGCCCCCGTCGCCCCGCGAGCTGGGCCGCTGCCTCGGCCAGTCCCGCGCCGTTCCCGGCGCGCGATTCGCATTGCCTCAGCATGGAGGCGAGCACGCTGCCGACGCCGCGGCCCCGCAACGGGGGCCTGAACAGGTCTTCTCGTTCGTGCACATCGAAGGCCTGCATGCCCAGGGCGTCTCCGACGCGAAATGCGCTTTGGCCGAGCGACTCCACGAAATCCGCGGCCACGTCGAGCTTGGTCTGCCGTGCGCCGAAGCGCATGGAGGCCGAGACGTCGACGATCACATGCACGGGAATGCCTGCGCGCTGGCGGTGGACGCGCACCAGCCAGTCGCCGTCGAAGTTGCGCAGGCTTGCGCGCAGGTCGAGCCGGCGGGGATCGGGCCGGTCCTGCAGGCGCGCGTGCGCCACGAACTCCTGGCCTGCGCCCAGGCTGCTGCCCGGATGCGAGCCCGGGCGCTGGCCGCCGACGCGGTCCGGCAGCCGGTAGTGGAACTCCTGCAGCGCGCTCATCGCTAGCGGGGCGTGGGAATCTTTGCGAGGATCGCGGCCACCAGCGCGTCCGCGATTTCCGCGCGGCGCAG
>Ga0315910_10004815_pt1 | contig 11193 bp, 7 predicted proteins | sample EdamamesoilMG_FD_204470 | JGI IMG/M metagenome (GOLD analysis project Ga0315910, IMG submission 204470) | Garden soil microbial communities collected in Santa Monica, California, United States - Edamame soil | ecosystem: Environmental > Terrestrial > Soil > Garden | place: USA: California...
CCGAGACAGTCTGGCTGGTTGGCTCGGGGAGCGTCCGCTAGCATCGAGATCGATCCGGGCCACGTGCCGGAGGCTTGCGGATGCGGTGCGGGGCTCGACTGACCCAAGGGAGTCGGAATGACGATCGATCGCCGTGAGTTGCTCCAAGGAGTCGCGGGTGTCGGCGTGTCGAGTTCCGCCGCGGAGTTCTTCGTCGATCAGCCGCAGCGCGCGGCCGAACTCAAGCTCGCGGGCGCCAAGGAGTTCACGACAGCCTGCAACTTCTGTTCGTGCGGTTGCGGGATGGTCGGTCACGTCATCGCCGGGAAGCTCGTCAACCTCGAGGGAGATCCGGGACACGTCGTGAACGAGGGTGCCCTGTGCGTGAAGGGCACGGCGATGCTGGCGACGCACGATTCGCCGCAGCGCGTGCGCAGCCCGAAGTATCGCGCGCCCGGATCGGACAAGTGGACCGAGATCGGCTGGGATGAGGCCCTCGACAAGCTGGCACGCAAGATCAAGTCCACGCGCGACGCGAACTGGGTGGCGACGGAAAAGGACGGCGACAAGGAGTTCGCGGTCAACCGCACCGACGCGATCGCGTTCCTGGGCGGCGCCCAGAGCACGAACGAGGAGTGCTACCTGTGGACGAAGAGCGCGCGGCTCTACGGCACGAGCTTCCTGGAACACCAGGCACGCTTGTGACACAGCCCAACGGTCCCCAGTTTGGGGGCCACCTTCGGGCGGGGCGCGATGACGAACCACTGGGACGACCTCAAGAACGCGAAGGTCTTCCTGATCGGCGGCTCGAACGTCGCCGAGAACCACGTGATGGCGATGAAGTGGATCCGCCACGCGCAGTCCAACGGCGCCAAGGTCATCCACGTCGACCCGCGCTACAACCGCACCTCCGCGATCGCCGACATCTACGCCTGCATCCGGCCCGGGGCGGACATTGCCTACCTCGGCGCGATCATCCGGCTCGTGATCGAGAACGGCTGGTACGACGCCGAGTACGTGAAGCTGCACACGAACGGGCTGATGCTCGTGAGCGACGACTATGCCTTCGAGGACGGACACTTCAGCGGGTACGACCGCGAGAAGCACAAGTACGACAACGCCACGTGGCGCTATCAGCTCGGTGAGGACAAGCGCCCTGCCAAAGCCGCGGACCTCGACGATCCGCGCTGCGTGTTCCAGAAGCTGCGGCAGCACTACGCGCGTTACACGACCGAGATGGCCGAGCAGATCTCGGGCATTCCCGCCAAGCAGATCGAGCAGATCGCCGAGACCTTCGCGCTGAACCGTCCCGGCACGATCCTCTACGCGCTGGGCATGACCCAGCACACGACCGGCGTGCAGAACATCCGCTGCTACGGGATCCTGCAGCTGCTGCTGGGAAACATCGGCAAGGTCGGAGGTGGCGTCAACGCGCTGCGCGGCGAGCCCAACGTGCAGGGCGCGTGCGACTTCTCGGTCTTGAACAACTACTGGTTCGGCTACTGCGACTACCCGGTGCACACCGAGCCCACGCTCGCGATCTGGACCCAGCACATGGGCACCATCAACCGCGCGATGGTCGTGAACGGGCTCAAGGCGTGGTTCGGCGAGAACGGGACGCCCGAGAACGAGTTCGGCTTCGGCTGGCTGCCCAAGCGCAGCACGAAGAAGGACTACGGCCTGGTCGGGATGACCGAGGATTCCTACGCCGGCAAGCTCAAGCTCATGTGGGTCCTCGGGCAGAACCCGCTGGTGACCAATCCGAATCTGCGCTACGTGCGCGAGGCGTTCGCCAGGCTCGAGTTCCTGGTCGTGCAGGAGCTGTGGGAGACCGAGACGGCGGCGTTCTGGAACGCGCCCGGGGTCGACCCCAAGGCGATCCAGACCGAGGTGATCCTGTTGCCCGCGGCCTACTTCATGGAGAAGGAGGGCACCATCACGAACTCCGGCGCCATGGTCCAGTGGCGCAACGCGGGCGTGAAGCCGCCAGGCGAGGCGCGCGCCGACATCTTCGTGATCGACGAGGTGTTCAGGCGCGTGCGCGCGCTGTACGCGGAGTCGACCGATCCCAGGGATGCGCCGATCCTGAAGGCGAGCTGGGACTACCACAAGGACACGCTGGCCGAGGACGTGCTCAAGGAGATCAACGGCCGCGCCTGCAAGGACTTGCCCGCGAAGGGACTCAAGCAGGGGGACCTGGTGAAGGGCACCCACGACCTGGAGGTCGACGGCTCGACCTCGTCGGGGCTGTGGATGTATGCCGGGGTCTTCGGCGCCGGGAAGAACCTGAGCAAGCGGCGCGACAAGTCCGATCCCTCGGGCCTGGGTCTTTACCCCAACTACGCCTGGACTTGGCCGGACAACACGCGGATCCTCTACAACCGCGCTTCGTGCGACGCGCAGGGCCAGCCGATGCCGGCGCGCGACGCAAAGGGGAAGATCCTCGCGGCCGCCGTGCCGGTGATCCATTGGGACCCGGCCCAGAAGAAGTGGGTTGGCCACGACACGCCCGACGTCCGCTACCTGGACAAGGGGCCGGACACGCCCGAGGGCCAGATGGCGTTCCGCCAGAGCCCGGAAGGCGTCGGACGCCTGTTCGCGGCCGCCTACGAGGACCCTTACAGCGGCGAGGAAGGCTTCCCGCGCGACGTGGCCTACGTTCCGAAGGACGGCCCGATGCCGGAGTTCTACGAGCCCGTCGAGAGCCCGGTCGCCAACGCGCTGCACCCCGGCGCGCAGTGCAACCCCGTGCTCAAGTACCCGCGGGACGAGTCGATGCAGCCCCTCGGCACCACGAAGGACTATCCGTACGTGCTGATGACTTCGACGGTGGCCGAGCATTGGTGCGGAGGCACGACGACGCGCAATCTGCCGTGGCTCAACGAGCTCGTGCCGGAGCCGATGGTCGAGCTGCCGCTGGCCCTCGCCGCCAAGCTGGGCATCAAGACCGGCGACCTGACCAGGGTCAGCTCGGCGCGCGGCGAGATCTTCGTGAAAGCCGTGGTGACCCGGCGGATGCGCTCGCTGCGGATCTCCGGCCAGGATGTGCCGATCGTCTGGATCCCCTACAACTGGGGCTTCAAGGGCCTGTCGACCGGGCCGAGCGTGAATGAGCTCACGATCGACGCCGTGGATCCGGGCGCAGGCACGCAGGAGACCAAGGCCTGCCTGGTGAACGTCGTCAAGGCGGATGAGCGGGTCGCAGCGCGCGAGGGGCGCGCTCCGGAGGCACGATGAGTTTCGCCAAGCTCGTCGACACGAAGAAGTGCATCGGCTGCAAGGCCTGTCAGGTCATCTGCAAGGAGTGGAACGGCCTCGAGGGCGAGCTGACCCAGCTGCCGGCGGAGGGCCTGGGGCTGACGAATCCGCCGCGACTCTCGTCGCAGACCTACATGCTGCTGACGCACCATGAGATCGACGACCCGAGCGCGTCGGCGGGCTTCCAGACCGTCTTCGTCAAGCAGCAGTGCATGCACTGCGACGAGCCTGCGTGCGCGGCCGCTTGTCCGGTGACGGCGCTCGAAAAGACGCCGGAGGGCCCGGTCGTCTACGATGCCGACAAGTGCATCGGCTGCCGCTACTGCATGCTGGCCTGCCCGTTCGGGGCGATTTCGTCGGACTGGACCTCGCTTGCGCCCAAGGTCAGCAAGTGCACGCTTTGCAACGACCGCCTGCCCTTCAACTCGCCGACGGAGCGCAATGGCGTGGCGCTCTCCGCGGACGAACGGCAGCGCTCCGTCGCCGGACACTCGATGCCCGCCTGCGTGCAGGCCTGCCCCGCCGACGCGCTCGACTTCGGCGATCGCGATGAAATGCTGGCGAAGGCGAGGCAGCGCATCGCCGCCAGCGACGGTGCGTACGTGGATCACATCTACGGAGAGAAGGAGGCGGGCGGCACCGCGACCCTCTACCTGTCCGCCGTGCCTTTCGCGAAGCTGGGCATGCCCGACGTGGGCAACGAAAGCTACCCGGCCCGGAGCAGCATGGCGATCGCCGCCGTGCCTCCCGCGGTCCTCGGGGTGGGCGCTTTCCTCGGAGGCATGTACGCGTGGGGCCGGCGCAAGTCGGCGGTGGCGGCGGCCGGCGCACACGAGCACCACGTGGAGTTCGCGGGCTTGCGCGGCAAGTTCTGGACTCCCGCCAATCTCCTGCTCGCCGCGCTGATGGCCTTCGGCGTCTATTCCTTCGTGGCGCGGTTCGCGCTCGGCCTCGGCGCTTCGACCAACCTCTCCGACACCTGGCCCTGGGGACTCTGGATCGTCTTCGACCTGGTCTGGATCGCGATCGCCGCAGGCGCGTTCGCTACCGCCGGCATCATCTATGTTTTCCGGCGCAAGGACCTGTACTCCATCGGCCGCAGCGCGGTGCTCCTCGGGCTGCTGAGCTACTCGTTCGTGACCGTGACGCTGCTCGCGGATCTGGGTCTGCCCTGGCACTTCTGGCAGCTGGGGATCCAGAAGCCGGAGCACTCGGCGATGTTCGAGGTCTCGTGGTGCGTCAGCTTGTACGTCAGCATCCTCGCGCTCGAGTTCATGCCTGTCGCGTTCGAGCGCTGGGGCATGCCGCGGGCCAAGGCGATCTGGAAGTCGCTCTCGCCGCTGTGGGTGATCTTCGCCATGACCCTGTTCGTCTGGCTGCTCTCGCGCAACCCGGTCTGGACGGCGCTCACCTGCGCGCTCTTCGGCCTGCTCGCGTGGACCTTCCGTCCGCGTTCGGGAGTGGAACCCGGCCCGATCATGCTCGCCATCGCAGCCGTGACGCTCTCGTGCATGCACCAGAGCTCGCTCGGTTCGCTCTACCTGCTCGTCCCCGACAAGCTCGATCCCGCCTGGTGGTCGCCGCTGATGCCGCTCTGGTTCCTGCTCTCAGCCATCGCCGCCGGACTCTCGCTGGTGATCGTGGCCGCGATGTGGGTGGCCAAGGCCTGGGGCAGGCGACAGAAGATGGAGCAGTTGACGGTCATCGGGAGCTTCGCTTTCTGGGCGGTGCTCGCCTACCTGGGCCTGCGCCTGGGCGAGCTCGCGGTGCGCGGCCACCTCGGCGCTGCCTTGAGCGGCCCAAATGCAGGGCTCTTCGCAGCCGAGATCGTCCTGGGAGGCTTGCTTCCGCTCGCCCTGCTCAGCACGCGAAGATTGCGCGAGAATCCGAAGACCCTGTTCTTGGGTGCGCTGCTGGCTTGCGGCGGTGTGGTGCTGAACCGTACGAACGTCGTGATCTACGCGCTCGATCTGAAGGGGCCGATCCCGATGTCCGATCCGCACTCCTACGCCCCGAGCGTGTACGAATGGGGTCTCTCCATCGGCCTGATCGCCGCGACGATCTTCCTGTACGGATGGGCGGTGCGGAACATGCCCATCCTGACGCGAGAAACCCAGGGCGATCGCGGCTGATCGGGATACGGAGCCCGGTCTGCAGTCTGGGACTCCGCTCCCCTCCACCGAGGCCAAGCGCAATGACGCTGCTCCGACCGCGCCAGAGGCCGCGCTCGCATACACTGCGCAGCGTTCGAACACCGAATACGCATTCCACCGTATTTGCCGGACCGCCCCAAGCATCGACTATCTCCCTGTCGCCGTGACACAGCGATGACAAGCAGGCTGCGTTGCCCGTCGCCCAGCGCTGGACCACGCCGAATCCCAGGAAACCCGAAGGGAACCGCTCACATGAAAGCTCTCGTCCATCCCCGCCTGCTCGATCTGCTCCGTCCCGCGCTGCTGTCGGCAGCGTTGGCGTTCGCCTCGCTGGCGGGCTGCACCGGCGACGACGGTGACACGGGCCCCGCGGGCCCGCCAGGCCCGCCAGGGGGCGGAGGACCGACCAACACGAACCTCACGCAGGGCGACAACCTGCCCGGCGTCAACGTCACGGTCACCGGCCTCTCCGGCGGCAGCGCGGGCGGAGGCAACTTCCAGGCGGGCGACACGATCACGATCGCCTTCACGGTCAAGAAGGACGACGGCAGCGACTGGGACCTGAGCGAATTCTCCACCGCGCGCACGCTGGTCTCGGGACCGACGTTCAACTACCAACGCGTGCTCGCGGAGAAGAACGACGTCGTCACCGCTGCCGTGCCGCAGGCCGACGGTTCGTACCGCTACACCTGGGCCACGCCGATCCCGGCGACCTACCTCGCACCGCTCAACGACACGCCTTCGTTCGGGCCCGAGGACGGCGAGTTGACCGGCACGGCCCTGCTCAACGGCACGTACACGCTGGCCCTGTACATGAGCTGGGACTACACGCTCGACGGCGCGAGCAAGCGCGATTCCGACGATACGGTGTTCGACTTCCTGGTCGGCTCCGGCGGGACCATCGCCTCGCGAGAGGTCGTCGGCCAGGACAACTGCAATCGCTGCCACACCGACCTGCAGGCCCACGGCGGCCGGCGCAAGGAAGTCACGCTGTGCCTGATGTGCCACACCGCGGGCGCGGAGGACAAGAACGACGCAGGTGGGACGATCACGCCCGGCGCGACGATCGAGTTCAAGTCGATGGTGCACAAGATCCACACCGGAGAGCACCTGCCCTCCGTGCTCGGCGTCGCCACCAATCCCGATGGATCGCGCAACTATGCGGCCACGCCCGTGCCCCTGGAGTTCGTCGGCGGCAGCGGCACGGTGCACGACTACTCCGGCGTGGCCTTCCCGGCCTGGCCGAACGGTCTGGTCGCGATGCCGCGCGACCAGGGCTACACGGCGCTCTCCTCCACCGCCAAGGCGCTGGAGGACACGATCCGCACCGGTCCGTCGAACTGCATCGTCTGCCACGGCGACCCCGATGGCAGCGGTCCGGTCGCGGCGCCCGCGCAGGGCGACCTGTACAAGGCTCAGCCTTCGCGGCAATCCTGCGGCGCCTGCCACGACGACGTTCACTGGGGACAGAACTACACGGCCAACGGCCAGACCATGCCGGCGCAGGCGAACAACTCCAACTGCATCCTGTGCCACGAAGACTCCGGCAATCCGCTCGCGGTCGAGGACGCGCACCTGCACCCGCTGCTGGACTCCAGCTTCAACCCGGGCCTGAACATCGACATCTCGAGCCTGGTGGAAGCGGGCACGCACAACTCCGACGGCACCATCGATCCGGGCGAGAAGGTCTCGGTGACCTTCACCATGACCGACGACGCCGGGGTGGAGGTGCTGCCGTCGGCGGTGGGCAACTTCTCCGTGGTGCTCTCGGGCCCGAGCAACAATTACAACGTCGTGCTCAACAGCTCGATCCCCACCGCGAAACTGACCGGCGCGCAGCCCTTCACGACCCTGCTGCCGATGCCGGTGCTGCTCGAGCGCGTGGGCGTGTCGACGGCGGCGCTCGAGTCCTTCACGACGGCGCTGAACCCGCACTGGGCGATCAGCGGCGCCGCGACCTCGGTCCAGGTTCGCACCGGCTTCGGCGCGGGCAACAGCACGCTGTCCGCCGCGACCGTCATGCCGCAGAACTGGATCGACGTGGCCAGCGCGGCCGGCTTCGCGCGCGACGACTACATCGTCATCGAAGACGGAGTCGTGGGCCAGGAAGAGTACGTGCGCATCCAGACCGTGCTGGGCAACCGGCTCTGGTTCGGGACCACGGGCTCGAGCAGCTACGCCGCCTCGCTGCGCTTCGCGCACGGGATCGGCGCCACGGTGCGCGAGGTCACGCTGCTCACGAAGACCTTGACCACGGACTACACGCTGACCGCGGCCACGGGCGCGATCCAGGAGGTGACGGAGTTCGGCATCGGCAACGTGGTCCTGTGCGGCTACACCACCGACTTCATCATGCCCTCGGTCTACCCGCCGGCGCTCAACGACACGGGCGACCTCGACGAGACCAGCGGCAAGTGGTCCGGCAAGTCGATCGTCGACGGCACCTACTCGCTCGGCCTGTGGAGCTCGTTGACGCTGAGCCTGCCGCTCTACGGCGAGTCGAACTCCTACAGGTCCGCCTCGAACGTGACGCTGGCGGACTTCCTGGTCGGCTCGGCGACGAGCATCGAACCCTACGACCTGATCTCCAGCGGCAACAACTGCTACAACTGCCACCAGGACATCGAGTTCCACGGTGCCGGTCGCCGCAGCTTCGAGGCCTGCGTGGTGTGCCACAGCACGCTGGGCTCCGAGGACCGTCCGCAGTTGGTCGCGGCCAACGCCCCGGAGACCGCGGGCGTGACGATCAGCTTCCGCACCATGTTGCACAAGATCCACATGGGCGAAGACCTGGCCAACGCTTCGACCTACACGATCGTCGGTCACAGCTCGGCGGCCTACCCCAACAACTTCGGGCTCTCGACCTTCGAGGAAGTCGTGTTCCCGGCGCTGCCGGGCGGGGTGCGCAACTGCGCGAAGTGCCACGGCGACACCAACGAGGCCTGGAAGCAGCCCTCGGATCGCGGCCACCCGACCGAACAGGGTGCTCCGATCAAGCGCTGGGCCGCGGTCTGCGGCGCGTGCCACGACGGCAACGATGCAACGGCGCACATCGAGGTGCAGACCTCGACCAGCGGCGCGGAGTCCTGTGGCGTGTGCCACGGCACGAGCGCGGAATGGTCCGTCGAGCGGGTCCACAAGGCCTACTGAGCAACACTCCTGATCGAAGAGCGCGAGCGACATGTCCAGCACATCCAGCCTCCCGGTCCTCCTGCTTGCACTCGGTGCATCGGTGGTGGGCTTGTGCTGGTGGTCGCTCGCGCCGATTTCTCACGCGCCGGCCGCCGAGATCGCGCAACTCGATCCGGCGGCGGTTGCGCCGCTCGCGGCGGCCGAGCGCGCGCAAGCCGGGCTCGATCTCGGGCGCACGCGCAGCGCGCAGCAGCGCCCGGCGACGGAACCGACCGCAGGATCCCCGGGCTTGGAAGCGCCGCCGGCCTCGAGCGAGCGCGGCCTGCGCGGCGAATACCTGGCGCTCGAGGCTGCGAAGCCCGGATACCTCGCCGCGCACACGCGGGAGTGGCTCGAGGCCCGGCGTCCGGCCGCCGAGAAGGTGGCTTGGCTCCAGGCGCTTCACGAGCAGGATGCCGCCGCGGCCCTGCCCTGGATGGAATACGCCTGCGGCCTCGACGATCCGGCCAGCGCCCACGGCGAATCCGTGGCCGCGTTCGCGCTGGGATCCCTCGCGCGGCAGGGCGCGCGCGACGCTGCCGCCCGCGACGCGCTGGGCCGCGTGGCCTTCGACACGGAACTCGTCGACGTGACGCTGCGCCGCCGCGCCGCGGCGAGCTTTGCCTCCCAGGCCGACGCGGCGCAGCTGCAGACGCTCGCCCAGGCCCTGTTGCGCGAACAGGACGAGAGCCTGCGCGCGGGAGTCGTGGTCGCGCTCGAGGCACGCATCGACCCGCAGAGCCAACTCGCGGTGGACAGGTTGCTAGCATGGCTGCGCCCCGCGAGCGCCGCGTTCCTGGCACGCCGGACCGACGGCGAACCTTGAACGCACCGCGCTCGCGTTGATCCGAATTCGTTCAGGAAAACCCAGGAAGGAAGCCATGCAGGCTCATTCATCGACACGCGGACAGGTTTCGCTCGCAGCGCTGATCGCGCTGCTGGTCCTCGGCGCGGCACTTTGGGCGACGGGCGCGAGCGCCGATCCCGCGCAGGCCAAGGTCAATCGCTACATCGGCGCGCAGAAGTGCAAGAGCTGCCATGCGGACAAGGCCGGCGGCGACCAGCACGGCGCATGGACCAAGATGAAGCACGCCAAGGCCTTCGAGACGCTCGCCGGCGAGGAGGCCAAGAAGATCGCCAAGGAGAAGGGCATCGCCGACCCGCAAGAGGCCGAGCAGTGCCTGAAGTGTCACGTCACCGGCCACGGCAAGGGGCCGGAGAACTTCGACAAGAGCTTCGACGCGAAGCTCGGCATCCAGTGCGAGTCCTGCCACGGTCCCGGCGAGAAGCACATGAAGGCGCGCGTCGCCGCCGCGGGCGACGAGGAAGAGGAAGAGGACCTCGAGGGCGGCGACAAGGCCGCGGCGAAGTACACGAAGATCCCCGCCGACGAGGTGATCGTCGATCCGGGCATGAAAACCTGCCTGGGTTGCCACAACTCCGAGAGCCCGAGCTTCAAGGACTTCTGCTTCCACAGGGCCAACGCCGAGGTGCGCCACCTCAATCCCGCCAAGCCGCGCACGGCCGAGGAGCTCAAGCTGATCCTGGCCTGCGGCGAGGGCGAGAAGTGCACCTGCAAGAACGGCGACGACGGCTGCAAGTGCGGCGTCCCTGATCCCAAGGTCCAGAAGAAGTGACCGGCCGGCGTGGCGCGCGTGCAGCCCGGCTGCGCGCGCGCGGCGCCACGCGTCCCCCGCCGCGCCACCATGCGTCCGTCCTACGTCTTCGCCGCGTGCTCCGCCTTCGGCCTGCTGGCGGCCGCCGCCTGGGTTTCGGAGGCCGCGACCGAGCCGGTCGTGCGCCAGCCGATCGAGTTCAATCACGCGGTGCACGCCGCGGAGGACATCAGCTGCGACGACTGCCACCCCAAGGCGGACGAAGGCCCCTACGCGACCTTCCCCTCGCTGAAGCAGTGCCTGCTGTGCCACAAGCAGGCGCAACCCGAGGAGGGTGAGGAGGGCGAAGAGCCCGAAGAGCCCACGCAGCCCGCCGAGGGCGAAGCGGCCAAGGATCCCGCGGCCGCGGCGCGCTACCGCGAGGTGGCGCGCAAGCTGGCGGAGTTCGACGAGTTGGGCGAGGGCGTGCCCTGGGTGCAGGTCAACCGCGTCGTCGGCCACGTCTACTTCTCGCACGTCGCGCACGTGCGCTTCGGCGAGATGAAGTGCGAGGAATGCCACGGCGACATGGCCACGGCGACCAAGCCCCCGGAGCGCTCGCAGGTCGAGCACCTGAGCATGCGGCGCTGCATGGATTGCCACGACGAGCGCGGCGCCTCGAACGACTGCCTTGCCTGCCACAAGTGAGCCAGAGATGAGCGCACCGAAATTCGACCGCAGGCGCCTGTTGTTCGGCGGAAGCGTCGCGGTGGGCGCCGCCTTCGTGGGCGGCTGCAAGCACGAGGAGGACCTGTTCGCGCTGACCAAGCCCGCGGTCCCGGGCGCGGGGACCTGGGCGCGCGGCGAGGAGAAGCACATCGCCACCGCCTGCGGCCAGTGTCCCGCGGGCTGCGGCGTGCGCGTGCGCGTCGTCGAGGGGCGCGCGGTCAAGGTCGAAGGCAATCCGCACTCGCCGATCAACGAAGGCGGCGTGGGCCCGCGCGGTCTGTGCGCTCCGCAAGTGCTCTACGACCCCG
>Ga0315910_10004816_pt1 | contig 11190 bp, 11 predicted proteins | sample EdamamesoilMG_FD_204470 | JGI IMG/M metagenome (GOLD analysis project Ga0315910, IMG submission 204470) | Garden soil microbial communities collected in Santa Monica, California, United States - Edamame soil | ecosystem: Environmental > Terrestrial > Soil > Garden | place: USA: California...
CGTGAAGCAGCTTCAGGACATGCGCGACGGTCTGCGCCGCAGCGCCGATCCCCGCAAGCCGAACTCGCCCACGATGAACGCGCTGGCCGCCGCGATGACCGACAAGGAGATGCACGAGGCGGCGGAATATTTCGCGGCAATTCCGTGGACGCCTTGGATCCGCGTGATCGAAGCGGACCTGATACCCAAGATGGAGCTCGAGGAAGGCAACATGTACATCACGGTCGGCAAGGAACCGACCGAACCGCTCGCGGGGCGCATCGTCGAAACGCCCGTCGACGAGCATCAGGCCAACGTGCTCCGTAACCCGCGCTCATCATGGATCGCGTACGTTCCCGTCGGCAGCCTTGCCAGAGGCCAGTCGCTCGTCACGACGGGCGGCGGCAAGACCACGCCGTGCAGCGTCTGTCACGGAGCGGACCTCATGGGGCTTGCCGTCGTTCCAGGCATCGCGAGCCGGTCGCCGAGCTACATGATGCGCCAGCTCAACGACATGAAACGCGGTACGCGCCGGGGCAACTGGGCCGAATTGATGCAGCCCGTCATCGCCAACTTGAGCGTGGACGACATGCGCGACATCGTCGCTTACTTGGCTTCGATCACACCGCCGACGGCTACGGCAGCGCGCTAGCAAGACTCAAGAAATTGGTGGGGCGATCTTGCCTCGTTTCAGATCCGACACGCGCGCCCGGGGTAACACCCGGCGCTTTGGCAGCTCGTCTCGCCTCATGACGCTCTTTTCCAGCCACTGCTCGTCGTCGGCAACTGAAAAATCCGAACGGCAGGTCCGTTGAGATCATCCTGTGGGCCGCCAGCGTCGGGGTCGAGCTCGTGGAAACTACTCCGCTGCCACCACCATTCGGGGTTGGTGTCGGGCGGCCACGCCGGCAACCGCGCGCGGCCGAGACGCGCACGCGAAGGCGAGCAGATCAGCGTTCAGCAAATCGGCGTGCGTCCTGAACAGACCATGTGCCGCGTTCTCGTACACCCGCAATATGCTTTGCGGCAGGAGCTCCGCGGTCCTGCGCCCGCAGAGTTCGAGCGGCGCCTGGATATCGCGGTCACCATGAACGACCAACGCGGGAACATCGATGGCCCGTAGCTCGTCACGAAGGTCAGCGGTAAACCCGGTTAGAAAAAACTGGGCCGTCGCCCGGGCGGAACAGTCCAGACACTGCCGAATCACGAACTCCGTGAACTCGGCCGATATCCGGACGCCCGGTAAGCCCGTGCCGAAGAAGCCAGCCGCGTTGTCGGCGAACCATTTCGGTCGATCCGCGGCCCGAGCGGCGAGGTCGGCCTGGACCAGCGCCATATCGATCCCTGACGGATTGTCCGCGCGCTTCATCAGGCAGGGCGTCGTGCCGGAAATCAACGCAATCCTCGCGACGCGGGTTGCGCCGTAACGTGTCAGGTATCGCACGATCTCGCCCGATCCGGCCGAGTGCGACACGAGCGTGGCGTCGCGAACGTCCAAGTGGTCGAGCAATGCGCCGAGGTCATCGGCGAGCGTGTCGTAATCGTAGCCGTCCCATGAAAAATCGGAGCGGCCGTGCCCGCGCCTGTCGTAAGCGATGCAACGAAAGCCCTGATCCACCAGATATGGAATCTGGATCTCCCACATCCGGGAGTCCAGCCACGCGCTGGCGACGAACACCATCGGTCGCCCGATGCCGCCGTCGGTGTAGAACAGCCGGGTTTGATCACGAGTTTGAATGTATGCCATCGCTTCGCCTCTCTGATGCCAAAACGCTTGCGACAAAACGCGCGATCGCATCGCCGACTTCGACGGGGGAGTCTTCGGGCAGAAAATGCGCGCCTTGCACCGTTATCTCCTGCTGATGAGGCCACGTCCGGCAGAATTCGCGTTGCGCACCGATCAGGAATCCCGCCGGTTCACCGTTGATGAACAGCTTCGGGATCGGACTCGCAGAGAGCCACGTGGCATACGCGTCCACAATGCGGACGACGTCCTGGGGCTGGCCTTCGATTGGCAGCTCCCGCGACCACTCGAGCATTGGCATGCGTGCGGGCCCGGGATTCCGATAGTGGCGCCGATACACTTCGATGGCGTCGTCGGAGATCCCTCGAAGCGGCAGCAGGAATTCAATAAAGAGGTTCTTCTCGAGGATCAGATCCTCGCCCCGGGGAGTCCGCTGTGCCTTGAAAAACTCCCGCGTGGTTTCCGGCCATTCGTCCCAGGAGAGGAAAGGTCGGACGATGCCCTCCATGTATATGAGCGCCTTGATCCGGTCCGGATGGCGGTGCGCCCAGGAGAACCCCAGCGCGGAGCCCCAATCGTGGAGGACCAGGATCACGTTTTGGGTGATGCCCATCGCGTCGAACCACGCGTCGAGGTAGCGCTGATGATCCGCGAGCCTATAGCGGCCGTCCGGAGCTGTCCCCGAATTCCCCATGCCGACGTAGTCCGGCGCAAGACATCGCCCGAGTGGCAAGACGCGCGGAATGACGCGCCTCCATAGATAAGACGGTGTTGGATTGCCATGCAGGAAGACGATGGGATCGCCGTCCCCAACGTCCACGTACGCCATGGTGGTGCCGCGCACGCGGACTCGCTTTCGATATGCAACTTCCTCCGTTGAGATCCCCTGTTCGGCGCAGTGCCGCAAAGTCGCTTCCGTTCTCATGATCGACCTCCCTCAGGTTCGGCGGTCGCGGGAGTTGCACGGGACCCGTGCAAGCTTTGAAAGTCCGCGTGGTCTTTCGAGTCGGGAGGCGCCGTCCGTCTCGCGAGCACCATGATGAGCGCGAGGGTCGCAACAATCTGAACGAGTATCACCGTGACGGCCAGCAGCGGACGGCCGGCCAGGTAGATCTCGGGGCCCGGAATCGCCGCCGAGAAGAGCGTGATGTTCGCGAGGTTGCCGATAACGATCATTGCAAGCAGCGACCGGCTACCGCGATACACGCCCCAACAAAACACTCCGTACACCATCTCCAGCACGAAGCCCCACATGGGCGCGCGATCGTAAAGACCAAGTCCGAGCGCAAACGCGCTGCCGGGCCACAGGGCGATGTCTCGGGCATGCGTGACGACATCGAGTAAGAGGTGGGAAAGGATGCCGATCCCGATGGCTCGGCCGAGCTGCAGTCGGCCGAGACCTTTTTCCACGAACAACCAAGCGAGCAACGCGGCACCGATGACCGTCGCAACCGAATGCGAAAACGGCATGTAGGCGAGATGAATGTCCGCGACGCTACGAACCGACGCCTCCGTCGTCGTGCTCTCGATGCCGACATAGTTGAGACCGACCCAGGCGAGCTCCATTGCCTGGACCGATACGAAGATCGGCGCCAGCGACACGGAAGGGAACCGCCGTTTGATCAGAAGTGCGGTCGCAGCATGATCGACAGCAAACATGTGACTCACTCCTTGGCTTCGTCAGCCGATGGGCCTGTCACTGATTCTGCCGACCGTGTTCCTCCTGCGATGTAACTTTTGTCACTGAGGGGCGCGACCACAACTCGCGGCTCAGCTGGACGGGATCAAGAATCTCCACGCGACCTGGCAACGTTCTGACCAGGTGGTCCGCGCGAAGCTCGGCGAGGATTCGCGCCACTACTTCGCGGACCGAACCGACGCTGTTCGCAAGATCCTGCTGATTCACTGATGCCGTCAACGTGCGGCCCTCTCCCTGACGCGCCGCCGCGAGATCCAGCAGGTGGCGTGCGACGCGCTGGCGGACCGACGCGAACGTGTTTCCGGCGAGCTCCTCCAGCGCTTCGTACAGCCGGTGAACCGATTCCTCCGCGAGCGCCCACGCCAACGCTGCATCGTTCCGTGCGGCGTATTTGACGTCCTTGACGTCGAAGAAGAACGCGGCGCTGGCGGTTACTGCCTGCACGAAGACCGGTGCGGGCCCCGCAATCAGCGCCGGTACACCCAGCAGATCGCCCGCTCGAACGTACCGCACGGTGACCTGGCGGCCGTCGCCGGTATGCATATAGACGCGCAGAAGGCCCTGCATGACGACGGCCAGTGCTGCAGCGTCTGCTTCCTCATAGACGGTGTGGCCGGAGGGGAATTCGACGACCCGCCCGCCGTCGATCAGAGACCCGATGGTTGCCGTCTCGACTGCAGCCCAACTGCCGCGTCTGAGCAATTCGATGACGCCCGCCACGGTGAGGCAACTAGGCGGAGGTTTTAGTGTTCGCGCCATCGGTTCAGACAAAAAAACACGCGCCGAAGGCACCGCGCCCTCGCAGGGGGCAGTGGGTATTCGAGCGTAACGGCTCCCAGCGCGAAGGGCAAAGAGGAGCAGCGTAAGCGTCCCGCAGCAGACGCCCTTCGGCGCCGCCGGCTCAGCTCACAGGTGGGCGATTTTGAGGCGGCCACAAACAGTCGCTCGCCAACACACTTCATTAGAGATCCATCGCCGGGATCGCTGTCACAAAGAACCAGTCGCGCGCGTCTGTAGATTGTCCGTTCGTTAACGCGCGCGGCATGCGCGCGTGTTCCGCACCCTTCACACAGTCAGCCAAGGAGAAGCTCATGTCGCGCGAATTCGGAAACGCAATACGTTTGGGGTGGATCGTCGCCCTGGCGGCAGTGGCAACATCGACCGCCGCCGTACCGGCCGCCGCGGAGCCCAGCGGCGATGCCACCATCTCGATTGACTACAGGGACCTCGATCTCTCCACGCGAGCCGGCGTCGACACGCTGTACCACCGGATTGTCTCGGCGTCACGGCGCGTCTGCCCGAATCTGCCCGTAGCGGGCCTTGCGGTGCAACAGGTCGTCGTCCGCGAGTGCCGCGAAGCAGCCGTGGCGGGCGCAGTGGCGCAAGTCCACAGCGCAGGACTTGCGATTGTGCGCACCGAGCGGCGGCGCCGGAATTGAGGCGCGTCGTCGTCGTGAGCCCCCGCGTCCGCGATTTATGCTCGTGCGTCCATAACGTGGACGCGAAATACTCACGGCCGTACACTCCAGCGATGCCTACCTTGCCCGAGCCGCAGGAGACATCCGACGCGCTCGGTCAAGCACTGCGGTTCGTACGATTGAGCGGGACGTTCTACTGCCGCTCCGAACTCACTGCTCCCTGGGGGCTCACGATCCCGAGCATGCCGGGGCACATGTGGTTTCATATCGTCATCGAGGGCGCGACTTGGCTCGAGGTTGGCGAGTCGGGCGATCAGCGATTTCTCAGTCAGGGAGCGCTCGCGCTGCTGCCGCGCGACTGCAAGCATCGTCTGCGGAGCGAGCCCGGCGTCCCGGCACGGGACGTGGTGCTGCTCGAACGCGAGCGTGTAAACAAGCGCTACGAGATCCTGCGCTACGGCGAAGGAGGCAAGCGCACGACGCTCTTCTGCGGCGCCCTCCGATTCACCGACCAGGCTGCTCGGACGCTCGTCTCAGCGTTGCCGCGGGCGATAGTGATCGACGTGTCCGGCTCGCACCAGATGGAGTGGTTGCAGAGCACGCTGCGCCTGATCGCCGCGGAAGCGCAGGCTCTGCAGCCGGGGCACGAGGCCGTCCTGACCAGACTCGGGGACGTGTTGGCGATTCAGGCTATTCGGTCGTGGATTCAGACCAATCCGCCGGTCCGCTCAGGGTGGATTGCCGCGTTGCACGACCCGAAAATCGGGCTGGCGATTTCGTTGATTCACCGCGATCCAGGCCGGGCCTGGACGCTTGGCGACCTCGCGCGACGAGTGGCGATGTCGCGTTCGGCGTTCGCTGCCCGTTTCACGGAGCTCGTCGGCGAACCGATGATGCACTACCTAACGCGGTGGCGCATGCACGTGGCGCTCGACGCGCTGCGCCAGGACCGAACGCCGGTCGCGGAGATCGCGGCTAGACTGGGCTACCGATCGCAAGCGGCGTTCAGCCGCGCGTTCAAGCGAATCGTCACAACGTCGCCAGGGGCGGAGCGACGGCGCAGCGTCGCACAGCTGGTGGTCGATCGCGGTGTCGTTCCACCGGCGTGAGAGCAAACCACACTGCGTGGTTGTGTGCCGCCCTCAGGCGGCGACGGCCGCGTCACTGATACCCCGATCGCCCTCGGCGCCGACATCGCCGAAATCGTAGAGCTGACGGATCTCGATCCGCGCATCAGCCTTGTCGGCAAGAGGGCAGCGCTTGGCCCAGTCGATGGCGTCGCGCAAGGACGCGGCCTGCCACACCCAGAAGCCCGCGACGAGATCGTCCGACGCGCCGAACGGTCCGCGGACGACGGTCCGCTGCCCGCTCGATCTTTCGATGCGCACGCCGCTGTCGCTCGGATGAAGCCCTTCTGCGGCTACGAGAACCCCGGCTCTCAGGAGCGCGTGGTTGTAGCGCGCCATCTCAGTGAACAGACCTTGGCTCACCGATCCCGGTTGGCTGTACTTGTCGCCTTTGAGTATGACCATGAACCGCATTCTGCCTCTCCTTGGAGTTACTCCGTGTGCGGCTCAACTATGCGACGCAAATCCCGGGTCGTGAATGGCAGGCGGTCCGTCGTTTGTGCTCGATCGTCCATCTTGCTCGCGCCGTCGGGTATGGCGGCGAACGCCGATTCATCGCGCGTGTCACAACGGGCGCGGTGAGTCGTCTCGCCGTAGTTCCGTTCGCTTTGGCAAGGAGGATTCGAGGATGGATTACCGCACATCGGCCTTTCAGGAGCACCGCCCGAAGCTGTATGGCATCGCGTACCGCATGCTCCGGATGAAGGCGGACGCGGAAGACGCGCTTCAGGATGCTTTTCTGCGCTGGTACGAGACAGACGTTGAGCGTGTCAGAAACCCAGAGGCTTGGTTGACAACCACGGTTGCGCACGTGTGCATCGACCGGCTCCGGGCCCAGCGCGCAAAACGGGAAGAGTACATCGGCCCGTGGTTGCCAGAGCCGCTGATTGGCAACGAGCCAGCGTTGCCCGAGCACTCTTCGGGCTCGTCGGACCTGTCGATGGCCTTCCTGATCATGCTCGAGCGGCTTGCGCCGACCGAGCAGGCAGCGTTCTTGCTGCACGATGTGTTCGACTATGACTACCCCGAGATTTCCTCGGCTCTCGACAAGAGCCAGGCAAGCGTTCGCCAGATGGTGCATCGCGCGCGGCAGCGCGTCAGGCGCGAGCGGCGGTTCCCGGTGAGCGAAGAGGCCCACCGTCGGCTGCTGGAACGCTTCCTGGCGGCATTTCGCACGGCCGATCGGCGGACGCTGCTCGAGCTACTGTCCAACGAGGCCACGTGGACAGCGGATGGCGGCGGGAAGACGGCTGCTGTGCGCGAGATCGTGCACGGCGCAGAGTCGATTGCGACGCTGCTCGCGGGAGTCGGACGACGACTGGAAGCCTACGGCGACCGGGTATCGTTTCACTTCGTGCCCATCAACGGCGAGATGGGAATCATGTCGTTCCTCGCGGGCAAGCCCATGCTCGCGATGTCGCTGGTTACGGACGGCCGGCAAGTCTCAGCCGGCTTCGTTGTGGTGAATCCAGACAAGCTCGCACGCGTTCGCGTCGACCTCTCGCAACGAAATGATCTGCATGTCACAGAGGTCTCGCCGCGTTCGTCTTGAAAGTAGCAGTTGCATCACGCGCTGCATCACTTCAAGAGGAGCACGGAAATGCAAGCACGACTCGATGTGTTGAATGCCTCGCCGACGGCCGTCGAGGCAATGCTCGGGCTTACTTCTCATCTCGCCGAGAGCGGCCTCGAAAGCCAGCTTCTGCACCTGATAGAAATGCGCGCGTCTCAGATCAACGGTTGCGCCTATTGCCTCGACATGCACTCGAAGAACGCACGCGCGGATGGCGAGACGGAGCAGCGTCTCTATCTGCTCGACGCGTGGCGTGAGACTCCGTTCTTTTCGGAGCGAGAGCGCGCGGCCTTGGAATGGACCGAGGCCTTGACCATGGTCGCCGAGTCGCACGTGCCCGATGAGGCCTATGAGATCGCGCGCGCGCAGTTTTCGGAGCGCGAGATCATGGATCTAACCTTGGCCGTCGTGGCCATCAACGGTTGGAATCGGATCTGCATCGGGTTTCGCGTAGAGCCCGGCACATATCAACCGTCCAAACGGCCCCACGCGTCGGTTTCCGCAAAGCGCTAGGGATCGACGATGTCCGACATAATGCGTTGGATCGAGATCGCTGCGGTCGCGCTCGTCACGGCGGGCTGCGCGGGGATGCGAGGCATCGAGCCACGCAGTATGCCCGCGAGCCCGGAGGGCTTTCGGACCGAGGAGGCGTTCGCCGCTGCGTCGATCGATGCCGAGGGTTGGCCTGGCACCGATTGGTGGACGCGCCTTCGGGACCCGCAGCTCGATAACCTCGAGGAAGAGGCACTCGGTGGAAGCCCGTCGCTCGCCGCGGCGGAGGCGCGTATCGACAAGACTGTCGGACTCGCGGGTCTCGCGCGCGCCGCGACTCGGCCCGGTCTCGATGGCTCGTTCGAGTCGACGCGCCAACGTTACAGCGAGAACGACGTGGTCCCCACTCCACCGGCGGGAAGCTGGGATACGGCGAGCCGCCTGGCAGTCGACTTTCGCTACGAGATCGACTTCTGGCACAGGAACCGAGCCGCACTGGACGCAGCGTTGAGCCGCGTCGACGCCGCGCGTGTCGACGCGTTCGCGGCGAGGCTGGCGCTGTCGGCGGCTGTCGCGGGCGCGTATGTCGAGCTCGCAAGACTCTACGACGCGCTCGATGTTGCGCGCGAGACCCTGGATCAAAGGCAGGGCATTCTGGATCTCACGCGCCGACGCGTCTCCGCCGGGCTCGACACGCGAGTCGAGCTCGAACAGGCCGAGGGCGCCGTACCGGCCGCGCGCGTCGCGCTGACGAGGCTCGACGAAGCGATCAATCTCACGCGGCACACGCTCGCCGCCCTCCTCGGTCGTGGACCCGATCGGGGGCTCGAGATCGCGCGGCCACAGCTTGGCGCTTACGATGCGCCGGCACTACCTAGCCGACTGCCCGCCGAGCTGCTCGGTCGCCGCCCCGACCTGATCGCGAGCCGCCAGCTCGTCGAAGCCGCAGCCAGCGACATCGTCGTTGCCAAAGCCGACTTCCTGCCGAAGATCGATTTGCTCGCCTTTGCGGGCTTCAAGAGCATCGGGTTGCCGGATCTCGTCGACGCGGGGAGCCGCGTCGCGGGCACGGGTCCCGCGATACATCTGTCGATCTTCGATCGAAAGGCCATCCGAAGCCGGCTCGCGATACGCGACGCCGACTATGACGCGGCGGTCGAGCAGTACAACGCGACATTGATCGATGCGCTGCGCGATACGAGCGACCAGATCACGTCCCTGCGCGCGATCGCGCGCCAACGCGACGATCAACAGCACGCACTTGATGCCGCTCGCCGGGCGTATGACCTCGCGTTGATGCGCTACCGTGCGGGGCTCGGCACATACCTCTCTGTGCTCTCCGTGGAGAGCGCAGTGCTCGAGCAGCGCCAACGCTCATTGGATCTGCGCGCGCGCGACTACTCGAGCCTAATCGGATTGATGCGCGCGCTCGGCGGCGGATTCGACGGCGGCGCGCCGCGAGGGAGACAATCATCGTGACCGATACAACCGAAAATACGAACGAACACGCACCCACCAACGGTAAGCGTCGGCGGCTACTGCTGGGCGTCGGCGCCGCGTTCGCGTGCGCTGCGCTCGCGTACGCGGTGTACTGGGTTGCGCTTGGACGCCACATCGAGTCCACGGCCGATGCGTACGTCGACGGCAATGTCGTGCAAATCACGCCGCAGGTGGCGGGAACGGTGGTCGAGATCGATGCCGACGACACGCAGTACGTCACGGCGGGGCAGGCCCTCGTCGAGCTCGACCGGATAGACGGGAAAGTCGCGCTTGATCGGGCGAAGGCGGACCTCGCGGAAACCGTCCGCGAGGTGCGCGGCGTGTTTGCGCGCGCGGATCAGCTACGCTCCGAGGTGGCCGTGAGGGAGGTTGATCTCGAGAAAGCGAAGAACGATCTCGTACGGCGCGATCACCTCACAGGGTCCGGCGCAATCTCCGCGGAAGAGGCACAGCATGCCCGCGACGGCGTCCGCAGTGCGGAGTCCGCGCTTGCGGCCGCCCGCGAGCAGCTCGCAGGTCATCGTGCGTTGGTGGACGAGACAAACGTGGCGTCGAATCCGAAGGTTGCACTCGCCGCAGCCGCGTTGAGAGCCGCCTACCTCGACTACAGGCGTGCCGAGATACCCGCGCCGGTATCCGGCGTGGTCGCAAAGCGCAGCGTGCAACTTGGCCAGCGCGTGAGTCCCGGGACGCCGCTGATGGCGATCGTGCCGCCCGACGAAGTCTGGGTAGACGCAAACTTCAGGGAAGGGCAGCTCAAGCGTATTCGCGTGGGCCAGCCCGCCAGAGTGATCGCCGATGCCAATGACGTGGAATATCACGGCGTCGTCGTCGGGCTCGGCGCGGGAACCGGTGCGGCGTTCGCGCTGCTGCCCGCGCAGAATGCGACCGGCAATTGGATCAAGGTCGTGCAACGGCTGCCGGTCCGCATCACCCTCGACGCGCACGAGGTGGCCGCGCATCCGCTTGCGGTCGGGCTCTCGATGGAAGTGCGTGTCGACGTACGCGCCGCGGCCGAAAACGTGGGTGAAGCGGCGCGCCCCGCCGAAGGCGAGTCGGATTACCGAACGACCGTGTTCGTCGATACCGCGCAGGCGGTGGATGCATTGATCGCCGACATCATTCGGGCGAACGGCGGTGGTCTCGTGCCCGAGCAAACGCCGGGGCCAACGCCCAAAGCCGAGCGAGTGGCGGCCGCCGAGCAGGCGCACGACAACTGAGACGGAGCAGCTCGTGGCAACGCGCGATACGCACCTCGGGGGACTCGCCCTCGCCCTCGTCACCGTCGCACTCGCGCTCGGTAACTTCATGGAAGTGCTCGACACGACGATCGCGAACGTCTCGCTGCCGCACATTGCGGGCGACCTCGGCGTAAGCGCCAATCAGGCAACGTGGGTCATCACGTCCTATGCCGCGGCGAACGCAATCTCGGTGCTCGTTTCGGGCTGGCTCGCGCAGCGGTTCGGGCAAGTTCGCGTATTCGTGCTCGCGGTCGTGCTCTTTACTGCCGCGAGCTGGCTCTGCGGGACGGCCGTCAACTTCGAGATGTTGCTGGGTTTCCGCGTCGTGCAAGGCGGCGTGTCAGGGCTGATGGTGCCGCTCTCGCAAACGTTGTTGCTCGCGAGCTTTCCGCGCGGCCGTCAGGGCGTCGGCCTCGC
>Ga0315910_10004817_pt1 | contig 11185 bp, 10 predicted proteins | sample EdamamesoilMG_FD_204470 | JGI IMG/M metagenome (GOLD analysis project Ga0315910, IMG submission 204470) | Garden soil microbial communities collected in Santa Monica, California, United States - Edamame soil | ecosystem: Environmental > Terrestrial > Soil > Garden | place: USA: California...
ATCCTGCTGATGCTGCTCTCGCTCGCGATCTTCATCGTCGCGTTCACGATGGGCGGCTTGAACTACGTGACGACGGTGCTGCAAGCGCGCTGCCGCGGCATGACGCTGATGCGCATGCCGCTTTCCGTGTGGGGCATCTTCGTCGCGACGATCCTCGGTCTGCTCGCGTTTCCCGCGCTGCTCGTCGCCGCGATCATGATGATCCTCGACCGCTTGATCGGCACGAGCTTCTTCATGCCGGCGCTGCTCTCGCTCGGCGAGATCAACGGCACCAGCGGCGGCAGCCCGATTCTGTTCCAGCACCTGTTCTGGTTCTTCGGGCACCCCGAGGTCTACATCGTCGCGCTGCCGGCGTTCGGCATCGTGTCGGACCTCTTGAGCACGCATGCGCGCAAGAACATCTTCGGCTACCGCATGATGGTGTGGGCCATCGTTGCGATCGGCGCGCTGTCGTTCATCGTGTGGGCACACCACATGTACGTCAGCGGCATGAACCCGTACTTCGGGTTCTTCTTCGCGACGACGACGCTGATCATCGCGATCCCGACCGCCATCAAGGTCTACAACTGGGTGCTGACGCTGTGGCGTGGCGACATCCAGATCAACATTCCGAATCTGTTCGCGATCGGCTTCATCTTCACGTTCGTTCACGGCGGTCTCACCGGCCTCTTCCTCGGCAACGTGACGGTCGATCTGCCGCTGTCCGACACGTACTTCGTGATCGGCCACTTCCACATGGTCATGGGCGTGTCGCCCGTCATGGTGCTGTTCGGCGCGATCTACCACTGGTTCCCGAAGATCACCGGCAAGATGCCGAACGAGTTCTTGGGGCGCCTGCACTTCTGGATGACGTTCCTCGGCACGTACGCGATCTACCTGCCGATGCACTACATCGGAATTCTCGGCATGCCGCGCCGCTACTACGCATACGGCTCGACGGACTTCATTCCGAGCTCGGCGCACTCGATCAACGAAGCGATCACGATTGCCGCGATCGTCGTCGCGACGGCGCAGGTCGTGTTCCTCATCAATGTGTTCTACAGCCTGCGCAAGGGCAAGCAGGCGCCCGACAATCCGTGGGGCGCCACGACGCTCGAGTGGCAGACGCCGCAGACGCCGCCCGTGCACGGCAACTGGGGACCGAAGCTGCCCGTCGTCTATCGCTGGGCGTACGACTACAGCGTGCCCGGCGAGGCGAAGGACTTCATCCCGCAGAACGAGCCGCCCAAGGGTCATCACTCGCTCGGAAGCGGCGGCTAAAGGGTAGCGAGCACCGGGGCAATGCTGACCGCTCTCCTCATCGCCATGCTGACGGCCATCACGGTGTGGTGGCTGTTGATCCAGCGGCTCAAGGACAAGCCGTGGACGAAGCAAGGCGTCGTGCCGACGAGCCAGGAAACCGTCACGTCGTCCGCGCCCAAGGTCGGCCTGTGGGTATTCCTCGCCGTCGTCTCGAGTCTATTCGGCCTGTTCGCAAGCGCCTACATGATGCGCGTGGCCGGCCACTCCGGGCTCGCCGTGTGGCAGCCGCTCGACGAGCCGAACATCCTCTGGATCAACACGCTCGTCCTCGTGCTCGCGAGCGGCGCGATGCAGGTTGCGCGCAATCGCATCGACACCGACGACTTCGCGGGCGGGCGAACCTACTTTTTGAGCGCCGGCGTGCTGACTCTCGTGTTCTTAGCAGGGCAAATGCTGGCCTGGGAGCAGGCGCGCGCGAGCGGCAACCTCGGCCCCGGAAGTCCCGCCTACGCCTTCTTCGTGCTCTTGACCGCCGTGCACGGTCTGCACTTGCTCGGCGGACTCTTGGTGCTGGGGCGCACGACGGGGCGCATCTTCCGCGTTCAAACGAACGACGTGGTCGCGCGCAGCCGCATCCGCACGAGCGTGCAGCTCTGCACCACGTATTGGCACTGGCTGCTCCTGATCTGGCTTGGCGTATTCGCGTTGCTGTTGTCGACTTAACTCGAAGGAATTTCATCGCGTATGGCGCACTCGGAAACCGTAACGGCCCCCGGCTCGAACGAGCCCGGCTGGCAAGGCATCGTCGGAGATTGGTCCGCAGACAAGCAGACGTTCCACGTTCCGTGGGGCAAAGCGATGATGTGGATCTTCCTGTTGAGCGACACGTTCATCTTCACGTGCTTCCTCACCGGCTACATGAACGTCCGCCTGTCGACGCCGGTGCCGTGGCCAAATCCGAGCGAAGTCTTCGCCCTCCAGGTATTCGGCGTCGACGTGCCGCTGCTGCTGATCGGCATCATGACGTTCGACCTCATCACGAGCAGCGGCACGATGGCGCTCGCGGTGAACTTCGGCTACCGCCGCGACCGCGGCCGAGCCGCTGCCCTGATGTTCATCACGGCCGCATTCGGCGCGATTTTCGTCGGCATGCAGGCGTTCGAGTGGACGAAGCTGATCGTTGAAGAAGGCATTCGCCCTTGGGGCAACCCGATGGGCGCGTCGCAGTTCGGCGCCGCATTCTTCATGATCACGGGCTTCCACGGCCTGCACGTGTCGGCCGGCGTCGCCTATCTCACGATCGTTGCGATGAAGGTCTTACGCGGCGATTACGAGAAGAAAGGCTACGAGATCGTCGAGATCGCCGGCCTCTACTGGCACTTCGTCGACTTGGTTTGGGTGTTCATCTTCGCGTTCTTCTATCTCTGGTAGGGAGTTGTCGATGGCCGATGCACACGCAGCAACGGGGCAACAGCATCCGCTGAAAATCTATTTCTTGATTTGGGGGCTGCTGTTCGTTTTCAGCGCCGCTTCATACGCCACGGACTTCCTCGAGCACGGGTACTTCCGCTGGGGTCTGATCCTGCTGTTCATGATGCTGAAGGCCGGCTTCATCGTCGCGATCTTCATGCACATGGCGTGGGAGCGGCTTGCGCTGATCTGGGCGATACTCGGGCCGCCGGTCGTGTTGCTCGTGCTGATCGGCTTGATGGCGGTCGAGGGCGACTACACGGAGCTCACTCGGCTCAACTTCTTCTCCGCGCCGATTGCTCCGGCCGGCCACGCGGAAGCACATTGAACGAGCGAGCCTAATCGAGAGGGGCACGCGATGTTGGTCTGGTTGATTGGCGTTGCGGTCTTCGTGCTGCTCTGGGGAGCGCTGTGGCGGTCAAACGCGCGCGCGGCCTACGGAGCGGTCTGGGGCTTTTTGGCTGCGCTCGTCATCTATTTGATCTTCTCGGGACAACTCACTGAGTACGTGACAGGTATGCACGAAATTCCCATTTGGCTTCCGCCGCTGCCGATCATCATCGTCGTGATCGCGTTGTTCTACTTCGGCATCAAGACTTGGCTCAATGCCGACAATCTGCCGCCTCCGCGCATGACGGACGAAGACGAGCACCACGGGCACCATTAAGAGCCTCGCTCGGCAACTGCTCTCGGCAACTGCTCCCTGCGTTGCTCTACCTCGGGCATCCATGCCCTCGCCTGCGTTGCTCTACCGCGGGCATCCATGCCCGCGTCAACCGGTGTTCTTGTCTTGTGGCTTGGCGGCGGCACGCTGCAAGCGCCTGCTGAAAACACGCATTTCTTTCGCGGCCTGCTGGTCGCCGCGCCCCTCCGCGACCTGGGCACCGCGCTCGTAAGCCGCCAGCGCGTCGGTAACGCGGCCCGCGGCCGCCAACGCGCGGCCGAATGTCTTCCAGGCAGCCGAATACTCGGGATCGAGACGAACCGCCGCCTCCGCGTGGCGCAGCGCGGCCGGCGCATCGCCGGCGTCGAGGTAGCGGGAGGCTAAAGCGAGTCGTAATGCGGCCCCGTCGCCGCCCTTGGTCAGCAGCGCTTCGAACCTCGCAATGAGCTCGTCGGCCATCGTAGGCTCATCGTACGCCGCTCGAGGGCGCAACCCCGGTGTTTCGAGCAAGAAAAGCGGCGTTCCGGTCATTCGATTGCGCCTGGCCCGTCCCTATAGTGCCGCCCGTCGTTTGAACCCGAACCTAGGAGCATGAACATGAGCGAAGCCCACTTGCGCCTGCCGCAACAAGATGGCGGCTGGTTCTTGACCGACGGCGGCATCGAGACCGTATTGATCTTCCAAGAAGGCATCGCGCTGCCGGAATTCGCGGCGTTCGTGCTGCTCGAGTCGGCGGACGGGCGCGCGAGCCTGCTGCGCTACTTCCGGCGCTATCTCGAGCTCGCCGCCGCCACGCCTGAGGCCGGCTTCATTCTCGAGAGCCCGACCTGGCGCGCCGGCATTCCGTGGGGCGCCAAGCTCGGGTTCGACGACGCGGCGATGCGCCGCATCAACCGCAACGCAATCGCGCTGATGCAGGACCTCAAGTCCGAGTATGTCGGGCGCATCGCGGGTCCGGTCGTCGTCAGCGGCTGCGTGGGCCCGCGCGGCGACGGCTATGTCGCCGGAGCACCAATGACGCATGCTGATGCAGAGCGTGTACATCGGCCGCAGGTCGAAGCGCTGGCCACCGCGGGCGCCGACATGATCACGGCGGTCACCATGACGACGAGCGCCGAAGCGATCGGCGTCGCGCGAGCGGCCGCACGGGCCGGGCGTCCCTCGGCGATCTCTTTCACCGTCGAGACCGATGGCACGCTGCCGAGCGGCGAACGTTTGAGCGCGGCCATCGACGCCGTCGACGCAGACGCCGCCGATGCGGGCCGCGAAGCGCCAGCCTACTTCATGCTCAACTGCGCACATCCGTCGCATTTCGCGCACGTGCTCGCCGAGCTCGGCGAACGCCGCGCGCGCCTGCGCGGTCTGCGCGCGAACGCGTCGCGGCTGAGCCATGCAGAGCTCGATGCCGCCACTGAGCTCGATGCGGGCAACCCGCGCGAGCTCGGCGACGATTACGCACGGCTCAAGTCGAGCTGGCCCACGCTCTCTGTCCTCGGCGGCTGTTGCGGCACGGACCACCGCCATGTCGCGGCGATGGCCGCGGCTCTGGTCGGGCACCGCGCGGTCCATGCCGAGCAGCTCGGTCGCCGCGCCGCGCGCTGAACAAGATCCGGGTGCGGCGGCCGTCCTGTTCGCGAGCCACTACCGGGCGATGCCGGGTCGGCAGCGCGACTACATGAGCTTCGTGCGCACGGAGATGTATCCCGTGATGAAGAAGGCGCAAGAGGACGGCACGTTCGCGGGCTTGTCCGTGACGGGTCGAGCTCGCTTAGCCCACGCGCTCGCCGCGTTTAGACGAGCGCGCCGCCGACCTCGAACAGCCGCTCGACCTCGTCGATCTGGCGGCGGTCGGCAATGAACAAGATCACGTGGTCGTCGGCCTCGATCAGCGTGTCGTGATGGGCCATCAGCACCTCGTCGCCGCGCACGATCGCGCTGATCGTCGCGCCGCGCGGGAGCTGAATCTCCTCGATGCGCCGGCCGACGACGCGCGACTCGCGCGCCTCGCCGTGCGCGACGGCCTCGATGGCCTCGGCCGCGCCGCGGCGCAGCGAGTGCACCTTGACGACGTCGCCGCGGCGTACATGCGCGAGCAGCGTGCCGAGCGTGATCTGCTGCGGCGAGATCGCGATGTCGATCGTGCCGGCCTCGACGAGCTCGGCGTAGGCGATCTTGTTGATCAGCGCCATGACTTTGCGCGCACCGAGCCGCTTCGCGAGCATCGACGACAGAATGTTGGCTTCCTCGGCGTTCGTGACCGCGACGAACACGTCGGTGCTGTCGATGTTCTCCTCGAGCAGCAGCTCCTCGTCGGCCGAGTCGCCTTGCAGCACGATCGCGCGCGAGAGCTGGTCCGAGATGCGCCGCGCGCGCTGCCAATCGCGCTCGATGATCTTGACCTGGCAGCTGCCTTCGAGCGTCCGCGCGAGATCGAGGCCGATGTTGCCGCCGCCGGCGATCACGACCTTACGCGCTGGCTCGTCGAGCTTGCGCATCTCGCGCAGCACGGTGCGTGCGTCTTTGCGCGCGGCGAGAAAGAACACCTCGTCGCCTTCTTCGACGACGGTGTCGCCGTCGGGAATGATGCCCTTGCCGCCGCGATAGATCGCGACGACGCGGCTCTCGACGTTCGGGATGTGCTTCGGCAGGTCGCGCAGCGGATGGCCGACGAGCGCGCCGCCGCGATCGGCGCGCGTCGCGACAAGGCGTACTTTGCCGTCGGCGAACTCGAGGACCTGAAGCGCGCCGGGGAATTGAATCAGCTCCGCGATGTAGTCGGTCACGAGCGAAGAGGGGCTGATCGCGACGTCGACGGGAATGCCGCCGGGTCCGAACAACGCCTCGTTGGCGATCAGAGCGCGGGCGCGGATGCGCGCAATGCGCGTGGGTGTCTTGAAGAGCGTCAGCGCGATCTGGCAGGCGAGCATGTTGATCTCGTCGCTGCTGGTCAGCGCGATCAACATGTCGGCTTCCCGCGCGCCGGCGCGCTCCAGGACGTCGGGATAAGACGCATTGCCGACGACGGTGCGCACGTCGAGGCGGTCTTGCAGCTCGCGAAGCACCTCGGGGTTGCGGTCGACGATCGTGACTTCGTTGGCCTCCTCGCGCGCCAAGCTCACGGCCGCCGTGCTCCCAACCTGGCCTGCACCGAGGATCAAGATCTTCATCGTGAGCCTTTGAGTACAGCGCGCGCGGCGGCACACTCGTGCGTCGATGGCCTCTCCCGAGACACGCCGGAAGAGCGTCCCTGCGGCTCGTCTTCGCACGTCCCTGTGCTCAGACGGTCTCGGGAGAGGCCATCGACGCACGAGCGTGCCGCCACGTCATGCGTTTTCAGACGTGTGGGGCGCGCGAGCAAAGATGCCTCAGTCATCGGCGGAGCAGTCTACATCAGCTCGAGATTCGCGTAGGCGACGACGAGCCACTTGGTGCCGGAGCCTTCGAAATTGACTTGCACGCGCGCGTGGGCGCCGCTGCCCTCGCTGTTGAGCACGATGCCTTCGCCGAACTTGCCGTGGCGCACGCGCTGGCCGAGGCGCACACCGCCGCCGAGCCGCTCCGCGGGCGCGGCGCGGCGGTAGATGGGGCGCGCCACGACCATCGCGGGGCGCACTTCCTCGACGAGCTCGGCGGGAATTTCGCGCAGGAAGCGGGACGGTGTCGCGAACGTCTCGACGCCGTGCATGCGGCGCTGCTCGGCGTGCGTGAGGTACAGCTCGCGCTTCGCGCGCGTGATGCCGACGTAGCAGAGACGCCGCTCTTCCTCGAGGCCGGCCGCGTCGTTCAGCGAGCGCTGGTGCGGGAACAAGCCGTCCTCCATGCCGCACAGAAACAGCAGCGCGAACTCGAGCCCTTTGGCCGAGTGCAGCGTCATGAGCTGAACGCTGTCCTGATACGCCTCGGCCTGCCCGTCGCCGGACTCGAGCACGGCGAACGCAAGGAACTCGGCGAGCGGCGGCAAGTCGCCGTCCTCGACGCGCATGACCTCGCGCGCGGCGTTGACGAGCTCCTCGAGGTTTTCGACGCGCGCTTCGCCGCTCATGTCGGTCTTCTTGCCGTGATGCGCAATGAGGCCGCTGCGCTCGATGACTCGCGCGACTTGCTCATGCAGCGCGTCGCCGCGCGTGTCCTTGTCGAGCGTTTCGACGAGGGTCAGGAAGGAGTAGAGGGATTCCGCGGCCCGCTTCGGTAACGTGCCTTCGGCAATCAACGCCGCCGCGCCGCGCCATAAGCTCGTACCCGCGGCGCGCGCGCGCTCGCGAACCGCCTCGACGGTGCGCGCGCCGATACCGCGCGTCGGCGTGTTCACAACCCGCTCGAACGACGGGTCGTCGTCGCGGTTCATGACGAGCCTCAAGTACGCGAGCGCGTCCTTGATCTCCTGACGCTCGAAGAACCGGAGCCCGCCGTAGACGCGATAGGGAATACCGGCGGCCAGCAGGCCTTCCTCAAAAACACGCGACTGAGCGTTCGAGCGGTACAGCACGGCGGCCTCGCTGCGCTTGCCGCCTTTGTCGACGTGATCCTGGATGCGATTGATGACGAACTCGGCTTCGTCGCGCTCGTTGAACGCCGCATAGAGCTTGATCGGCTCGCCCGTCGGACCCTCGGTCCAGAGCGTCTTGCCGAGCCTACCGGCGTTGTTCGCGATGACGGCGTTCGCCGCGTTCAAGATCGTGGCCGTGGAACGATAATTCTGCTCGAGCCGCACGACCTGCGTGCCGGCGTAATCCTGCTGGAAGCGATAGAGGTTCTCGACGCGCGCGCCGCGCCAGCGGTAGATCGATTGATCGTCGTCGCCGACGACGAACGGCGCGCCGGCGGGACCGGTCAGCAAGCGCATCCAGCGGTACTGGATCGCGTTGGTGTCCTGGAACTCGTCGACGAGCACGTGCTGGAAGCGGTGCTGGTATTGGCGTTGCAGCTCCAAGTTGTCGCGCAGCAGCTCGAGGCTGCGCAGCAGCAGCTCGCCGAAATCGATGACGGATGCCGCGGCGCACGCCTGCTCGTAACGCTCGTAGAGATCGATCATCTGCCGGCGGCCGGCGTTACCCTCGTCGCGCAGGTCCTTCGGCCGCAGGCCCTCGTCCTTCTGCGCGTTGATGAACCACTGGATCTCCTTCGGTACCCAGACGTTCTCGTCGAGCTCGAGCGAGCGCAGCATGCGTCGGATCATGCGCTGCTGATCCTCGGAGTCCATGATCTGGAAACCTTCGCTAAGACCTGCTTCTCGCCAATGGATCCGCAGCAGGCGATGCGACAGGCCATGAAACGTGCCGATCCATAGGTTCCGCGTGGGCACGCCGAGCAGCGCCTCGACGCGATCGCGCATCTCGGCGGCGGCCTTGTTCGTGAACGTCACGGCGAGCACGTGCTGCGCCGCGACACCGTTGACGCGGATGACCCAGGCGATGCGATGCACGAGCACGCGCGTCTTGCCGCTGCCGGCGCCGGCGAGCACGAGCGTCGGACGGTCCGGCGCCGTGACGGCCTCACGTTGGGCGTCGTTCAGAGGGTCGATGATGTCGGTAACGTCCATGGGTCGCGAAATCGCGCGGGCGGCGGAAGCGGCGCGTTAGATCACGCCGGCCAGACGGCCGGTATGTAGTGATCGATCAGCAGGAAGCTGAAGAGCGCCATCAGATACCAGATCGAATAGCGGAACGTCGTCATCGGCGAGTCCTCTCGCGGCGCGAACTTCAGCTTGAGCGCGTAGTAGAGAAAACCGCCGCCGAGCAGCATCGCACCGAACAAGTAGAGGAGGCCCGTCATGCCCGTGAGGTATGGCAGCACCGTCACGAGTATCAGCAACACCGTGTAATAGACGACGAACGACTTCGTGAGCTCGACGCCGTGCGTGACGGGGAGCATCGGGATATCGGCGCGCTCGTAGTCGGAGCGGCGCGCGATCGCGAGCGCCCAGAAGTGCGGCGGCGTCCACGTGAAGATGATCAAGAACAAGAGCAGCGCATGCGGATCGATCGTGCCCGTGACGGCCGTCCAGCCAAGCACCGGCGGCGCAGCACCGGCGGCCCCGCCGATCACGATGTTCTGCGGCGTCGCGCGTTTCAGATAGACGGTGTAAACGACCGCGTAGCCGATCAGCGAAGCGAAGGTCAGCGCGGCCGTCAACACGTTGACGAACAGCACGAGCACCGCGAGGCCTGCGAGGCCCAAACCCATCGCGAACGCGATCGCGTCGCGCTCGCCGATGCGGCCCTGCGGCAGAGGCCGGTTGCGCGTACGTGCCATTTGCGCGTCGATACGCTGGTCGAGGATCTGATTGACGACGGCACCCGCCGCGGCGGCGAGCCCTATTCCCAAGCTGCCCGCGATCAACGCGGTCCACGGGACCATGCCGGGAACGGCCAAGAACATGCCGACGATCGCCGTGAAGACGAGCAGCTGCACCACGCCCGGTTTCGTGAGGGCGTAGTAGTCGCGCCAGTGCGCGCCGGCGCTGTCGTCAACGTTGCCTAATTCTTTGGTTAGCATTGATCACGGCCAACAAGAGCAGCGCGGCGACGCCGTTATGCAAAACCGCAACGCCTAACGGGACGCCGAACCAGACGATACTAACACCGAGGCAAAGCTGCAGAGCCAGCACGGCCAAGACAGCGGCGCCGTCGGCCCGCGTGGCGGTTTCGCGCACCAAGCGGAACCCGAGCAACGCGATCAAGACCGCGGCGAGCACGGCGCCCAAGCGGTGCGTGAAATGAATGGCCACGCGCGCAGGATGGTCGAGCACGCCGCCTTCATAGTCGATGCCGAGGCCGCGCCATAACACGAACGCCTCCTTGAAGTCGGCGATCGCGGGCCACCATTGCGTTTGGCAGGTCGGGAAGTCCGGGCAGGCGAGCGCCGCATAGTTCGAGCTCGTCCAGCCGCCGAGCGAGATCTGCAGCGCGAGTGCCGCGGCCGCGAACAGACCGAGCGCGCGCAGCCCCGGAGTCGGCGACGGGAAGCGCGTCGAGCGCCAGTTTCCCAGCGACGCGAGCAGCGCCAGTGTCGCGATGCCGCCTAGCAAGTGCGCGACGACGACGATCGGCTTCAACAACAGCGTCACCGTCCACATGCCGAGCAAGCCCTGGAAGATGATGAGGGCGACGAGCGCCGCAGGGACGAATTTGGGCTGCGTGGGATCGCGGCGATTGCGCCACGCGATCGCCGCGAGCGCGAGGCAGATGAGGCCGAGCGAGCTCGCGAGATAGCGGTGGATCATTTCGCGCCACGCTTTGCCGGCCTCGAGCGGCCGCGTGTATTCGAGCCCGAGCTCTTCCGCTGACGTCGCCGGATGCGGAACGACGAGGCGGCCGTAACAGCCCGGCCAATCGGGGCAGCCGAGCCCCGCGTCCGACAAGCGCACATAGGCGCCGAGCATGACGACGGCGAGCGCCAACACGGCGCCGATTCGAGCCAAGCGTTGAAACCACACGTTCATCAGTCGGCTCCGGTCAGCAACCGTTTGAGGTCGCGCAGCAGCTCTTTTTGTTCCACGTCCGGCGGATAGCTCACGATGACTAGGCCGCGCGGATTGGCCACGAAAACGCGGCCGTCATTCAAGCGCTCGGCGCCAAGCGCCGCGACAACGCCTCGGCCGACGTCGTCGTCGAGCGCGTGCGTGACGAGCTTCGGATCGAAGTCGGGCAGGTCGCCCACGTGCCACAGTGCTCTTTGCACGCGATCCTGGTCGCGGCCGAGCGCCACCTGCACCTGTTGGAGCCTTGCCAAGTGCTGCGCGCATTGCTGCTCGCAGGCGGCCATTCTTGCATAGATCAATTGCCACTGGGCTCCGTCGCCGCCCTGCCA
>Ga0315910_10004818_pt1 | contig 11185 bp, 8 predicted proteins | sample EdamamesoilMG_FD_204470 | JGI IMG/M metagenome (GOLD analysis project Ga0315910, IMG submission 204470) | Garden soil microbial communities collected in Santa Monica, California, United States - Edamame soil | ecosystem: Environmental > Terrestrial > Soil > Garden | place: USA: California...
CGCGTCGCGCTCGTTCCACGCGGCAAACGCGCGTGCGGCCCGCAACATCGCGAGGTCGGCGCGCACGCCCTCGACGGCGGCGGCCTGGCACAGCGCGGCCGCGCGCGCCACCGCGGGGCCCGCGAAATCGAGGACCGCGGCGCGTTCGCGCGCCCTTCGGCAGCGCTCGCGCAGCGCCTGCTGCTCGGCGGCGAAGTCCGCGACGAAGCGCTCGGGATCGCGCTCGAACGACAGGCGCCGCAGCACGACTCGAGCCCGCTCCTCGGCGCTGCCGAGCGGCAGGGCGCTCACGCACAGGCCGAAGCGATCGAGCAGCTGCGGCCGCAGCTCACCCTCGTCCGGGTTCATCGTGCCGACCAGCACGAAACGCGCGGCGTGCACGTGCGAGACACCGTCTCGCTCGACCACGTTGCTGCCCGAGGCGGCAGCGTCGAGCAGCAGATCCACGAGCGCGTCGGGCAAGAGGTTGACCTCGTCGACGTACAAGACCCCGTCGTGCGCCAGCGCCAGCAGCCCGGGCGAGAACTGCACCTCGCCTTGCCCGAGGGCCTTTCCGAGATCGAGTGAGCCAGCGACGCGCTCCTCGGTGGCGCCGAGCGGCAGCTCGACGAAACGCCCCGGCAGCAGCTCGGCGAAGCCGCGAGCGAGCGTGGTCTTGGCGACGCCACGCGGACCGCGCACCAGCACGCCCCCGATGCCCGGGTCGATCGCGCACAAGAGCAGCGCGAGCTTGAGCCGCTCCTGTCCGATGACGGCAGCCCACGGGAAGTTGGGCCTCACGCCGCGCCCTCCTCGGTGTCGAGCAACACGTCCTCGAGCGCCTCGCGGTAAGCGCCGGGCTCGCGCCACAGGCCGCGCTGCATGGCCTCCAGCAGCCGCCCGGTGATCTCGCGGAGCGCGGCCGGGTTGTGCTCGGCGAAGAACGCGCGGCTGTCGCCGTCGATCACGTAGGCGTCGCCGAGCAGCGCGAACTGGTAGTCCTCGACCAGCGCGGTGGTCGCGGCAAAACCAAACAGATACTCGACGGTGGCGGCCATCTCGGCGGCGCCCTTGTAGCCGTGCCGCCGAGCGCCGGCGATCCATTTCGGATTGAGCGCCCGACTGCGCAGCACGCGCGCGAGCTCCTCGCGCAGCGCCCGCACGCGCGGGGCGGCCGGATTGGCATGATCGCCGTGATAGAGCGGCGCTGGCGCCCCGCGCGTCAGCTCGACCGCCGCGCCGAGGCCGCCGAGAAACTCATAATACTCGCCCGAGTCGAGCACGTCGTGCTCGCGGTTGTCCTGATTGTGCAAGACCGCGTCGACGCGGGCGAGGCGCTCGCGCAGGCTCTGCTCGGCATGAACGCCCCCGCCGTCCACCCCGTAGGCGTAGCCGCTCCAGCCGAGGAAGATGCGAGCCAGCTCGTCGCGATCCTGCCAGCGACCCGTGTCGAGCGCGCCCCCCAGCCCGGCGCCGTACGTGCCCGGTCGCGACCCGAAGATGCGCGCACGAGCGCGCCGAGCGGCCGTGTCACGCTCGTGTCCCTGCGCGACGAGCGCGGCTTCGTCTGCGCGCACGCGCGCGCGGATCGGGTTCTGCTCCTCGGGCTCGTCCAGCTCCGCCACGCTGCGCACTGCGCTCTCCAGCAAGCGGATCAGCTCCGGGAAGGCGTCGCGGAAGAACCCGGAGATGCGCACCACGACGTCCACTCGCGGCCGGCGCAGCGCCGACGTCGGCAGGATCTCGGTGTCGACGACCCGCCCGCTGCCCTCGGCCCAGACCGGGCGCACGCCGAGCAGCGCGAGAGCTTGCGCCACGTCGTCGCCGCCGGTGCGCATGGTCGCAGTGCCCCACAACGACAAGGCGATGGAGCGCGGGTACTCGCCGTGATCCTGCACATAACGCTGCACCAGCCGATCGGCGGCGCGGCGCGCCAGCTCGGCTGCGGCGCGCGTCGGCACCGCGCGCACGTCCACCGAGTAGAAGTTGCGCCCGGTCGGCAACACGTCGAGCCGGCCGCGCGAGGGCGCGCCGCTCGGACCGGGGGGTACGAAGCGGCCGTCGAGGCCGCTCAGCAGCCCCTCGATCTCGCTCGGACCGCAGCGATCGAGGGCCGCCCCGACCTCGCCCCGCACGCGCTCGACGACGTCGCGGCAAGCCTCGGGCACCGGCAGCTCGCCCGCCAGGACGCCGCGTGCGTACAGCTCCAGGCGCTCGCGCGTGTCCCCCGCGCTGCGCCAGGGTTCGCCGCCGAGCTCGGCCAGCGCCGCAGGACGCGGCCCGAGCCAGGGGGCAGCGAAATCCGCGTCGAGCGGATCGAACGCCGCCGCGTCGCCCAGCAAGGCCTGCGCGAGCGCGACGACCAGGCTGCGCTCGCGCCCCGCGCCGCGTCCCGCCGGCAGCCGCGCCAGGGCCAGCAGCGTGTCGACGCGCTGCTCGCCCTCGGGCGAGCACCCGAACACGTGCAGGCCGTCGCGGATCTGAGACTCCTTCAGCTCGCACAGATAGGCGTCGAGCTTCAGCAGCAGCCGGTCGTCCTCGGCCGGCGCCGCCCCCTCCGTGAAGCCGAGCTCGCGAGAGACGTGCGTGGCGCGCGCGAGCTCGAGGATGTTCTTGCGCAGGAGCTGCGCCCGCGCCGGATCGAGCGCCGACGCGAGGTAATACTCGTCGACCAGCTTCTCCAGGTCGCGCAGCGCGCCGTAGCTCTCGGCCCGCGTCAGCGGTGGCACGAGGTGGTCGATGATCACCGCGTGGGCGCGGCGTTTGGCCTGCGTCCCTTCTCCGGGGTCGTTGACGATGAACGGATACAGGTGGGGCAGCGCGCCGAACACGGCGTCGGGCCAGCAGCTCGGGCCGAGCGCGACGCTCTTGCCCGGCAGCCACTCCAGGTTGCCATGTTTGCCCACGTGCACGATGGCGTGCGCGCGGTAGACGCGCCGTAACCAGGCATAGAACGCGATGTAGCCGTGCGGAGGCACCAGGTCGGGGTCGTGATAGGTCGCCGCGACGTCGAGCTCGTAACCTCGCGCGGGCTGCACCCCCACGAAGGTCTCGCCCACGAACAGGCCCGAGACCACCAGGTGCCCGGCGCGATGGCGCGGATCAGCCTCGACGGCCCCCCAGCGCGCGAGGACGGCGTCCTGCAGCGTGGCGGGCAGCGCAGCGAAGAACTCGTGATACTCGCCGAGCGAGAGGCTCGCGCGCGCGGGTCGCGTGTCGATCGGGCCCAGCTCGTTGGTGACCCCCGCCAGCAGGGCGCTCATCAGCTCCTTGGGGTCGACCGGCGGTTCGCCGACGGGGTACCCCGCGCCGCGCAGGGCGCGCAGGATCTCGATGGTGGACGCGGGCGTGTCCAGGCCCACGCCGTTACCCACGCGGCCATCGCGACCGGGATAGTTGGCGAGCACCAGCGCCACGCGCCGCTGCGCGGCGGGCGTGCGTGCGAGCTCGATCCAGCGCGCGCAGAGCTCGACGACGTGCTCGGCTCGCTCGGGCTCGAGCTGATACTCGGCCACGTCGAGCTCGGCGCGCTCGGAGCGACGCCTGCGGCCTTTGAAGCTGACCGCGCGTGTGATGATGCGGCCGTCGACCTCCGGCAGCACCACGTTCATGGCCAGATCGCGAGGCGCGAGCCCCGTCGCGCTCGCGCGCCAGTCCTCGGCGTTCCCGCCGCTGACGATGACCTGCAGCACGGGACGCCCTCGGCCCAGCGCGCCCTCCAGCGCCGTGTCGAACGGGCCCGTGCGGTCGAGCTGGGAGATGGCGAAGCCGGTCGTGTTCAGCACGATGGCGCTGTCGGCGGCGCCCAGCAGCGCCTCTACCTCGGCGCGACAGGCGGCGTCCTTGAGCGAGGTGAGCGCGATCGGCAACGGGTTCAGCCCGCGGCGCTCGAGCAGCGCGATCAGCGCGTCAAACGCCCCGAGGTTGTGCGACTCGAGGTGCGCTCGGTAGAAGAGCAGCGCGACCACGGGGGCGCCGCTCGCCCAGCGCCGTCGCCACACCGCGAGCTCGGTCGGGCCGAGCCCGGGGTGGTAGACCGAAACACGCGGCAACGGCCGCGGCGGGGGCGCGGGCTCGCCGCGCCCGAAGAAGCGATGGTAGACGAACGCGAGCAGGGCGCGCGCGTTGTCCGGGCCGCCCTCGCGCAGGTAGCGCCAGACGCGCCGGCAGTCGTCGGCGTCGACGCTGCTCGAGCGATCGAGCTCGGGATCCTCGCCGTCGTCACCGGGCACGAGCACCAGCTCGAACACGCCGTCGCCGGCCAGCTCGACCAGGCGCTCGACGCCATAGGGCCAGTAGCTCACCCCGCCGATCAACGAGACGATCACCAGCCGCGCGTGGCGCAGCACGGTCTCCACATACAGGTCGACCGAAGCGTTCGAGCGCAACGCCAGCAAGCTCGCCAGCCGCAGCCCGGGCGCATCCACCGGCGCCGCGTCCAGCGCGCTCGCGAGCAGGAGCAGATCCGTGTCCGCCGCCGACAAGATCACCACGTCGGCCGGCGTCTGGCCGAGGTCGACGACGCCGTCGCCGGCGGCGTATCCGCCCGGCCGCGTGGCGAGCAGGTGCACGCTCAGGCCCCGGCGGCGGCGAGCAGCGTGCGCGTGAGGGCCTCGCGATCGAGGTGCGAGCCGATGAACACCAGCTCGGTCGCACGCCGCTCGGTCTGAGCCCAGGGACGGTCGAAGTAGCTCTCGAAGCGACGACCGACCCCTTGCACGACGAGGCGCATCGGCTTGCCCTCGATCGCGGCGAACCCCTTGGCGCGGTACACCTCGTGCTCGCGCACGACCGCCTCCAGCCCGCGCAGCAGCGCCGCTCGCTCGAGCAGCGGCGGCCGCACCACGATGGTGTCGAACAGCTCGTGGCTGTGCTCCTTGCCCTGATCGTGGTCTTCGTCGTGGTGCGTGTGGCGCTCGTCGATGTGATCTTCGGACGCGCGCTGGAGCCCCAGCACGACGTCGAACGGCAGCTGGCCACGACTGGCCGAGATGATCTTGACGGCGGGCGGGGTGAGCGCCGTGATCTGCTGGCGAACGCGCTCGAGCTCGTCGGCCGTGAGCTCGTCGGCCTTGCTCACGATCACCAGGTCGGCGGCCGCGAGCTGATCTTCGAACAGCTCCTGCAGGGGTCGCTCGTGATCCAGGCTCGGATCCTGCTGCCGCTGATGCTCGACGGCCGAGGGATCGTCGGCAAACTGTCCGGCGAGCACGGCGGGGCCATCCACCAGCGCGACCACGGCATCGACGGTGCAGCTCTCGCGAATGGAAGGCCACTGGAACGCCTGAACCAAGGGCTTGGGTAGGGCCAGGCCGCTCGTCTCGATCAGGATGTGGTCGATTCGATCGCGACGCTCGAGCAACGTCCCCAGGACCGGCACGAACTCTTCCTGGACGGTGCAGCACAGACAGCCGTTGGCGAGCTCGTACAGCGGGGTCGGCGCGTTCGCGTCTTCTTCGCAGCCGATGCCGCACTGGCGCAGCAGCTCGCCGTCCACGCCGACCTCGCCGAACTCGTTGACGATCACGGCCAGGCGCCGCCCGTCCGCGTGGGTCAACAGGTGGCGCAGCAAGGTGGTCTTCCCGCTACCGAGGAAGCCGGTGACGATGGTCGTGGGTAGCTTGTGCGTGGCGTTCATCAATCTTCGTCCCGTGGCGCCGGCGTCGTGAGGCCGCCCGCCGCGGCCGGCAGGCGCGGGATGCGGCAATGGAAATGGCCCTTGAGCGCGGCTGGCCAGGTCTTATAGGGCACGGCGCCGTCGGCGCTCTGCAAATACAGCTGCGCGTAGTCGAGCAGCGCGCCGGCCACCTCGTCGCTGGGCTCGAGCTCGACGAGCACGTAGCCCACTCTTTCGCTCGAGCGCAGCAGCACCGCGCAGCTCTTCTTGCAAGCCCACAAGCAGCGCACCGGCGCGACGTCGACCCCGACGTCGCCGACGCGCTCGAGCGCGGCCCGCAACCGCGCGAGCAACCGAGCGCCGCGCGGAGGCCCGTCCGTCGAGGCGCCGCCGCACGTCTCACACGCCACGAGCTCGGCGCGCCCGCCCGTCATCTAGAACTCGATGCCGGGTTGCGCCCGGATGCCGGCGCGGTAGTGGTGCTTGACCATCTTCATTTCGGTCACCAGGTCCGCCACGTCGATCAGCTCCTTGGTCGCGCCCCGTCCCGTCAGCACCACGTGTTGATCGGCGCGCTTGGCCCGCAGCGCGTCGAGCACCACGGCCTCGTCGAGCTGCTTCAAACGCAGCGCCACGATGATCTCGTCCAGGACGACCATGCCGACGTCCTCGCGTCCGAGCAAGAGGCGCGACTGTTCCCACGCGCGTTCGGCCGCGCGCCGATCGAGCTCGGCGTCCTGCGTGATCCAGTGGAACCCCTCCCCCATCCGGTGCCACTCGACTTGCTGCCCGAAGCGGGCAAACGCTTCGGTCTCGGCCGTGGCGATCGCGCCCTTCACATACTGGACGACGCCCACCTTCATCCCGTGCTGCAGCGCACGCAGGGCCATACCGAACGCGGCCGTGCTCTTGCCTTTGCCGGTGCCGGTGAAGACGGCCACGAGGCCCTTCTCGCCGGTCGCCGCCGCTTTGCGTTCCTCGTAGCTGTCGCGGATCTTTTGCACCTTCCGCTGGTAGGCGTCCGCTTCCGAGTCGTCGTGCATGGTCAATCCTGCTGCGAGGGCGGCGGACTATCCCATCAAATGACCGCTGGCGGCAAGCGGGCGCGCCAATGCCCGGCCCGCGCATCGACGCCGGGGGCGAGACTCGGGCCGTGCTCGGCCCCCCGCGCCTCGGCGTCGACGCGACGCCGTCAGCCGCGGCGGCGCAGCAGATAGGTGTCCATGATCCAGCCGTGCTTGGCGCGAGCCGTCGCGCGCACGCGCTCGATCTCGTCTTTCCGCTCTGCGAGGGGCCCCGCGATCGCGAGCTCGTGCTCCGTGCCCAGGTACGCTCCCCAATAGATCTCGTAGTTTTCCTCCGGCACGTGCCGATATGCCCCCTCCCCGTCGAGCATCACCACGATATCGTCGGCGTCTGGCAGCGCGTCCGACAGGCGTCGGCCGGTGGTCACGAGCACCGCGCCGCCGATGCGGTTCAGGGCCAGCTGGTGTCGGGCGGCGAGCGCCTGGGGGCTGCTGATCCCTGCGATCACCTCCAGCTCGAAGCGCACCCGGCCGCGCGCCGCCACGCGCTGCACCAGGCGCAACGCGCTGTCGTAGAGCGACGGATCGCCCCAGACGAGCAGCGCGCCCGTCTGTCCGTCGTGGAGCTCGCGCAGCATCGCCGCCTCGCACGCGAGCGCGCGTTGCTCGTGCCACGCCTCGACGCGTGCCGCATAGGACGGGATGCCGGGGTCGCGCGGGGTGTCGGCGATCTCGACGTGCCGATAGGGCCGCGGCGCGATGAAGCGCTCGCAGAGCTCGCGCCGCAGCTGGACCAGCGCGGCTTTCTCCTCCCCCTTGTCGAAAGAGAACACCACGTCGACGAGCGCGAGCGCCTTGACCGCCTGCAGGGTGAGGTGGTCGGGGTTGCCGGTGCCGATGCCGATGACGAGCAGCCTGTTCATTCGCGTCCGCATCCTCGGCGCAGCTCGCCGCAAAGCCAAGACGCCGCTGAAGAAAGAGGGAGCGGAACGACGGAGCAGAAGGTCGGCGCAGAAAGTTGGGAGCAGCGCGACGCGGCAGCCAGCGAGGCACCACCCGTTGACGATGCGGCCCTCGCGTCGAATCGCCGGCGGCGCTCTGGACACGATTGATTCGTCAAGCAGGCCGGCTATGCTTCCGCCTTGCCGATGACCGAACCGAAGCCGCGCGGGTATTGTCCCAGCGTGTGGACACCCATGCCGTCCGGGGACGGACTGATCGTGCGCGTGCGCCCGCAGCACGCCCGCATCTCTGCGCAGGATCTGGCGGCGCTGGCGCGCCTCGCGCGGGCCGCCGGCAACGGCATCATCGAGCTGACGCGGCGCGGGAATTTGCAGCTTCGGGGCGTGTCGGCGGGCTCGTGGCCAGCGCTGTGCACAGAGCTCTGCGAGCGCGGCCTGGCTGGTCCGACGCCAGAAGAAGACGCGCACCCGGCGCTGTTCGTCTGCCCGCTGTCGGGTCTCGATCCGCGCTGCCCGCCGCTCGAGGCCCTGGCGGACGGGCTGCTCGCCGTGCTGCGCGAGAGGGCGACCGACTCCAGCCCCGCGGGCGCGATCGCTCCAGGCGGCCTCACTCCCGACTTCAGCGCTCCAGATCGGCCTGCCTCCCCCGCTCGTCTGCCCGACAAGTTCTCCGTCGTGCTGGGGGGCGGCAGCCACTCCTCCGACGCGCTCTCGGCGGATATCCACGTACGGCTCCATCCGAGCCATCCCGACCGGGCCGAGCTGCTCGTCGCGGGGAAGGCCGACGACGCGACGCTGCTCGGCAGCTGCCTCGCCGGCGCCGCCCCCAGCGCGCTGCGCGCCTTGCTCCAGGCGATCGCGGCGCACCCGCCCGAGCGTCGCCGCATGCGCGATGCCGTGGCGGCCGATCTCGCGGCGCTGCGGCTCGCCGTGCGGCCGTTCCTGGTCGACGCGGGCCGCCGAGAGCCGGGCTGGGGCGCCCCGGAGGTCGGCTACCACACGGGGCTCTCGGACTGGTTCGGTTATTCGTTGCCGTTCGGTTCGGCGAGCGCCGAGGATTGGGCTGCGCTGGCCCGCGTCGCCGAGCGGCTCGGCTCGAGCGAGCTCCGGTTCACTCCGACACACCACGTGCTGATCGTCGGCGTTCGCCCGGAGCACCGCCAGGCGTTGGTCGACCTCGGGCAACGCCGCTCGTTCGGCGTACGCCAGCCCGCGCGAGCGCTGGAGCTGGTCGCGTGCAGCGGCTCGCCTGCGTGTGGCTCCGCCCACGGCGAGACCCGGTCGCTGGCGGGGCGGCTCGGCAAGCTGCTCGGCGGACGCGCGCGGGACCGTGCGACGGTCCACGTCTCCGGCTGCGAGAAGAGCTGCGCCCGGCAAGAGGCCGCCGACGTCACGCTGGTGCACACCCCGGACGGCCTGCGCCTCGGGTTCGGGCGCGACGTCGCGGGGACGCTGTTGACGCGCCCGGTGTCGCTCGACATGGCGCTCGAGCAGCTCGCGCAGCGCTTCGTGCGCGCGCCGTCCGCGTCGAGCCCGGGAAAGTCGCCCCTGTGAGCACGCGCCACGAGTACGAGCGCGATCCGGCCGCCATCTACCGCCAGTCCTTCGCGATCATCCGCCGCGAGGCGAACCTCTCGCGTTTCTCGGGCGTGGCCGAGCGTGTCGTCGTGCGCATGATCCACACCTCGGGCTCGGTCGAGCTGAGCGACGAGGTCGCGCTCTCGCCTGATTTCGCGAGCGCTGCCCGAGCCGCCCTGCGGGCTGGCGCGCCCATCTTGTGCGACGCCAACATGATCGTCAGCGGGGTCACCCGGGCGCGCCTCCCCGCGCACAACGAGGTGCGCTGCGCGCTCGACGACCCGGCGGTGCCGGCGCTGGCGCGCGAGCTCGGCACGACCCGCAGCGCGGCTGCGCTCTCGCTGCTCCGCGACCGGCTCGACGGCGCCGTGGTCGCGATCGGCAACGCGCCCACCGCGCTGTTCCGCTTGCTGGAGATGCTGGACGAGGCGAGCGCTCGTCCGGCGGCCGTCATCGGTGTACCGGTCGGGTTCGTCGGTGCGGCGGAATCGAAAGCCGCGCTGGAGCGCGACGGCCGCGTGCCTCACCTGGTCGTGCGCGGGCGTCGTGGCGGCAGCGCGCTCGCGGTCGCCGCGATCAACGCGCTCGCCAGTGACGAGGAGTGAGCATGGGCGCAGGCACGATATTTGGCGTAGGCGTCGGCCCGGGCGATCCCGATCTCGTCACCGTCAAGGCAGCGCGGCTCATCGGGCGAGCGCCCGTGGTCGCGTTCTTCTCCAAGCGCGGCAAGGTCAGCAATGCGTTCGCGGCGGCGGAGCGCTACCTGCACCCCGAGTCGGAGCGCCTGCCGCTCATCTATCCGTACACGGTGGAGATCGACAAGAATCACCCGCGTTACGTCGCGGCGCTGTCCGAGTTCTACGCGGAGTCCGCCGCGCGCATCGCCGCACACGCCGCGGCCGGGCGAGACGTCGCGGTGCTGTGCGAAGGGGACCCGCTGTTTTACGGCTCCTACCTGCACCTGCACGTGCAGCTCTGCCAGGCCCACCGCTGCGAGGTCATCCCCGGCATCACGAGCTTCGCGGGTTGTGCCGCGCGTGCTGGTCTGCCGCTGGTGTCGACCGATCGCGTGTTTTCGATCGTGCCGGGCACGCTGCCGGAGCGGGAGCTCGAGGGACGCCTGGGCGGCGAAGATCCGGCAGCGATCATCAAGCTCGGGCGCAACTTCGGCAAGGTCAAGGCCGTGCTCGAGCGGCTCGGTCGGGCCCAGGGCGCGACGTTCGTGGAGCGTGGCACGACCCCAGAAGAACGCATCGTGCCGCTGCTGGAGCAAGCCGGCGACACGTCCGCGTACTTTTCGTTGATCCTGGTGCCGGCGCGCGAGACCCGGGGCGCCCACGATGAGCAGCCCTGAAGGCGGCTGGCTGCGCGTGATCGGGCTCGGGCCCGGTCCCTCGGGGTGGCTCACGGACGAAGCGCGCGCGGTCCTCGACAGCGCCGAGCACGTCGTCGGCTACCACACCTACCTCGCGCGCCTGCCCGCTCGCGACGGTCAGGCTCGTCACGGCTCGGACAACGGCGACGAGCTGGCGCGGGCCCGGCATGCGCTCGAGCTCGCGCTCGGCGGCGCGCGCGTGGCGGTAGTCTCCGGCGGCGATCCTGGCGTGTTCGGCATGGCCGCGGCGGTGTGCGAGGCGCTCGACGCCGGCGGAGCGAGCGTGCGCGGGCTCGACGTGGCGGTATTGCCTGGCGTGACCGCGATGCTGGCCGCCGCCGCGCGGCTCGGCGCGCCCCTCGGCAACGACTTCTGCGCGATCAATCTCTCGGACAACCTCAAGCCGTGGGCCGTCATCGAGCGCCGGCTCGAGCTGGCGGCGCAGGCCGATTTCGTGATCGCGCTCTACAACCCCGCCTCGCGCGCGCGGCCCGACCAGGTGTTTGCAGCTTTCGAGCTGCTGCGCCGCCACCGCCCGCCAGAGACGCTGGTCGCCTTCGCGACCGCGGTCGGCAGAGCCGACGAGGCGCTGCACGTGACGCGGCTCGGCGACGCGGATCCCCGCCGAGCCGACATGCGCTCCCTCGTG
>Ga0315910_10004819_pt1 | contig 11185 bp, 9 predicted proteins | sample EdamamesoilMG_FD_204470 | JGI IMG/M metagenome (GOLD analysis project Ga0315910, IMG submission 204470) | Garden soil microbial communities collected in Santa Monica, California, United States - Edamame soil | ecosystem: Environmental > Terrestrial > Soil > Garden | place: USA: California...
CGACCGTGCTGCCCAACCGCTGGGGCACGGCCCCCGGCCTCTGGCTTGAGAACGAGCGGGGCATCGTGGTCATGCTGCCCGGTGTGCCGATCGAGATGCGGAACCTCCTCCGTCATGAAGTCCTGCCCCGGCTGGTGGCGCGCGCCGGGGGCAGGATCACGCTCTCTCGCACCATCAGGACCACGTCGATCGCCGAGAGCGCGCTGGCCGAACGCCTGGGCAACATCGAGGAGCGCATAGCGCCGGTGACGCTCGCCTACCTCCCCGGCCTCGATGGAGTGGATCTCCGGCTGACGGCATGGCAGGCCGATCCCGATGAAGCAGCGCGGCTGCTGGGCGATGCGGTCGCTGCCGTGAAGCCGCTCGGGGGCGAGCACGTGTACGGCGAGGATGACGAGACCCTGCAGGAGATCCTGGTGGGCCGGCTCAGGCACACGGGCGACACGGTCGCCGTGGCGGAGTCGTGCACCGGCGGGCTCCTGGGCGCACGGATCACGGATGTGCCGGGCAGCTCCACGGTGTTCCTGGGAGGCGTGATCGCCTACGCCAACGAGGTGAAGGTGCGCGACCTTGGCGTGGACGAGACCGTGCTCGCGCGCGACGGCGCCGTGAGCGAGACCGTGGCCGCGGCGATGGCGACTGGTGTGCGCGGCCGGTTCGGCTCGACCTGGGGTGTCGCTATCACCGGGATCGCGGGGCCCGACGGCGGCAGCCCCGAAAAGCCGGTGGGGACGGTCTGGTTCGGCCTGGCGGGCCCGGCGGGCGTGAAGACCCACCGGGCCATCTATCCGGGTTCTCGGCCCGAGATCAGGGCCAGGGGGGCGCAGGCAGCAATGTTTTTGTTGCTCAGGAGTCTAGGGTCCAGGGTCTAGGGTCTGGAAAAGCGGTCGAGGGTCTAGGGTCTAGGGTCTTGGCCTCACCGATGCCACGACCCCCGACTCTCGACCCACGGCCATCCTCTAGGCCCTGGACCCTGGACCCTAGACTCTCTCTTTGCTGATATCTTTCCCCCTTATGCATACACCCAAGGAACCACTCGATTTCGAGACGGAAGAGGCGGCGGCCGACGGCCAGGCTGCCGAACCGTCAGGCGCCGGCGTCCCCCTGGAGCCGGCCGATTCTGCCATCCAGCGGCTGGAGCAGGAGCTCGCGGATACCAAGGACCGGCAGCTCCGGCTCGCCGCCGAGTTCGACAACTTCCGGAAGCGCTCCGCCAGGGAGCGGCTCGAGCTGGCCGACCGTGCCCAGGCGGCGCTGCTCGGCAAACTGCTCGACGTACTTGATGACCTGCATCGCGCGGTCACCAGCGATCCCGTGAGCACACAGGCGGACGCCCTCCGGCAGGCGATCAATGCGATCGATGCCAAGCTCTGGAAGGAACTGGGCGCCGCCGGCCTCGAGCGGATCGAAGCCGTGGGCCAGCCGTTCGACCCGACCATTCATGAAGCCGTGTCGATGATGGCCGCCCCGTCGGCCGAGCTCGCGAACACGGTCGCCGCGACCCTCCAGTCCGGCTATCGCTACAAGGGCCTGCTGGTGCGTCCCGCGCGCGTGGCCGTCTATGCCGGCGGTGCCGCCTAGTGGCGACTGGGGACTACTACCAGGTCCTCGGGGTCTCGGATTCGGCCACGCAGGATGAGATCAAGAAGGCCTACCGGCGGCTGGCCAAGCAGTATCACCCCGATGCCAATCCGGACAACCCGCAGGCTGCCGAGCGCTTCAAGCAGATCTCCGAGGCGCACGGCACCCTGTCGGATCCGGACAAGCGGAAGCAGTACGACCAGATGCGCCGGCTCGGGGCATTCGATACGCGCGCCCGCCGTCCCAGCGGAGCCGGTGCAGGTCCGCGCGGTGGCCCGTCGGTCGAGGAAGAGATCGACATCGGCGATCTCGGGGGACTGGGTGGGCTGGGCGACATCTTCTCGTCGATCTTCGGTCGCGGGCGCCGCGAGGAGGCTCGCGGCGAGACGTTCGAGACCTCGCTCGAGGTCCCGTTCCGCACCGCGATCCTGGGCGGCAAGATCCCCGTGACGCTGCCCGTCACCGATTCCTGCCCGACGTGTCATGGCTCGGGTGGCGCGCCCGGCGCCAGCGTCACCACGTGCGACGAGTGCAACGGTCGCGGCACGGTGTCATTTGGGCAGGGTGGCTTTGCGGTCAACCGCCCGTGCCCCAAGTGCCGCGGCCGGGGGAAGATTCCCTCGAAGCCCTGCCCGACCTGCCATGGTGCCGGCGAGGTCCGCAGCGAGCGCGCGATCAACATCACCGTGCCGCCGGGCACCGAGAGCGGTACGCGCGTGCGGCTCAAGGGCCAGGGCCAGCCGGGACGTTCGGGCGCGCCGGCCGGCGACCTCATAGTCACCTTCGTGGTGCAGCCCGATCACTTCTTCCAGCGCGATGGCGATGACCTGCTGGTCGAGATCCCGATCAACATCGCCCAGGCGATGCTCGGGACCAGCGTGCGGGTGCGCACCATCGACGGGAAGAAGGTGCTGCTCCGGATTCCCGCGGGGACGCAGCCGGGACGGAAGTTCCGCATCAAGGGGCAGGGGGTGCAGCGGAACGGCGGGACTCGCGGTGACCAGTACGTGCAGGTGAAGGTGACGATGCCGGAGAAGCTCACGGCGGAGCAGGAGGAGCTGCTGAAGAAGTTCGCCGACGCGGCCGGCCTGCCGCACTGACCTCAGGCGCGGGAGGCTGCCTCCCGTGCCATCTCCATCAACAACCGGTGGGTGCCGCGCTCGTCGGCCGCGTTGCTCGGCCGGCGCTGCTCGTACGTGCCCTCGGGCCTGAGCTCCCACGCCTGCCGGTTGTCCCGCCACATCAGCTCCAGGATGTTCCGGATCGTGTTGCGGTGCACCAGGTCGCGGACCGGCGCCGCCGCCTCGATCCGCCGGTCGAGGTTCCGCGGCATCCAGTCACCCGACCCGATGTAGACCTCCTCGTTGCCGCCGTTGCGGAAGTAGAAGGCGCGCGAGTGCTCGAGGAACCGGCCGATGATGCTGATGACGCGGATGTTCTCGCTGACGCCCGGGAGGCCGGGCCGGAGGCAGCAGATGCCGCGCACGATCAGGTCGATCTGCACGCCCGCGCGTGAGGCCTCGTAGAGCGCCGCGATGATGTCGGGGTGGACCAGCGCGTTCATCTTGGCCAGGATCCGGCCGCCGCGGCCGGCATACTGGTGCTCGATCTCGCGCCGAATGAGCGTGAGGAACCGCTCCTTCATCCCGCGCGGAGCCACCAGCAGCTCGCGATAGCGCGCCGGCTGCGCGAAGCCCGTCAGCACGTTGAAGAAGTCGGTGAGGTCGGCGCCAAGGTCGGGGTCCGCGGTGAGGAGCCCGAAATCGGTGTAGAGCCGGGCGGTCTTGGCGTTGTAGTTGCCGGTGCCGAGGTGCACGTAGCGCCGGATGGTGTCTCCCTCGCGCCGCACCACCAGCATCACCTTCGCGTGCGTCTTGAGCCCCGGCACGCCATAGCTCACGTGCACGCCGACATCCTCCAGGCGCTGGGCCCAGATGATGTTGTTCTCCTCGTCGAAGCGTGCCTGCAGCTCGATCAGCACGGCCACCTGCTTGCCGCGCTCGGCCGCCTGCTGCAGCAGCCGCGCGATGCTGGAGTCGCCGCCGGTGCGATACAGCGTCAGCTTGATCGCGAGCACGTCGGGATCCTCGGCCGCGGCCTGGATGAAGCGCTCGACGCTGGTGGCGAAGCTCTCATAGGGGTGGTGCAGCAGGACATCGCCCTCGCGGATCACCTCGAAGATGTTCCGGCCCTGGCTCAGCCGTGGCGGCGTGACCGGGTGGAAAGGTGGATCCTTGAGGTGCGGCAGGTCGAAGTTCGTCAGCGCCAGGAGGTCGGCGCAGTCGAGCAGGCCGTGCACCTCGTACACGTCGCTGGGCGTGAGCGGCGGGGCAATGTCCTGCTGGTCCTCGTCGAACTCCGCCACCAGCAGCTGCCGGAGCGACTGCGGCATCGACGAGTGCACCTCGAGCCGCACCACCTCGGCGAAGCGGCGGTTGCTCACCTCTTCCTTGATGAGGCTCAGCAGGTCTTCCGCTTCGTCGTTGTCGATGACGATGTCGGTGTTCCGGGTGATGCGGAACAGGTGCCAGCCGAGGATCTCGACACCGGGGAAGAGGTGCTCGAGGTTGGCGCCGATCACCTGCTCCAGCGGCACCATCGTGTTGGGCTCGAGGCAGGGAATCCAGCGGGGCAGCAGCTTCGGCACCTTCACCCGCGCGAAGCGCTCCTCGCCATCCGATCCCCGCAGCACCACCGCGATCGAGAGGCTCAGGTTCGAGATGTAGGGAAACGGGTGGCCCGGGTCCACCGCCAGCGGGGTCAGCACCGGGAACACGTTCGCCTGGAAGTAGCGGTCGAGGTGCTCGCGGTCCTCGCGGCTCAGCTCCGACAGCGACGCCACGATCCGGATCCCGTTCTCGGCGAGCGCGGGGAGCACCTCGTCCATCAGCGCCGCGCGGTGCAGCGCGAGCTGCTCCCGCACGATCACCGAGATGCGGGCGAGCTGGTCCTCGGCGGTGAGGCCGTCCGGCGTCCGCTCGGTGAAGCCGGCCGCCACCTGGCGCTTGAGCCCCGCGACGCGCACCTGGAAGAACTCGTCCAGGTTGGCGCTGTAGATCCCGAAGAACTTCACCCGCTCGAGCAGCGGCGTCCGCGGATCGAGCGCCTCGTGCAGGACCCGCCGGTTGAACTCCAGCCAGCTCAGCTCGCGATTGATGTACAGCGACGGATGCCGCACATCGAGCTCGAGGAAGCTCGGGCTCGTGGACGGCACCGGGGTTGGCTGGACGGTCGTCATGACATCAATCCGTGCGTGCGTGACCGGAAGCCGGTCAGTCCTTTCCGTCCGGGAGCATCAGTGTCAGGGCCGTGCTGATGACGCCGATCACGATGCCGCCCAGGAGGGCCCACCAGAAGCCATCGACCCGGAAGTCGAAGCCCAGCCTCTGCGAAATGGATGCCGTGACCAGGAGCAGCACCGCGTTGAGCACGAGGCTGAACAGCCCCAGGCTGAGCAGGATGAGCGGGCACGTGAGGATGCTGAGCAACGGCTTGAGGATCGCGTTCACCAGGCCGAACACCAGGGCGACGCCCGCAAGCTGCAGGGCGGTCCCCTGGAAATGCATCCCCGGGATGAGCTTCACCGTCGCGAAGATGGCCAGCGCCGTGACCACCAGGCGAATGAGGAATCCCTTCATGTGCCCTCTCGGATGGAGTGGACCTACGCGATGACCCCGCCGCCCAGCAACTGCGTATCACGAAACAGGACCCCCGACTGGCCCGGCGTGATGGCGCGGACCGCGGATGCCAGTGCCAGCGTCACCTGGCCCGGCGCGGCCGCCGTCACCGTCGCCGGCACTGCCGGCGCGCGATAGCGGAGCTGCACCAGGCACTCATCGCCCCGGGCCAGCGGGGCATCGAGCCAGTTCACCTCATCGAGCGTGACACGGTGCCCGTCGAGGTCGTCGAGGCCGCCGAGGACGACCTCGCGCGACTCGGGGCGGATCGCCACCACGAATCGCGGTGCCTGGGCACCGCCCGGGACACCCTTCCGCTGCCCGATCGTGTAGCGCGCGAAGCCGTCGTGCTCGCCCAGCACCTCGCCGGTGGTCGAGACGAACGCCCCGCGGGAGAGGGCCGGCGCGTCGGCGGGGAGGTGCTGCCGCAGCACACCGACATAGTCGTCATCCGGCACGAAGCAGATCTCGACCGACTCCGGCTTGTCGGCAGTGATGAGGCCGAGTGCACGCGCGGTGGCGCGCGTCTCCGCCTTCGTCATCTCGCCCACCGGTGTCAGCATCCGGGCCACGACGTCGCGATCGATTCCCCAGAGGAAGTAGCTCTGGTCCTTGGACCGGTCGCCGCCCCGGTGCAGCTGTCCATCGCGTGCCACCGCATAGTGTCCCGTGGCGATGTAGTCGCACTCGAGCGCATCGGCGTGGGCGAGCAGGTCGCGGAACTTGGTGAAGGAGTTGCAGCGCACGCAGGGAATCGGGGTCCGGCCGCGGCTGTACTCGTCCACGAAGTTCTGGATCACGTGCAGCGAGAAGCGGTCCTCGAGGTTGAGGACGTAGTGGGGGATGCCCAGCTTGTGCGCCACCTGCCGGGCGTCGTTGATGGAATCGAGCGAGCAGCAGGGGCGGTCGGGTACCGAATCGCCGTAGCAGAACAGCTTCATGGTCGCACCGACCACGTCGTAGCCCTGCTCGACCAGGCGCGCTGCCGCGACGGAGGAATCCACTCCTCCGGACATGGCTACGAGGACCCGGCCCCCTTCACCCTTCACTCTTCCCCCCTCACTGCGGTTCAAGCTCTCTGCAACTCCCCATGCAGCCGGCGCACTCGCGCGACCACCTTCGGCAGCACCTCCGCCACGCGGTCGACGTCGCTCATGGTGGAGTCGTGGCCGAACGAGAAGCGCAGCAGGCCCAGCGCGAGTTCGCGCGGGACGCCCAGGGCGAGAAGGACGTGGGACGGCTCGACGGCACCGGTCGAGCAGGCGGAGCCACCCGACGCCGCGATGCCGGCCATGTCGAGGTGCATGAGTAGCGCCTCGCTGTCCGTGCCGGGGACGCACACGGCGAGGACGTGGGGCGCGCGGGGGGAGTGCTCGGCGACGATGTGGATGTCGGGCAGCACGGCGCGAAGCCGCTCCTCGAGCGCATCCCGCAGCACCTGCATGCGCTTCGCTTCAACGGCCTGGCCCGCCCGCGCCAGCTTGGCCGCCCGGCCCAGGGCGACGGCGCCCGCGACGTTCTCGGTGCCCGGGCGGATGCCGAACTGCTGCCCGCCGCCATGGATGATGGCCTCGACCAGCGCACGCCCGCGCACGATGAGCGCCCCGATGCCCTTGGGGGCGCCGAGCTTGTGGCCGGAAATGGTGAAGAGGGGGATGGGCAGCGTGCGGAGGTCGACGGGCAGCTTCCCGAAGGCCTGGACGCCGTCGCAGTGCATGACGACGCCGGCCACCTGACATCGGGCGGCCACGTCGGGAATCGGCTGGAGCACGCCGGTCTCGTTGTTGACCCACATGACCGACAGGACCGCCGGCTTCCGCCGGAGGGCCGCGTCCACTGCATCGAGGTCCAGGACCCCGGCGCCGTCGACCGGGAGGATGATCTCGTCGCCGCCCATGGCCCGGACGGCGTGGGCCGCTGCCAGGACCGCCTTGTGCTCGAGGCAGGAAACCGCGACCAGCCGGGGATCGCCCCGCTGGGCCGCCGCGAGGGTCGCCCCGACCACCGCCAGGTTGTCCGCCTCCGTGCCCCCCGACGTGAAGATGACCTCCCGGGGCTCGCATCCCACCGCCTCGGCCACCTCCATCCGCGCCTGGTCCAGCCCGGCCCGGGCCGCCCGCCCGAAAGCGTGACTGCTGGAGGGGTTACCGAACAGGTCCCCAAGGTACGGGAGCATCGCCTCGCGGACCTCGGGGAGGATCGGGGTGGTCGCCGCGTGGTCGAGATAGATCGGGTTTGGCATAGGAGGGGAAATATACGGACGGAGAGGTCGGAGAGGGCGGAGACGACGGAAAGGGGGCCAACCGTCCTCTCCGACCTCTCCGACAGCCGTTGGGCTACATGCTCTGCACCCCGAGCGTCACCACATCATCCACCAGCATCGTCTCGGCGGTGAAGTACGGCTCCCCGTACCGGGTCCGGATCAGCGAGCCGTAGTGGGCGTTCTGGGTCTCGATCAGCGAGTACAGGTCCTGGCCGGTGGGGAAGATCTCCCCGGCGGCCTTGGCCCCGTCGAACTGGCTCGCGTAGCACCGGATCGCGGCCATCTTGGTCTCGAACACGTCCGTGATGTCCACCACGAACGTCGGCTTCACGGGGTCCTCCCGGTACGCCAGGGCGTAGAGGATCTTGTGCGGGCGATGGGGCGCGCCCTCCGCCGGGTACCGGCCGAGTCCCGCGAGGAAGCAGGCATCACGGCCCAGCTCGGACGCGATCCGGTGGTCGGGGTGGCGGCCCACGGCAAAGGGGAGGATGACGACACGCGGCGCAAAGTGGCGGATCTGCTCCACCACGATGCGCCGCGTCTCGTCGTTGTTCGCCAGCCCGGCGTCGGGGAGCCCGGCATTCCGTCGCTCCGCCACGCCCATCACGCGCGCGGCCCCTTCCGCTTCTTCGCCCCTGAGGCTCGCGCTGCCCCGGGTGCCCGTCTCACCCGCGGTGAGGTCCAGGATGCCCGTCTGGTAGCCTTGCCGCGCCGCCTTGATCAGCGTGCCGGCGCAGGTGAGCTCGACGTCGTCGCGATGGGCGGCAATCGCCAGGATGTCCACGGGCATGCCCGGTCTTCTCCGTCTGGTGCATGGTCAGGCCAGCTGCGGCAGCGGGCGCCGGCGCTTCCGCCAGGTCCACCACGCGCCCGCGATGATGCCAGCCACCGGAATCACCACACCTGCCGTGCTGATCGCAAGGGCCACGAGCTCGATGAAGTTCTGCCACGCCCGCGCGAACGCGAGGGTGATCGGCCCGGCCGGCCGGCGGCCGATCGGCAGCGGCTCGTGCACGCTGACGGTGATGCGGCTGGTCGCCGTGCGATCCTTGAGGTACCGCATGCGACCTTCGTAGCGCTCGATCTGTTCCCGCACCCGCGCCAGCTCGCCCTCGACCGTGAGCACGTCGGCCAGCTTGCCGGTGCGCGTCGCGAGGAGCTCGATCAGCCGCTGCTCCATCCGCCGTGCATTCGCCACCCGGGCCGCGATGTCGGCGTACTCCTCGCCCACGTCCTCGGCCGAGACCTGCAGCGTCTCCAGCGTGCCGATGCCGCGGAGCCCGCTCACCGCCTGGTCGAAGCGGTCCGCCGGCATCCGGATCTCGATGGACGCGACCCGGTACTGGTCCTTCCCGCCGGTGAACTGCGTGTTCGCGACGTACCCGCCGCTCTGCACCGCCAGCGACTGCAGGTCGGCGAGTGCCGCATCGAGGGCCTTGACCTCGAGGCTCGCTGTGCCGACCCGGATGATCATGAGCGCGCTGTAGTCCGGGCCCCTGATGAACTGCTTCCCGGTGAAGTCGAGGGGTCCCGACTGCTCGGGCGCCGAGTTGGCGCCACCGGCCGCGACGCTCGCGGCGGCGAGGGTCTTCGTGTCGCTCTCCTCGATCTTCCGCTGCGCTTCCGCGGGGCTGTCCTTCAACGACCCTCGCTTGAGTTCCTGTACCGTGCCGCATGCGGTGAGCAGCAGCAGTGCGGCAGTGAAGGGAATTGCGCGCATTTCTCCATCCGGTTGAGGTCGGGGGGAGATGCGTCTGTGGCCCAGGCGAGCACATGGCCGGGTGAAGGGTGAAAAGTGAAGGGTGAAGAGGAGCGTCCCCTTCACCCTTCACCCTTCACCCTTCACCCTTCTCTCTTCACCGCTGTCTACTCGAACCTCAACGCCTCCACCGGATCGAGCCGCGCCGCGCGGAAGGCGGGATAGAGCCCGAAGAGCACGCCGGTCACCGTCGAGGACACGAGGGCTGCGACGACGGACCAGAGCGGGATGCTGGTCGGGATCGTGGGCCAGGCGGTCCGGATCGCCACCGAGAGGAGCGCGCCCGCGGCCATGCCGAACGCGGCGCCGACCATCGTGAGCGTCGCGGCCTCGACCAGGAACTGCAGCATGATCTCGCGCCGCGTGGCGCCGAGGGCCTTCCGTACCCCGATCTCGCGGGTGCGCTCCGTCACCGAGATCATCATGATGGCGACGACGCCGACGCCGCCGACCATCAGGCCGACGCCCGAGAGCGCCAGCATCACCGCGAAGAAGCCGGAGGTCACCTGGTTGAAGGTGTCCATGATCCGGTCCTGGGTGACCACCGCAAAATTGTTCTCCTGCAGCGGCTTGAGCCCGCGCTTGCCGCGGAGGGCGGTGATGACCTCCTCCTGCGCCTCGAGGCTCGTGGCGCTCTCGGTGGGGAGCACCGAGATGTCCATCCAGCCGCGCCAGTAGTCGGCCACCTTGATGAAGGTGTTGTGCGGCATGGCGAGCCGTACCTGGTCACCGCCGCCGAAGAGCGACGCGGCCTCGACGTGCAGCCCGATGACCTCGAACGGCTCACCGAAGATCCGGATCCGCTTGCCGATCGGGTCCACGCCGCGCGGAAAGAGCTGCTCCGCCAGCTTGTCATTGATGACCGCGACGCGCGCCGACGCGGCCTCTTCCGACGGCGTGAAGCTCCGGCCCGCCACGATGGTCCCGCCGGTCACCAGCACCCAGCTCGGGCCCATGCCGGCAATCTGCACGCTCTTGAGGCTCACGTCGCCGTAGTTGACTGGGCCCTGGGTGTTCTCGCTGACGGCGACATCCTTGACCGTCGGCAGGTTCCGGATCAGCTCCGCTTCTTCCAGCGTGAGCCACGGGGCGCGGCGCCACGGGGAGAGCTCGTCCGACCCGTCGGAGATCTGCAGGCCGCCCTGGAAGTACCGGAAGACGAAGAAGGTCTTCGGGCCGGCGGTCTCGATCATCGCGGTGACGCTGCGGTTGATGCCCGTGATGGCCGAGGCCATCCCGATCACCACCGCGACGCCGATGGCGATGCCGAGGATGGTCAGGGCCGCGCGCACCTTGTTCCCGCGGAGCGAGTCGAGTGCGATGCCCATGCTCTCGAGGATGCGGGTGAAATTCATCGATCCCCCTTACTCGGCGCGGAGCGCCACGATCGGGTCGAGCTTGGCAGCCTGCGACGCGGGGTACACGCCCGCGACCACACCCACCGTCACGCCAATGATCGTGCCCAGCACGATGGACCACGGGGCCACCGCCGCCGGCAGCGGCGTCACCGCCCGCACCAGGTACGCGAGGCCGATGCCGGTGGCGATGCCGACCGCCGCGCCGAGGAACGAGAGCGTGGCCGACTCCACCACGAACTGCGCCAGGATGTCGCGCCGGCGCGCGCCCAGCGCCTTCCGGATGCCGATCTCCCGGGTCCGCTCCGCCACGGCCATCAACATGATGTTCATGATCACGATGCCGCCCACGATCAGCGAGATCGACACCAGCAGCGGCAAGGCCGTGATCAGGATGCCGGAGATCTTCTTCCATCCCTCCAGGGCGCCCTCGGGGGTCTGCAGGAAGAAGTTGTTCTCCTGCGCCGGCTTCAGCTGCCGCTTGGTACGCATGATCGCCTCGACCTCGCCCATCGCGACCAGCATGTTCTGCGGCCCGTCCGCCTGGATG
>Ga0315910_10004821_pt1 | contig 11182 bp, 5 predicted proteins | sample EdamamesoilMG_FD_204470 | JGI IMG/M metagenome (GOLD analysis project Ga0315910, IMG submission 204470) | Garden soil microbial communities collected in Santa Monica, California, United States - Edamame soil | ecosystem: Environmental > Terrestrial > Soil > Garden | place: USA: California...
TTCTGCACAGTCGTTCCGTACAGACGGCGCCGAGCCGAGCTCGCCCCGTCGCTGCGCACGGCTGGTCAGAAGGGCGTGTTCGAGTCAGGGCGCATGGTGCTGCGGAAAAGGTGTGATGGGTTGCGGCGTGGTCGCCCAGGGGGACGGTCCAGCGGACTGCGTGATGGGTTCGCAAGCTTCGCTCTGCACGACTACCAGAAGACGGCGCCGAGCGAGCTCACTCGAGGGCACCTTGCAGGGCATCGCGAGCGAGCTCGTCCGAGTCGCCTGGCACGGCTTGCCAGAAGAGCAGGCTCGAGTTGCTCGCGATGCATCAGAGGACGGGGCGATCAGCGGCGCCCGAGTCGGCCCGCACGATGCACCAGAGGACGGCGTGATCGAACGGGGCCGATTCGCTTGGTAGGGCCAGCCAGCGGACTGTGTGACGGACTCGTCTGGGTCCGAGCGCGATCCGTCGGCAGACTGTGTGAGCGAGCGTTCGCATCGTCATGGCGCGCGAATCTTCGGGACGTGGGTTTGGTTGGGCCCGCTCGAATCGCGCAGCCCGGTGCAGCAGAAGCGGTGTCAGCGAGCTGGCTCGAACCGCCCGGCGTGATGCGCTGCCAGAGTCACGCTGTCACGATGCGCCGGAGGGCGGCGCGGACGGTTCACCCCGTGTGGCTCTGCCGGCTTTCCAGGGCGCGACAGCTATCGCGCCCAGGGCCGCGTGATGGGCTCGCCCCGAGTCTCTGATGCGACCCGTCAGGGGGTGCGGGGGGATGTCTCGAGATCCGATTGACTCGTGGGAGCCGTCGGAGCAAGGCGCCGGGGGGACGTGGCGATCGGGAAAGCGTGCCCCGAACACGCGAGAAGGCGTGTGCTGGGTGGCAGTCGTGTGTTCACTCTCGTCCCCGGCGCGGTTGGTGACGCGAGCGAGCTCGCGCTGTCGCGCGTCCGTTACCCAGCCGCCATCGAGCTGCGTTGGTTCTCGTGGGGAGGCCACTACCTGGGTGAGGGGCGCGCGGGGGGATGCCCCAAATATCCGAGCGCTTCGAGTGGGCCGTCGGCGCAGGCGTGGCCGGGGAACGCTGCGGGGGGGAGCGGCGGTCGTGGGTCACTCTCGTCCCCGGTGCGATGGGTGACGCGACCGCGCTCGCGTCGACTCGTCCCTCGCCGACGTCTCGGGGCTCACATGCTCACATGAGCCGGCGGTGCGGGGCGCTCGGGTTTGGAGCGTTCCGATCCAGCTCGGGGTGCGGGTGTGGCGGCGATGGCGGCGGTCGTGTGTTGGCGACCGTGGCTCGTGGCGCGGCGTTGGGGGCGCCTGCTCGCGCCTCTGGCCGCTCAGCGTTTCTTGGGTTTGGGCGGGGGCACCACGGCGCGGCGCGCGATGGCCTTGGCGCGCCATTCCGCGAGCTGATTGACGGTGCTCGGGGGGAGGAGCAGCCGAGTCAACGTCTCCTCCTCTTTTTGCTCTTTGGTGGCAGGAGGTTTGGGCGCTGTGGACTTGGACACGATAATGGGTGCGGGCCCTGCGTCGAGTGGTCAGTGCCGCCGCGGTGGCGTGATCGGCAGGGGCGCTCTTCTAGTGAAGCATGCCCGTGGTCGAGCCGCAGCTATCTGCGCATCGAGCGCGGCGTTGCATCGGTGCGTACGGGTTTGATGCGGCGGTGGCGCTCGCACGCTCTGGCGCCGCTGCACACTTCAGCGCCTGAGCGTTCTTGGTTCAGCTGAAGGGGTGCTGGCGCCCCAGTCTGGGGCCACAGTCTGGGGTTACGCCGAGCCTCGAGGCTGGCTGGTCACAAGCACTCGAGCTTGAGCCGGCGGATCTTGCCTTCGAAGTAGTAGGGCGGGTCGCATGCGCCGGCGGCGGGTTTGCTGGCGCTCGTGGACTTGGTGGCTGGGGCGGAGGGGGCCGCAGCGGCGGGCGCGCCCTTGGCGGCGACCGGGACGGAGGCGCCGAAGGGGCCCGCGATCATTCCTGAGCCGCTGACGCAGCCGGCTTTGATGCGCTGGATGCCCTTGTCGTCGAAGTAGTAAGGGGGCGAGCAGCTGCCGCGAGCCTCGCCGGCCGTCTTGGCGGCGCGCGGCGGCGTTGGCTGCGCTTGCTGCGCAGGAGCGGAGGGCGGCGCCGGCGCTTGCGGCTTGCTGGTGGCGCGGGCGGGCGCGGGCGCGAGGGCCTGGACGCGCTGGACGGCGCGGCGCTCGACCGGGGCAGACGCGGGCGCCGAGGCGTTGGCCACGAGCGGCTCCTCTTCTGCGGCAGGCAGCTGGCTGGTGCGGACGATCTTCGGCAGCTCTGCTTCTTCGCCCGGGGCGCGCGGCAGGTCATCCACGCTCAGCGTGCGGATGACGGAGGGCTCGCGTTCGGCGCGCGCCACATCGGCGCCCGTGCCGTCGTCCGACTGGGGCTCGTAGATGAACCAGGTGAGGGCTACGCCAGCGGCGAACGCCAGCGCGGCCAGCCAGGTCTTGTCGGCCGTGAACTGCCACCAGCGCGCTGGCTGGGGCGGCGCCGGCTCCGATGCCGACGTGGCATGGATGGGCACGGCCAGCGCGGATGCGACCGAGGCCATGTACGGTGAATCGAGATACACCGACGGCTCGAGGTTGGGGGGCGAGCCGAGCGGCCCCGCCGACGCACGCTGCGAGGAGGTCGAGGGCAACGCTACCGACGACAGCGCGGCGGGCGAGAGCGGCGCGGGCAACGGCAACATCGGCAGGCGCGATGCGAGCGAGGGCAGAGCGACGGGAAGCGAGCTCACCGACGAGCTCGCGCTGACCTCGCCTGCGACGGGGGCGCGGTCTTCCACGTCCCACTGCACCGTCTTCTCGTCGTCGTCACCGTCGGCGAGCGCGAGCGGCAGCTCATCTGGACGCGCAAAGTGCGCCGCCGGCAATGGCGGGGGGGCCGAGCCCGGTGTGTAACCCGCAGGCGGGTAGGACGGCGGCGGGAACGAGGGCAAGGGCGCCGACGCTGGCGCAGCACCGGCACCGGCACCGAGCGACATCGGCGACATCGGCGACAAGACCGAGGGCATGGGTGGCATGCCGGGCGGCAAGACCGAAGGCATGGGCGGCATGCCGGGCGGCAAGACCGAGGGCATGGGCGGCATTCCCGGCGGCACCGAGCCTGCCATGGCGCTGGGCACCAGCGACGAAGAGCTCGAAGGGAGCTCGTTCGCGAGCGCAGCGATGAAGGAGCGTCCGAACTCTGTCGCGTCCGCGAAGCGCGCCGCCGGATCTTTGGCGAGCGCCTTGGCGAACCAGGCGTCTACTGCGGGAGGCAGGTCGGCGCGGTACAGGGTGGTGCGCGCGAACTCGCCGTTGCAGATCGCGACCGCGACGCCGTCGTAGGTGGGTGCCTCGAACGGCAGCGTGGTCGTCAGCAGCTCGTACAGCGACACCGCGAAGGACCACAGGTCTGCGCGCGCGTCGTTGCCCGTGCCGAGCATGATCTGCTCCGGGCTGTAGTAGTGGTGCTGAGCCGCTGCATCGGCCGCGTCGGCGAGCTCACCGAAGCCGTCGAGCTTGAGGAACGGCTTCTGCGCGAGCTCCGTCAGGTAGATGTTGTCTGGGCGTAGCCGCCCGTGCGCGATGCCGAGCGAGTGTGCCTTGGCGAGCGCGCCGCTCGCTTGCTGCACGATGGTCTGCACCTCGGCCAGCTTGGCGGGCCCATGCAGCAAGCGCTGCCGCATGCCTTTGCCCTCGAGCAGCTCGGTGACGATGAACGGCAAGCCGCGCACGTCTCCGTGCTCGATGATGCTGACCAGGTGCGGCTCGTTGATGCGCGCCGTCGCCTCCGTCCGGGCCTCGCAGCTCTGCGCCCGCAGGGCGAGCGCGCCCGCTTGCGTCTCCGGCGGCGCGCCGGGCTCGACCTCGGCGAACGTCACCTCGACGGGGGTCGCTAGCGCCAGGTGGTCGGCGACCCACACACTACCTGGGCGTTCGTCACCCACGCGGCGCAGCAAACGCAGACGTGGCGTGACCAGCGCCTGGGGAGCAGGCTCGAAGCCGTGCGCCAGCGCGGGCAGCCATTTGGCAACGAGCTGCGATGGAAGCAGGTTGGAGGGAATCAATTGAGCCGGCAACTGTGACAGGGGCATGGTATTGCCCAGCGCCCCGACTTTACCTGAGGTTCGGACACGAGCCATCGGTCGGAATTCCTCGAACGGAACAGAGTAACGCCCGCACGCCCCGGCCGGTCAAGACAAAAGGCCTGACCCTTTGGCCACTGAGCCATTCCCCTCGAAGCCATTCCTCTCGAAGCCATTCCCCTCGAAGCCATTCCCCTCGAAGCCATTCCCCTCGAAGCCATTCCCCTCGAAGCCATTCCCTTCTTAGAAGCCATCCCGTTGAAGCTGTCCTTGTAGAGCCATTCGAAGGCGCGCTCGGACGCGACAATCGAGGTGATCTCGAAGGCGCCATCTCCCGAGCTCCGTTCCGAGCTCCATTGCCCGTTCTTCGAGGAGGTTTTCTTGCTTTTTGCTCGGCTCATGGCGTGACGGTTCGCGCTCGCGTTCGGCTCGCTGCCGATCCTTTTGGATCTGTTTTCGAGGCGCTCATTCTTTCCGCAGAGGCCTTCCGTTCGCCATCGCGGCGTCCATCGGTCTGCCTCTTTGCCGCTGTGGCTGCGCGTTTGCCGCTCGCGTGGCATTCGTCGTCTTTCCCTCGTCGCTCGGCTGATTCGCTTTGGGCCTCTCGCTCGCGAGGCTCGCGCTCTGGATGCGACCAACGGCCAGCGCTACGTCGCATCCAGAACGCGAGCTCGAGCGGCTCGATCATGGCATGCGAGCCGCGTGCGGCGAGCCTCATCATCCACGGTTCACTCGTTCGGTCGCCCCTTACCGGGGCAGATTGGTCGAGCCCCAGCCCGTGCTGGAACGACCACCTGGGGTCGCGACTTCAGTCGCCCCGTCACCTTCAACGGAACGCTATCGCGTCTCGAGATGAGCGTGCCCGCTCCCTTTCCCAGGGCCCTGCCGAGTCGAGAGAATCCGAGCGCCGCAGCGATTGGCTGCTGGGACGATTGGCCGCCGGATGCTCTGGCGGCTGGATAGTCAGGGCAGCTGGTAGCCAGGCAGCTGGTAGCCAGGCAGCTGGTAGCCAGGCAGCCCTGGGCGACGTCAGTCGAACAAGCCGAGCTGCGCGGACCGCGCGCGCGGCCGCTGGAACGTGCCGCTGCGAGGCTCCGGGGGGCTCGTGTAACCCAGCCTCAGCAGCGTTGCGCGAAACGACTGGTGTAGAGCTTCGACGTATTTGCCTTGGCCGCGCTGCCGCGAGAAAAAATGCGGGTCGTTCAGCTTCCCGCCGCGCATCTCTCGAATGTGTGACAGCACCCGCTCGGCCCTGAGCGGCAACGCCTCGCGCAGGCGTTGCTCGAACACCTCGGCGACGCTGCCGGGCAGGCGTACCGGCATCATCATCGCCGACGACGCGCCCGCCTCCCGCGCCGCTTCCAGGATGGGGAACATGTCGCGATCGGACAGGCCCACGATCAGCGGTGCCACGTGCACGACGACCGGGATGCCCGCCGCGCTCAAGCGCCGGATGGTTTCGATGCGCCGCCGCGGCGGCGGCACGTACGGCTCGATCACGCGCGCGACGTCGGCATCCCAGAACGTGACCGACACCGACACGGACGCCGAGGCGTTCGCCGCGAGCTCGCCGAGCAGATCGATGTCGCGCTCGACCAGCGTGCCCTTCGTGATGATGTGCACGGGGTTCCGATAGTCTCGACACACCTCGAGGCAGCGCCGCGTGAGCTCGAAGCGAGCTTCTAGCGGCTGGTAGCAATCCGTGTTGCTGCTGAAGACCACGTGCTCGCCCGCCCACGACGGCTTTTCGAACGCGGCTCGCAGCAGCTCGGCCGCGCGCGGCTTCACCACGATGCGGCGCTCGAAATCGGTGCCGCTGCCGAACCCCAGATACTCGTGCGAAGGCCGCGCGTAGCAGTAGGAGCAGCCGTGCGCGCAGCCTCGATAGGGGTTGACGCTGTAGCGGAACGACAGATCGGGGCTGTCGTTCTCGGACAGGATGTTCTGCGTGTTGTCTTCGTAGATCTCGAGCCCTTGCTCGGGCGCCTCGCCGGGCTCGTATTCGACGTGCGCCTGTTGCCAGCCGTTGATGGGATTTTGCACGGGCAGGCGGCGCAGCATCTCCGCAGTGTAGCTGATTATTTGTTCAGTTCAAGGGCCGCGCCGGGCCGAAAAACGGCCGCCATCCCTGCGGCGGCGCCCGGCCGAGCGCCGGGCGAGAGCGTCGGGAGGGCGCCCGCCGGGATGGCGCGCCGAGCTCGGCAGATCAGCGCACGAATTTCGAGGCCAGTCGCACGTATCCGGCCTGGTTGTAGATGCTCGGCTCGGTCAGCTCCCAGGTCTTGTCGTAGGGGCTCTTCGGATCCCAGCCTGTGTTGCTGTCGATGTAGGCCTTGGCCGGCGGCTGGTCGCGGATCGGCGAGCGCGTGCAGGCGTGATCGCTCGGCTGCCCCTTGCAGTAGTCGGCGTTCGGGCCGCCGGTGACGTAACCCGGCGCGGGGCCCGCCGTGGACGATCGCGCGTTGTCCCAGCGCGGATCGCCGTCGCGAAACCAGGTGTGGAACGCCTCGTCGGCGCAGGCGTCACCCCCGACCGCGTACATGTTCGTCAAGTACACGAGCTGCATCGCGTTCACGCCATGGAACGAGTGCAGGAGGCCTGCAGCCCGATCGCGCGTGCTCGCCACCTCGTCGCTCTGCTTCGTGAGCCGGTGCACCAGCAGATCGAGGTTGGTGTTGGCGACGGCGGAGCGCACCTCGTTGCTGCCCCAGTGGTAGAAGCCTTTGCGCATGAAGGCCCGATACAGGTCGAACTGAGGGCGGAAGCGATAGATGTCGATGCTCTCGGCGTGCGTGCGCTTGCGCTGGGTGATCGCGCTCGCGACGCTGCCGCTCGCTTGCTCGAGGTGCGTGTAGTAGAGCAGCGCGTCTCCCTGGCTGTGGCGATAAGTCGACCAGGTGTCGGACTCGAACGGCTCCGTGCGCGTGTAGTGCTCGCTCACGAACTCGGCGTATTCGCCCTTACCCGTCACGCTCAGCAGGTACACCGCCGCCGTGACCGCCATCTGCTCCTGCTCGTGCAGCGACTTGTCGCTGTCTCCCGACTTGATGGTCCCGTCGTCACAGGCGTCGCTCTTGGGGTGGGCGCCAAAGTGCTGCCAGGCGCGCTCCGCGCGCTGCACCAGATCGTGCGCGTATTCCTGTTGCCCGGGCACGTTGCGCAGCACCGCCGCCGCGTGCGCCAGCTCGCCGGCGAGGCTGATCGTGGCGGACGAGCAGGGCGCCGGATAGTAGTAGCGCGGCATGCGGCTCGCGTCCGGCTGCGGATCGCCGTGTTCGATGTTGCCGAGCTTGGGCAGCACTCCGCCCGCCAGATCGTCGGGTTGCATCCTCTTCAACCAGGCGAGCTCGACCAGCAGCTCGTCGATCAGGTCCGGGATGCCGTTGCCGCTCTCGGGGATGCCGAAATCGTCGGTGAAGGCCTCGGGGCGCTCGTCGTACGCCGAGAGCAGCTGGTGCACGGCCTCGCCCGAGAACGTCACGTACTTGTTCACGTCCCCCGCGTCCCACCAGCCGCCGCGCAGGTCGCGCGCCGTCTTCGGGTTCTCGCGGTCGAGCACGCTGCGCGCCGCGCCGTCCTGTGCCGGACCGAGGTAGTCGACGCCTTGGGCCCAGCAGCGGTCACCGACGCAAGCGAAGGGTGCCTTCTTCTCGAAGTTGGCGCGGTTGAAATAGAACGCCCGCGTGGCCGTCTTCAGCACCTTCACGTAAACGTCTTCGCCGATCTCGAACGGGTACGAGCGCACCTGGCGCTCCGGGTCGAACACGTAATAGAGGCCGGGCTCTTCCAGCTTGGTGAAGTTGAACCAGGAGCCACGATCGCCGGACACGGCGTCCACCTGGCCGCCGTTCCACGGTGTGACGCGGCTCGAGAAGGCGACGCTGCCGTCGGCCCAGCGCCGCACTTCGAGCGTGCTGCCCGGCGTGTATTCGTCGCTCGCGTTCCAGCCGCGAACCGGATCCACCAGCACGGCGACCTTGGTCATGCTCGGCTGATAGCCGAACTGATCGATCGCGATGTAGCGCTGCACCGGCACTTCGTTGCCTTGCCCGGCGGGTGCCGCTACCGGCGGCGGGCCCTTCGGCGGCGTGGGGTAGGGAGCGCTGGGCGCGTCGCCGGCGACCTCCACGGGCGTGCTCGACCCGGCAGGGGCGGGCGCTTGCGCCGCGCCCTCGACGCCCGCCTTGCCACAGGCGATCAGCGTGACCAGCGAGAGGGGCAAAGCCCCGAGCCGCCGCCGCGTATCGCGCCTCCTGGCCGCGCGCTGAGCTCTGGTGTCCTCGGTGCTTCCCTCTGCCTCGAATCGCGACATGCTGGCGTCTCTCCGCTCCAAAAATGTGGCGGCATCATACGGAGCGGCCTGCGCGTCGTCCATTGCGCCGGCCGGAGCGTAGCGACCCGGGTCGCCAGCACAGGCCGGGTCGCGCGGTCCCGTGCCGGCGCCGGGCGCTGCCGTAGGCTCGAACGTGCCGGACGGCTCTGCCCTCGCACGCGCCGATCGGGTGGCGTTCAGCTGAGAAATCGGGCTCGCTTCGCCCGATGCCGCGTACTAGCGTGGCCACCGCTCTCGCGCGCCGGGGACCGCTCTTCGAGGCCCGAATGCCGCGCGAGGCGCCGATCGACGTGAGACACCACAAGCCAAGTCGCAACCCGCGGGTATTGCCCGCCTGGGTTCTGGGCGCGCCGCTCGCGGCGGCGGTGGCTCTCGGGGTCAGCTGCGGACAGAGCGACGACGCGTTGCCAGCCGCTTGTGTCGATCAGAGCGGCACGGCCATCTACGATCGGCGTATCGCTCCGCTGCTCGGCGACGATCGGCCCAAGAGCTGCAACGCCTGTCATCTGTCCGGCATCGACATGACGTTGTTCGTGCGCGCCACGCCGTGCGAGACCATGGCGTGCCTGGTCGAGCTCGGGCTGGTGGATCTCGCGGCGCCCGAGTCGAGCCAGGTGCTCGGCTGGATCGATCGGGCCAAGCCGCTGAGCCCATTGATCGACGAGACCGTGGTGCAGGCCGAGCACGACGGCTTCTTCGAGTGGATCACGCACAACGCCGAGTGCGGCAGCTACGAGTGCGCCGGCGTGGTGTGCAGCGCGCGGGAGCGCGAGCCGTTCTGCGACGTCGCGCCCGAGCCGTTCACCGCGGTCGATGTCGCGCGCGACGGCGCCGACTGCAGCGACCTGGCGCTCGAGCGCTTGTTTCGAGACACCATCTACGCGTCTCGTGGCCGCTGCTACCCCTGTCATTTCGAGAGCGAGACGGAGGCCGCGCCCGAGGCCCTCCATTTCATCGACCAGAGCGGCAGCTGCGACGAAGCCTCGCTCGTGACCATGCACGCGCTGATCGACGCCGGCCTGGTCGACGTGAAGGACCCGCTGCAGAGCCTGCTCCTGCTCAAGCCCCTCGCCGAGGGGGGAGGCGGAGTGCCCCACGGAGGCCACGAGAAGTTCACGCCCGGAGGCGACCCCGGCTACGAGAACTTCGCCTCCTGGCTGAAGCGCTACGCGGCCTGCCGAGGCTGAATTCCCCACCACCCCCTCAGGGGCGGCCGTCGGCTTCCGTGCCGTGTATAGTTGTGGAAATGAAGCCGGAGGTGGCTCGAGTGTTGAAGTTTGGGTCGTGTGCCGTGGCGCTGGCGTCGGTGATCTGGCTCGGGGCGGGGTCCTGCACCCGCGAGGCGGAGTGGCCCCATCCCTTGCCCCCTGAATACACATCGCAGCCGCCGCAGGGGGCGCCGCCAGCGACCCCCCCTTCCGCAGGCGGCGACAAGCGCGCGATCGGCACCGAAAACGCGAGCTCGGTGGTCGGCTACAATCTGGATTTCCCCGGCGACTGGACGGGTATGCCGCCCTTCATCGACATGATGAAGAACGCCCGCCCCTGGCAGGGCTCGTGCGGCGACGCCGAGTGCGATGGGGCCGCACACCTCAGCCTCGACGAGCACGGCTGGGTGCGGTCGCTGCGTTTTCGGGACGATCCGAGCAAGTCCTACGCCCGCGTGGAGACCGTCGTGCTGACCAACAAGCACCAGACGGGCTGCGACGGCGAGCTGGTGCTCGACTACCAGGGCAGCGGCAACATCGACCTGTTCAATGCGTCGATCATCCAGCGCGACGCCAAGGCCCGGCGCATCGTGTTCCGCCCCAGCGAGGGCCCGGTCTTCTTGCGTATCCTGGCCACCGACCCGGCAGGCAGCGGCGACTATCTGAAGAACATCCGTGTCTATCGCAAGGATCACGCCGACGCGCTGGCGAAAGGGGAGGTGTTCAACCCGGACATGCTCGCCTACCTCGCGCCCTTCGGCTCGCTGCGCTTCATGGACTGGATGGAGAGCAATCAGCGCGGGTTGTGCAGCGGCGGCGATAACCACGGCGAGGAGTGTTACGGAGAGTCGGGCAAATGCGGCAGCGGCCGCTGCGTGATGGCGGGCATCTGGTCCGAGCGGCCGCGCATGGATCAGCCCAGCTTCCTCTCGCGCAGCCAGTTCCTCGATCCCGCGCACCCCGAGCGCGGCGTGCGCATCGGCGGTTACCCGGTGGAGCTGATGGTGGCGCTGGCCAATAAAGTGGGCGCCGATCCGCATTTCAACATGCCAGCCGCGTTCGAAGACGAGTACGCGCAACAGTTCGCGCGCTACGTCAAGGAGCACCTGGCCCCCAACCTGCGAGCCAGCGTCGAGTACTCGAACGAGACCTGGAACTGGGGCTTTCCGCAGGCGCACTACGCCAACTTCCAGGGCCGCAAGCTGTGGCCGACCGAGGGCTCCGCGTACGTCCAGTACGCGGGCAGCCGCATGCAGCACCAGTGTCGGCTCTGGAAAGAGGCCTTCGGGGAAGACCAGAAGGAGCGCGTGCGCTGCCTGCTCAGCCCGCAGACGGGCTGGCCCGACATGGCGCGCAACATGCTCGACTGCCCCGCCTGGGCTCGGCTCCACCCGGAGCTCGGCGCCTGCTACGAGGGCACCGACGCGATCGCGATCACGGGTTACTTCGCCGGTTGTCTGCAGGAGCCGCAGAACGAGAAACATCTGCGCGCCTGGCTCGCGCGCGGCAAGGAGTTTGCGCTCGACCGCTTCTTCGAGCAGCTCGAGCGCGGAGGGCTCTTGAAG
>Ga0315910_10004823_pt1 | contig 11181 bp, 8 predicted proteins | sample EdamamesoilMG_FD_204470 | JGI IMG/M metagenome (GOLD analysis project Ga0315910, IMG submission 204470) | Garden soil microbial communities collected in Santa Monica, California, United States - Edamame soil | ecosystem: Environmental > Terrestrial > Soil > Garden | place: USA: California...
ACCCGCACCCACGCACAAGGTCACCAGCGCGGTGCTGAGATTGCGCCGCTCGAGTTCATCGAGCACGGTGCCGAGCACCATCGCGCCGGTTGCGCCCAGCGGGTGGCCCATGGCGATGGCGCCGCCATTCACGTTGATCCTGTCGTGGGCGATGCTGAGCTGCTCCATGTAGCGCAGCACCACGGCGGCGAACGCTTCATTCAGTTCAAACAGGTCGATATCGGCGGTGGTCATCCCCGCGCGCTTGAGTGCCTTCAAAGTCGCCGGAGCGGGGCCGGTGAGCATGATGGTGGGTTCTGAACCAATCGAAGCGAAGGCCTTGATGCGCGCACGCGGCTTGAGGCCCATGCGCTTGCCGGCTTCGGCATTGCCCACCAGCACCGTGGCCGCGCCATCGACAATGCCGCTGGAATTGGCGGCAGTGTGGCGGTGGTCAATGGCTTCCACTTCGGGGTAACGCTGCAGGGCCACGGCATTGAAGCCGCCCTGTTCGCCGGGAATGGTGAAAGCCGGTGGCAGGCTGCCGAGGCTTTCCATGGTGGAATCGGGGCGCATGTGCTCGTCGCGGTCCAGTACCACCTCGCCAACGTGGTTGCGGATGGGCGCGATGGAGTTCTTGAAGTAACCGTTCTTCCAGGCATGGGCTGCGCGCTGTTGGCTGGCCAGTGCGTAGGCGTCGAGGTCTTCACGCGAGTAGCCGTGCTTGCTGGCGATCAGGTCGGCGCTGATGCCCTGCGGCACGAAGTAGAGGTCGTAGGCCAGTTGCGGGTCGCTGGCCCAGGCGCCGCCATCGGAACCCATGGGTACGCGTGACATGGATTCGAGGCCGCCGCCAATCGCCACATCGGATTGCCCGGACATTACCTGCGCTGCTGCGGTGTTTACCGCTTCCAGCCCGGAAGCGCAGAAGCGGTTGAGCTGTTTGCCGGGAACCTGTTCCGCATATCCGGCGGCGAGTGCCGCCACGCGCGCCACGTTGGAACCCTGTTCGCCCACCGGCATCACGCAGCCGAGAATCACATCGTCGACGATGGAGGTATCGAGGTTGTGCCGGTCGCGCTGCGCCTGCAGCACCTGGCTGGCCAGGTTGATGGGCGTGATGCCGTGCAGCGAGCCATTGGCCCTGCCGCGGCCGCGCGGTGAACGTACGTGGTCATAGATGAATGCGTCGGTCATGGAACTGTCCTCTGTGTGTGCCAGCCAGTGGTGTGGGCAAGCGGTGACGATGTGGAATGTGATTTTGGGTTCATGGCGTAGCTCTTTGCTGCGGGGCTTGCAGCAAACGCCGCGTGTTGGTTTTCATTTCGCGGTAGGCAGCTTCGAGATCCATTTGTGGGTCCAGCAGCCACTGGTGGTTGACCCCAACCACGTTGGCATAAAGCTGCATGGCCGCGCGATCGGCATCGATGCTGGCAGGAATCTCGCCGGCCTTCTGGCCGTCGCGTATCCACTCTGCCATCGCATCGCGCTGGCGCTGCACGAAGCGCGCGACATTGGGTTTGAATTCGGAGCCCGGATCCAGTGAACCGAACCACAGGATGTACATGGCCCTCAGGCGATCGGGCCGGCGCAACACCCAATCGCGATGCGTTTCATTGGCCAGTTCGATGGCGGCAATGCCACTGAGCGTGCCCACGCGGGCTTGCAGGTCATCTACGAATTCGGCATGCACCTGCCGGAGCAATTGCCGGAACAGGCCGGCCTTGCTGCCGAAATGATGCGTGGCCAGGCCGCGGCTGTAGCCGGCGGATTCGCCAATCGCCTTGAGGGTGCAGCCTTCGATGCCTTGCGAAGTGAGCAGGGTGATGGCCGCGTCAATCATGCTGGCCGCGGCCAGCGCCGTGCGTTCCGCCTGGGTGCGGGGTGTGTCGTTGAGTGCCTGGTCGGGTGCGGTGGCGGTCATCAAATGGGTTCGCGACATACTTGTTAGCGACAAGCAAGTCTATCCACCGCGGCCGGAATGTCAACTGTCTTGAGCTAATTGGCCGGGGCGGTGCCCTCCAGCCGTACGGTCAGCGGCGAATTGGGGTCGAGGTGTACATCAACCTGCGGGAAGGAAATCACGATTCCCGCCTTATTGAATGCGGCGTAAACCTGCTGGTGCAGTTCGCTGATGTGCTTGTTGCGGTCGTCCAGGTCCCCCAGGAAACAACGCGCCGACAGCATCAATGCACTGTCGCCGAACTTGGTGAAAAGGATATTGGGCGGCGGATCCTTGAGTACCGAAGGATGGCTGCTCACCACCTTTTCCAGCAGCTTGAGCGCAGCCTCAACATCGCTGCCGTAGGCAATGCCCACATCCAGCACCACGCGGTTGTTGGTGTCGGTGAGGGTCCAGTTCAGCAGCCTTCCGGTGACAAATTCCTTGTTGGGCACCAGCAGTTCCTTGCCGTCCCAGTCGCGGATGGTGGTGGCGCGAATCTGGATGCGCGTGACCGTCCCCTCGCTCTGGCCGATGGTCACCACATCGCCCACGCGGATGGGCCGTTCAAACAGGATGATCAGGCCGCTGATGAAATTGGCGACGATCTCCTGCAGGCCGAAGCCGATGCCCACGCCGAGGGCTGCCACCAGCCACTGCAGTTGCGACCAGCTCACCTTGAGCGTGGAAAAGAACACCATGGTGCCGATGGCGATGATGATGTAGTTGGTGATGGTGGACACGGTGTAGCGGGTGGCCGGGGTGGACTTGCCGCTGCTGCGCATGATCAGGTCGATCAGCGCCGGAATGCGCCGCGCGGCGTAAAACGTGATGACAAAAATCAGGATGGCCAGCACGACGGTGGCCAGGGTGATGTGGGTCTGTAACTGCTGGCCATCCACGGTCTGGTTGACCGTCCACAGGCTGAAGCGCTGCAGGCCTTGCACGGCCGGCAGCAGCGGAGTCCAGACCATCACCATGATCACCACGCCCAGGCTGTAGACCAGCGAGTTGATGAGCTGTGCCGTGGAGTCCGTAATATCGCCCAGGCTGGCGTGGCGCGCTTCAAGCTCTGCTTTCTCTTCCGCCGCCGCATCGGTCTGTGCCGCCATCAATTGCTGGAAGCGGATGCGGCGCCGTGCCACCAGCAGCCAGCGCATCAACACTTCGCGCAGGAATACCAGTCCCACCCAGGCGAGCATGGTCAGGATCAGGCAGTAATAAATGATGCGGGCCGGCAACAGGAAACCACTCAGAACCAGGAACATGAGCGAGCCGGTCAAGGTGACCAGCAAGGTGTTCTGCGCCCACGGCGGAAAGGCCTTGAACTGCTGCTTTTGCCGCTGGCGGTTGAGCATCCAGTGCACTTTCAGCGCCACCAGCAGCGCGACGGCGCACAACATCAGCCGGCCCAGCACCGCCTGCGGTGTGTTCTCCTCCAGGTTCACCAGGAAGCTGGTCAGGATCACGGCAGGCAACAGGCGCAGCAACAACCAGGTCATCAGTTTTGAAACTGCCTTGCAGCGGGCTTCGGGCCAGCCGAAATGCACGGTGCAGATGCCGCTGGACGCGGTGGCGTCGCGCAGGAAGGAAATGAACATCACGCCGGCCGAAGTGAACAGCAGCGCCAGCGCCAGCGGCGGCAGTACGCCCTGTTTGGAAAATTCCATGCTCAGGGCCACACCCACCATGACCAGCGGAACCGCCGCGCTGCGCAGCAGGGTCAGTAAAAGGTTGCCCACGGTGAACAGGATGGAGTCGTCGCGTGGCCGGCCAATCAGCTGGTTATTACTTTCTATTCGCCGCCACATGCGGCGCCTGAACACCAACAACACCAACCCGGCCAGCAAAGCCAGGTAAGCTGCGGTCCTGCCGCTGATCCGTTTGGACTCCAGCAGGACGATCCTGACTTCTGCAAGGTCCAGCAGGACTTGCTTGAACACATTGCGGTCCACCGGCAGGTGGCTGCGCACCCACAGTATGTGGCCGATCAGGAAGGACTGGAATTCGGAAATCAAAGAGTCCAGTTGCCCATAAGAGATGTCGATATTGCCCAGCAGTTGCACCAGTTCCGATTCACTGGACATGAGGTCGTTAAGGAGGTTGTTGCGTTCCTGCGCCAGCGGCCTGGCCGCTTCCATCAATTCCGCAGTGGCAGCTTCGCTGATGCCCAGGGCCAGCAACTGGCTGTTGATGAACTGGTCGTAATCGAGCAGGTCCGCCAGTTCCTGCTCGTGGCGGGCACGGTCAACCACGATGCCACCAATGTTGTTGCTGGCCCGCAGTTTGCTGGCCGGTGGGCGGTAGTGGTCGAGGCGCATGTAGTAGGTCATCAGGAAAGGACCGTACATCGAAGCCTTGCCGCCCGAATCCACCAGGCGCCGCGCCGAATTGAACTGCTCCATCAACTCGAACAGCTTGCCGTCAGTGCGGGTCTTTTCTGCATCCGCCTTGTTCAGTTCGGCGACTACTGCGGCGCGGTGATCCCCCAGACCGGAATTGCCATCCGCCAGGTGTTGCAGCAAGGTGTGGGTCACCGTGCCTGGCGTGGTCTGCCGCAGGGCCTGGTCGGATTGGCTGTGGCGCCGGCTGGCCAGCGACTGGTCAAGCCGGCTGAGGTTGCTTTGCTGCAGTTCAATGTTTTGCACCAGCTCTTCGCGATGTGCCCGCCGCAGGCGGCTGCGCGCCGGTTGGCTGGTGAGCTGCGCATTCAGCGCGCGCCGCTCCGCATCAAGGGCCAGGCGATGCGCCGCAATCTGCCATTGCGAGGCTTCAAACTGCGAGGGTTCGCCGTCCAGTTCAAAACGCGCGAGGCTGTCGGGCAGCGCGCGTTGCTCGGCGTCGATGGCACTGAGCCGGGCACGGATGGTTTCGGCGCTGTTGGCCTCAGCTGCGATCTGCTGGTCCAGCGAGTCGCGCTGGTTGAGCATGCCCTGCAAGGCAATGCGCAATTCATTGGCCTTGTCGTTCAGGGCCCGCCAGTTGAGTTTTTCCAGGGCAGCCGGGTCAATGACATCCTGGTTAGTGCTGGCAGCGTCGATGCGCGCACGCATGTCGGTTTCGTCCTGCGCTGCCGAAGCCATCTCGTCCTGGAATTGGCTGGCCAACTGGTCGAAGCGCTGCGCCTCACGCAACAGGTTCTGCGTTTCCTGGTAGGCCGCGAGCGTGGTGCTGCTTTCGGCAGTTTCGCCCTGCTGCTGCAGGCGGGCAATACGTTGGTCGACCAGCTTGAGCTGCAGCTCGGTGTTCTCATCGGCAAGCGCCGCTGCGCTGCTCCAGAGCACCAGAGCGGCCAGGCCGATGGCCAGATGCAGGAATCGTTCAGGCAGGGCCTTCATGGCTGTTGTTTTGTACGCTTGCCGTTGGGTAAGTCCCGGCATCCTAGCAAAGCGCGCCTCTCGAAGTAAGCGGCGGCTAACCCATCACGGCTTTGACGGAGATTTGGGGTCAGAGTAAAAAGCCCCGAACCGCCTTAATTCACCTTCCCATCTGCTGGGGCTTTTTACTCTGATCCCAAATCTGCAAGCAGCGCTTCTGTGTTCGCCTTGGCCAGCCGGGTTTGATGGCGGTAATGATCGTGGTCAACACCCAGGGACAGGCCGGCACCGGCAAACAGCGCTGCGATCATGTCTGGCTCGAGCTCAAAGCGCATGAAATGCACGGCAGCGGTTTTATCGCTGTTGGAGCGCGGCAAGTCCTCATTGGCAATGGCGAACACGCGGTCGAATCCGTCCACCTGCAGCCACACAACATGCTCCACATCGCGCAAATCAGCCAGCCGGCGTTTGCGCTCTTCCACATCGGGAAATTCGAACATGGCAGTGCACTTGAGGTTGCTGCCATCAGGAATGAGTGGGTTGTAAGCCGCCAGTTCCTCTTCGATGCCGGCTTTCTCGAATACCTTCTCGATGCGCAGCATTTCCTGCACCTGGTACTGGATGGTGAGGCGATCCTCAAAATACAGCGAGAAGCTGGGGCCGATGTCGATGCGGCGCGGTTTCTTGTGGTCGAGTACCTGGCGGCGGAACTCGGCACGCCGTTCGGCGTACTGTTCCAGGCTCATCAGGTCACTGCGTGAGAGCGGTTTCATCATCACCTCTGGTCTCAAATTCCATAAGCCTTGCGTAGCAGGCTCAGCGGGTTGGATTCACCGTGTTTCAACGTGAGGCCGCTGGCAATCTGCGTAGCGGCCATGGGGCAGTCCGACACCAGGTAATCGGCATCGAGCTTGGCCACGCGGTTGATGACCGGCTTGGCGATTTTCTGTGAACGCTCATAGGTATCCACCTTGACGCCATAAGTACCGTCGTGGCCGGAACAACGCTCCACCACGTGCACTTCCGTGCCGGGCACCAGTGCCAGAACATCTTTGGTCTTGGGCCCGATGTTCTGCACCCGCTGGTGGCAAGGCACATGCCAGGCCACTTTTCCAAGTTCGGTCTTGAAATCGGTCTTCAAAAGCCCGGCCTTGTGCCGGTGTACCAGGTATTCAAACGGATCGAATATGTGCCTCTTGACCTTCAGCACCTCAGGGTCATCCGGGTACATCAACGGCAGTTCCTGCTTGAACATCAGCACGCAGGAGGGAATGGCGGCAACGATGTCCCAACCTTCATCGATCAGGCGCACGAGTTCCGGGATATTGGTTTCACGATATTTGGCGACGGTTTTCAGGTCGCCCTGTTCCAGTTTGGGCATGCCGCAACATTCTTCCTTTGCCGTGAGCCGCAGGGGAATGTTGTTGTGTTCGAACACGCGGATCAGGTCGGATGCAATGTCCGGTGCATTGACGTTGCAATAGCAGGTTGCGAACAGCGCCACCTTGCCGCGGGTGGGGCCAGCCGCAATGCCTTCGGTAACGGCCGGTTTCTGCCGGGCCTTCTCGCGCTTGCGCAAAGTATCGCTGTGGAACTTCGGCAAGTGTGCACGCTGGTCCACATGCAACACCTTTTCGAGCAGATTGCGCAGGGCCGGGCTTTGGGTGGCCGCGTTGATGGCATTGGACACCACCGGCAGGCTGCCGAGCTTGCCCTGGAATTTGGTATTGCTCAGCAGCTTGTTGCTGAGCTTGCGTTCACCTTTTTCAAACTGCTGCGCTTTGGCCCGCAGCATCAGGTGCGGGAAATCCACGTTCCATTCATGCGGTGGAACGTAGGGGCATTTGGTCTGGTAGCAGAGGTCGCATAGGAAACACTGATCCACGACCTTCCAGTAATCGGTTTTGGCAACACCGTCCACTTCCAGCGTGGCCGATCCGTCCACCAGGTCAAACAGGGTGGGGAAGGCATCGCACAGCGACACACAACGTCGGCAGCCGTGGCAGATGTCATAAACCCGTTCGAGCTCTTTGAACAACAGGCCTTCGTGGTAGAACGCTTGGTCCTGCCAGCCCAGGGCGTGGCGGGTGGGTGCATCTAGACTGCCTTCGCGCATGCGGTGTTTTCCTGGAGCCGGACAATCAAAACCTCACCAACCCGGAAAGTTCCGGGTTGGCGGGGCGGGACTGTGGTTTTACAAAGCCTGCAAATCAGCCCAATTCATCCAGGGCTTTCTGGAAGCGGTTGGCATGCGAGCGTTCGGCTTTGGCCAGGGTTTCGAACCAGTCGGCGATTTCATCGAAATCTTCATCGCGGGCGGCGCGGGCCATGCCAGGATACATGTCGGTGTACTCGTGGGTTTCACCGGCAATTGCGGCCTTCAGGTTGTCGGCGGTGGGGCCAATCGGCAGGCCGGTAGCCGGGTCGCCGGTTTCTTCCAGATACTCGAGATGGCCATGGGCATGGCCGGTTTCACCTTCCGCAGTGGAACGGAATACGGCGGCAACATCGTTGTAGCCTTCAACATCTGCGCGCTGTGCGAAATACAGGTAACGACGATTGGCCTGCGATTCGCCGGCAAACGCATCCTTGAGATTCTGTTCGGTCTTGGATCCTTTCAGTGACATCTTCTGGCTACCTCCGTGGTAAAAAATATTGAGCAAACCGCTCAAGCTGGAAAAACGGATTGGCTGCCGGCCAGGGTGGCCGGGAGTAATACCCAAGGGCACTATAGCCAGCGCAAGGCAATAGTTGAAATAGATTTTGGCGATAAAATGAATAGCCGATGGCAATTGAAGTCATGCTACCCGGGGCACTTGCCGTTGAACGGACTGAAGTTGCCAGCGCAGCCCGGCTGTGATGGAATCCAGACTCTCCGAAGCTCCCGAGACCGCGCGAAATCAAGGCTTATGAATACCCGCGCGTCCCTGCACACTCGCAAGCCAACGGTTCAAAGTCCGCCGCAGGACTCACCAGAGCTGACACTGGCGGACTTGCGATTCGACCCGCCCACTCTGCCATTGCCCGAAATCCAGCGCCTGGCGCTGGAGCAGTTCGGAGTCCGCGGCGATTTCACTGCCTTGCCCGGTGAGCGAGACCAAAACCATCGCATCCGTACCGAGGATGGACAGCAGTTTGTGTTCAAGGTGTCGGGCCTCAACGAACCACCGGAATGCGTGGAGATGCAGGTGCAAGCCTTGCGGCATATCGCGCTGCGCGATCAGGATTTGCCGGTGCCGCGGGTGCTGCCAAACCTGAGGGGACAATTCATATCCAATGCGCAAACCTCAATGGGTACGCAGGCGATCCGCATGATGACCTGGTTGCCCGGTATCGTTTACCAGGATGGGCCTTACCCCTCGGCTGCAGGCCTGCAGCAGCTGGGCCAGTTTATGGCGCGCCTGGGATTGGCGCTAAGCGATTTTGAGCATCCGGCCGCCCATCACTTCATGCCCTGGAATATCGCCAATGGGCTGGTGTTTTCAACGCAACTTCGTGCACTGATGCCATCCGCGCTGGATGAATGGCTGCCGGATTATTTCGCTCGTCTCGAAAATGAAGTTTTCCCGCGCCTGTCTGCACAACGCCGGCAGGTAATCCACCAGGACGCCCACGGCGCCAACCTCTTGCGCGCCTCGCTGGACAGCGAAGCCGTCAGTGGTGTGATCGATTTTGGCGACATGATCCACGCGCCCCTGATCTGCGACCTGGCCGCGCTGGCAAGCGACTTTATCGAAGCCGGGCCCGATCCTTTGTTCACTGCGATGCAAGTGTGTGTGGGCTATGATGGTGTTCGGTCGCTGCAGGAAAGTGAATTGGAGCTGCTGCTGGACCTCGTGATGGTGCGGCACATCATGGTATTGCAGCTGTTTGAATTCCAGCGGGCGCACAGGGCCAATCCCCCGGAATTTGTCACCGCCGACCAGCCGGGAGTGATCGCCAGCCTGCAGCGGCTGGCCCGGCTGGATGCCAGCGAGTTTGCCCGCCAGCTCAAAGCCACTGTCAGGACTTCATGAAATGAATCAAACAGGCGTCAATCGCATCGAGCTTATCCAGCGGCGCCGCAAAGCCATGGGACCGAGCTATCGTTTGTTCTACCAGGAACCGGTTCACCTGGTGCGCGGACAAGGGGTGTGGCTGTTTGACGCAGAGGGCAAGCGTTACCTCGATTGCTATAACAACGTCGCCTCGGTGGGGCATTGCCATCCGAAGGTAGTGGCTGCACTGGCCAAACAGGCGGCAACCCTGAACACCCACACACGTTACCTGCATGAGAACGTGGTGAACTACGCCGAGCGCTTGAGCGCCACTTTGCCCGGCGAACTTTCCGTTTGCCTGTTCGTCTGCACCGGCACCGAGGCCAACGACCTGGCCTTCCGCATCGCCCGCACCGTGAGCGGGCACGAAGGCGCTATCGTTTCGGACAATGCCTATCACGGTAATTCCATCATGGTGACGGCGCTGTCCACCGCCGAGTATCCGGTAGCCGAGCAGCCCGACTGGCTGGCCACCGCAGAGCCACCCAACGGATTTCGCGGCAGTTTCCGCTATGGCGAAGCGGAGCTTGGGCGCAAGTATGCAGGCAAGGTGGATGACGCCATTGCGAAGCTGCGGGCGCGCGGCCACCAGCCGGCCATGTTCCTGACCTGCAATATTTTTGACGCCAACGGCGCGTTGCCCGCGCCGGAAGGCTACCTCCGTGAAGCCTACGCAAAGGTGCGGGCGAAAGGTGGGTTGTGCGTGGCCGATGAGGTTCAATCCGGGTTGTGCCGGCTCGGCGATCACCTGTGGGGCTTCGAGGATTCCGGCGTGATCCCCGACATCGTCACCATGGGCAAGCCCATTGGCGATGGCCATCCGCTGGCAGCGGTGGTAACCACGCCGGCCATTGCCGAGGCCTTCGCCGCGAAGTTTGGTTACTTCAACACCTTTGGTGGCAACCCGGTTTCCACCGCAGTGGGGCTGGCGGTGCTCGATGTGATCGAAGAAGAGAATATCCTTGGGAACGTGCACGACGCCGGCGCCCATTTACGCGCGCAGTTGCTGTCGCTGGCCGAACGCCACGATTGCATCGCCGATGTGCGTGGCAAAGGACTGTTTTATGGCCTCGAGATTGTCAAAGAACCCGGCAGCATTCAGCCCGACACGGCCAGAGCCAAAGCCATCTCCGAAGGCATGCGCAACAACGGTGTGCTGCTCAGCACCTTCGGCCCCTATGACAACGTGATCAAGATCCGTCCGCCGATGGTGTTCTCGAAGGAAAACGCAGACTTGCTGGTGAATTCACTGGACGCGGTATTGGCTGGCTTGGGCAAGCCCTGAAACACCCGCGACCACCTGTGGTCTCAATGCCATGAATTAGTAGATCACCGCAATCCTTGCTAACCTTGAACCCGTTCGGGTGGGGAGTTTGTTGATGTCGCGTTTGCTTTCACTGGCCGTGTTCCTGGCCCTGGTCGTGCTGGCCGCCTGGCTGGGCGCGCAATTTCCTTCGGGCGAGTATTACGCGCTTCTCAACAAACCTGCCTGGGCGCCGCCCGCCTGGCTGTTTGCCCCGGTTTGGGCGTTGCTCTATGCGTTGATGGCGTTGGCCATGTGGAAGGCCTGGGAAAGCGGCAAGCAAGCCCGCACTGGTGCGTTGGCGTGGTGGCTGATCCAGTTGGCATTCAACGCGGCCTGGACCTGGATGTTCTTTGGCCTGACCCGCATCGGCTGGGCCATGGCCGAATTGGGCATCCTCATCGGCCTGGTGATTCTATGTATCCGGGCCTTCGCACTGGTTTCAAAACCGGCCGCCTGGCTGATGCTGCCCTACCTTCTGTGGCTGGTATTCGCGCTGGCCTTGAACTTCAGCCTCTGGAGCCTGAACGGCGGCGGGATTTCAATATAAAACTGTGGGAGGCAGCCATGCTGCCGACCGGGTACTGCTGTCGCGAGCGCGGC
>Ga0315910_10004824_pt1 | contig 11180 bp, 11 predicted proteins | sample EdamamesoilMG_FD_204470 | JGI IMG/M metagenome (GOLD analysis project Ga0315910, IMG submission 204470) | Garden soil microbial communities collected in Santa Monica, California, United States - Edamame soil | ecosystem: Environmental > Terrestrial > Soil > Garden | place: USA: California...
GGACTTTGCCGCTGCACACCCTCCCGCCGGGCCCTAGCGCCCATTAGCCAATCATCAAGGTTTCCGCCCTATTCACCAATTCGAGGAAGGCCATGTCAGTCACGAACTGGCACCCGGTCCTTTAACGATTTGGCGAGTCAAGGTGATGCGGGGGCTGGAATGAGCGCATTCGGACGGAAGAACGGCGCGGCGGGGATGACCCCGGGAGCACGGCCTGCGTCCTTCGGCGTCGCCAAGCCGATGAAGGCCGGCGACATGCGCAAGGCGGCCCCGCGACCGGCCGATCCCGCCCCGCCCCAGGGCGGCGAGCAATTCCCCCCGATGCCGCAAGGCGGCGTCCATGCGCCGCCTTCGCAAGGCGGCGGCAGGCCGAACCAGGGCGATGCGATGTCGCGGCTTACCGACCGCGCCAATACCGTAGTCGACGGCCACGCCCAGATCGATGGCTTCGAAGCCAGCGTCCACAAGATCAAGGAGCAGGTGCTTCCCCGCCTGCTCGAACGCGTCGACCCGGAAGCGGCGGCGACCCTGTCCAAGGACGAACTGAGCGAGGAATTCCGCCCGATCATCCTCGAAGTGCTGGCCGAGCTCAAGGTCACACTCAACCGCCGCGAGCAATTCGCGCTCGAAAAGGTCCTGATCGACGAGCTGCTCGGCTTCGGTCCGCTGGAAGAACTGCTGGGCGACCCTGACGTCAGCGACATCATGGTCAACGGCCCGAACCAGACCTATGTCGAACGCAAGGGCAAGCTGATGCTCGCCCAGATCCGCTTCCGCGACGAATCCCACCTGTTCCAGATCGCCCAGCGCATCGTCAACCAGGTCGGCCGCCGTGTCGACCAGACCACGCCGCTCGCCGACGCCCGCCTCAAGGACGGCAGCCGCGTCAACGTCATCGTCCCGCCGCTGTCGCTGCGCGGTACCGCGATCTCGATTCGTAAGTTCTCCGAGAAGCCGATCACCATCGACATGCTCAAGGAATTCGGTTCGATGAGCGAGAAGATGGCGACCGCGCTCAAGATCGCCGGTGCCTGCCGCATGAACATCGTCATCTCGGGCGGTACCGGTTCGGGTAAGACGACCATGCTCAACGCCCTGTCGAAAATGATCGATCCGGGCGAGCGCGTTCTGACCATCGAAGACGCGGCCGAACTGCGCTTGCAGCAGCCCCACTGGCTGCCGCTCGAAACCCGTCCGCCCAACCTCGAAGGCCAGGGCGCGATCACCATCGGCGACCTCGTCAAGAACGCCCTGCGTATGCGTCCTGACCGGATCATCCTCGGCGAAATTCGTGGCGCGGAGTGCTTCGACCTCCTTGCCGCGATGAACACCGGCCACGACGGATCGATGTGTACGCTCCACGCCAACAGCCCGCGCGAATGCCTCGGCCGTATGGAAAACATGATCCTGATGGGCGACATCAAGATCCCCAAGGAAGCGATCAGCCGCCAGATCGCGGAATCGGTCGACCTTATCGTCCAGGTCAAGCGCCTGCGCGACGGCTCGCGCCGCACGACCAACATCACCGAAGTGATCGGCATGGAAGGCGACGTCATCGTCACCCAGGAATTGTTCAAGTTCGAGTATCTCGACGAGAGCGACGACGGCAAGATCCTCGGCGAATACCGCTCGCAGGGCCTGCGCCCCTACACGCTCGAAAAAGCCCGCCAGTTCGGCTTCGACCAGGCGTATTTGGAAGCCTGCCTGTAAGGCTTGCGATTCCCCAGAAACGGGCGCAGCCTCCTCCATCATTCGGGGGGAGTCTTGCCAATGAAACCCTTTACCAAAATCGCGGCGGTGTTGTTCGGCGCCATCGCGCTGGCGCATCTCTACCGCATCGTGCAGCCGTTCGAGGTCACCGTTTCAGGCGCGGCAATCCCCCAATGGGCGAGCTTCGCCGGGCTTATTGTCGCGGGCGGCCTTTCGCTGATGCTGTGGCGAGAATCGCGCTAGAGCGGAGAAGTAAGCAAAACCCTGCGCGCCGTTCACTTTAGCGTTTAATCCGGCCTTCAATCGCCCTGTCCAGAATTTGCCTCTTCCGAGGGTCGAATCTGATGGGCAGCACAATCCAGAAGCGCAAAGCCAGGCGTTCGCGCGTGCTCCTGAGCGCGTCGCTGGAAAGCGCCACGGGGCGACAGGAGGTGCGGATTCGCGATATCTCGATCACGGGAGCCTTGCTCGAAGCCGAATATCCGCCGCCAATGGGGGCGAGGATCACGCTGACATGCGGCGATAGCTCGCTCAAGGGCAAGGTGGCCTGGAGTGACGAAGTGCTGCTCGGGGTCGAATTCACCGAACCGCTCACCGGGTCGATGCTGGCGGATGCCGAGGGCAGGAAATTGCAGCTCGCCGCGCCGAGGAGCTATCGCCACGACCGCATGCCGCCCACCGAAGCGCGGATCACAGCCGGGGATCGCGTGATCAGCCTCAGGAAAACACCGAAGCGGGGTTGAAGTTCGTAAGCTGTCACCGCAAATATCGAGAACATTTTGCGGCGGGCGCCTAATCTTCTATGACGCGGCACTAACGCCAGCTGGCGGCACACGGGGAGACCTGACAAGGTGCGTTGTAAGGAATGCGGTGCCGAGGTTCCGGTGCTTCGGGAATTTTGCCAGAACTGCGGGGCGCCGACTTTCGGCCCGTCCGAGAGCGAGCGCCAATTGGGCCGTGGCCGGCGCACGGACGGTGAGCCGAAGAGCAAGCGCAAGGGCCTCCTGATCGCCGCCGCCGCGGTGCTCGGGCTAGGGATGGCAGGCAGCAGCTGGTTCAACGCGATCGACTTCTATGCCAATGAAGGTCCCGGAGCGGTCGTTCAGGACGAGCCGCGCGGCGCGGTGACGATCGAGGCGGAGCAATTGTACGAAGCCTTTCGCGACAACCCCCAAGGATCGGCGGAACGGTTTGCCGGGCGCGAGATGGTTGTCAGCGGCGAATTCCTGCGCATCGTGCCGGACGGCTACGGCAGTCTCGACCTGCGCCTCAAGACCTCCAATCCGGAGGAGCAGCTAGGCATCGACCTCGCCCAACTTGCGATCGAGGACGGCAAGAAACTGCTTCCCGGCCAGCGCGTGACTGTCAGCTGCCAGCAAATGGGCGAAGGCGGCGACGAATTGTGGGTGCGGGATTGCGCGATCCAGCCGACCGCGGAAACCGTTGCCGCGCCCGGCGCATCCGCGATTGCGCCTGCAACCACTTCAGGACCTGCGGCTCCTGCTTCGCCGGAGGCGCCCGCGGCGGGGAATAACCCGGAATAGGTTTCAGCCGGCCACTGCGAGCCATCCGGCCCAGACCAGCAATCCGACAGCGAGATAGGCCGAGGCGGCGAACCCCGCGGCGCGGTAGAGCGGATCGATGCGATAGCCGATCCAGAACGCCAGCCGGGCGACGACGAAGCAGATCGCCGCCGCGCCGATCACGGTCAGTTGCCCGGGGCTGAGCATGGTTGACAGCGCCATGGTCGCAATCGCGAAGATCACCGTCTGCTCGAGCGTGTTGAGCGCCACCCGGCGGTTGATGTCGAGCGCGCGATCTTCCGCCCCGCGCAACGGATCGATCGCATCGGTGAAGAACCGCGAATTGCCGATCGTCCCGATCAGCGCGACCAGCGGCAGCGCCGCGAGCACGTTCCAGCGCAACGCATAGGCAATCCTGTCTGCAATCGCAGCCGTCGCGGCAGGCTCAGGCAGCAGGTGGACGAACACCCACATGCCGGCCGCCATCGTCACCACCCCGCTCAGCGCGCCGATTGCGACGATCTTTTGGTCGCGGGTCATGGGTTCTCCTTTCTACTTGAGCACGAAATCTCGAACCCGTCGGACGAATTCTCGAAGGGGATGGTCTGCAGGAACACCATCTTTAGCCAGTGCTGTTAGCGCGCCTTCCGTCCAGAGGGATTTATTATGGGTGTATTCCACAATCCCGGGCAGCCAACCCTCGCGTTCACCGCACGGAACGACGAAAAGACCAATTGCCGAAGATCGGGCATCGATCTGATCGAAGAGTTCCTTTCCCCGATCGGACAATGCCTGCCGCCCCTGCCTTTTGAACGCCGACCAAACACTGGCTCCTTCGCGAACTGTCCGCATACGTTTGGCTACTTCCCGCAGGCGATCACGTGGCTTGCCATTAGCATCCAACGCCGCAACTGCGGCACCCAGCGCTTCTCTCGTAGCAGACAGCCTTGTTTCTGCACTCTCGGGCTTATCGATTTCCTCGAGCAAATCCGAGTAATCACTCTTGAAGTTCTTCCAGTCGCCTCCAAGGGCCTCGATTAGTCGACGCATCTCTCCTTCGTCCTGCAAAACGTCAAAATCGACAATCACAGCATGCCCGATATCCATGGTGCGATAGGGAGCCGTCATTTTCGCTGCAGCCGACTTGCCGTATCCAAAACGCTATGCCAGTTTGGAAGAGCATCGACGCCCGCATCCGATATACTAGGCGTCGGTGCCATCGGCACGGTCATCTTCGCTTTGAGATCCTTCAGAAATCGACTTTTCCCACCGTTGTTTGGCCCAATGACCACAGTGAGTTTGTTAGGTGCAAATGTTGTCCCACTCGACAACGTCAATTTAGAGAAACGTAACAAGTCGATCCCCATCCCGTGTTCTTCTCAATCCGGTAACACCCTCCTATCTCAAACTGAAATATTCCGTCAGCCTCTGTTTACGACTGCTGACGTTTCGCCCCCTACTCCCAAAACGCCACGCTGCGGCATTCGATGCTTTCGCGGATGTTGGCGTTGGCAAAGCTGCTGTCGCGGAAGGCGGTGTGCGGGCAGCGCCAGGTGCGCGAATGGTCGCTGTCGTGGAACTTGAACAGCATCATGTCGTCGGCCGCCATGTTCGAGAAATACCACCAGCGCATGCCGGGATTGTGGCTGAAGATCGAGGCGGCGATCATTTGCTCCTCGCCCTCGACCGGCCTCACCGCCTCCGCTTCGTCGGGAAATTCGTCGACGATGAAGAGGGTGTTCGATTTCTCCTCGCCGCCGAAGCTGGTGCGCCCGTCGCACACCGCCAGCGGCACATCCTGCGGCCCGGGCGAGAAGGTGCGCCAGTAGGAGCTGATCAGGAAGCGCTTGAAGCCGGGGCCGTCGGGGCATTTCTCGGCATAGGTCATCTCGGCCATGCGCTGCGCGGTGGCGGTGTTGAGGTCGACATGGGCCTCGCCCGCCGGGGGCTGGATCCCGCCCGAATGGGTGTAGCCCGCGACCTTTTCCTGCGCGCGCTGCGACAAATCGGCGCTGGTGCGGATCATCCACCCGCGGGCGAAGCATTTGTCCGCCCCGGTGAGCGCCTTGATATGCTCCTCGACCTCGCGCTCATAGAGCCGGTCGACCATGTCCTTGTCGTGGAAATCGGTCACCGCGGAGGGGTTCTTGGCGATGATGAAGCCATGCTCGTCGAGCGAGAAATGATCGCGGATCGGCATCCCGTCGCGGATCGTAACCTCGTGGTCCGAATAGGTCCCGGTGTTCATCTCCTTGCCCTGCGAGACATAGCGCCTTGTGATGAACTTGCCGGGATCGACGAAGCGGATCATCGCGCGGACCTCGCGCGCCGTATCCTCGATGTCGCTCTTCAACTGGGTGGCCATTTGCATCCTTTCGTGGCGGTCGCTTGTGCGACTCTATCGCTCGTTACGATTGTGCCATGCGCGGCTGGCATGGCGCAAGATAGGTCGCTAAGCATTGCGCCAGGACAAATGGGAGAGAGTGAATGAGCGCCTTACCGCCGACCAATGACGATACCGCGATCTGGGATGTGTGGCTCTCGCAATTCCGCCTGCCGATCGTGAACGTCAATATCGAGGCCGGGACCTTCAAGGCGCTGAGCGATGCGAAACTGACCACCGCCGAGCTGGCGGCGAAGCTGGGCGTCGATGCCCGCGCGCTGGCGATGCACCTCGCGGCCCTGTGTTCGATGGGTTTCGTCGAGCAGCGGCTAGGCAAATGGGGGGCGACGGCGCTCGCCCGTACCTGGCTCCATCCCGAGGGCCAGGGCAACTGGACCGGCTTCCTCGGCTCGATCGACCGCAACGAGCATTTGCGCGGCCGCCTCGCCGAAAGCCTCAAGACCGGCAAGCGCCCGCAGGAAGGGGTCGACCAGCGCCCGGTCGGCTGGGAAGCGGGGACCATGGCGCCCGAAGTCGCCGCCGGGATCGCCGCTTTCATGCAGGCGCACAGCCAGGCCCCGGCGCTCGGCGCGGCGCGGATGCCGGTGTTCGGCACCCTCACCTGCCTGATGGATGTCGGCTGCGGCTCAGGAGTCTACGGGATCGAGATCGCCAAGGCCAACCCGACGCTCAAGGTGGTGCTGATGGACTTGAAGGAAGTCGCCCACGAAGCCGGGAAATATGTCGATGCGGCCAAGATCGGCGCGCAGGTATCGACCGCGGGCGTCAACATGTTCACCGAAGAGTGGCCCCAAGGCCCCGACGGGCACTTCTTCTCCAACGTGTTCCACGACTGGTCGGACGAAACCAACCGCGGCCTTGCCCGGCGCAGCTTCGAAGCGCTGCCCTCGGGCGGGCGCATCTTCCTCAACGAGATCCTGATGGACGACGACTACACCGGCCCGTTCGAAGCCGCTGCCTTTAGCCTGCTGATGCTGGTCGGCACGCTCGGCAAGCAATACTCGCTCGCCGAATTCAAGAACATCCTCGAAAGCGCGGGCTTCACCGATGTGACCGCCGAGCGCACCGGCGGCGGCTATTACTCGCTGGTCAGCGGGCGGAAGCCCTAAGCGCCCCGATTACGCATCGTAATCGTACTTGCGCAGTTCGACGTGTTTGCCCGATCGGGCAGCCAGTTCGGCCGCGATCTCGTTCAGATCGTCGGCGTGCGCTCCCTGCGCGATCGTCACCCACTTGATCGGGCGCGCGGCCAATCCGGTTTCACAGACCGCCATGAGCGTGCTGCCCCCAGGCCCTTTGGCTGCATGCGTGCGGGTCACCTTAAACTCGCGGATTTGCGCCAGCGGGATGACATAGAGTTCATTGTCGCAGGCGATCAGCGCGTTGCCATCGGCGGAAATACCAAAGCTGCCGCTGAACCGCGTCAGGTCGGCCGGCGGTTCACGCATGAATTCCAACATCGGTTCGGCAAACAAGGGCGGCCGCTCTTCCATGAGCTTGGCCAGTACATGACCCGACCTTCCGTTGCGGGTAGCGCCGATCGGCACGAACTCGTCCAGCCAGATGCGATCCTGCGGTGAAAGCGGTGGCCTCCACCCGGTCAGCAGTTCAATCGAGCAGGCCGTATCCAGCCGTGGATCGCGGTCGTGCGCCGGATTGCTTCCCGGCACACTCGGCCCGGCCTGCATGCTGGGTGGCCATACGATCAGCTTAATCGACGACCCCCCCCAACTCCATTCCGCCTGCAGGACATTGTATTGGGGTTCGATGTCCCGCTCACCCAAATGGGGCGTAAGTTGCCGTGCGGCAAACTCAATGTTCCGCGCGGCGTTGTTTCCAACCCACACGTGAGTCCAGATTCGTCCCGGTGGCATGGCGGGTGAAAACTCGGGGAAGACCTGGAAACCGAACGGCCACAACATTCCTTCCAAGGGTGGCGGTGAAACGGCCAACCCGACAATGTCCCAGTCATAGGGATAGTCCTTGGAGAAGCCGTAGGCCGCCGCCAAGTCGCCACGGGTGGAACGCCACGTAATGCCGACGCCATCCATCCATTCCTGCAAGGGATTGAGATTGTTTGCGTCGGACATCTTGACGGCCTGTAACACGCCAAAATCGCTCCGCCACTTTCAATTGTCGGTTCTGCCTCGACGGCGGTCGCTGTTCGCTAGTGCGCGGGGGAAACCCTAGCGCCGGGCTTCAAGCTTCGCCGGAGCGGACTTGGCCGCTGCCTTGGCGAGCGCCTTCACGGTCTTGCCGACCGCCTTGGGCAGCTTGCCGTTGCCGGGCTTCGCGGCTTTCCTGGCGGCCGGTTTGGCAGGTTTCTTCGCTGGTTGCTTGGCCGGCTGCTTGATCGGCTGTTTGCCAGTGGCGATGATCTTGAGGCTTTCGTCGATCGAGGAAAGCGTCTTTAAAAGGCTGGTCTCGAACTTGTTCATGATTGGCTCCTATTGGGGCCATTATGACAGAACGATGACGGATTGCCCAACCCAATCGGGCGGATACTTATTTCTGTCATACCGCTTTGGGAACATGCGATAATTACTGCGTGAACAATTCCGGCAGCAGCCAGAAGCCGATCCCGATCAGCAGCACCGAGAGCCAGCGCCAGCGGCCCATGCCGTTCCACATCCCCTTGAAGGACTGCGCCATCCGCACCGGCTTTTCATGCGCGTGCACAATGCGCAGCGAATAGATCGCGGCGCCCGAAACCGAGAGGCCGGTCATCAACAAGCCGAACAGGAACCACGGCACCTTGGTCCAGTAGCCGCCGAAATAGCCGAAATGCAACGGATCGGCCATTTCGCTGATCCGCTGGTGAACGCTGAGATCGCGCCCGTCGGTCTTGAGCAACACGGTGTTGGTATTGGGATCGACATAGACCGCGTTGGACCGCTCGCGCACCAGCACCGCCTCGTAATCGCCCGTCAGCCGCACCAGCGGATCGTCCTCGCTCGGCACGCTGACATATTTGACGTCGAGCCCCGGATAGGCGGCCTGCGCGGCGGCGATGGCTCCTGCGATCGCGCCCGGCGAAACCACCTTTGTGCCCTCCGCCGCTTCCACTTGCGGATGCCGCGGCGCCTCGAGCCCCAGTTCCTCGACGAAATACCACACACCGGTCAGCGCGATCAGCAGCACGAACCACAGCGACCACACCCCAGCGAGGCGGTGGAAATCGCCCCACCAGGTGCGCGCGTCGCGTCCGCCCCTGATCGGCTTGAAGAAGCCGCGCCACCATTTCTTGTAGACCACGAACGAGGTGACGAAAGTGATCAGCAGCAAAAACGCGAGCGAGCCGACAATCGGCACCCCGTACTTCACCGGCATGTTCAGGTGCCGGTGCATGTTGCGCAAGATCCGCGCCGCGCCGACCCACGGCCCCTCGCCCTGGATCTTGCCGGTGGTCGGGTGCGCGTAAAGGAAGCCGAGCGTCCCGTCGGCATGCTCGATCGTCACTCGCGCCGCAAACGCCGAGGCCACCGGCGCCTCGATCCCGTTGAGCTTGGCCGCGCCGGGATGCTGCGCTGCGTTTTCGGCGATTTTTGCCCAGGCCACCGGGCCTTCCACACTCGAAGGCGACACGCGCAGGTCGGGCTGGAGCAACCAGTCGATCTCCGCACTGACCACCGCCAAAGTGCCGGTGAACACGACAAACGTCATGAACAGGCTCAGTTTGAGCCCGACCCACTGGTGCACGTTCCACCACACGCGGCTGCTCTTCCTCGGCACGGGCCGCGAAGGAGTTGCCGCGATGGTGGCCATGTCAGTTCAACCTAGAAGCTGTACCCGGCCTCGATGAAGGCCGAGCGCGGTTCGCCGGGGAAGTGGCCGCCGCGATCGTTGAAACCCGAGGCGGCGTAGGTCTTGTCGAACAGATTGTCCACGCGCAGCCGCAATTCGAGCGGTCCGGTGGTCCAGGTGACCGAAGCGTCGAAGATGAAATAGGGGTTCACCGGCTGGTTCGAGAGGCTGAGCCGCTCCGATACGTAATCGCCGCCGAAAGCCACAGCGAGGCCCGGCTCGGGCCACTGGTAGCGGGTCCAGAAGCCGAGCTTGTGCGCCGGGGCATTGGCGAACTTGCCGTCGGGTAGCGCGTTGGTGATCGCGGTGTTGCCGTTGTCCTCGGTGACGCGTGTGTGGTTGTAGGAATAGACGAGGGTCAGCACCCAGTCGGGCGTGATATCGGTCGCAAGGTCGAAATCGAAGCCCTTGGAGGTGATTTCGCCGAACGCGACCGAATTGTTGATGCCGTCGCCCTCGGGATCCTCGCCGGTCGTCTGGAGCAGGTTCTCGCGGACGATCCGGTAGATCGCGAGCCCGCCCTGGATGCGGCCTTCGAGCAGTGCCGTCTTGACGCCGCCCTCGATCATGTTGCCGGTGGTCGGCGCGAACGGACCGCCGGCGCGCGGATCCTGCGATGAGGCCGATTGCGGCTCGAAGCTGGTCGCATATTGGGCGAAGAACGAAAGATCGTCCTGCGCGCGCCACACCAGGCCCGCGCGATAGGTTTCGTCGCTGCCCTTGAACTGGATGACGGTGCCGTTGGCGGCGGTGCTGATGTCGTGGAAGCTGTCGGTGCGGATGCCCACAGTCGCGATAATCTGGCCGACGGTCAGTTCGTTGAGCGCGTAGAAACCGTGGCGCCTGGTTTCGGTTAAGGTGCGGGTCTGCGCCGGCATGGCATAGCTGCTGGGAAGGCACGCGCCGTAAACCGGGTTGTGGAAGCTCAGCGGGCACGGCCGCCCCGCCACCGCATTCGCCCTGCCGCGCAGCGATGCCCCCAGCATCAGTGCATCGTCGGTGCTCCAGTCGAAGCCCGCCAGCACGCGGTTGGTGACGTTGTCGCCGAGCTCGGCCGCATAGACAGCATTGCCGCCGAACGACCAGATGTCGCTCTCGCGGTACTGGTCGCGGAATTCGCGCGAGATGCCGTCAGTCACGCCATCGTTGTTGGGGTCGTAATCGTTGCCCTGCTGATCAACGAGGAACGGCTCGTGGTAGTTCTGGGTTTCGTTGGAATCGATGTGGCGGCCGCTGACATCGATCGTCAGCCCTTCGAGCGGGTTGGTCTCGAACTTGCCGTAGAATGAGGTCGAACGCAGTTCGAGGAAATCTGTCGGTTCGTTGTGGTTCCATTCGCGGTCGGCGAGGAAATGGCCGTCATTGTCGACCGGGATACCGCGCAAGCGGTTGGCGTCGAGGTCCTGCTCGATCCGCAGCGCCTGCGCGGTGAACTTGGCGACATCGCCGAGATCGACCGAGGCGCCGCCATCGAGCATCAAAGTCTTGTTGCCGGCCCAGGTCCGCGGCAGGTCGCGGTCTTCGAAGAACGCCCCGCCGCGCAGCGAGACGCCATCGGCGATCGGGCCGGAAATCTGGACCTCGCCGCCCGAGCGGTTCTCGGTCCCGGCGATCATCTTGGCCCCGCCCTCGACCGTCTCGGTGGGCTTCCTGGTTACGTAGTTGAACAGTCCGCCCGGCGCGGTCTGGCCGTAGAGCATGCCGGCCGGGCCCTTGAGGAACTCGACCCGCTCGATGTT
>Ga0315910_10004825_pt1 | contig 11178 bp, 8 predicted proteins | sample EdamamesoilMG_FD_204470 | JGI IMG/M metagenome (GOLD analysis project Ga0315910, IMG submission 204470) | Garden soil microbial communities collected in Santa Monica, California, United States - Edamame soil | ecosystem: Environmental > Terrestrial > Soil > Garden | place: USA: California...
TCGCCTATTAAAGCGGTACGAGAGTTGGGTTCAGAACGTCGTGAGACAGTTCGGTCCCTATCTGTTGTGGGCGGAGGAGAGTTGAGAGGGGCTTTCACTAGTACGAGAGGACTGTGAAGGACGGACCGCTAGTGTGCCGGTTGTCGCGCCAGCGGCAGCGCCGGGTAGCTATGTCCGGTAGCGATAATCGCTGAAAGCATCTAAGCGAGAAGCGTGCCTCAAGATAAGCTCTCCCGTAGCAATATGCTACCTAAAGACCACTCGTAGACCACGAGTTTGATAGGCTGGGTGTGGAAGGCGTGTGAGCGCTGTAGCTAACCAGTACTAATCGGTCGTGCGGTTTAACATCCTTTGCTCCTGATAGACATGGTCTTCATCGCAACGCGCAGAACGTGTTGCGAGTGCTGAAAAAAGTTCTGAGTGCAGAGCATATGGCTCGAACTCACTCGGGACTCAGCATGAAGGATTCAAGACTTATTCAGTGTTCCCGGTGGCCATACCGGAGGGGCCCCACCCGTTCCCATACCGAACACGGAAGTTAAGCCCTCCAAGGCCGATGATACTGCTGCCGTGAGGCAGTGGGAAAGTAGGACGCTGCCGGGTTACAAAAAGAGCCTGTTGGTTGAAAGACCAACAGGCTCTGCTTTTTTGTCCCCCGGCAGCGAAACCAACTTTTGATGAAGAAAGTCGAAGGGTTTTATCCGCCGGCAACAAATCACGATAAAGCGATGAAGAGCCGGCGGTTCACACGAAGTGTGGTATGGACCTCTGCCGGGTTACAACAAGAAGCCTGCTGGTGAAAGCCGGCAGGCTTTCTTATTTTGTGCCCAGCGATAGTGTTCAGGAAGAAAATCGACAGTGTTTGTCTCCAGAATCAATGACGCTACTACAATAAATAGTCAGCGGCTTATATGAAGTGTAGTATAGACCGCTCGGGGTTCTGTTGAGACGATACGACAAGGGTGAGGATCGCATGACGCGCTGGGTGATGATTCTGTTGCTGCTGTGCATCGGTGTTCGCCCGGCGTATGCCGGCTGGGTATCGCTTGGAGAAGATGCCAAGCTGGGTCTGACGATTTATATCGATCCCTCGACCATCGAACGCAATGAAGACCAACGAAGTCTCTGGGTCCTCTACGACTTTAAAACCACGCAGACCAAGGAGGGCGGCGTCTCGTTTCGGTCCGCCAAGATGCAACGGGAGTATGACTGTGGGAAATCACGCACGAGACTGCTGACGATTGTGCATTATGCCGGCGCGATGGAGAGCGGCGAGATGGTCTTGAAGAGCAGTCCGCCCAATCAGGAATGGGCGTCTGTAGGCCAATTGGAATCCGGGACCATCGCCAAAGATCTGTGGACCCTGGCCTGCAGCAAGGACTGAGCGTGACACGCTACTCAACCGCCTGTTTTTGGCGATGCTGGATTGCATGACTTCCCCCCGATCCCTCCGATCTCCACGCATGTTCTTCCTGGTTCGATCGTGAAGAATTTCAACTTCTTATTGCCGGTCGCACAGCATGGGGTAAAATGGCCACACGCAGCATAGGGCCTGGCAACAGACAGACATATAGGCACTTCAGCCGCCGTATCGACGAAATCCAGCATGGCCAAACAGTTCCGAAGAGCGATGGAGCGCAGTCTGTTGGATTGCCTTGCCTACCGTGGCCTGATCAGTCAGGATGACCTGGATGCCGCCGTCAAAGAAGCCTTATCCCGCGAAGTAGATCTGGAAACCGTCCTCCTCGATAAGTATCGCGTGCCGAAGAGCGATCTCGGTGCGGCGCTGAGTGAGTTCTATCAGTGTCCGTATGTGCCCTTCGATGAACGAACCATCATCGATCCGGACCTCTTGAAAAATCTCAGCTTCGATTACCTGAGGAACAGCGCCTGGATTCCGCTGAAGCGCCAAGGAACCGTACTGGACGTTGTCATCAACGACCCGCATGACCTGGACAAGGGGCTTGATATCCGTCGGGCTTTTCCCGGCGTCACGGTCCGGTTTTCGGTCGGTCTCCGCCGTGATATTGAACAGTATATTCTTGTCGTGACCGGGCAGGCGGACGGGGCGTCGATCACGGAGATTCTTGGAGAGCTGGTCAATGAGGCGGGATCAGAGAGAACCAGTGAGGCTGACAAAGGAGACGTTGACGAAAACGATTCCGCGATCGTACGGCTGGCCAATCAGGTGATTGCGGATGCCTACCGCCTGAATGCGTCGGACGTGCATATTGAACCCTACTCGGACAAGAAGGAAACCGCAGTGCGGTTCCGTGTCGACGGCACGTGTTTCACATACATGCGGATTCCCGCGGTGTATCGACGGGCGATCATCTCCCGTATCAAGATCATGGCGCACCTGGATATCGCAGAACGACGGAAGCCGCAAGACGGGAAGATCCGGTACAAACTGGCCAAGGACCGTCAGATAGAGCTGCGGATCGCAACACTCCCGACGGCCGGCGGCAACGAGGACGTCGTGATGCGGTTGCTGACGGCGAAGGAAACGATGCCGTTGGAAGTGATGGATTTTGCGCCGGACATCCTGCAGACCATCAAATCCCTCGCGCTCAAACCGCATGGCATCGTGTTGTGCGTGGGGCCGACCGGGTCCGGGAAAACGACGACGCTGCATGCCATCCTGAGGCATATCAATACCGACGAGCGGAAAATATGGACGGCGGAAGATCCGATCGAGATCACCCAGGAAGGATTGCGGCAGGTTCAAGTACATCCCAAGATCGGCTTCACCTTTGCCGCTGCGTTGAGGGCGTTTCTGCGCGCGGACCCGGACGTCATCATGATCGGCGAGATGCGCGACAAAGAGACCGCCGACATCGCGATTGAGGCTTCGCTGACGGGGCATCTCGTCCTGAGCACGCTGCATACGAACAGTGCGGTCGAAACGGTCACGAGACTGCTCGACATGGGATGCGACTCCTTCAATTTTGCCGATGCCATGCAGGGCATCGTGGCCAAACGTCTGAGCAAACGCATTTGTGAAGCGTGCAAAGAGGGGTACCATCCGACGCGGCAGGAATACGACGAGCTCGTTCAGGGCTATGGGGCGGGCTATTGGGAAAGGCTCGGAGTCGAGTATGGGGACAACTTTGTGTTGTATCGGGGACGAGGCTGCGAAGTCTGCAATAAAACCGGCTTCAAGGGGCGTGTCCCGTTGCACGAGCTCCTGGTCGGCTCGGAAGACGTGAAGGGACGGATCCAATCCAAGGCCAGGTCGGCGGAGATTCTGAGCGTCGCGATGCGCGAGGGAATGGTGACGCTGGTGCAGGACGGCATACAAAAAGTATTGCGCGGCGTCACGACGTATCGCCAGATCCGTGCCGTGGCCATGAAGTAAGCTTGACCCCGTCCGGCGTGCACCGGGTGCGCCATGTTACGGGGTGTTTTCCAGCAACGCGACAAATACGCGCAGTCGTGCCAGCGATTCGCCGGATACCCGGATGAACTCCAGCCCGCATCGATAGTCAGTTACCCACCGAACTCCGGCCAATTCGATGTCAACCGGTTCCGTGCTGTCCGGCAGATCTATCTGGATCGACACGTGCGTGTGTAGTTCCGGGATGCGTTCAGCCGTCAAGGCGCAGCCCTCCATTGAAATGTTGAGGATCGTCCCCTGTTCCGATGGGGCCATGTCGCCGAACAGAACCGGAAGTTGAACTGCAAAGCGTTGGGCTCGTCTAGATTCTTCACTCACCGGCATTCCTCCCGCACGGTTGGTCCAATGTGAGCTCGCACAGCCTAGTGGCGAGTACTGTGCCTGTCAACACCTGGTATCCTCACATCGCAAGGCGAACAAGAGTCGTCTGCCACGCACGGCGGAAATTGTCGTCCAAATGCGTAAAAAGAACAAGAAGGGGTCAAAGAAGCAGGCAGGGCATACGAATAAAGGGGGTAGAGTCGTGAGGTGTGCATCGAGGAAAATGGAAATGAGACCACCCCGTCCTATGGCCAGGACATCTACGAAGGTGCCGGTGACTACTAGGACACAAGAAGTCTGCTAGGGAGTAAAGGCGTAGTCATGGACGGGCAGCTGACGACAGGAATGTTGTGGCGCTAGCTGGAAAGTGGGGGTTGTCTAGCGAGAGGTAGGAAACTCGTTCTTTCCAGGTGGCCCTTCTCACCAACACAGATTTGCGACAAGCCAAATGTGTGTCGGACTAAAGAGTGTGCAGGAAGAAAGGGCACCCCCCCGGAACCTCAGGCGGCTTTTGCGGGTTTCCGGAGCTGTCTGTTCGCTGCCGCGACCACGTTGTCCGTCGTGAACCCGAATTTCTTTTGGAGTTCCTTGAGGGGAGCCGACGCTCCAAACGATTGCATGCCGATGATCTCGCCCGTCAACCCCGCATAGCGAGCCCACCCGAACGTGGACGCCTGTTCCACGCAGACCCGTGCCGTGACGGTCGGAGGAATCACGCTGTCGCGATACTGTTGGGGCTGATGCTCGAACAGCTCCCAGGAGGGCATGCTCACCACGCGCGCCTTGATCCCTTGTGCCTTCAACTGCTCCGCTGCTTCAAGGCAGAGCCAGACTTCACTGCCACTGGCGAGGAGCAGCACATCCGGTTTCCCTCCGGGCACGTCGGCCAATATGTAGGCGCCTTTTGCCACTCCGGATGCGGCGGCATATGTGACCCGGTCGATGGTCGGGAGGGCCTGGCGGGTCAGGATCAACGCGACCGGCTCGTGCTGCATCTGCATAATGACGCGCCAGGCTTCCGCCACCTCGTTTGCATCGGCAGGGCGAAGGACGATGAGGTTAGGAACCGCCCGCAGCGAGGCCAATTGCTCGATCGGCTGATGTGTAGGCCCGTCCTCTCCGACTCCGATCGAATCATGCGTGAAAATGTGGATGACAGGGATTTCCATCAGCGCGCTCAAGCGGATTGCGCCCCGACTGTAATCGCTGAAAATCAGGAAGCCGGAGCCATAGGGACGCACTTTGGAGAGGGAGAGCCCGTTCAACACCGAGCCCATCGCATGTTCCCGGACGCCGAAATGCAGGTTGCGCCCACCGCGATCCGTTGCAGTGAAATCGCCGGCTCCTTCGAAGGTCAAGCGGGTTTTTGTTGATGGGGCCAGATCCGCAGACCCTCCGAGCAGCCACGGAATCTCTTGCGCCAGAGCGTTGAGGATTTTGCTCGAGGCATCGCGGCCGGCCACTCCCTTGGCATCGGGAGGGAATACGGGGAGAGCCCTGTCCCACCCCTCAGGCAGTCGGCGCTGTTGCATCTGGGAGAGATGGCCGGCGAGCCGGGGAAACTGGCGTTGGTAGTCCTCAAACTTGGCCATCCAGGCTGCGCGCGCCGCTTGTCCACGCTGTCCCATGCCCTGCCGGAAATGCTCGCGGACGCCGTCTGGGACCAGGAACTTTTCCTGTTCCGGCCAGCCGTAGTTGCGTTTGGTCAGTCGAATTTCCTCTTCGCCCAGCGGTTCGCCGTGTGCCGCGTGGGTGTCTTGTTTGTTGGGGGAGCCATAGGCGATATGGCTGTCGACAATGATCAGCGTCGGGCGATCCGATTCCTTTTTAAACGTGGTCAAAGCCCGTTCGAGCTGGTCGAGATCGTTGGCGTCGCCGACTCGGGTCACGTTCCATCCGTATCCGATGAACCGGGTGGCCACGTCTTCGCTGAAGGCCCACTCTGTGTGCCCTTCAATCGTGATCTTATTGTTGTCGTAGATCCAGCAGAGGTTGGACAGTTTCAAGTGTGCCGCCAGGGACGCCGCTTCCGCTGTGACGCCTTCCATCATGCAGCCATCGCCGCAGAGAGCGTAGACGTCGTAGTCGAACAGGTCGAAACCCGGGCGATTGAAGTACCGGGCTTGCCACTGGGCGGCGATCGCCATCCCGACGCTGGTGGCCACTCCCTGCCCGAGCGGACCGGTCGTGGTTTCCACGCCGGAGGTCCAGCGGTATTCGGGATGTCCTGCACATTTGCTGTTGAGCTGGCGGAAGCGTTTGAGATCCTCCAGTTGCACTGAAAGTTCGCCCAGCCGTTCGTATTGGGGATTCACCGCCTTCACTCCGGTCAAATGCAAGAGTGAGTAGAGGAGCATGGAGGCGTGCCCCATTGACAGCACGAACCGGTCCCGGTTCGGCCAAATCGGATCGTTTGGATCGAATCGGAGAATTCGCTGCCAGAGGCAGTAGGCGACCGGGGCCATGGCCATCGGGGTTCCCGGATGGCCTGAATTGGCCTGCTGCACGGCATCCATCGAAAGGGTGCGGATTGTGTTGATACAGGTCTGGTCGAGTTGTGCGTTCGTCACCATGGCCCCCTGTGTGGTGTTGTGTTCCTGTCGCGCTGTCGGCGGTGGTCCTCTGTAGTTGTGTCGGTCGTTTTGAGCACAGGCTTGAGCGAGATGCGGTGGGGGAAAAGACTGATTGCCAAACGAAGGTTGTCTTAGCGCGCCTTCTGCGGAAACTCCGGAGCCGGTGGTTGATCAGGAATGGGGGGTGGAGAAGGCAGCTGGAGTGGCTGATTATTCAATTGAAGGGGAGGGCCAAGATTGAGTCCTGATCGGTGTGGTGGTTGTACGGTGATGATTCGCTCGCCGTTGGGCAGAACGATCGTGCTTTCGACGGTTCCTCGATGGTCTTTGTACACGTGAATGCCGCCTTCAGGATGCAACACCTGATTCAAGCGTTCTCGTGCGCCCGGCTGCGAAGATGGGCGGTCTTCAGACGCAGGCAAGGGGCCCGGTCCTATGGTGAGAAGGATCACGATGATGCTGAACGCGATCGCCCGCATGGGCACATTATACATGCCGCGTGTGTGGCAGGGTGCCGACAAGGTCAACCAGGCTATGTTCCTGCCTCAGCCGACCCGCTTCGCCCAGGCAGGTCGTGGCGCTCACAGACTCAACGTACCGAAGAGTACGCCTCGCCTGCATCGATGATCCGGACTACGGGCGCGCCATCGCGGGAGCAGGCAGAGAGAGCTCGCCCATGGCCTCATGCGCAAGTGTCAGTTCCTGTTCGATCAATTTCACCGACACGTCTAGAATCTTCATCGATTGGGTCTGGAGCGTGTCCTCTTTGATGGCATGGTTGAGGTAGTTCTGACAGAGGTTGTACATGGCCTCTCGATATAGTTGAAGCCCCTGCGTACGCCTGACAAATGCCGGTAGGATCTGGGCGAAGGAGCGAGCCAAGGCTATCTTCACGCTTGCATCGACCTTGTCAGTAGACAGGTCCCGCATGGCTGCTAATGCGCTGGTGATATTCTGGTCGGCATCGAGTGGCGGGTCAGCGCAAAACCGGCCGGCGTCACTCGCCGAATTCTTTTGGAGCGGTACGAGCACAACCCTCCGATCGGTGGCGAACGACAACGTTCCCATTCGATTTTCTACATCGTCGGCAATCACCGGCGCTTTTGCGCCTGTAAACATGTTTAATCCGCATCCGGATAGTGTCAATAGGCCGATGATGCAGCCGATGCGTAGAGACAAGGTCAGTATCATGGGGGCGCCTCCAATTAGAGTAGAAACTATTGCCGAATCATGGAAACAGGAAAGGCTATAGAACTGTCAGCTCGTATGGCGCGGCAGGATAGCGAAGTGGGATGTGTGATTACAAGGCCGGAGCCCTACCATGCTAGCAAGATGGTAAGGCGGATAGTGTGAAGCCAAAGCATAGCCGCTGAAAACGGAAAGTGTGATGAAAGCGTTCTAACAGCTGGACCGCCTCACGTTAAAATTCTGGTGTGAGCAGCTTGCGTGTACCCATCGGACACCTCCAGGGGAAATCCTGTCCCCGTTCAAGGCTATCTGTCAAATCTGGGCCATCTCACCCTGACCTTCACCGGCACGAGGACCGGGGTGCTTGACCCGGTCATCCAGATACTGAGAGTGGCCGTATAGGTACCGGGTGAAAGGTACGAGGAGGTGACACTGACTGTGACTGTGCCGTTTTGAGTCCCAGAGCTCGGGGTGAATTCAAGCCATCTCGCGTCGCTCTTGGTGACAGTCCAGCTGAGGATGCCACCCCCGGTGTTGGAAATATTCAAGGTTTGGGACGGGGGGTTGTTACCGCCGTATTTCCCGGTGAAAGAAAGGTTTGTCGGACTCACGCCGATGGCCGGTGGCAAAGAAGAACCAGCTGTGATCGTGAATGTCACCGGCACAGCGACGGATGAGGCTCCGGTGGCACTTACTGCGATCGTGCCATGGTAGGTCCCGGTGGCCAGGGTGCCGGTTGACACACTCAGCGTGGCAGCTCCGTGCCCGGTCCCCGAAACCGGACTCAACGATAACCAGGTAGCATTGTCGATCACAGACCAGTTCAGGGTGCCGCCCCCCGTGTTGGTGATGCTCAAGGTTTGAGTCGCAGGGTTGGCGCTGCCCTGTATCGCAGCGAAGGAAATGCTCGCCGGACTCACCTCGATGACCGGCACGGGCGCGCTAGTGACGGTGAACTCCACCGGCACGGTGACTGAAGAGGCTCCGGTGGCATTTATTGTGATCGTGCCATAGTAGACACCTGCGGCCAAGCCGCTGGTCGACACATTCAGTATTACAGCTGCGGTCCCGCTCCCTAATGTCTGACTCGGCGTTAACCAGGTGGCATTGTCGCTCACAGTCCAACTGAGGGTGCCTCCTCCGGTGTTGGTGATGTTCAAGGTTTGAGTCGCAGGGTTGGCACCGCCTTGTGTCGCAGCGAAGGAAAATCTCGCCGGACTCACTCCGATGGCCTGTGGCACCGAGGAAGGTGCAGTGTAGGTCACGAGGGCGCTCGCCGCCGATTCATTGTTGGAAAAATCGACAGCCGTCAGGAAGTAGTATTGAGTCGTCGCCGGTGTGCCGATATTGAAACTTGTCACCATTCCTAGTGTGGCGAGAAGAGACGCATTCCCAGATGTTTCGCTGCAGGTTGAAACGCTGCAGTAATATACCCGATATCCTGCCAGATCCGATTCAGTGTTGGCGGTCCACGTCAACGTGTAGCCCCACGCAGAAGTCGACGAGAGCACAAGTAGCGCAGCGATGGTTCGTGCCCAATTCATTGAGAACTCCTCTTGTGTGTAAATCATCAAGGATCTGCTCATTGGATACCCACTGTGCTCAGGACAAATCCTGAGCGTCGGGTCTTTCTGCAACCCAATACACCACGACACCTCGTACACGAAGCGCCGAAACTTCCGTTTCAACCTTGCGGTTGTCTGTGTCGGATTACGGACTTGGGGAGCTGCTCAGCGATCAGAGAGGGAACAGTTCGTCTCTTCAATTCATGTCAATGAGCAAGACGTATGCCATCACAAGTCCGGCAGTTACCACGGATAATCGCAGGGAAATCGAGCATGAAATTGAAATGAATTTGAGGAAGTGTAGGGATGCGGAAAGGAAGCCCACGCAGATTAATGTGTAACCATCAGATTTGTTTGAGGAAAGGTGTTGCAGTACTTTCCCTACAAGTACGCAACACTGACAGACTGGGCCGGTGCCGGCCGTGTGATGATGCGCACGCCAGCGTTGCGTATGCGTGACGGTGAGCCAACGGAGGACTTCTGAAAGCTCGCCATCTTGCCGTGGCCAGAGCAGGAGACGTCAGTGATTTGGAATCAAGCAATAAGCGGCGATGCGGATCTGCGACCTCGTATGGGCCTTGGCGAGATCTGTTCAGACGCGGCATAGTCAGCGGGTTTTTAAGAGAGCGGGAGTCGCCCGATGCGACGATTCAGGACGTGATAGGCAAGGTCGCCGGCAGCGAGACGTGGCCGGCTCGGCATGGGGGATCTTGTAGTGAACACGGGGCCGTTGTGTCAAGAAAAGCCTCCTGACCATTTTCCTTCCCCTCCGTTCAGAAGGGTTTCGCCCTGTACCCATGATCGTGACCCGACTCGTCCTCATGTCGGCTCCGCTCTCGCAGTTCCCGTTCGGCCTCCACACGGCGCCGCTCTGCCACGATCATCCGGTCGAGTTCTGCCATGTGCTGCTGGGCGAAGGCGTTGACCGCCGGTCGTGTGTCCGTCAGCCAGCGCGCCAGCGACTCCTTCCTGACTCGCCAGGCTTCCGCCAACCCGAATTCACCGGAGACCGCGCCGGGGCTGTTGATGCTCATCCGGACTCCGTCCATTTTGCGATCGTCCTGCGTAAAGCGCGACACAATCTCTTTCAGGACGCCGTCGGCGGATGTCGAACCACGATAGTTCTGGAGCAGCGCCAGCGAGAATTCCACTTCCGTGTCGCCGCCAGATTGGACCAATGTGCCGAGCGCGGCTGCGAGTTCGGGCGTACAGACGGGAAACGCTCTGTTGAGCAGGCTCCCTCCTCGAAAGGGGAATTCCGCCCGGTCTTGAGCGAACCAGGCCAGCCCCTTGCTGACCGCCACTTCTGGATTTTTCGACAGCACCGGTTCCAGTCCTTGGAACTCAACCGGCACCAGGTTGCCCTGTCTGCCGTCGCCGTCCTCAGACGTCCTCGCGAGCCGGGCGGTCATGACGTCGTCGAGTCGCAGCCGTTCCGTTTCTCTCATTCGAACAAACGCCAGCCCGGCGAGGTCCTCGTCCGTCCACTGCACATCCGCCCCATCGATCATCAGCGCCCATTCCAAGCCGGGCACGGCGATGCGCAGTTCTAACGAGAGGCCGGGCAGCATGAGGACCTGGCTTTCCAGCCGGCATCCGCTCCGTGACAGATCGAGAATGGTGCCCGTCCCTTCAGACTGTGCGGAGCCCGACACCAGAGCGTGAAACTGCACTGCAACCCGGGGCTCTGTCCGCTGATCCTCTGCCTTTAGATTCATAATTGATCGACGCTCCGCTTGTCCATCACGGGACCAGTGTGCTCTGTTCCTTCAGGGGCACATTATCCGTCGTCGCGATCTCAATCGGCAACAGCCATTTGAGCGGAATGAAGGGGCGGGAGGCTGTGTGTAAGACGGCGATTCAGGACGTGGCAGGCGAAGTCTCCGGCAGCTTGACTTGGTAACATTTTCGAGCCTAATCTGCGCCACTTTTCGCCTGTGTTTGCATAGCACTGTTAACGGCATCACGGTAATTAGACATTCGATATGATGAACATGTTCCTAGCGGCGATCGTCCTTCTCCTGCTCTTACTGCTGATCGGGGTCGTGCTGTACGTGCGAGCCCCCCGCAAATATCAGTCTGCCGATTCTGTCGCCAATTCCTATGATGACTGGACGAATGACGGCATTCTCGA
>Ga0315910_10004826_pt1 | contig 11176 bp, 12 predicted proteins | sample EdamamesoilMG_FD_204470 | JGI IMG/M metagenome (GOLD analysis project Ga0315910, IMG submission 204470) | Garden soil microbial communities collected in Santa Monica, California, United States - Edamame soil | ecosystem: Environmental > Terrestrial > Soil > Garden | place: USA: California...
TCATCTTCGTGAGGTCGTAGCGCTCAGCCGCCTTCTTGACGATGTAGTGCGGCAGGCCCTCGTTGACCAGCATCGCCGCGTGCCCGAGGAACAACGCGTTGTTGTTGAAGCACGAGAGCTGCATCGTGTCCTTGAACAGGCACGGCCCCGCGGCGAAACCGGCGCGCGGGAAACCCTTGGCGCGCGGGTAGCGATCGACCATCGCTTCGTGGATCTTGTAGAAGTCGATCCCGTAGTCGTTGGCGATCATGAAGAACTGGTTGGCCACCGCGAACTGGATGTAGCGCCAAGAATTGATGTAAAGCTTGGCCAGCTCGGCGGCCAGCGGCTCGAGCGGGATGATCCAGGGCGTCAGGACCTTGAACAGCTCCTCGGCACGGCGTTGCGCGCGCTCGCCGCAGCCGGAGATGATCTGCGGCAGCGAGGCGATCTCCTTCAGCGCGAAGCCCTCGGCCACGCGCTCGGGGCAGAAGGCGACGTCGATCTCGAGGCCTTCCTTGGCGATCGCCTTCGCCATGCGCTCGGTGGTGCCGGGATAGACCGTGCTGCGCATGATCAGGAGCTGCCCGTTGCGCAGGTAGGAACGGTCCTCGTCGATCAGGTCCTGGTAGACGTCGAAGCGCGGGTTCAAATGCTCGTCGAGCGGCGTGCCGATGACCGTGATCACGACCTCCGCGTCGCTGATCACGTTGGGATCGGTGGTGCAGCGGAAGTTGCCCGAGGCCAGCACCTGCGGCAGCAATTCGTCCGCGCCCTCGTCGGCGAAGGGCATCCTGCCCGCGTTCGCCTCCGCGACGCGTTGCGCGGAGGTGTCCACGGCCACGACTTTCTTCCCGGCGCGCGCGAAGGCGAGCCCGAGCGGAAGCCCCACGTGCCCGCAACCTCCGATGATGACGATGTCGACCATGCCGATCTGACTCCCTGCGTTCTTTCGCTCCAGGATGGAGGTGCGCCGCAACGTGCGCCCTGCGACTGTTGCGCCCGATGCCTAAACGGGAAACGTTATCACGAGTGCCCCAGCTTGCAAGGGAAGCAGCCTGCGGGCCGCGCCGGACGCAATGCGACTCTGAATGGCTGTTCAGAATCCCACCCGTGCGCCGGGCTGCGAGATCGGGGGCGAGTCCCGGACGCGTTGCAGGAGAGAATCATCCGAAAAAAGGCGCGCGCGGCTCGCGCTGGAGCGAGCAGCCGCGCGCCATCCCATACGGCGCGCGGCTCTGTCCACTCACCCCCGCGGCCGCTTGCGATCCGTGGCCGCGGAGCTCGGGCGCCCGCGCTACATGCCGCTCAAGCGGCTGGCGACGGCGGGCAAGAGCATGCGATCGACTTCGCTGACGCGCTCCAGCGTCATTTGGATCTCCGCGGGAGCCAGCCTGCGAGCCTCGCCGCTGGCCAGGTCCACGCCCGCGCCAACGATGCCCCACAAAGTGCCGCCCAGCGCGTGCTTCGAGAGCTCGCGCCAGTCGACCTCCGGCCGCACCTCGGCCGCCTCGGGATGGTAGCCCTCGAGTTCGACGCGGATCGAATGCACCAGCTGTCGGGAGAGGTTGATCACCATCGGAGTGATCCCTCCGACTTCGCCGTCGACGATCACGGTGGCCCCCGCGGGCAGACTGCTGACCGTGATCGGCTCGTAGCGTTCGGCGGCGGTGAGCGAGGAACCGACCGAGCCGAAGCACAGGCACAGTCCGAGCAGCCCGAGCAGGGGAAAGCGGGAGGAGCGCACGTGGGAGGCTGCGACGCGAGTCGCGGCGCGGGTCGAAAGCAAGCCGCGTGCCGCCCATCCGCGAGGCTCAGGGCGGGGTTGCCGGCCTCTGGGGTGGGCAGAACGCGCCCAAGCGCAGACACTGCCCGCGGTTGTCCGCGTCCGCGCGACGCGTAGACTGGCCGCCCCGATCCGCGGCGCGAGCCGCCCGACACCGCCCGGCCTCGGCGGCTCGCCCCAATCCATGCGCCAGCAAGACCAGGTTCTGATCGCCAACGGCCAGGGATTCTGGGGCGATTCGATCCTGGGACCGGTGCGCCTGGTGCGCGAGGGACCGCTCGACTACCTGACCCTCGACTACCTGGCCGAGGTCACGATGAGCATCCTGCAGAAGCAGCGCGCTCGCGATCCCAAGGCCGGCTACGCGACCGATTTCGTGCGCATGATCGCGCGCACGCTGCCCGACCTGGTCGCCAAGCAAATCAAGGTGGTCGCCAATGCCGGCGGCGTGAATCCGCTGGCCTGCAAGGACGCGGTGCTCGAGGTCATGGCGCGAGCGGGCGTGCGCGGCATGAAGGTCGCGGTGGTCGAGGGCGACGACATCTTCGGACGCCTGGACGAGCTCGCCGCCGCCGGCGAGCCGTTGCGCAACATGGACACCGGCGCGCCGCTGTCGAGCGTGCGCGAGCGCGTCAGCAGCGCCAACGTCTACCTGGGTGCCTTCCCGATCGCCGAGGCGCTGGCCCTGGGAGCGCAGATCGTGATCACCGGCCGCGGCACCGATCCGGGCCTGGTGCTCGGGCCGATGATCCACGAGTTCGGCTGGAAGCCGGGCGACTACGACCTGCTCGCCGCGGGCACGATCGCCGGCCACATCGTCGAGTGCGGCGTGCAGTGCACCGGCGGCAACTACACCGACTGGCGCTCGGTGCCCGATCTCGCGATGGCGGGCTATCCGATCATCGAGATGCGGCCCAACGGAGAGTTCGCGATCACCAAGCATGCGGGCACCGGCGGCATGGTCACGCTGCGATCGGTGCTGCACCAGCTGGTCTACGAGATGGGCGATCCGCACCGCTACATCGGCCCCGACAACTGCGCCGACTTCGATTCGATCACGCTCAGCGACAAGGGTGGCGACCGAGTCGAGGTGCGCGGGGCCAAGGGCTCGGCGCCGACGGACACCTACAAGGTCTCGATCAGCTACCAGGACGGCTGGAAGTCGCTGGGGCAGTTGACCGTCAGCGGCCCGGATGCGCTGGAGAAGGCGCGTCTGTGCGCCGACATCGTCTGGAAGCGCCTGGCCTTCGACGGCTGCACGTTCGACGAGGACGAGAAGCTGGTCGAATTCGTCGGCGCCAACGTCTGCCACGCAGGCCTGCCGGTGCCGCACGCGAACGAGCCCAGCGAAGTCGTGCTGCGCCTGGGCGTCAAGGGCCGCGACAAGGCCAAGATCGAGCGCTTCACGTATGAACTCGTGCCGCTGGTCACCAGCGGCCCGCCGGGCGTCACCGGCTTCGCGGGCGGCCGTCCGCAGGTGCAGGAGATCGTCGCCTTCTGGCCGGCGCTGCTGCGCAAGGACAAGATCCGCACCCGCGTCCAAGTCTTCACCTCCTAGGCAAACCCGCATGGTCAAGGTTCAACTGGCGCGCATCGCCGACGCACGCAGCGGCGACAAGGGCGAGGCCTCGAACATCGGCGTGATGGCGCGCTCGCCACAGGCCTATGCCTACCTGAAGTCGGCGCTGACGCCCGGGCTGGTGCAGGCGGCGATGGCGGGCATCAACCGCGGCGAGGTGAAGCGCTACGAGGGCGACGGCTTGCGCGTCCTGAACTTCCTGCTCGGCGACAGCCTCGGCGGCGGGGGTTCGGCCTCGCTGCGCACGGACGCGCAGGGCAAGACGCACGGGCTGGCCCTGCTGCGCATGGAGCTCGACGTGCCGCAGAACGTGCTCGACGCGACGCCGGACGTGAGCGGGAGCGCGCAGTGAATTTGCTGCTCGAGCTCCAGGAGAAGGCGCGCCGCGCCAGGCTGCGCATCGTGCTGCCCGAGGCCCACGACCCGCGCGTGCGGCAGGCGGCGCTCTCGCTGGCGCAGGCCGGCCTGTGCACGCCGGTCCTGATCGATCGCGGCGACATGGGCGCCGCCCCCGCCGGCATCGAGGTGATCCGTCCCGCGCGCGATCCGCGCACGAAGAAGTTCGGCGAAGAGCTCTTCAAGCTGCGCAGCGCGAAGGGCATGAGCGCCGACGAGGCGCAGAAGAAGATCCTCGAGCCGCTGAACTTCGGCGCGATGCTCGTGCGCTCCGGCGACGCGCACGCCGGCGTCGGCGGCAGCGAGTCGGCGACCGCGGACGTGCTGCGCGCCGGGCTGTGGATCGTCGGTCTCGCGCCGGGCTGCAAGACGCTGTCCTCCTGCTTCCTGATGCTGTTCAAGGACCGCGCGCTGACCTTCGCCGACTGCGGCGTGGTGCCCGATCCGACCAGCGAGCAGCTGGTCGACATCGCGATCGCCTCCGCCGAGAGCCACCGGCGCCTGGTCGGCGAGAGCCCCAAGGTCGCGCTGCTGTCCTTCTCGACCAAGGGTTCGGCCGAGCACCCCAAGGTCGCCAAGGTGCAGGCGGCGGCGGCCCTGCTGAAGCGGCGGGCGCCGGGCCTGAGCAGCGATGGCGAGCTGCAGCTCGACGCGGCGATCGTGCCCGCCGTGGCCGAGAAGAAGGCCCCGGGCTCGGCGCTGGCCGGCCGCGCCAACGTGTTGGTGTTCCCCGACCTCGACGCGGGCAACATCGGCTACAAATTGGCTCAGCGATTGGCCGGCGCGGTGGCGTTGGGGCCCCTGGTGCAGGGGCTCAACCAGCCGTTCATGGACCTCTCGCGCGGCTGCAGCGCCGAGGACATCGTCAACGTGGCCGTGATCTCGGCCGTGCTCGCAAAACCCTGAGGAAGACCATGCAACGTCAATCCGCTCCCTGGATCGTGTGTCTGTCGCTGGCCGGCGCGCTCGTCGCCTGCAGCAAGGACGAGGCCCCGCCGGCGTCCGAGCCCGCCGCTGCGCAGCCGCCCGCGGAGGTCTCGGCCCCGACGCCGAAGACCGAGGAACCGCCGGTCGAGGACGCTGCCTTGACGCAGGCGGCCAAGGCCGAGGAGCCCGCGGCGGCCGAGGCTCCCGCCGAGGTTCCCGCCGAGTCCGGCGGCGATGTCGCGGTCCATGCCGACGAGGAAAAGCCCGCGGACGCGAAGAAGTCCGACAAAAAGAAGGGCGAGAAGGCCGCCGAGGAGCCGGCGAAGGAGAGCAAGCCGAAGTTCACCGAGCTCGGCGTCAAGGTCACCAAAGCCGGCACGGGCACGGCGGCCGCCACCGGCAGTCAGGTCACGCTGCACTACCGCGCCTCGCTGGCCGACGCGGAGAAGCCTTTCGACTCGACCTTCGCGGCCAACCGGCCGCTCGAGGTGCTGCTGAGCCCCGACGCCAAGCTCAAGGTGATCGAAGGCCTGCGCCGCGGGCTCGAGGGCCTGACGCCCGGCAGCGAAGCGCGACTGGAGATCCCGGCCAGCCTGGCTTGGGGCGAGAAGGGCAATCCGGCGGTCGGCGTGCCCGCGAACGCCGACGTGGTCTTCGAAGTGCACGTGCTCGACGTCCAGTAGCGAGCCGGCCCCCAAAGCAGCGCGCTGCGGCTTCCACGACCGTGGAAGCCGCGGCGCGCTGCCTTCGGGCGCCGGGATCGCGGCGGCTCAGCCGCCCTTCTTCTCGTCGCCCTTGCGCTCGGGCTTCTTCTCTTCGCCCTTGGGCGCCGAGGCCGGAGCGGCCTTCTTCAGCGTCTCGAGCTTGGCCAACACCGCGTCGGGAGCCTTCTCCAGGTCCTTGACGCAGTTGTTGCAGCACAGGCGCACCAGCTTCGTGCCGTACATGTAGTCCACGGCCTTGTCGTCCAGCGTTTCGCCGCTGACCGGGCAGGTGGTCACGGTGTACTTGGCCTTCTGCGAGTGCTTCCAGGCATTGTCGAGCTTGCCCATCGCGTCCGCCTGCTTGGCCGGATCGCTGTCGAAGCTCTTGATGCAGGCGTCGCTGCAGAAGCGCACCAGTCGCGTGCCGACGACGTGGTCGATCGGCTTCTCCATCTTCTCGCCGGAGATCGGGCACTTCTCCATCGGGTAGCCGATGGACTGCTGGGCGACCACCGCCTCCTCGATCTTCTTGATCACGACGGCCTTGTCCTTCTCGACGCCCTTCTTGCAGCTGCCGCAGCACAGGCGCACCAGGTGGCCATCGACGACCATGTTCACGGGCTCGCCCATGCTCCCCAGCTTCTCGCCACTGATCGGGCAGGTGTCGAGCGGGTACGAGGGCAGTTGGAACTTGATCACCCGGGCCTCGGAGCTGCCGGCCTGGGCGGTATCCGCGGGGCGCTGGGGCGCCTTCTCAGCCGGGGTCTGCGCCAGGGCGAGACCGGCGAGCAGGGCGAGTGGGGCGAACAACAGGACGAGGCGCTTCTTCATGACGAGTCTCCTTCGGGTTTGGGTGGCGGACGCGCGACGAATGAACGGTTACGGGTCGCCGGCCGGACGCGGTCAGACATCTTAGGTACCGCAACCGGCGCCTTGGGGATGAACGCAGCGTAATTCGGCGTCCGTTCAGGCCGGGGTGCGCCGCAGGAGCCCCGGCAGCAGCAACAGGGCGGCGGCTCCGACGATCGCGGCGCCCAGAGGCAGGTCCCATTCGAAGGCCGCCAGCACGCCCAGGGCTACAGCGGCCAGGCCGGCCGCGCTGGAAATCAGGAACAGCTGCTGCATCGAATTCGCCCAGCGCCGCGCCGCGAGCGGCGGCAGCACCAGCAGCCCGAAGAGCAGGGTCGGGCCGAGGAACAGCGTGCCGACGGCGACGGTCAGGCCGGTGATCAAGTGCAGCAGGGCCTCGAAGCGCACGACGGGCTTGCCGAGCACCTGCGCCGATTCGCGGTCGTAGCTGACCAGCAGCAGATCGCGATGGAAGATCCACAGCAGCACGCCGACCGCGCCGAGCACGGCTGCGAGCATCTCGAACTCGTGCACGCCGACGCCGAGGATCTCGCCCTGCAGCAGTTCGTCGACGAAGCCCTTGCCCAGCGGCGAGAGGCGGCCGAGCAGGATCGTGGCCGCGTTGGCGATCGCGAAAGCCGCGGCCACGCGGCCGATCTCCGCGCCGCCGCGCCGGCCGAGCAGCACCAGCGAGAACAGGCCGGCGAAGGTGAAGCACGCCGCCCAGGCGAAGTGGTAGTTCATCGCCGCGTGCGAATCGGACAGCGCGCTCTCCAGCGAGAGTTCGCCCAGTCCGATGTTCATCATCCACCAGGGCAGCAGCGCGAAGCCGAAGACCACGCCGACGGTGGCGAACAAGGGCAGCGTGATGCCGTAGAAACTGGTGCGGCGCAGCAGCAGGAAGGCGCCGACCAGCGGGCAGACGGCGCCGGCGAACAGCGCTGCGAGCAGCGCGAAACGGAACAGCTCGATGCGCTCCAGCCAGGGCACGCCTTGCATCTCAGACGCTCGCGGCGTGCTCGCCGGGAGTGAGGGCGTACAGGCGGTCGAGGTTCTCCGGCGCGAGCAGCTCGCGCGCATCGCCGCGCACCACGCGACCGCCGCCGACCCACAGGACCTGGTCGACGGCCTCGCGCACCATCTGCAGCTGGTGGCTGACCAGCAGGACCGCGATGTCCTCGCGGCGATTGAGATCCGCCAGCAGCTCGAGGATCTGCTGCTGGGCGCCGCGGTCGACGCCGCTGGTGGGCTCGTCGAGCAGCAGCAGTCGCGGCCGCGACATCAAGGCGCGCGCGATCAACGCGCGCTGGCGCTGGCCGCCGGACAGCGAGGCGAACAGCTGCGCGGCGCGATCGGCGAGTCCGACGCGCGTCAGGCATTGCCGCGCCAGCTCGCGCTCGGCGCGCGCCAGGCCGCGCAGTCCGCGCAGCCGGCCGTAGGCGCCCATGTGCACCACCTCGTCGACGCGCAGCGGGTAGATCGGATCGAGCTGCTCGCGCTGCGGCACGTAGCCGATCGCATCGCTGAGCCGTTCGACGCGGCCCGCCAACGGTGCGAGCAGCCCCAGGCAGCCGCGAAAGAGCGTGGTCTTGCCCGCGCCGTTGGGCCCGACCAGGCCCAGGAACAGCCCCGAGTCGACTTGCAGGTCGACCTCGCTGACGACGCGCTTGCCGTCGTAGCCGAAGCTCGCCTTCGTCAGCCGCAGCAGCGCGCTCATCGGCCCGGGGATCCGTCGTTCGCCGCCGGCCTCACGGTTTTGTCCCGCTGCCCAAGCCGGCGGCGAGGCGCTCGTGCATCACGTCCATCATCTCGATCCAGGTCGCCGTGCCGGGCAGGCCGCCGCACTGGTTGGGCAGCTCGATCGCCTTGGCTCCGGTCTGCTTCGCGAGTTGCTCGACCTCTCGACCGCTCGACCAGGGCGCGCTGACGATCAGCTTCACGCCGGACTGCTTCATCGAGGACACCAGCGCCGCGATGTGGTTGGGCGTCGGCGGGATCCCCGGCTTCGACTCGACGCGGCCGGCGATCTCCATCCCGTAGTGCGCCGCGATGTACTCGTACTCCTGGTGGTACTCGACGAACTTCAGGCCCTTCCAGCCCGCGGCGAGCTTGTCCCAGCGCCCGCGGGCCTCGTCGAGCCGCTTGCCGTAGCCGGCGTGGCGACCCTCGTACGCGGCCTTCGAGGCCGGATCGATCGCGACCAGGGCCGCGAGCACCTTGTCCGCGATCCACTGCCCCGCGCGCGGGTCCAGGTTCAAGTGCGGATTGCCCTGCGGGTGCACGTCGCCCGCCTGGCGCGAGAGCGTGATCGGGACCGACAAGGCCTTCCAGCCTTCCGACACGTTGACGAAACCCGCGCCCCCGGGCTTGACCTTCGCGTTGCCGCAGTTCTCGAGCAGGCCGGGCACGAAGCCGATCTCCAGCGACAGGCCGATCTCGAAGAACAGGTCGGCCTTCGAGAGCGCGATCATGTGCGAGGGCTTGGCGCTGACCGCGTGCAGGTTCTCGCGTCCCTTGCAGATCGAGGTCACGCTCACGCGCTCGCCGCCGATCTCGCGCACGATGTCGGCCAGATCGGGGATCGTGGTCACCACGCGCAGCGGATCGCCGACCAGGTCGCCGGCGCGCGCGAGTCCGCCGGCGAGCACGAGCGCGGCGAGCAGCAATCCCTGCAGCAGCTTGTTCATCGCGAAGGCTCCCTACCAGTTGAGGCCGTGCCCGTGGGCGCCGACGAAGGCCGTGTATTGGATGGCGAAGCGAACGGCATCGGGTTGGGTTTCCGCGTCGAAGACGCCGGCCTGGAAGCGGATGCGATGGTATTCGCTGAACAGCCGCGTGTAATAGACGTCGATCTCGGCCACGTCGGATTCCGCGGCATCTCCCAGCCGTGCCTGGGAGAGCTGCAGCCCGACCGAGTGGAATCGGTCCCAGGCGAAATCGGCGAAGGCGAAGTAGCCGGCGCCGGTGTCGTCGAGAACGTCCAGGCTCTCGTCGCCGCTTCCGGGCGTCTGGTCGGGGTCGATGGTCCGCACGCCGGTGTCGCCGAGATTGAAGAGCAGCTCGCCGCCGAGGGTCCAGCGACGCTGGCCGGTGTCGTCGTGCCAGCCGTAGCTGAGGTCCAGACCGACCACCTGGTTCGACAGCCCCGCGCTGCTCAGGCCGTTGCTCGTGTCGTCGAGCCTGAAGTCGGGCAGGGCGCGCAGCGAGCCGCCGAGTTGCAGCACGCCGCGCTCGCCGACGTCGCGGAAGCCCGTGACGCGCGCCGTGAAGTTCAGGTCGCCGGCGTCCTTGCGATCCTCGACCGAAACCTCGTAGGGAACGCCGGCGGAATCGAGGTTGGGGAAGGAGCTCTCTTCCGGCAGCAGATCATTGAACGCGCCGATCGACCAGCGCAGCGCGGTGGACTCCCCCACCGCCGCCCAGGAGTCCCACTCCAGGCCGTCGCCCTTGACCTCCTCGCCGAGGTAGGCGCGCAGCACCAGCGGCCGATCGACCGTGCGCAATTCGTGCACGTGCATCTGCATCTGCTTGCCGAAGTCGATGAAGAAACGGCCGGCGCGCAGCGTGTGGTTGCCGCCCAGGCCCTTGTAGTGCACCGCGGCTTCCTCGATCGAAAGCTCCTCCTCCTCGGAAGCGCCGACGAAGTAGGCCCAAGCGCTGGGGTCGACCCAAGCCTGGCCCGCGAACTCCAGCGTGCGCAGCCGGAGTTCCGCGCCGTCGGCCGAGCCACCGCCCGAGTAATCGACGTTGTCGGCGAGCCCATCGACGATGAACGAGAAGGCGGGGTTGAAGCCGGCGCTGAAACGATCGGCCTGGCCGCTGTCCGCGCTCGGCGCCGGAAGCGCGGGCGCGCTGGGCATTCCGGGGGTCTGGAAGACCGCGCCCTGCGCCGAGGCGAGGGCGGCGAACGCGGGCAGCAGGATCGCGGTCTCGAGGGGAGTCTGGCGCATGGCGGCGGGGATGCGGGCTCGTGCCGCTGTGGAGCGCGAGCGTCGCGCTGCCCTCAGGTCGCCGGCTGCGCGGCGGAAGTTCCCGCAAACAAAAAAACCGCGGGCAGGTCTCGCCTTGGCGAGAGCCACCCGCGGAATTCGATCTCGCTTCCCGGTCCGAGCCGAGCTCGGTCGGGCTCGAGTCAAGAACCTGGTATCAGCCTTGGACCTTGCCCGTCATCGGGCAAACTTTGGCTTCGGTGCAGGTGGAGGCTGCCTTTTCATCGCAGCACCCCGACTTGCTGGCTTCGCCGCCCACGCATTCGGCCTTCGCGCCGGTCGCCGGAGCGGCGTCGGACACGGAGTTCTTTTGCGAGGAGCAGGCGGTGGCACAGGCGACCAGGGCGAGACCGAGGAGCAGGTTTTTCATGTGTGTGGGTCCTTTCATTTCTCGACGAGGGTCGCAAAGGACCCCAGGGTGTACAGAGCATGCGAGCGGGACGACGTCGTGTGACATGTTCCGGCTCGCCGATCCACGAATCGGTTCGAGGACGAGAATAGATTAGGCAACGCGCCTCGGATCGGGAGTCAAAATCGCGTAAGGTAGCCGGGTGGCCCGCGAACACGACAGCCATAAGCGACTGCCCCAGATCGACTTGCATCGCCTGATCTGGGCGAATGCCGAGCGCGCGCTGCGCCGGGCGCTGCATGCGGCTCGCGTGAGAGGCGAAGCGCATTTGATCGTGATCACCGGCTTGGGGCTGGGCAATGCGGCGCAACAGCCCGTGCTGCGCGGCCACGTCGAGGCCTGGTTGCGCTCGGAGGAGGCGCGCAGGCTGGGCGTGCTCGGCTTCCGTCGCGTCAGCCGCGGCGGCGCGCTGGAGCTCGCCCTGCTCGCGCCGCGCGATCGCCAGCGCGTCGAACGCCAGATCGAGGAAGACTGATCGGCGAGGGCCCGAAGCGCTCAGGCTGCATAGAATCGAAGTCCCCCGCCGTCCCCAGCCCACGAGGTTCCCGATGCACCGAC
>Ga0315910_10004827_pt1 | contig 11176 bp, 4 predicted proteins | sample EdamamesoilMG_FD_204470 | JGI IMG/M metagenome (GOLD analysis project Ga0315910, IMG submission 204470) | Garden soil microbial communities collected in Santa Monica, California, United States - Edamame soil | ecosystem: Environmental > Terrestrial > Soil > Garden | place: USA: California...
CAGATGCGTTTCACCACGCTGGCATACGTCGACGTGGGCGCGATGAGCAGCGGGATCATCGCGGGCATCGGCATTGCACTGGCGGGCGGCAGCTACTGGGCGCTCGTGGGCCAGGCCATTGCATATGCAATCGCAGAGCTGGCGCTTTGCAGCCTGTTGTCGGGCTGGCGGCCGGGACGCTGGCAGATGAGCCGTGATGTACGCGAAATGCTGCGTTATGGCGGCACGCTGACTGTGGCCAGCTGGGTCAACTATCTGAGCCGCAATTTCGACAATCTGGTGATCGGCCGCTTCGCGGGCGCGGCACAACTCGGCGTCTACTCGAGGGCCTATGCGCTGCTGTTGATGCCGGTGCAGCAGATCAACGGCCCGATCGCCGCGGTGGCCATTCCGGCACTGGCCAGGCTCCAGGACCGCCCGGTGGAATATCGCCGCTACTACCTGAAGGTCGTGGAAGTCATCGCCTATCTTTCTATGCCGCTGGCAGTGCTTCTCGGCGTACTGGCCGAAGAGGTGGTGCTCGTCCTGCTGGGTCCACAGTGGCACGAGGCGGCGTCCATCTTCCAGGTTCTGGCGATATTCGTGGTGCTGCAGAACGTGTCGGTGACCACCGGTTGGGTGATGCAGTCGCTGGGCAGAGTGGAGCGACTGCTGAAATGGCAGGCTGCACATGCCGCTATCTATGTGATCGCCTGCCTGGTCGGAGTGCGCTGGGGTGCCGTGGGTGTCGCGGTTGTGACCGCGGCCCAGGGCGTGCTCGCCATGTTGCCCGCCATGTGGGTGGCATATCGAGGATCGCCGGTGGCGCTGCGCGACGTGTTGCGCGCCACCTCGAGACCCGCGCTCGTGGCGGCGGCGCTGTTTGCCGTCACCTGGGGCACGCATTCACTCGTACAGGCTCAGCCCTTGCCGTTGCGCATCGTGGCCGTGCTCGGCGCGGCAGCGTGTTTCGCGGGCGTCGTGCTGCTCGTGGTCGCGCCGGTCAGGCGCGACCTGCAATCAATGCTCGCCGTGGTCCGGAGTGCCAAGACATGAAGTCCCAGGGACAGGAAATGCCCAACGCCGACGTCGACGTGTTGATGATCACCTACAATCGCCCCGCTTACACGCGGCTGGCACTGTCGGAACTGTTGAAGCGCAGCGGGCCGTCGACCCGGGTCTGGGTCTGGCAGAACGGCGACGATCCGGAAACACTCTCGGTGGTCGAGGATTTTCGCCCGCAGTTGTTCCGCTATCACCATTCGCGCGAAAACGCGCGCCTGACCAAGCCGACCAACTGGCTGTTCGAGAACGCCCGCGGCGCATTCCTCTCAAAGGTGGATGACGACTGCATCGTGCCGGAGCAGTGGGATCGGAAACTCGCCCAGGCGCACGTCGATGAGCCGCGTTTCGGGGTGGTCGGTTGCTGGCGTTTCCCGGACGAAGATTTCATTCCGGAGCTTGCCAATCGCAAGATCCGAACGTTCTCGGGCGGACATCGGCTGCTGGTGAACATGTGGGTCGAAGGCTCTGGTTATCTGATGAAGCGCGCCTGCGTAGAGCGACTGGGGTTGCTTCAGGAAGGTCGCAGCTTCCCCGACTACTGCATCAGGATCGGGCGCCTGGGCTGGGTGAACGGCTGGATGTATCCCTTCCTGTACCAGGAACACATGGACGATCCGCGTGCCGAACACAGCGTGCTGCGCACCGATGCAGACCTCGTTCATCGACTGCCGCTGTCGGCGAGCCGGAACGGAGTCCAGACCCTCGAGGCATGGGTGGCACAACTCAAGCGCTCGGCGAGACTGGTGCAGAGCGCGCCCATGGATCCGGCCTACTGGTCCCCCATGCGCCGCCGAGTTCGCAGCGCATTCAAGAATCTGATCCGCGTCATCACGGGCGACACCAGCTACTGGTAACAGCTCATGTGGCGCGCCGTGCGGCGTTGAAGCGCTGCACCAGGCCGCGCGCCTGCTGGCGGATTTCCGCGTCGAGCGCCGGGACGATGCAGGCGGCTATCACTGCGGCGATTCCTCCGCCCAGGATCAACAGCAGGCTGACCGGCACCGGTTGAGGCGACGGAATGGCCTCGAACAGGAGGAAGGCGACGACCGCCAGCGCCGCGAGCCCCAGCGTCATCACCAACGCCTGGCGCATGAACCGGGGTCGGAACGCGCCCACGTCGAGCAGCCTGAAGGACACCGCCATGGCCAGCAGTTCGCCGAAGATGGCGGCCACGGCCACCCACTCGATCCCGAAGCCAAGCAAAGCCAGCACCACGGCCAATGGCAGCCCGATGATCCGCACCAGGTTTGAATACATGGCGTTCGTCGTGCGCGCCTGGCTGTTGGAGATCATCGAGGGCGACACACGCGCGATCCTGATGGCCTGGCCCAGGGCCAGCAGCATCAGGAGATCGTTGCCCCGCGAATAGCGCTCGCCAAAAGCCAACAGCAGCAGGGACTTGCCGCCGATGGCGAAAAATACCGTGATGAAGGCAGCGCAGCCGAAGCACAGTGCCAGTGCAAGCCCGCATTGCCTGCGAAATGACTCCGGATCGTGCTTCGCTCGTGAGAGTCCCGGCATGAGCAGGGTCCCGCAGACCTTGGCGAACATCATGCCCGGTACCAGCACCAGCGCGAATGCCGCGCCGTACCAGCCCAGGGTCGCGGTGTCGAACAGCGCGCCCACAAGCGCACGGTCGCCGTTGAAAATGCCGAACATCAGCAAGCCATTGACCAGCAATGGCCAGCCGAAATTGAACTTCTTTCGGGCCAGGTCGCGGCGGAACGACCAGCGATAGGGCCGGCGCGCGAGCAGATGTGACACCAGGATCATCAGCACGGCCTGGCTCAGCACGACGAGTAGCATGGCACGGTAGTCCCGCAGCCACAGGGAACCGAAATACGCGATGACGACACATACAGCCGGAGGCAGGGCATTGACGATCGCCGTTGCCCGGAAATCCAGGTTGCGCTGGTGCACGACATTGTCCCAGTGCACCAGGCCGCGAAGGACCGGCAGCAGGGCCAGGGTCTGGAATGCCCAGACTACGTCCGGAACGTTGAACAGGTGGGAAATGGGCGCAGCCAGAAGGAACAGGATCACGCCGCCAATCAGTCCGCGCACGAACTGCATGGCATGTGAGGAGGCGAGCATCGCGTCCGAATGCCCGTCATCGTCCTGCACCAGGATCCGGTCGAGTGCCAGGTTACTGGTCATCTCCAGTGCAGCTGCGACCAGCGAAAACATGATGGCAATGCCGAAATCCTCGACGCTGATGAGGCGTGCGACGATCACATTGCGCAGCAGGCTGCAGACCGCGACCACTGACTGGCTGGCGGTCAGGACCGAAGCGCCCTTCAGGAAACGTTTGGATGATGGCATGGGTGGGTCAAGTGAGCGGATCGAAGTCCGTCAGCGGTTTTCCATAAGTGCGCGCCTGGCGGGGCTGGCGGGGGCGGCAAAGGTGGCACGAGAGCGCCTGAATTTTCTCCGGTTTTGCAGCCTTCGGCGGGGTTTGTGCACTGGTCCACAAAACTTTCCCGGCTGTCCGGTCGCCAACTTGAAGGGCCCCCGGGATTCCCTGAGACTGCTCCGAAGCCAGGGCCGGCAGGCGCGAGTCTGTCGCACGCAAGAGATAACCGGCTTCGGCACTGTACTCCTTGTCGTCAGAGATTTTCGCGCATGTCTGTGAGTGTCGAACACGGCGTCAGCAGGACGTCCCTGAAGAATTCATCGTTGTGGAATGTTCTGCGGCGTTTGAAGCACCAGTTCATCCTGCGGTTCGCGAAACGCCAGAACCGCGTGTACACGCAATTCTTCCGCTTTCCAAACCAGTACCGCGCACTGAACGAGCGCGTGGTCGCGCATCTGCGTCCGGGGCACGTTGATGCGCGCACCGAGCCGCTCGAGATCCTGGTATTCGCATGTTGCAGCGGCGCGGAGGCTTTTTCCCTCGCGTACGTCCTGCAGAAGAATTTTCCGGGACTGAAATTCCACATCCGCGCATTCGACCTGGTGCCGGAAGTCATCGAGCGCGCGCGCAGCGCCATGTTCACGCGCGACGAGGTGTACCAGGGGCCGTTCGTCACCGAAGAATTCGTGCGCGAAGCTTTCGACGTGGTTGACGGCGGCACCTATCGGGTCAAGGGCGCCATCGCCGAGACGATCTCGTTCGCGGTCGGCGACCTGCTCGACAAGCGTTTCATGGAATCGCTGGGCAAGGCCGACATCGTCGTGGCGCAGAACGTGCTGTTCCATCTGCCTCGGCCCAATGCGCGAGTCGCATTCGGTCTCCTGGACAACGCCCTGAAGCCCGGCGCCGCGCTGTTCGTGAACGGCATGGACACCGACATGCGCATTGACCTGACTCGCAAGTCCAGTCTGCAGCCGCTCGATTACCTGGTTGAGGAGATCCACAACGACGCGCGTGTCGATCGCGGCAGCGGTTGGGCGGGCGCATATTGGGGACGCAAGCCATTCTCGCGCAAGTCGCGCGAGTGGCTGCGTGAACACGGCACCATCTATTACAAGGCGCGTTGATCGAATGGCGATTGCATCTCCGAGGCCAATCGAGACGCCACCGGTCGTCGATATCGAGCAGTCCATTGCCGGGCGCTTCGAGGAACTGGTCGCTCGGTTCCCCGAGCGGCTCGCGATCAGCGACGAGCGCCTGACGCTCACCTATGATGGGCTGAACCGCCTTGCCAATCGCATCGGCCGCGGTCTTGGTGATGCGCCTGCCGGCCGCGTGGTGGTGTGCATCGAAACCGGAACGCAGTGTGTTGCCGCCATTCTCGGCGTGCTGAAGGCGGGTCATGCCTATGTCCCTGTCGACCCCGCGTTTCCGGAGTCGCGAAATGCGTTCATCGTCGAGGATGCGCAGGCCAGCCTGATCCTCACCAATTCGCGCCATCTCGCGGCCGCCCAGAGCCTGGCGACAGGCAGGGCCAGAGTCATCGACATCGACGCCTTGCCGCCGGACACCCCCGAGCACAACCTCGGCCGCGACATTTCGCCGGATGCGCTGGCCTGGATCATCTATACCTCCGGCTCCACCGGAAAGCCCAAGGGTGTGATGCAGAACCAGCGCAACACCCTGCACGGCTGGATGCGGCGCACGCGCCTGCAGCGGGTGACGCCCGCGGATCGCATGACACTGTTCTATTCCTGCAGCGTCATGGGTTCGGTGTACTGCATCTTCGGCTCGCTTCTGAATGGGGCCGCGCTGTTTCCCTACGATTTCCGCGAGAAGGGCGTCGACGAACTGGCCGCCTGGCTGCAGGCGAACAGGATCACCATCTATCACTCGGTGGCATCGGTGTTCCGGCAGTTCGCAACCAGCTACCGGGGCGTGCCGGGCGGTTTCGCGGTGCGGCTGGTGACCTTCGGCGGCGAACGCGTGCTCACCAGCGACGTCGAACTGGCGCGCGGCGTTTTCTCGCGCAGCGTCGAGTTCTATACCGGCCTCGGTTCCACCGAGACCGGCACCATCCGATATTTCTACATCGGCCCGGAAACCGTGCTCAAGGATGCCGTGGTTCCCATCGGCTACCCGGTGGAGGGCATGGAAGTCGTGCTGCTGGACGATGCGGACAGGGCCCTGGGGCCCGGGCAGGTCGGCGAGATCACCGTGCGCAGCCGGTATCTGGCGCTCGGTTACTGGAACAACCCCGAAGCCACCGCCAAGGCATTCCGCGCGGTGCCGGGTGATGCGGCGGCGCGCGCCTACCACATGGGCGACATGGGCGAGCTGCGTTCCGACGGCTTGCTGCAACATCGTGGCCGCAAGGATTTCCAGGTAAAGATCCGCGGCTTTCGCGTCGAAGTGGGCGAGGTCGAGACCGCGCTGCTCGGGCACCAGGCGATCAAGGAAGCCGTGGTCGTCGCGCGCGACGTCGGCAGCGAGACTCACCTTGTCGCCTATCTGGTGGACACCGGCGCCGGCGGCGACATCAACGTGCGCGGCTTGCGGCAGCGGCTGCAGAAGCGGCTGCCGTACTACATGGTGCCGACGATCTACGTGCGGCTCGACGCTATTCCACGCACGCCGAACAACAAGGTCGACCGCCTGCGCCTGCCCGAGCCGACGCGCGAGAATTCCCTGCTCGACGATGTGCGAGTGGCTCCCGCGGACGACCTGGAGCGGGAGCTTCTCGAGATCTGCAGCGAGCTGCTGCGCGTGACCGAGATCGGCTCCAATCACAATTTCTTCGATCTCGGCGGACACTCGCTGTCGGCCACCCAGCTCGTGGCGCGCGTCCAGCACCGCTGGGGCGTGAAACTCGGCATGCGGCAGATATTCGAAGCCGCGGATCTCAAGGCCATCGCCGCGCAGATTCGCACCGCCGGCCCGGCCGGCGCCCCGGCGGACGTGCGCCGGCTCGAGATCGCACCGCGCAGCGGTCGGCTGCCCCTCAGTTTCGCGCAGCGGCGCATGTGGCTCATCGACGCCCTGAACGCCGGTAATTCCGCCTACAACATTTCGAACACGGTGCGCCTCGAGGGCGCGCTGAACGTCGCGGCCTTGCAGCGGGCGCTGTCGGAAGTCGTCGGCCGCCACGAGTCGCTGCGCACGCGCTTCCCTTCCGACGGTGGCGAACCCTGGCAGGAAGTGCTCCCGGCGGGTCCGGTGGAGCTGCCGCTGGTGGACCTGAGCGACGGTACGGATGCGGAGCGGGAAACCCGGGCACAGACGGTCGTGAGGAGCATGCTGCAGCGGCATCACGATCTGGCACAGGGCCCGTTGTTCCAGTGCGCGCTCATCCGGCTCGAGCCGCTGAAGTCGATTCTCGTGCTGGTGTTCAACCACATCATCTACGACAACATCTGGTCGTCGGGCATTCTGTTCCGCGAGCTGGCGGCGCTGTACAAGGCATTCGCCAGTGGTGCGACGAGCTCGCCACTCGAGCCGCAGCGGTTCCAGTTCGCCGATTTTGCCGCGTGGGAACGCGCTCGCGCCACGCAGCAGGACCTCGCGCCGCATGTCGAATACTGGAAGCGGCAGCTTGCCAACCTGCCGCCGCCGTTGCAGGTGCCCGGCGATCACCTGCGGCCGGACAAGCCTTCGCTGAAAGGCGGGCAGGTTGCATTCCAGGTGCCCGCCGCGCTCAGCTCGGCGCTGGCGGACTTCGCACGCGCCGAATCGGCCACCCCGTTCATGGTGCTGCTCGCCTGCTGGCAGTTGCTGCTGCACCGTTATACCCAGCAGAACGACATCATCGTCGGCACGCCGACCGGACGCCGCTACCTCGCCGAGACCGAGGGCATGATCGGCCTGTTCATCAACAACCTGGTCTTGCGCACGGATTTCAGCGGCGCGCCCGACTTTCGTGGATTACTCGCACAGGTTCGCAAGATCACCATCGATGGCTTCACGCACGACGAATTGCCGTTCGAAGACCTGGTGACCGCCTTGCGGGTGGAGCGCACCTCCGGCGTCTCACCGCTCTTCCAGCATCTGTTCATCCATCGCAATGCGACGCACAGCAATTGGGAACTTCCGGGTCTCAAGCTCACGCCGTACAACATGCACGTGGGCGGCTCGAAATTCGACCTGACGCTCTCGATGCTGGAAGAGGGGCCGCTGCTTTCCGGCACGCTGGAATACAGCAGCGACCTGTTCGAGCGTGAAACCGCCGCGCGCATTGCCAGGCACTTCGTCACGCTGCTGGGCAGCGCCATCGAGAATCCGCAGCGCCCGGTCGCACAGCTGGATCTGCTGGCGGACGAGGAGCGCAACGAGCTGCGCCACAAGTGGAATCCGCCGGCGACGCGTTATCCCGACGCGCGCCCGCACGAGCTCTTCGAGCAGCGCGTTGCCGAACACCCCGGTTCGGTTGCCGTCGTGGGCGAGGACTACTCGCTCAGCTACACCGAACTCAACGTTCGTGCCAACCGCCTGGCGGCTCGCCTGCGCAGCATGGGAGTCGGGCCGGATCAGCTCGTGGCCGTGTGCCTGGACCGTTCTCCGGAACTGGTCGTCGCACTGCTGGCGGTGCTCAAGGCCGGGGGCGCCTACGTGCCGCTCGATCCGATGTTCCCGGCCGAGCGGCTTGCCTACATGGTCGAGAATTCGCAGGCCAGGGTGTGCATCTCGCAGCAGAGTGTGATCGACCGGCTGCAGGGCCTGCAGGCCGAAGTGATTCTCATGGACCAGAAAGACCCGGCACTGCGCTCGGGGGAATTCGGCAATCCGCCGATCGTCGGCAGCTTCGACGACCTGGCATACGTGATCTACACCTCCGGATCCACCGGCAAGCCGAAGGGAGTGCAGGTCACCCAGCGCGGCCTGGTGAATTTCCTGTGCTCCATGCAGCGCGAGCCGGGCATCACGCGCGATGACGTATTGCACAGCCTGACGACGGTATGTTTCGACATTGCGGGCCTGGAACTCTTCCTGCCCCTCATCTCGGGCGCGCGCGTCGTGGTCAAACCACAGAAACTGGCGCTCGATCCGCTGCGTCTGCTGGCCAGCCTCGAGGAGACGGGGGCCACGATCATGCAGGCCACGCCGGTGACGTGGCGCATGCTCCTGGAGTACGGCTGGCGCGGCAAACCCAACCTGAAGGTCCTGATTGGCGGTGAGGCGATGGCGCCGGAGCTCGCAGAACAGCTCATCGCCACGGGTTGCGAAGTATGGAACATGTATGGCCCCACCGAGACCACCATCTGGTCGTCGGTGCGCCGGGTGAAATCCAGGGCGGACGCAATCAACCTGGGGCTGCCGATCGCCAACACGGAATTCCTCATCTGCAGCCCGCAGATGACGCTGCAGCCCGTGGGTGTACCCGGCGAACTGCTGATCGGCGGCGACGGGCTTGCGCGCGGATATTTTCGCCTCGATGACACCACGCGCGAGAAATTCATTCCGCACCCGTTCGAAGCCGGCCAGCGGCTCTATCGCACGGGCGACCTGGCCGTACGGCGCGCCAACGGTGAAATACATTTCCTCGGCCGCATCGACAACCAGGTGAAGATTCGCGGCTTCCGCATCGAGCTGGGAGAAATCGAGACCCGCCTCGACGAGCATCCCGCGGTCAGGCAGGCCGTGGTCATCGCGCGCGAGGACACGCCCGGCGACAAGCGGCTGGTGGCTTACCTGGTTCTCGAGCAGAGCGCGTCGGTGGATGCGATGGCGCTGCGTGAACACGCGCGCAGCAGGCTGCCGGAGTACATGATTCCATCCGCGTTCGTGGTGCTCGCGGAATTCCCGCTGACGCCCAACGGCAAGGTCGATCGCAAGCAGCTGCCGGCGCCCGTCGAGCCCACGGCGGAGGAGACGCCGGGGCCGGCGTCGGTTGCAGGATCCATCGACGGTTCCGAAATCGCCGGGCAGGTACGCGTCATTCTCGAATCAGCGCTCAAGACGCGGCTGCCTTCGTTCAGCGCCAACTTCTTCGACCTGGGTGGCCATTCCATGGCCGCGATTACCGCGGTACGCGCCATCAACCAGCGCTTCGGTCTCGATCTGCCGCCGACGACGCTGTTCGACATGCCAACGGCCGGCAAGCTCGTGGCTGCCATCACCTCCGCACGTGGCGGCGCTCAGATCAAGGCGTCGTCCGAATTGCGCAAGCTCAGCCCCGACGAGCTGCAACAGGCCGACGCAATCCTCGACGCAGTGCGTGAAGCCCCAAGTGTTGCCTCGTCGGGGTCCGGCTTCCGGGGAATGCGCGAATCACTCGTCTGCAAGCGCCTGCTCGCGCCGCTATATGTCCTGGCGGGCCGCTCGCTGCGCGAACTCTTGAAGAAGGCGATCCTGAAGCTCGAAGGCGGGTCGGCGTTCAGCGTGACCATGCGCAAACTCTTCCTGCGCATCCACGACATCGAGGTGGGCGAATACACCAGCTGCGCATTCGATGCGGATCGGCTGCGGCGCACGACGCGCGTCGGAAAGTTCTGCTCGATCTACCGAACCGCGCTCTTCCAGAATGCCGATCACCCGCGCAACACACTGGCGACGCACGGCATGTTCTATCACTCGCGATTCAGGTTTGCGACCGGATTCGAACTCAATCGTGTGCAGATCGAGGTCGGGAACGATGTATGGATCGGCGACGGAGCCAAGATTCTCTATCCGACGCGCAAGATCGGTGATGGCGCCATCATTGCCGCCGGCGCCGTGGTGATCGAAGACGTACCGCCCTATGCGATCGTGGCAGGTTATCCCGCGCAGATAGTTCGCTACCGGTTTTCGCCGGAAATCATCGAGAAGCTGCTGAAGCTGCGCTGGTGGGATCGGCCGATCAGCGAGTTGTACGGCGCGCGCGATGCGTTCACCAAGCCGCTGCAAGGCGACCGGGTTCGCTGACTTCCGTCCACTCCGTCAGGCGGGCTTCAGTTCCTGCAACAGACCGCCGTACAACGAATGCATCTGACGCGCCTTCACCGGCCAGGTCTGCTCAGACTGCAACTTTGCGCGGGCGCCGTTTCCCAGCGACCGGCGCAGCTCAGGATCGTCGTGCAGTTTGCGTACCGCGGTCGCGAGGTCGATCGGCAGGGTCTGCGGATCGGTGACGTGGACCTTGATGCCGCAATCGTCGCTGACGATCCAGTCCGGACCGCCGACGCGCACCGTGATCACCGGCAGTGCCCAACGCATGGCCTCGAAAAGCACCCCGCCCATGGATTCACGGAAACTGGGAAACAGGAACACGTCGCTGGTCTCGTAGCAGCGTTCAATGGCAGAGCGCGGCAGCTTGCCCAGGAAGTGGACCCGGTCGCTCACACCCAGCTCGGCGGCCAGCCGCCTGCAGATGGGGATCTCGTCGCCATCTCCCACGCAGGTGAGCGTGACGTCCAGGTCCTTCAGGTATGACATGGCGCGTACCGCGTCGCGCAGGCCCTTGGATCTGACGGCACGGCCGACGTGCAGCAGCCTGAGCGTGCCGCCCGAATTGCGTTCAGGCGGGTTGGGGACCACGTCGTCGACTCCAATGCCCAGGGCGGAAGTGAACCGCCTGATGGGAATATCCTTGAGCGTCTCCCGAATGTAAGGCGCCACGCCGATTACCATTTCAGCCTTGCTGTAACTCGCCCGCAGCCAGGGGTCGAAACGAAAGCGAAGCGGGTCAAGAATGCGCAGGCGGGTGTACCAGGCGTCGCTGTCGGCGTCGGAGGCGAATGCCGGCGGCGTCGGGAGCGCGCCACCCACCGGACCAATGAGGTATGGAATTCGAAAATTACGCAGCAC
>Ga0315910_10004828_pt1 | contig 11175 bp, 9 predicted proteins | sample EdamamesoilMG_FD_204470 | JGI IMG/M metagenome (GOLD analysis project Ga0315910, IMG submission 204470) | Garden soil microbial communities collected in Santa Monica, California, United States - Edamame soil | ecosystem: Environmental > Terrestrial > Soil > Garden | place: USA: California...
CCTGGTTGGCGCCGCGCTCTGCCAGGTAGTTCGAAAGCATGCAGCGACCCGAATAGGTCATGCACATCGCGCCGTGCACGAAGGTTTCGAGGCGCATGTCAGGGCACTCGCTGCGGATACGTTCGAGGTCGGCGTAGCTGACCTCGCGCGCGAGCACGCACAGGCTCGCGCCCTGCTCTTGCCAGAAGCGCACCCCCAGGAAGCTCGTGACGTTGGCCTGTGTCGAGATGTGCAGCTCGAGCTCGGGCGCGTGCTCTCGAAAGTATTGGAACACCCCAGGGTCCGCCACGATCAAGCCGTCGGGGGCGATCTGACGCACGGCGTCGAGCACGAGGGGCAGACGCTCGACGTCCTTGTTGTGGGCGAACAGGTTGAGAGTGAGGTAGAGCCGCTTACCGAGCGCGTGGGCGAACTGCGCACCCTCGGCCAGCTCTTCGAGGGAAAAGTCAGACTTGCTTCTGAGCGACAGATCCGGCGTTCCCGCGTAGACGGCGTCGGCCCCATAGAGCAGGGCACTCTTGAGTTTGCCGAGTGAACCCGCGGGCATGACGAGTTCGGTGCGATGGGTGCGTGCGTTCAGCCTGCGTTCGTTCGGCATTTGCGCGGAAACTAGCAAGCGCCCCCGCCGCGCGCTCGCAGAAATTGGGCCGCTGGGCTCGTTTCTGAAACATGTCGGCGCCTGCGCAACAACTGTCGAGGATATGCGTGAGAAACATCGCAGCAATCCGTAGCGGGCACACTTCTGGCGAGTCTCGACCAACGACGAGCATGGGCCGCGCACAGCCGACGGGCTGGTCGAGGAGCTTTTGAAAGGACTGCCACGATGCAAGACCGCCTAAAATTGTTCCTACTCTCGCTTTGCCTTCCGCTACTTCTGCTCGGTTGCAAGAAGGCCGAGGAGACCCCGCCCGAGGCAGCTCCCGAGAAAGCCACCATCGCTGCTGCTGCCAGCGAGACCAAACCCAGCGCGCTGCCGGACAAGCCGAGCGGTCCCGCGCTCAAGATTGCGTACAGCGATTGGCCCGGTTGGGTCGCTTGGGAAATCGCGATCCAAAAGGGCTGGTTCAAAGAAGCAGGCGTCGCGGTGGAATTCTCTTGGGCCGAGTACGTGCCCACGATGGAGAACTACTCGGCCGGCAAGGTAGATGCGTGCTCCATGACCAACGGCGACGCACTCGTGACCGGCAGCAGCGGCACCCCGAGCGTCGCCATTTTGCTCAACGACTACAGCAACGGCAACGACATGGTCATCGGCAAGCCCGGCATCGAGAAGGTCGAGCAGCTGAAAGGCAAGACGGTGGGCGTGGAAGTCGGATTCGTCAGCCACTTGCTGTTGATGAATGCGCTGCAGAAGGCGGGCATGACGGACAAGGACATCAAGATCAAGAACGTGCCCACCGACCAAACGCCGCAGACGCTGAAGAGCGGTGAGGTCGATGCCATCGTCGCGTGGCAACCGAACAGTGGCCAGGCGCTGAAGGAAGTGCCCGGGTCGAAGCCCATCTTCACCAGTAAAGACGTGCCGGGCATCATCTACGACGTACTGGCAGTGAACCCCAAGAGCCTGAAAGAGCGCCGCGCCGACTGGCTCAAGGTGGTCAAGGTTTGGGGCCGCGTTACCGAGTACTTGAAGGACCCGAAGAACCTCGACGACGCTGCCAAGATCATGGGCGCGCGCGTCGGACTCAGCGCCGACGAGTACAAGCCGCTGATGACCGGCACCTACTTCCTGAGCCTGGAAGAAGGCCTCAAGCACTTCCAGAAGGGCGACGACCTCAGCTCGGTCTATTTCTCGAACAAGACCGTCGATGATTTCCAGGTCAAAAACTCGGTCTACAAAGCAGCGATGCCCTTCGAGCAGTACCTCGACGCGAGTCTCGTCGAAGAAGCGCTCAAGGCCAAATAGGCCCACGAGCTCTCGATCGCGGCCACAGGCATGACTCAGGCATGACTCAGGCATGACCCCACGAAAAACGCGCTGGTTCGGCGTGCGCGAGCCGCTACCCGCCCGGCACCGGGTGTGGCTCACGGCGCTCGCCTTCATCTTACCGTTGGCCTTGTGGTGCGCCATTAGTTACATCCCCTTCCTTTGGCACCCCTTGGTGCTGGTGCACGATCCGGGCGACACCAGCGTCAAGGGCAGCCACGACTATCTCAGTCAGGGTCAGCTGGTCGAGCGCGAGGTCTTCGAGCAGCGCAACGAGTTCTTGCGCGCGGCCGGTGCGAAGCTGGCCACCGGCGCGCGGGCAAACCCCATCTACCTTTCGGCCCCGCACGAAGTGGCGCAAGCGTTCTACACTGCGTTCACCACGCCACCCGAGCGGCGCGGTGACTATTGGTTGCACGAGAGCTTGTGGCATAGCTGCCAGATCATCTTTTGGGGCTTCTTTTACGCGGCGCTTTTCGGGCTACCCTTGGGGGTCTTGTGCGGCACGTTCAGCCTGTGTTCGCGCTTGTTCGAGCCCTTCGTCGACTTCGTGCGCTACATGCCGGCGCCCGTCTTCGGCGCTCTGGCCGTCGCAGTCTTCGGGCTCGCCGACGAACCGAAGATCACCATCATCTTCATCGGCACGTTCTTCCAGATGGTGCTGGTCGTGGCCAACACGACGCGCCAAGTCGACCCCGCGCTGCTGCATGCAGCGCAAACGCTGGGCGCGAACAACCGACAGCTCTTGAGGCACGTGGTGATCCCGGGTGCGGTGCCGCACCTGTACCGCGACATGCGCATCTTGATCGGTTGGGCCTGGACTTACCTGGTGGTGGCCGAGCTCATCGGCGAGAAGTCCGGCATCAGTGCATTCATCTACCAGCAGCAGCGCTACCGCCACTTCGACAACGTGTACGCCTCGATCATCATGATCGGCTTCATCGGCCTCTTTTGCGACCAGATGCTCGCGTGGGTGGGGCGCTACTTGTTCCCCTGGGAGAGCGGCAATACCGGGCTTGCGCAGCTGGCAGCGCGGGTGCGAAGCTGGTTCGGCCCGCCACGGGCAGCGCTGGAAGATGCCCCGGAAGGAAGCACATGACCCTGAACGACCAGCTCGATCTGCCCGACTACAAGCATCACACCGAGGCGGTGCAAGCTCGCATCGACGAGCTCTCGGCTCGAGAAGTGGTGCTCGACACACAAGACCTCGGGCGCCGCTTCGACAGCCAAAAGGGCCCGGTCGACGCGCTCGTGGGCATCAACATCGAGGTTCGCAAGCGCGAGTTCGTCAGCGTGATCGGGCCGTCGGGCTGCGGCAAATCCACGTTGATCCGCATCGTAGCGGGGCTCGACCTGCCGAGCACCGGTCAGGTGCGCATCGACGGCAGCCCCGTGGAAGGCCCCGGCGCCGATCGTGGCATGGTGTTCCAGGGTTACACGCTGTTCCCCTGGCTCACCGTGAAGAAGAACGTGATGTTCGGTATGAAGATGAAGGGCCTGAAGAGCAAGACCGCCGAGGCGAGTGCACTGCACTGGCTCGATCTGGTCGGGCTCGCGAAGTTCGCCGACCATTTTCCTTCGCAACTCTCCGGCGGCATGAAGCAGCGCGTGGCGATCGCGCGCTCGCTCGCCAACGAGCCGCGCATCTTGCTGATGGACGAACCCTTCGGGGCGCTCGACGCTCAGACACGCGCGAGCATGCAGCATCACCTGTTGAAGATCTGGGAGAGCGTCGACGTGACGATTCTGTTCATCACGCACGACCTCGACGAGGCCATCTACTTGTCCGATCGCATCATCGTGCTCGGCGCGCACCCGGGCCGAGTGCTCGAAGTGATCGACGTGCCCGTGGCACGTCCGCGCAGCCAGGAGCAGTCGCTGACTGGCCACTTTCTGGCGACCAAACGCCGGCTCGAGACCTTGATCCACGGTACCGGGGGTTCCGCCGCCACGCACGCTGCCTAGGCTCACTCGGCAGCTGACCCGCGCAGCTGACGCGTGCAGTTGTCGGTCTTTTGGCGCCTTCGGGCGTGCGCAGGTTGAAATCGCCTGCCCCGGCGTGCCAGAACAGTAAAACATGCCGCCTGTGTCCCGCGTCCGCGTCGTCCGTGCCCTGCTAGCTGCCTCGGTGCCGCTCGCGCCGGCCCTGGTGCTCACATTCTCCGAAGACTCCGTGGCCGCCCCGCCGGCAACCCCGGCCAAGGTGGTGTGTGACCGGGTGCTCGAAGATTTCTCGGCGAGCAAGGTTGGAGCATTCCCGACCGGATGGCGCTCGAAAGAGGCGAGCGAAATGTCGCTGGCGACTGCGAGCGGACGCTTCGTGGTCGAACAAGACGGTGCTCGCAAGGTGTTGCACGCCACCTATCGGGACCAGGCCATCACCATCGGCAAGGGCTTCGACGGTTGGGATCTGAACCAGTATCCGGTGCTGCAGTTCCAGTGGAAGGCCAGCAAGCTCCCCAAGGGCGGCAACGAAGACAGCATGAGCCACAACGACTGCGCCGCAGCGGTCTACGGGTTCTGGGACATTGGGTTTCCCTTCTCGGTGAACAGCATCAAGTACAGCTGGAGCTCGACGCTGAAGGTCGGCACCGAGATCAGCAAACGCCTCGGGCACGACTTCGTGCGCGTGATGCAGAGTGGCGAGAGCGGTGTCGGGCAGTGGCATACCGTGCGGATCGACGTGCGGTCGGACTACCAGCGCTTGTTCAAGACTGGCGACCTGCCGGGGCCAAGTGGCATTGCCGTGCTCACCGATGCCGATGCGACGCGCTCGGAGGCGGAAGCCTACTACGCCGACTTTCGCCTGTGCCGCCCGGGCTGATCCGGCAGGTCCGCCCTCGAGCTTCAAGCGCCGCGGCGAATGCGCTGCAAGAGCCCGATCGGCCCCGACGACGCCGGGCCCTTGCCCTGAATGCCCGAATCGAGCTTGCGCGCGTGACGCCGATGCTCGTCGGCGAGTTGGTTACGCAGAGTCTGCGCCGTGACTGCCCGCGGCACGACGTCGCAAAGCGCCGCCAGGGTCCGCGCCAGGTCACCGTACTGGCGGGGATTGATCCCCAAGTGCAACACGGCCTCTCGCCACTCGGGAACGTCGAAGCACCGCGCGTGCTCGTTGAATAGCTGCAGCGCTGCGTGGATGCGCCGAACGCCCACCGAGGGGCTCACGACGGCAGTACGCACCGGAATCCTTTCGACAGCCTTCAGCAGCTGCGCCCGCTGGACGACGTCAGGACCGCCCCCGTCGGAAGCGACGAGCACTGCGCCGCTTTCGGCTCCGGGCAACTCGACATAACTGCGGTGGCATTCCCGACAGAACTCCTCCCACCGCGTCTGAGCCGGGGCACATTCATTGTGCACAACGACCAGCAACTCCCCTTGCAGGGCAAACGCCATCTCTGCCATCTCAACCCCTGATGCAAACGATACCTTGACGCGACTTCGCAATCTACCCCCAACACCAGGCGAGCTGGCAATGTTTTGCACGGCATTGCGCGCAATGTGTCCACACCGCTTCGCGGGGTGGTGCTGGAATCGCCGACGGCTGCAACATGGGGACATTTGCCCTACATTGGCGACTCGTTTCGAGAGAAACGCTCCGGACGAGGGGTTAGGCGGCGTCGCTCGCGGGTGGTTTGGGCGACGAGGCTCAATTTCTGGACGATCAATGAACCTTTGCCCATGGCCCAGGGCCCGTTCATACACTAATTCTGGTGAGTGGATCTCGTGAGCTGGCCCGTGGAAGGGGACCAGTGGGCGGGAACCGGGTTCTGATCGGGCGGCGCCTGATCCCAAAGCTTTCGAACAGCACGGTTTGAGATGGTTTCCGCCAGCGGAAGGTAGTTGGGATGGGAAATAACGATTCGAAGCAGGGCGCGTCGGCGGAAGAGCCGCTCGCGCTGCGCACACTGAGCTGGATGTTCCTGAAAACGGTGGTTTTCTGCGCATTCGTCTGCGTGCTGGTGCTCAGCATGGCCGAGTTCGTGACGCGCTGAGCTCGGTTAGCCAGGCAGTTCGAAATCGCAGAAGGTGCCGATGCACTCGCATTCGGCACCTTCCGCACACGCTGGCGCGTTGCAGGCGTTGTCACCGCAGTTGAAGCGACAGTTCGAGCCAGCCTCGCAGGTGACCGCGGGACAGGTGGTGCCAAACTCGATGCACTCGATGTTGCAGGTCGCTCCCTCCGCGCAGACCACGCTGAGGCCGCTGCAATCGCTCTGAGTGCGGCAGAGATAGTCGCAATCAGCCCCTGCCCCGCAGTAAGCCGTGCCGGTGGGCGCAGCCTGATGCTTGGCAGCGACGACGCTGCAGCTCGCTCCAATGTCGCACTCGATGTGACAGGACGCGGGGTCTTCACCGCTCACGGCGGGCTGCCCGCACTCGAGGGCACACGTGGCCGCGGCGGCGCAGGCCAAACCGCACCTGGAATCGTAGCCGTCGGAGCAATCGAGGGCGCACTGCGAGAACGGTTCGCAGGTTTCGTCGCAGACGCCGAACTCACCACAGGCTGCCGTGCAAGTTGCCGACATGTTGCAGGACAGCTCGGCGCACGCCTGGCTGTTCCCGCAGCTCATGGAACACACCTCGCCCGCGGCGCACTGCTTGCCAGCACAGCTCGCGCCCGTGCAATCGGAGTCGTCTCCGAGCAGACAGTCTTCGGCAGGGACGTTGCACAGCTCGCAGCCCGAGCGATCGTACTGGCAGCTCTCGAGGCATGGCAGGTCGACATCGTCGCCGCTGGCGGGGGGCGGTAGCCCGAGCGCCGCGCAGTTGGCAGTCGGGACGTCGCTGCCGTCACAGGCTTCATCGGCGTCCTTCACGTCGTTGCCGCACACGCTGCAACCGCTCGTGTCGTAGCCGTCGCAGGTATCGTTGCACACGACGCTGCCACCGCTGAACTCGCCGGGGTCGCCAAACTCGACGCAGCTCATGGGTGCGTCGCCCAGATCGCTGCCATCGCAGAGCTCGCAGGCGTCGCGCTCTGCGCCGTCGCACAGGCTCGGGCCGCGGCTCACGCAGGCTCGGAACGAGGTCGCCGTGAGCTCGCACGCGACGCACTCGCCTTCGATGGGCTCGCAGTCCGCCGCCACCGAGCATTCATCCGCGGGCACACCCCCGCCCCCCTGCGTGGTGCTGGGCGCGCCAGCAGCACCGCCCGAAGCTTCCGTACCGCCAGTGTTCGCACTACCTCCGCTTCCGGCTCCGCCGGTCAGGCTGCCCGTAGCGCTGCTGCTCGAGGTCGCGGTCGGCGTCGAGCTGGTCACGCCGCCGCTGCCGACGCTCGCGGTGTTCGAGGGAGCCCCCGTGGCGGCTGCACCGCCCGTGTCGCTGCTGCTGCCACCATTGCCCGCGCTCCCCCCGCTTCCCCCGCCGCCTCCACCGGTCGTCTGCTTGTCGTCTGCGGTGATCGCCTGGGCACAGGCACCCGCGACCATCGCCCCGCTGACGAGCATCGCGCCGCCGATCAGCCATGCTCCCACCGGGACTCGCCGCGTCATCGGGCCAGTCATATTCCAAGGGTAATGGCATTTGAAAGCGAGATTTCGTGGAGACATAAAGTTTCACGCAGGCTCGACTCCATTCCGTGCGCTTCGCGAGCGTTCGGAATAGTTCGGTAGGTTTATCGAACAGGGAATGCGCTCGAAGGTCCCAGACAAGGTTGCCCCTGGTCTGATCCAGTCTGCGTTCCAAAGCTGCATCCCGAACGGATTGCGCTGCCACGCGTTTGGAATCGACACCGTCCACGAAGCTTTTCTGCCCGCCTGCCCTCCGCGAAAAATCCCGCGCCATCTGCGCACAAAAGCGTGTGAGAAACTGCGCACCAAACACGATTTTGAGAACGCTAACACCTTGGTGGTTCGGGTCGGTTGGCGGTATGCTGACGTGTATGAAGCGCCTTTCGAAGGGGGGCTCGATCGCCGGACTCGTGGGTGGCCTCGCTGGCCTGCTTGCGCTCAGCGGCTGCACGGGCGAAATCGGCGGCGCGGGTACTTCCGCCGCTGCGGACAGCGGCAGCGGCAACGGCAACAACGGCAGCACTACTGCGGCGGGCGACACCACCAGCTCCAGCACCACCGCCGGTGATCCCAGCTCCGGCAGCAGCACGTCGACCACGGGCGGCAGTGGTGGTGGTTCGGGCGAGGTCCAGGAAGGGGGCGAAGGTGCCGGAGAAGTCATCACCGGTACCAGCTGCGCAGATGCGGGGGTCGATGCCGCAGCCAGTGTCCTGCGCCGCCTGACGCGCATCGAGTACCAGCTGACCTTGCAAGACCTGCTCGCACTCGGCGAGCCGCCGAACGTCGACGCCGTTCCGGGCGACGTCGCCCAAGAGGGATTCACCGCCTACGCCGAGCTGCACACGATCAGCGCAACGCTGCTCCGCACCTACCTCGAGGTGGCGCAAGAGCAGGCCAATCTGCTGCTCCAAGACTCCGATCGGCTGGGGCAGGTCGTTGGTTGTGAGCTCGCGGCCGCCGGCTGCCTCGACAGCTTCGTCAGCGAGTTCGGCGAACTCGCCTACCGGCGTCCACTCGAAGCCGACGAGGTCACGAACATCACGACGCGCGCCGCAGAGGTGGGGGTCGACACCGAGGACCAGTTTCGCTACGCGCTCGAAGTCATCCTCAGCTCGCCGAACTTTCTGTACCGCGTCGAGCTCGGCGACGCGAACGAAGGCCTCTCGAACCTCAACGCCCGCGAAGTGGCGTCACGGCTCTCGTTCGCGGCCTGGGGTCGCGCGCCCAGCTTAGAGCTCTTGAGTCGAGCGGACTCGGGCGAGCTCGATACCCCCGAGGGGCTCGCGGCGGTTGCCAGCGAAATGCTGAGCGATCCTCGCGCTGAGGTGTTCTTCAAGACCTTCTTCCGCGAGTGGCTCAACTACGACGAGATGAAAGCACCCAAAGAGCCGCCCGCCGATTGGACCGCCGCCTTGATGCCCTCGATGCAAGAGGAGACGGACGCATTCCTCGCGGAGTTCGCCTGGACGGCGGGCACCGATTTCTTCGGTGCGCTCACGGCCAACCACACGTTCCTGAGCCCAGAGCTCGCCGATTACTATGGCCTGCCGACCCCAGGGGCCGACGGTCGAGTCGAGTTCCCTGCCGGCAGCCCGCGTGAGAACACAGGCCTGTTGTCACACGCCAGCGTGCTCAGCGCGAAGTCCGACGGCGACTCGGTAGCGCTGCGCGGCAACTGGCTGCGCAGCACCTTCCTGTGCGAGCAGCTCTACATCGACGCCGAGCAACTCGACGCCATCGGCGAAGAGTTGGTGGGCCTCTCTCGCATGGAAATCATCGCAGAACGCAACACACGGGTACAGTGCAAGAGCTGCCACTCCGCGATCGATCCGATCGGCGTCGGCTTCGAGCAGTTCGACGCGAGCGGCCGCTTCGACGAAAGCGTCGACCTCTCGAGTTACCCAGTCGCCCCCGCCTTCCCCGACGCCGAAGACCCCAGCTTCGAGTCGATCGCCCAGCTCGGTCAGAAGATCGCCGGCATGCCCGAAGCTGCGGCCTGCCTTTCGAGCCGCGTCTTCTTGTACGCGCACGGTCGCGACCCCGCCGCAGCAGACTCCTGCGCAGTAGAGCAATCCACCAAGGAGTTCATCGGCAACCAACACAGCTTCTCCAGCATGTTGCTCGGGCTCATCGAGGCCCCGGCGTTTCGCTTGCGTCGTGCGCCCGCGCCCGAATAAACCACCAGCAGAACCAGCCACCTAGAGATCGACCATGCCCTTTCGACCGTTGTCTCGCAGAACCGTCCTCCGGGGAGCCGGTGTTTGCGTAGCGCTCCCGTTCCTCGAGGTGATGCTGCCCAAACGAGCGATCGCGCAGGACGAGGTGAAGCGCTTCATCGCCTTCTTCTACCCGAACGGTACCGACCCGCGTGTTTGGAACCCGAGCCCCGGCGCCCTCAGCGCCGAAAGCCTGACGGAATGCCTGCAAGACCTCGCGGGCTTTGCTGCCGAGGGTCAGTATCCCGCGGGCGAATCGCTCGTCTCCGACATCACCGTCATCACCGGTACCAACCACAGCGGCGTCTCCCCAGAGATCCATCAGCCGTCGATGGCGCTCTCCGCTCACAAGGGTGTCGCGAACAACTACACGCCGCCCGAAACCCTCGACCAGTACCTGGCCGAGCGCATCGCGGGCGAAACGCCGTACAAGAGCCTCACGTTCTCGGCAACGCCGAGCACCGACGTGACGCAGGGACACATCTCGTTCAATGCGTCGGGCCAGGTGACCCCCATGCGCAACCCGGTCGATGCGTTCGACACGCTGTTCGGATCGCTCGATCCGGACGGCGGGAACGGCGCCGAAGCGGCGCGCCTACGTCAGACCAGCGTGCTCGACGCCATTTCTGCCGACGCCGAGCGGCTCAAACTGCGGCTCGGCGCGGCCGACCGCGATCGCGTCGAGCAGTACACCACCGCCGTGCGCGACCTCGAGCAGCAGATTGCGGCCATGCCCGCGACCGGTTGCAGCGTGCCCAGCGCGCCGTCGATCGACCGCAACGCGAGCTGGCACGTCAAGATGAAGGCCTTCGTCGATCTGACGACGCTCGCCATGGCGTGCGATCTCAGTCGCGTCGCCTCGCTGCAATACAGCGACAGCTGGGGCGTGCACTACGGTGACTACCCGATGGGCGAGGGCCTCGAAGCCCTGGACGAGTGGAGCGACCACTTCATCTCGCACAAGCTGGACGACACCGATCGCGCGACCGACCTCGACGGCCTCGACCGCGGCCAAGCCCAGCAAATTGCCGACTCGCGCGTGATCATCACCTCACGTTTCAAGGTGCGCCGCTTCGCCTACCTGGTGCAGTCCCTCAAGAACATCACCACGCCGACTGGAACGCTGCTCGACGAAACCATGGTGATGTACATCTCTGAAAACGGCGATGGTGACAGCCACGCTCGCACGAACATGCCGATCCTGCTCGCAGGCGGCGTAGGCGGTATGACGAACGGACGGGTCATCGCCGCAGACGGCGAGGTCACTGGCTCGGTGCACGGCGGCATCATCAATCGCTTCGGCCTGCCCATCGAGAACTACGGCGACCCCGCGGGGCCACCTCTCACTGAAATCTGACAATCCACACCCGCTGGCTTCAGCTCCAGCAGGCCACTCCCGCTGCGGAGTTCTCGCTTTTTTCGCGCAAATTCGCGCCGATGCGGATGGCTCAATGCGTCAGGTTGCGCTGGCACGCAATTAGTCGGTGCCGAGCAAAATCTGGGTGTCAATCTGACA
>Ga0315910_10004829_pt1 | contig 11174 bp, 9 predicted proteins | sample EdamamesoilMG_FD_204470 | JGI IMG/M metagenome (GOLD analysis project Ga0315910, IMG submission 204470) | Garden soil microbial communities collected in Santa Monica, California, United States - Edamame soil | ecosystem: Environmental > Terrestrial > Soil > Garden | place: USA: California...
GCGGGCCCGTCCTTCACGGGCCCGTCCTCCCCGGCGTAGCCGAGGCCGCGCAGGGTCTCGAGCTCCTCGGGCGTGTGCTCGACCGGAGCCGCGCGCGCGACGCCCGCGCCCAGGGCCGCGGCGCGCCGGATCTCCTCGGCCAGGCGCCGCTGGAGCTCGGCCAGCTCGGCGGGTTGCTCGGCCGCCCGGTCGCGGCGCTCGCGCGGATCGGTCTCGAGGTCGTAGAGCTCGAACGTCCCCTGGGTGACGTTCTCGATCAGCTTCCAGCGCCCCTCGACGAGCGCGTTCTTGTGGAAGCCGTCCTTCAGGCGGATCTCGGCCAGGCCGGGCGCGGGGGCCTGCACCGCTCCGCCGAGCAGCGGCCCGAGGTCGACGCCCGCGCGCGCGCTGTCGTCCTCGATCCCGAACAGCGCGAGCAGCGTCGGCAGGAGGTCGATCGTGCGCACGCCCGCGGCCACGCGCCGCGGCGCGAGATTCGGGACGTGCAGGAACAGCGGCACGCGCAGCTCCTCCTCGTACAGGCCGTAGGAGTGGCGCTGGATGGGCGGGTGCTCCTGGAACGACTCGCCGTGGTCGGAGAGGAAGAGGATGGCCGTGTCCGCCGCGAAGCCGGCGCGCGCGAGCGCGTCGAGCACGGAGCCCAGGTGCCCGTCGGTGAAGGCGATCTCGCTCCGGTAGCGCGCGAACTCGTCGGCCGCGGGCGGGCGCTCGGCCCCGGCCTCGTGGTCGACGTAGGGCAAGTGCGGGTCGAAGTAGTGCAGGAAGAGCAGCCAGGGCGTCTCGTCGGGCCGGCGCGCCTCGAGCCAGCGCACGGCCTTCGCGCTCACCTCGGGCGAGGTGATCTCGCGCCAGCCGGCCTCGCCCTTCCTGTGCGCGAGCTCGGCGTCGAAGGCGGCGAAGCCCTGCTGCAGGCCGTAGGTGGCGTCGAGGAACACGTGGCTGGCGATGCCCTGCGTGTCGAAGCCGGCCGCGCGGAAGCGCTCGGCCAGGGTCGAGTAGCCCTCCGCCAGCCGGCTCTCGAAGGTCCACAGCTCCGTGGCCGAGGGCGCGAGCGAGGTGAACAGCGCCCCCAGCGAGGGCAGCGTCCACGAGGCGGCCGAGTGCGCGCGCTCGAAGACCACGCTCTCGGCCGCCAGCCGGTCGAGGCGCGGCGTGATCGAGGGTGTCGCGCCGTAGGCGCCGAGCTGGTCGGCGCGCAGCGTGTCGACGCACACGATCAGCAGGTTCTTCGGCCTGGGCGCGCCGGCGACGCCGCCGACGAGTCCCCCGCCGACGGGATCCGGGCCGCAGGCGGCCAGGAGAGCGAGCAGGGCTGCGACGGGAATGGGGAAGGACGCGCGCACCGGCGGCGAGACTAGCACCGGGAGCGCGGCTCCCGTATGGTCTCGCGCACGTCTACGTCGGCCCCGGATCCCCGTTGGAAGTCGCGCGCCGCCGGCGGGGTGGCGCTCGTGCTCTTCGTGCTCGTGCTGGCGCGCGGCGTCTTCCAGGCGACCCGGGCGCCGGCGCTGAACTGGGACATGCTGCCGGCCATGGCGCTGGCCCTGGAGTGGAGCGAGAAGGACGAGCTCGAGGTGCACCGCCGCACCTACGCGGCCGTGCGCGCCGAGCTCCCGCCCGCGGCCGTGGCCGAGCTCACCGCGCCGGGCGTGAAGCAGGGCCGCGCCCAGGATCCGGCCGCCTTCCACGAGCACCTGCCCTTCTATCGCGCGCGTGTCCTGTACACGCTCGCCATCGCGGCCCTGCACGGCCTGGGCGCGCCGCTGACGGCGGCCACCTGGTGGATCCCGATCGCGTCCTACGTCGCGACGGCGGCGCTCGTGCTCTGCTGGTGCGCGCGCCGGCTCGGGCTCGCGCTGGGCGCGCTCTTCGCGCTGGCGCTGGCCGAGACGCCGGCGCTGCTCACCCAGGCGCGCTTCTCGACCGCCGACGGGCTGGCGACGCTGCTCGTCGTCGCCGCCGGCTACCTCTTCGTCGAGCGGCGCCGCTTCTGGCCCGCGGCGGCGCTCCTGACGCTTTCCCTGGGCGCGCGCCCGGACGGCGTGATCCTGATCGGCTTCCTGGCCGCGGCCGCCTGGCTCGGGCTCGAGCGCGAGGAACGCCCGCGCCCGGGCGCGCTGGCCGGCTGGCTCGGCGCGAGCGCGCTCGTGTACCTCGGCCTCACGCGCTTCGCGGGCGAGTACGGCTGGTGGCCGCTCGTCTCGATCAGCTTCGACGAGAAGACGCTGCACCCGGCCGCGCTGCCCACGGCCGTCGACTGGGGGCACTACTTCGAGATCCTCGGGCGCCAGCTGGCCGCGCTGCCGGGCGACGGCTACGTGAGCACCGGGCGCGAGGTCTCGGGCAGCACGCTCGTGTTCGTGTACGCGGGGGTCGCCGTGCTGGGTCTCGCGCGCGCCTGGCGCGCGGGGGCGGGCGCGGGCCGCGCGGCCGCGCTGCTCGCGGCGTTGCTCGCGGCCTACAGCGCGCGCTGGTTCCTGTTCCCGCAGGTGTGGGACCGCTTCTACGCGCCGTTCTACGCGCTCGTGCCGCTGTGCGTGCTCAGCACGTTCGCCTGGTGCGCGGCCTGCGAGCGCGGCGCGACCGTCGCGCCGGAGAACCCCTTAGGGTCTTCATGAGCCCCATCGTCACCGCCGCCGTCGCCTCCCTGGCGCAGTTCGGCGCCATGCTCCTGCTGCTCGAGTTCGGCCGGCGCATCGGCCTCCGGCGCATGCGCGCGGATCCGGAGGGCGCGCACACCGGCGTGGGCGCGGTCAACGGCGCCGTCTTCAGCCTGCTCGGACTGCTCCTCGCCTTCGCCTACGCGAACGCCTCGAGCCGCTTCGACGAGCGCCGGCGGCTGGTGGTCGAGGAGACGAACGACATCGGCACGGCCTGGCTGCGCCTGGACCTGCTGGCCGAGGCCGACCAGCCGCCGCTGCGCGACGCCTTCCGCCGCTACGTCGACTCGCGCATCGCGATCTACCGCGCGGCGACCGAGGAGGACGACCTCAGCGGCTACCTCGAGCGCTCGAACCGCGTGCAGAGCGAGCTCTGGGACCTGGGCGCCGCCGCCTGCTCCCGGCCCGAGGGCGAGCGCGCGCGCCTGCTGCTCCTGCCCGCGCTGAACGCGATGATCGACATCACGACCACGCGATTGTCGATGACGCTCATGCACCTGCCCGCGATCGTCTTCGGCATGATGATCGTGCTGGCCCTGGCGAGCGCCCTGCTGGCGGGCATCTCCATGGCACCCGGCAAGCGCCGCAAGCACCTGCACCTGATCCTCTTCGCCGCCCTGATCTCGGCCATGCTGTACCTGATCATGGACATCGAGTACCCGCGCCGCGGCCTGGTGCGCGTCGACGACTTCGACCAGATGCTGGTCGACCTGCGCCGCTCGATGGGCTGAGGCGCTAGCGCCCGGCCGCGCGGCGCCGGAAGAGGAAGTGGCTCGGGTCGAGCTCGGGCGTGGGCACGCGCTGGTAGGAGGTGGTGAGGAAGGTCCACACCAGCGGGTGCGTGAGGCGGAAGCCGAGCTCCTCCTTCTCGGAGATGTCCACGTCGACGATCAGCACCCACTCGACGTCGGCCAGGTCCTCGACCAGCCGCTCCTGCTCCGCGCGCGTGGCCTCGGGCACGAAGAAGTAGATCCACCACGAGGGCGAGCGCCGCTGGAACAGCGGGTAGAAGCCGGCGCGCGAGGGCGCGAAGAAGATCCGGTCGTCGGGCGCGAGCAGGCCGCCCAGGGTGCGCTGCAGGCGCTCCTGGTAGCGCGCGTTCTGCGGCAGGAGGCGCAGCGTGTCGCCCGCGAAGTCGACCGGCACGAGCTCCTTGCGCCCGACGTGCCACAGGGCCGGATTGAACTGCGTGGCCGCGAACACGGCCGGCGCCGCCAGGACGAGCGGCACGAGCACGCCCGCGACGCGCGCCGCGCGGCTCACCCGCGCGCGCAGGAGCCCCGCGCCGCCGACCAGGGCGAGCAGGGTGGGCTGGATGGCCTGCGCCAGGTGGGCCGAGTCCGAGCGCACGGCCGCGTGGTGCACGTAGATCGCGCCCAGGACGCTGGCCGCGAGGAAGAGGGCGCGCCGCGGGAGCTCCTCGGCGCGCGAGCGCAGGAACAGGACGATCCCGATCGGCAGCACCAGGAGCGGCAGGAGGTACACGATCGCCAGCGCCACCTGCGCGGCCGCGTCGAACGCGTCCAGCCCCGCGAGCTCCACCTTCCACGGCCACAGCCAGGGCTCGGCGATGTTCGTGCCCAGGCGCGCGAGCAGGCGCAGCGACTCGAGGAAGCCGGCGAAGAACCCCGGGATCAGGCACAGGACGAGCATGGGCGCGTAGCCGAGCACGACGCCGGCCGAGCCGGCGAGGAGGTTCCGCAGGGTGCCGCCCTCGCGCCGCCGCCACGCGCTCACCGCTCCCAGCACGAGCAACCCGAGGGCCGCGTACACGCCGTGGTTGCGCCCGAAGAAGGCCAGGAGCCCGACGCCGAGCCCGGACTGGAAGTGGCGCGCGCGCGTGGGCCGCTCGAGCAGGCGCACGCCGAGCCACGTGGCCGCCAGCGACAGCACGCCCTCGAACACCTTGTGGCGCGGGAAGAGCCACAGGCCGAGCAGGACGCCGATGGGCGCCAGGGGCCAGGTCGCGCGCGTCGAGCGCCGCGCGCACAGGAGCCCGAACAGGAGCCCGAGGCCCTGGAACACGGCCAGCGAGCGGCGCAGCCCGAGGATGCCGCTCCCGAAGAGCTTCCCCAGCCCCGCGCAGACGAGGTAGCGCCCCGGGTCGTAGGACTGGAAATCGCGCAGCGGCAGCTCGCCGAGCCCCGTGCGCCACACGCCGTACCAGAGGTAGCCCTCCTCGGCCGCGTTGAAGTGCACGTCGCCGACGAAGAGGTGCCACCCGGTCGCGAACGCCGCCGAGACGAGCACGGCCACGGCGATCTGGCGCCGCGTCTGACCCGGGTCGGGCTCGAGGGCCGCGTCCATCGCCGTCAGCGCACGTAGCCGAGCGCGCGCAGGCGCTCGAGCGCGGCTTCTTCGTCGAGCTCGCCGCCGCGCTCGCGCCCGTAGGCCTGCACGAGGCGCGTCTGGCAGCGCTCGAGCTCGGCCGCCAGCGCGGCCTGGATCGCATCCTTCGGGTCGAAGACGTCGTGCAGCTCGCCCGGATCCCGGGCGTGGTCGTAGGCCACCGTGCGCCAGCCGTCGGGGTCGACGCGCTGGCGCCGCAGGAAGAGCGGGCCCGCGCGCACGCTGGTCCACAGGCGCGCGGGATCGGGCGCGGGCATGACACGCTTCAGGACGTCCATGTCGGCGAAGCGCTCGAGGCGCCGCTCGCCGAGGGTGCTGTTGTGCGAGAAGGCCTGGCGCTCGGGCGCGCGCTCCTCGCCGCGCAGGGCGGGTGAGAGGTCGGTGCCCACGACCGTGGGCGGCACGGGCAGGCGGCACAGGCCGAGCAGGGTCGGGAACACGTCGATCGAGCGCGTGACCGAGGCGTAGGCCTGCGGCGCCAGGCCTGGAGCGCGCACGAGCCAGGGCACGTACAGCTCCTCGGGCGCGAGCTCCATGCCGTGCGTCCAGGGGAAGAGCGCGTTCGCGCGCCACAGGAGCTCGCCGTGGTCGGAGGTGAACGCGACCAGGGCCTCGTCGGCCAGGCCGGCCGCGTCGATGGCGGCGAGCACGTCGCCGAAGAAGCCGTCGAGCTGCGCCAGCGCGGCGCGGTAGGCGACCTCGATGACCGCGGCCAGGCGCTCCAGGTCCTCGTCCCCGAGGGCGAGCTCGGCGCGCGCGGCGGGAAAGTCCCAGTTCAGGCGGTGGCGGTGCTGCTCGTACACCGGCAGCCAGCGCTCGATCTCGGCCGGGGTGACCCCGCGCGCCTCGCCCGGGAAGCGCTCGCAGAAGGCGGCGATCTCGGCCGGCGAGACGTACTGGTGATAGGGCTCGTGCGAGACGGTGAAGCACACCTGCACGAAGGCGTGCGCCTGCGGATGCGCCGCGAGGTCGGCCAGCAGGGCGCGGAACTCGTCGTCGTCGGCGGCCATCTTCTCCAGCGTGCCGGGAGCGAGCGGCTGCGGGTCGGGCTGGAAGCGCAGCTCGCGCTCGAGCACGTGCTCGGGCGCCACGCCCTGCCCGTAGCCGAGCGTGGCCGAGGCCATCGGTTGCCCGCTCCAGAACCAGGTCGTGTAGCCGGCCGCGCCGAAGGCCTCGGCCAGCGTGACGTTGTCCTCGGCCAGCGGCGCCGGATGGAAGTAGACCCCGTGCCGGTCGGCGTGCGTGCCCGTGAGCAGCGAGGCGAAGGCCACGCCCGACTGCGCCGTCTCGGTCACATGCGCGCCGAACACGGCCGACTGGCGCGCGAAGGCGGCCAGGGCCGGCGTGCTGTGCACGCGCGCGTCGTAGGGCGCCAGGAAGTCCTTGCGCACGGTGCAGGGCGCGTAGAGGAGCACCAGGCGCGGGCGCGGCGTGGACTCGTGCCCGCACGCGGCGACGAGCGTCCCGAGCAGGAGAGCCAGCCGCGGCCGGGCCCTAGAAGAGCAGCCCGCCATTGACGTGCAGCGTCTGGCCGGTGACGTAGTCCGCCTCCGTGACCAGGAAGCGCACGCAGCGCGCGACTTCCTCGGGCTGGCCGTAGCGGCCGAGCGGGATACGCTCCATCACCCCCGCGCGCACGGCCTCGGGCACGGCCATGAGCATGGCCGTCTCGATGTAGCCCGGGCACACCGCGTTGACGGTGATGCCGTGGCGCGCGAGCTCGAGCGCGCTGGCGCGCGTGAAGCCCAGGATGCCGGCCTTGGAGGCGGCGTAGTTGGTCTGCCCGAAGGCGCCCGATTCGGCGACGATCGAGGACAGGCTCACGATGCGGCCGAAGCCGGCCGTGATCATGCCGGGCACGACCGCGTGCGTGCAGTGGAACACGCCCGAGAGGTTGACGCGCAAGACGTCGTTCCACTCCTCGAGCGACATCTTGCGCAGCGTGCGGTCGCGCGTGATGCCGGCGTTGTTCACGAGCACGGCCACCGGCCCGAGCTCCTCGGTCACGCGCGCCACCATGGCCGTCACCGCGGCCGGCTCGCCCACGTCGGCCAGGAAGACCTCGGCCCGCCCGCCCGCGCGGCGGATCTCGGCGCACACGCTGCGCGCCTCCTCCTCCTGGGCCAGGTGGTTCAGGGCCAGGCTCGCGCCCTCGCGCGCGAGCTCGAGCGCGATGGCGCGGCCGATGCCGCGCGAGGCGCCCGTGACCAGCGCCACCTTGCCGGCCAGTCTCCCGCTCTCGCTCGCGCTCATGACAGCCACAGGTGGAAGGTGAAGTACGAGCGCGAGGGCTCGAAGCCCTGGCGCACCCAGACTTTCTGCACGGCCAGGTTGGTGACCTGCGTGGAGACGACCATGCGCGCGCAGGCCTGGGCGCGGCACCAGGCGATGCCGGCCCGGATCAGCTCGGCGTACAGGCCGCGCCCCTGGGCCCAGGGCGCCACGCCGAAGAGCACGCCCTCGCCCTCCTCGGGCGAGTTGCGGCGCAGCGTGGCGAAGGCCGCCAGGCGCCCGTCGACCTCGGCCGCGTACACGGCCTCGGCCACGGAGCGATCGAGCACGGAACGCTCGACCCACGAGGTGTAGGCCGCGTCGCAGGCGGCGCGCTCGAGGCGCGGGTCGGCGTGGTAGTGCCCGCGGTAGCCCTGGAAGGACTGCGCCCCGATGTCGGCCAGCGCGCGCGCCTCCTCGGCGCGCGCCAGGCGGATGCCGTTCACCGGGGCGGCCGCCGGTGCCTTGCGCGCCAGGTCGAGCTCGTAATAGACGAGCGCGTCCATCAGCCGCCCGCCGGCCTCCTCGAAGGCCTGGGCCGCCTCCAGGTCGGCGCTGGCCGTGCGCGCGATCACGAGCCGGACCGCCTGCTCGCGGCAGAAGGCGAGCAGGCCCGGGATGTGCGCGCGCTCGAGCTCGTTCACGCGCACCGTCCGCGCCCCGAAGCGCTGCTCCTCCAGGGGCGAGAGCGCGAAGCGAGGCGGACCGGAGGGCATGCGGGGCGCGGAATCATCGGAAAAAGGGCGGCCCGGCGCAACGGCCCGCGCGGGCGCGGGCCGCGATCGTTCGCTATCGTACTGCCGCGCCGCGACGCGCGGCCGAGCTCTCGACCTCTCCATGCTGCCCGCCGGCGTCTCCGTCGTGGTTCCGGTGTACCGGAGCGCGCGCATCCTGCCCGACCTCGTGGCGCGCCTGGCGCCCGTGCTGGCGGCGGCGGGCGAGCACGAACTCGTGCTGGTCGACGACGCCAGCCCGGACGAGAGCTGGCGCGTGATCGGCGAGCTGGCGCGCGCCCATCCCTGGGTGCGCGGCCTGCGCCTGATGCGCAACTTCGGCCAGCACGGCGCGCTCCTGTGCGGGCTGCGCAGCGCGCGCTACGACGTGGTGGTGACCATCGACGACGACCTGCAGCACCCGCCCGAGGAGATCCCGCGCCTGCTGGCGCGTCTCGCCGAGGGCTTCGACGTCGTCTACGGCTCGCCCCAGTCCGAGCGCCACGGTTTCCTGCGCGACCTCGCCTCGCGCATCACCAAGCTCGCGCTTTCGAGCGCCATGGGCGCCGAGACCGCGCGCCACGTCAGCGCCTTCCGCGCGCTGCGCACGCAGGTGCGCGAGGCCTCGGCCGGCTACGCCAGCCAGTTCGTGTCCATCGACGTCCTGCTCACCTGGGGCACGACGCGCTTCTCGAGCGTGAGTGTGCGCCACGACGCGCGCCAGTCGGGGCAGTCGGGCTACACGCTGGGCAAGCTGCTCACGCACGCGCTCAACATGTTCACCGGCTACTCGGCCAAGCCCCTGCAGGTGGCCAGCCTGACGGGCTTCGTCTTCACGCTGTTCGGCATCGCCATCCTGGTGTTCGTGCTCGTGCGCTACGCCATCGAGGGCGGGTCCGTGCCCGGCTTCCCCTTCCTGGCCTCGGTCATCGCCATCTTCTCGGGCGCGCAGCTGTTCGCGCTGGGGATCATGGGCGAGTACCTGGCGCGCATCCACTTCCGCACCATGTCGCGCCCGGCCTACGCCGTGCGCGAGCGCACCGACGAGCCCGTGAGCCAGCGGACGTGAGCTACAAGATCCCGTTCAACCGCGTCACGCTCACCGGGCGCGAGCTGCCCTACATCCAGGAGGCGGTCGAGCGCGGGCACCTCTCGGGCGACGGCAGCTTCACCAAGCGCTGCCACGCGCTCCTGCAGCAGGAGCTGGGCGTGGCGCGCGCCCTGCTCACCACGAGCTGCACGCACGCGCTCGAGATGGCGGCGCTCTTGCTCGAGCTGCGCCCGGGCGACGAGGTCATCGTGCCCTCGTTCGCCTTCGTCACCACGGTCAACGCCTTCGTGCTGCACGGCGCGACCCCCGTGTTCGCCGACGTGCGCTGGGACACGCTCAACCTGGACGAGACGCGCCTCCCCGATCTGGTCACGCCGCGCACGAAGGCCATCGTGCCGCTGCACTACGCCGGCGTGGCCTGCGAGCTGGACGCCATCCTGGCGCTGGCGCGCCAGCACGGCCTGACGGTGGTCGAGGACAACGCCCACGGCCTGTTCGCACGCTACCGCGGCAAGCTGCTGGGCACCTTCGGGGCCCTCGCCACGCAGAGCTTCCACGAGACCAAGAACCTGACCTGCGGCGAGGGCGGGGCGCTGCTGATCAACGACGCGCGCCACGTCGAGCGCGCCGAGATCCTGCGCGAGAAGGGCACCGACCGTAGCCGCTTCTTCCGCGGCCAGGTCGACAAGTACACCTGGGTCGACGTGGGCTCGAGCTATCTCCCCTCCGAGATCCTGGCGGCCTTCCTGCTGGCGCAGCTCGAGCACCGGGCCGAGATCCAGGCCGCGCGTGCGGCCCTGTGGACGCGCTACGCGAGCGATCTCGCCGGCTGGGCGCGCGACAACGGCGTGGAGCTCCCGCGCGTGCCCGCGCACTGCGAGCAGCCCCATCACATGTTCCACCTCATGCTGCCGAGCCTGGCCGCGCGCACGCGCCTGATCGAGCACCTGAAGGCGCGCGGCATCCTGGCCGTGTTCCACTACCAGGCCCTGCACCTCTCCGACATGGGCCGGCGCTTCGGCGGTCGCCCCGGCCAGTGCCCGGTGACCGAGCACGCCGCCGACCACCTGCTGCGCCTGCCGCTCTTCCACGGGCTCACGCGCGCCGACCAGGACGAGGTCATCGCCGCGGTGCAGGCCTGCGCCGTGGCATGAGCGCGCGCCCGCTCCTGACGCGCCTCCTGTACGCGGCGCGCGACCTGCGCTCGCGCGCGCTGTTCGCCGCGCTGCGCGAGCACTGCCGCGGCCAGGTGCTGGACGTGGGCGGCGGCGAGTTCTTCAGCAGCGCGCGCGCGCGCGGCGCGCGCTGCACGCGCTGGACGACGCTCGAGACCGCGCGCGCGGGCCTGCCCGAGCGCGCCGACCCGGCCCAGACCTTCGTCGTCGGCGACGGCTGCGCGCTGCCCTTCCAGGACGAGCGCTTCGACACCGTGCTCAGCATCCAGGTGCTCGAGCACGTGTTCGAGCCCATCCGCATGGTCGAGGAGCTCGGGCGCGTGCTGAAGCCGGGCGGCACGGCCGTGCTCCTGATCCCGCAGACCTCGACCACGCACCTCGCGCCGCACTACCACGGCAACTTCAGCCGCTACTGGATCGCCTCGGCCCTCGAGCGCGCCGGGCTCGAGCCGGTCGAGCACCGGCCCCTGGGCGGGGTGTGGTCCTCGATGGCCTCGCACCTGGTGTACTTCTTCCTGCAGGCCGCGCGCGTGCGCGGCATGTCGGACGCGCGCATCCGGCGCAACGCGGCCTTCTGGCTGCTCCTGCCGCTGCAGGTCGCGTGGGCGCTCGTGGCGCTGCCGGTGTGCCTCGTGCTCGCCCTGGGCGATCTGCAGGAGGAGCCCAACAACCACCTGGTCGTCGCGCGCCGCCGCGAGCGGCTCGTGCCCAGGCTCGTGCCCAGGCTCGTGACTCGAGACTGAGCCAGAATGCCTCGGGCATTCTGGCTCGGATCCTGCCCTAGAGGTGCGCGTTGACCAGCCCGGCCAGGGCCACGTTGCTGAGGTGCACGATGCCGTGCGGCGGATCGAACACGGCGAAGGCGTGGTGCAGCGAGTGGTGGTTCAGGCTGGAGAGCGAGAGCGGCGGCACGCTCACCGAGTGCGTGGCGCGGCCGCTGCCGTCGAGCACGCCC
>Ga0315910_10004830_pt1 | contig 11173 bp, 8 predicted proteins | sample EdamamesoilMG_FD_204470 | JGI IMG/M metagenome (GOLD analysis project Ga0315910, IMG submission 204470) | Garden soil microbial communities collected in Santa Monica, California, United States - Edamame soil | ecosystem: Environmental > Terrestrial > Soil > Garden | place: USA: California...
TTCGTCGCCGCGAACGTCGGCGACGCCGAGCCAGTCGGCTCTGCCAGTCTGAGCTCCCGCGCCCTCGGCATCCAGACGGGCGACGGCAACGACGAGGTGATCAACACCGGTGCGATCACGGTCGAGGCATCGAGTGTGTCGATCGAATGTGTTTCCGATCCCTGTGGAGTGCAAGTCGACGTCGACGCCCGCGGAATCCTCACCGGCGGCGGTGACGACATCGTCCGCAACAGCGGTTCATTGACGGTTTCGACGGTCGAAGGCGGCGTGCGGCAGTTAGGCCTCGGCATCGACACCGGCACGGGCAACGACCAGTTGTTCCTCGGCCAGGCGTCGCGCATCACGGGCACGGTGTTTCTCGGCGAAGGCGACGACGTGCTCACGCTGAGTGGCACACCCGAAGTCGGAGACCTCGCCGGCAATTTGCTCAACGTGGATGCCGGCGACGGCACCGACCGCCTGGTGCTGGACGGCGCGGGCTCGTACGCCGGCACGCCGCTGTCCATCGAGCGCGCCTCCAAGCTCGCGGAGGGCACCTACACCCTGCCCTCGCTGGTGAGCGTCGGGGAATTGAGCATCGACCAAGGCACGCTGCACCTCGAAAGCGGCTACACCTTCAATGCCGAAGGCACGTACTCCACGTTCATTCACGCCGACGGCAGCCACGGCCAGCTTTCGGTCGCGGACGCCGCGGTGGTCGACGGCGCGCTCGAAGTGGAGAAGCGCGGCGACACCTTCATCGCCGATGGCACGCGCTACACCATCGTGGCCGCGCAGGACGGAATCTCCGGCGAGTTCGCGGACGTGGCGCTGCCCGAATCGCGACCGTTGCTCGAATTCGAGCTCGAGCTTCAGCCCAACACGGTCGACGTGGTGGCTCGCGCGAAGTCGTTCGCGGTGGTGACTGACAACCCGCTGTATCAACAGATCGCGGACGATCTTGATACGATTGCGCGCCATCCCACGGGCGACCTGCTGCAGCTCTTCGGAACCTTGCAGTCGATGGATGAAGGATTCGATCGCGCCCTTGCGAGTTTCAGCCCCGAATCCCACCTGGCCACCTCGGGCGCCACGCTGATCAATGCGCGGCAGATGACCCGCGTGTTGCAGGGGCACCTCGGCGAATCGCGCAGTCGCTATCAATTTGCACCGCACAGCACGACGCCGGATGCCAGCCTGATGCTGTCCGGCGGCAGCGGCGGCCTCGCCTTCCTGCAAATGAATGCAACGCCCTTCGGATATGGAACGGGCGCCGATGCCTCTGGCGCGGGATCCCGGAATACGAACCGTCGCGACCCGCACACGCAGACCTGGATGCTGGGTGTCGATGCCGACGGCGAGTTCGATCCGGTTGAAGGCTACGGCGGTTTTGAAACGGATACGAGCGGTTACCTGCTGGGCTTCGATCGTCGACTCGGCGACACCTGGATGGTGGGTGCGAACGCCGGTCAAACCAAGACCGACGTGTCCCAGTCCTTCGCAACCGGCCGGGTCGAGACCTGGATGGGTTCGTTGTATGCCACCTGGTTCGAAGACGGCTATTACTTCGAGAGCGGTATCTCGTACGGCGGCCAGAAGTTCACGGACGCGCGTACGCTGGTGGTCGGTCCGGAAGAGCGCAACACGCAAAGTTCTCATGATGGCAACGCGTGGGGCGCGTTCGCGGCCGGCGGTGTGCAATTTGGCAATGCACGCTGGACCATCGCTCCATATGGATCGCTCAACTACTTCAGCGTCAGCGAGGATGGCTTCGAAGAAACCGGTGGCGACGGCATGAGCCAGATCGTGCAGGCCCGCACCAGCCACGCCTTGTTCGGCGAAGCTGGCGCGACCTTCTCCTACCGCTTCCCGGTGAAACGGTCAGTCCTCGACTGGCACGCGCTGCTGGGTGCGGGCTACCTGTTCAACGATGACGCGCGCGTCACCTATTCCTATGCGGGAGCTCCGGACTCGGTGTTCGCAATCGACGGGCGACCTGCCAGCAGCGCGGACATCCTGTATGGACTCGGAGTCTCCTTGTACGGCGATCGCTCGGCCGTGTCGATTGATTATCACGGCCGCCGCAGCTCGGATCACCGGGAGGGGCTGCTGACGGCGCGCTTCACCCTCCGGTTCTGATCGTCGCCCGGCGCAGCCTGCGAGGCCAGGGGATGATCATCGGCACCCGCTCGCGATAGCGCCGGTAATCCTCACCCAGCGAGTCGACCAGGTCTTTCTCCTCGAGTTGTATGGCCACCAGGATGTACGCGGTGGTGATGACCGCGAACAGCAGATGGGTACCGGTCATGGTCGGCGTCGCCCAGAAGGCGAGCAGCCAGCCCAGGTACAGCGGATGGCGAACCAGCTTATAGGGGCCAGGCGTGCCGAACCGCAGTTGCGTATACGGCCTGCCGGCGAGTTGCAGCCACACCTGGCGCAGGCCGAACAGATCGAAATGATTGATGAGGAAGGTCGCCACCAGCACCAGCAGCCAGCCGAATCCGAACAGAGCGTAAAGGACTGCACGCGCGGCCGGATCCTGCACGTCCCAGGCGCTGCCGCCGAGCGGCTGCCAGAACACGAACATCACGATCAGCGCCAGGCTCGAAAAAAGCACGTACGTGCTGCGCTCGGCGGACTCCGGGATGAAGCGTGTCAGCCAACGCTTGAAGAACGGCCGCGCCATGATGCTGTGCTGCAGGGCGAACACGCCGAGCAACGCGAGGTCGATGAGCAGCGCCCGGCCGATGGGCATGGTGGGCACGCCATCCAGCGTCGCCGGAACCGCGAAGTTGCCGATGAAGCCGAGGGCATAGAGAAAGGTGACGAAGAAAATGGCGTAGCAGGTCACGCCGTACGCAAAGATCAGAAGACGCTTCAACATGTGTCACTCCCAGGTGTCAGGAGTGCGAATTCTGGGAAGCGGACGCGCCGAACGCCTGAGGCAGCGGACCCAATTTGAACGCGACGGGTTCGGGACAAACGTCCCGGAACGCGAAGCTCAGTGCGGACGCCCCGCCAGGCCGCGGTCGCGCGCGAACACGATGGCCTGCGAGCGCGAGCTCACGCCGATCTTGTCGAAGATCGCGGTCAGGTGATTGCGCACCGTCTTCTCGCTGATGAACAGCTGGGCGGCGATGTCCTGGTTGTTGGCGCCGCTCGCCACCAGGTCGAGGATTTCGCGTTCGCGCGCCGTGAGCCCGGCCAGCTCACCGGATTCGGCAGGAGCATCGGCGGCGCGCCGCCGCGGTGCGCCGCGCGGCCACCCGAGGAACTCGCCCACCACTTCCTTGAATTTCCGCCACTCCGGTTCATCACCGAGCAGCACGTGGTTGCCGCTGTCGAATTCCACGAACGTCGCGCCGGGAATGCCGGCGGCGATGATGCGCCCTTCCTCGAAGGGCACGATGATGTCGCGACGCGGATGCATGACCAGCGTCGGTGTGCGCACCAGCGGCAGCCGATCGACCACGTTGATGGCCCCCGAGGCTTCCATGATGCGCGCGGCGATTTCCGGCGTGGTCGTACGCCGCTGCAACTCGTCGAACCACGCGAGGTGTTCCTCGGTGGCTCCGGGGATGAACAGCTCGGCAAACATGCGCCGGTAGGCAGAGGTGCGTGCGCCCCAACCGATACGCACCATTTCCACCTGCGCGCGCCCGGTGCGTTCCGACTTCTCGCCGCGCCGTGCCCAGCCACGCGCAAAACCACCATGGATCACGAGATGGCTGACGCGCTCGGGATGACGCACGGCATATTCGATGGCCACCGAGGCGCCCTGCGAAACGCCCAGCAAGGCGAAGCGATCGAGCCCGGCCGAGTCGGCGATCAGTTCGAGATCGGCGACCTGGTGGTCGAACGAGATCTTGTTGTCGGTCCAGTCGGAGAGCCCGCTGCCGCGGATGTCATAGCGGTGGAAGCGGTGATACGTCGAGAACAACGTGAACCACTGGTGCCAGAACGGGCTCTGCCAGTCGTATTCCAGGTGGTTCAGCCAGTTCGCCGTCTTGAGCAACGGCGGACCCTCGCCGGAAACCCCGTAAGCGAGTTTGACCCCGTCGCTCGTGGTCACGAAACGAATGGTCTGGTCCATGGATGCGCACCCTGCTGAGGTCGCGCGCAGAAATCAAGGCCGGGGCCCTGACGCGCAGTGGAACTGAAGAAGGCCGGTACCTCTTCTCAATGGAAGGACCGACCCGCTTCGTGTCGACGACGAATCGGCGAGCGAACTGCTCGAAGCAGTCCTTCGCGAAATCTTCGCGCCGAATTCGCTGCGGCTTCGGGCGCCCCGTGCAATTCAGGCGGACAGTCCTGCCCGGGATTACCGCTTTCATAACCAAAAAGGAGCTTCACATGAAATCTCTGCACTACATGGCCATCGTGAGCCTCGTGTGGATGCAGTCCGCCGGGGCGGACACGCTCGTCGCGAATAAGCACCCGATCACGCAGACCCCGGGGTTCATCGAGAATCAGCCCCGTGTGGGCCGCGACTGGATCAGCCACCTCGTGTTCTATGAGAGTCACGAAGGGGTCGCCGGCCAGACGGGTCCGGGCCAAATCTACTACCAGCGCTTCGGGAACGACGGCTCACCCATGGGATTGCCGATCCTGATCACCTCCGACCTTGACGGAAGCAGTGACGACTCTCTGGTAGACATGAACTCAGGGGGTGATCACATCGCCTACATCGCACATGTGCCGGGCACTGCCGGCGGCAGCGTTCGGTTGTATGGCATGAATGACGGCGCCACCTTTGAGCTCGTTTCCGCAGCGCCCTACCTCTTGAACGTGCGCATCCATCGCAACGTGGTGGCGTGGACGCAGGGAGACGGACAAGGCAATTCCAGCGTATGGATGTTGGATTTGAGCTGGCCCATCCTGCAGCCGCTTCAAATGAGCGATGGACGTCACCCAACGGGATGGGTTGACGTCGGCACCCGCTACATCGTGTGGGAGGAGCACGAGGGGAACACCAACAACAACATCCTGGCCTATGACCTGTGGACGGGCTCCTTGATACCCGTTGCAGCGACCGCTGCGTCTGAGTCCCGCCCCGCCGCCCAACGGAACATGCGTGGCGACTTCGTTGTATGGGAGGAGCGGAACTCACAACGCACCCGGATCCTGGCGCGCAACATCACCGAGTATGGGCCCGTGATCGAAGTGGCGGTGGCCGACAACCCAGGGTGGGTAAGTGACGCGGCCATCGAAGACGACTTGATCACATACTCGATCAACCGCACCGGCATGAACGTCGATGTTTTCGCGTATCGACTCTCAGACGGGAGCACCCACCAGGTCACCAGTGCGCCAGCCAACGAGTTGCTGCCCAGTGTCTACGGAGACTTCGTGGCGTTCGTGGACCAGGGGGACATCTCCCTCGCTCACCTGACTTTCGTAGCCGATCCCTGCGCAGCATCGGGCGGCGATGCAGACAACGATGGCATTTGTGGAGATCTCGACAACTGCCCGGTGCACGCGAATCCCGAGCAGTCGGATCGCGACGCGGATGGCGCCGGTGATGCCTGCGATCCGGTCACATCGTTCGACAAGATCGATGCGGCGGTGCAGATCGTCCTTGGCCGCGGTGCGCACGACGACTCATTCGCGGTCGAGGCGCTGCTGAAGCTGAATGCCGGAAGCAATGGAATCGATCCCCTGACTGACCCGCTGGTCCTGACGGTGGCAAACGTTCAGTTCGCCATACCCGCAGGCGGGTTCCGCCGCGGACCCTTCGGCGGCTTTGCTTTCGCAGGAAAGGTCGGTGCCATCAAGGTGATCGCATCCATTCGACGCTTGCCCTCGGGGAAGTACCTGATCGCAGCCGCCGGAACCTGCGCCGATCTAACGGGTGCCGCGAACCCGGTTCAGGTGGGCATTTCGATCGGTGATGACGCGGGCGCCAGCACGGTGCAGGCGTACATCAGGTGAGGACAGGGCAGACACACGCCCGTCAGGCGCCTGGATGGAAAGGCCGGTGCCCTCTTCAGATTGAGGGGCCGGCCCTTTCGCACCGCGGATTTCGTTGGCGCGGGCCTCGTCAAACTTTCCCGTATGCGGATCGAAGAGTTCAGCCGCCGCAAGCCAATGCGAGACCGTCAGAATGGCAGCCGGTCGGTCTGCGGCACCAGCCGCCCCTGGTTCACGGCCACCGCGTAGTCGCGCATGACTTCGGCCTGTTGTTCGGGCGTGAGCTGGTGAAATTCCGCGCGCAGCGCGTCGACGTCGGCGTCGGTCCATTGGCGGCGCGCGATCGCGGCATCGACCAGCGAGCTGGCGCGCAACTTCGCCGCGGCCTGCTCGGCGGAAGGCGGCTCGGGCTCGGTGACCGCCGCGGCGCTCCCCTGCCCGCGGCCGTGCGCCGCGCCTGCGGAGGCTGCGAGTTCCTCGCGCACCACCCGGCGCACATCCTCGAGCGAGATGCGGCTTTCGCTCACGACCGCAGGACTCACCCCGCGAGGCGAGTCCTGCGAGCCGTCCGACACCACGAACGTGTCCGCCGCGGCCGGGGCCGCGTCACCGCGCGCCCCGAGCCACCAGCCGGCCGCGAGTCCGGCCAGCCCGGCCGCCGCGGCCAGCATCCACGTGCGTGGGTTCATCACTTCACTTCTTGTCTTCGAATTCCGAGGAATGCGTGACCGTGATGTTGGTGCACTTTCCGCCGGAGTCGAAACGGAACGAGACGCGCGCGTCCGGGGAGATCGAGGATACGGCGTTCGCCAGGTAAGGCGACGTCGTCCAGCAATCGACCACGGTCTGGTCGAGGTTCTTGGCGTGGCAGAACACCCGGCTGGTCGAGGATTTCTGGCAGCCGAACCACTCGTTGTTGCCAGTCATGTTGTAGATCATGGAGAGATAGCCGCTCGCCGATCCCGAGCCGTCGGCGTTCTTGACGATCTGCACGTGGCCGTTGCCGGTGAACTTGCTGCCCGCGAAGGCCGCGCCGGCAGCGAGCGCCGCCGCGACCAGCGTGGCGCGAAGCGCAAACTTGTTGTTCATGTTCATGTGGGTCTTCCCTGTTCAGGCTTTCTTGATGAGGCCGCTGGACTCGTAAACGATGATGTCCGTGCACTGGGTGCCGCTGATGTGCAGTTCCAGCAACGCATCGTTGCTCGCGCCATTGAGCGCATCGGCAATCGCGGCGGACGTGGACAGGCAGGTCACCGTGCGTTCGGTGTTGCGCGCCTGGCAGACCACCACGGTGGTGCGCACGACGGAACCCGACGAGCTGGTGGCCTCGGTGCGCGACTGCTGGCACATGAGCCGGTGCGCATCGTTCGACGAATTGCGCACTTCGCCGAGCGTGCCTTCCACTCTCCAGCCATTCGTGCCTTCGGCCGTGATGCTCACCACGCCCGTGACCTGGTAGCGCGGACCCGCGTATGCCGCGGCCCCCGCGACCATCACCCACACTGCGGCGGCCGAGGCGATCCCCATGCGCCGTCCGTTCGACTGAGTCTTCATCAGGTACTCCCTTGTTGCTTTGGGCCATGCCGGGCCCGACTGATGCGAGCGGCAGCATATTCCAGGCGGATTACCGGTGGGTACCCATGGGCGATCGAACTACCCGCATTTCATTTCTCTGTCGTTCGAGGAGTCGCCGATCGACGACAGGAATTTGACGTTTGAGTAGCTAGGGAGGCTTTGCCCTGTCCCGGGCGCGACACACGGATGGCTCGCAGGACAGGCGGCCGCCCCCTGCGCCGGCCTTGCTACTGCCCCGCGGCCTTGCTACTGGCGGAGCCTCTCCCGGCTCTTCCCGGTATCCGGATTCAGTTCGGCGTTCAGCGCCTCGGGTGTCATGACCAGGGCACGAAGCGCCAGGTGCACCGCCTGCTTCTGACGATCGGCGTCGCGGAACAACTCTCCGGGAGCCAGGTCCACGGTGTCCTCGGAGTGTTCTTCGAAGCGTCCGCCCTTCACGACTTTCAATATCTGCAGGATCTCCAGCCCGCCCCGGGTCTCATAGAGCAGGGTGTCGTTTCGATCGGTGATGCGCACCTCGATCGACGACACCGAGATCGAGCCGCTTCCGACGGAGGAGTCCTGGCCTTCCCTCCCCAGGTATGACGACGAACTCACCGGCGCTGGCGCGCGCGTGATGGCGTTCTGGTCAACGCCATCCCATACCACGACGCCGTACTGATACCGTGAATTCATCTGCACCAGTCGCAACCAGACGATGGCTTCCGGCAATGGTTTGGTGCCGAGCTCCCCGAATGCAGACTTGCGCGCCTCCGATGCGCGCAGCTCGTCTCGCTTGCCGGTCAGCGGATCGAATACTTCACTCGCGAGCACCTTCCCGCCGAGTATCTCGCTGGCCGTGGGCGAGTCGATCAATTCCCAGCCCAGCGGCGCGAGCTCGCTGCGCACCAGCGACATGATCCGCGCCCGCGCGTCCGCCGGTACGTCGAGCGTTCCCGTGCTCAATGGCGTCAGCGCCACGCGCTTCACCGAGGCCAGGATCTGGTCCCGCGGCACGCGCAGCGCAGGTGCCGGAACTTCGTCCCGCGCCTTGGGCGGCTCCGGCAGGTCCTTGGGACCCAGCTTTTCCGTGTTGATCCGCTTGTTCTTCCAGCCCTGCGAAATCTCCTGCGGTGTGCGCAGCAGCGGGACCGTGGCCGCACGCACCGCGCGTTCCATGCGCTTCTCGTCGCGCAACAGGTCGTCGCGCGGTATGGGCACGAAGCCGAACTGATAGTTCCAGTAGCCGACCTTCTCCTGGCCTTCGTTGGTCGTGCGATAGTAGTTAGTCAGCTGGATGCCACCGTCACGCGCGTACGCCACCTGGTCCTGGTGGGTCACGATCTGCAATCGAAGCGTCAGCACGCTGATGTTCCCGACAGCCCAGACATCGCTCTTGTAGTTGCGGGTATAGAAGTCGGGAGAATGAATTCCATCGATGCGTTCGCGGGCGCCGTCCCAGGTGGCGGCCATGTTCTTGAAATCCACGGATTCACCGAGCACCCGCAACGTCACGCAGGCATCCAGGTGTTCCCGCGAAATGTAGTCCCGGCGCGCATTGAGGTAGACCGCCGCGGCCTCCCGCTCCTTGAGCAGCCCGGTCTTCGGGTCGTAGATGCCGCCCATCTGCCTGTTGAACCGGTCGTAACTGGCGCGGAAAACGTCGGGCCGCACCACCTCGAACCCGGCCTCGGACAGGTAGCTGGCCACCAGGTCCTCGATCGCCTTCCTGGCATCGTCCCGTTCGCCCAGGCCTTCCGGCAATTCGACCGGCAGCAAGCCGACGCGCTTCACGGAGGCGCGCAGCTGGTCGCGCGACAGGCCGTAGAAGCCAAGCTGGCGGTCCGTCTGGACCGGCGGCGGCTTCTTTGGAATGAAATCATCCGGATTTGCCAGGGCGCCGGTTGCCAGGATGCATGCCGCGCCCAGCAACATGGCGGCCAATCTATTGCGGTTGCGCATGCAGATCCTCGATGGTGATCCTGATGATGGGCGCATCGACCGCATCGGGAGCGCGTTCGAGGTATCGCTCGAACGCATGGATCGCTGACGGCGCATCACCCGCATCCCGATGCAGGAAGGCGAGCTCGCGCAGGTATTGGGGTGGCGAATCCGGGGCGGCGACGCAATTGCGGTACGCCTCGATCACTTCCGCCCGGGTCCTTTGCGACGCCGGCATCTCACCCAGGTACTCGGCGCGCAGGCAGATCGAGGCGCCGTTGACGCCGAACTCCCCCTCGATGCGATCGATCAGCGGTTTGAAACTCGCGCGCCTCTCATCACCCTTGTAGTCCCGCGCCAGTTTCAGGGACAACGTGTGCGCGAGCATGCGCAACTCCGCCGAGTCTTCCGCGCTGCGAATCGTCGAGGCGGTCGCCGCAGGTGACTGCTCCACGGCAAGCTGTAACTGTTCGCCTCGCCGCTGCAATCCCTCGGCGCTGGCGAGACGCGCGACACCGAACTGCTGCTCCGCGGCAAGCGTGTCTTGCAACCTCCTGGGTGCGAGCGGACATTGCGCCACGTCGAAACCCGCGCGACGCAGCCAGTCGACGGCGGTCCTGTCATTGTCGGCGATCAGCGCCGCGGCCTGATCGGCGTACTTGTCGATCTCCATGCCCAGGATGGGGAACACCGCGATGCCACCCGTGGCAAGCACCGCCAGCAGCCTCACCTTCTTGTGGCGTTTGTCCCAGGCGACGAACTCGGCCTCCAGCTTCTCGTTGGGCGCGAGCGACGCGGTGATTTCGGGCCCCACCAGACAGGCAACCTGCGAATCGTTTTCGAGCCGCGCCAGCAAGCCCGTCGACACGAACAGGGCGCCGTTACCCAGCCCGAATGCGAACGGCTGGTCGGCACGAAGCGCGTGGATGCGCAGTTGTGTGGTCAGGGGGTTTGGCGAAGCTGCCATGATGCGTCGCGCGAGCTGCGACAGGTAGTCCTGCGCCAGCTCGGCGCGCGGGAATTCGCGCTCGAGGCGCACCTCCTCGCGATCGGCATCGACGCCTTCCAGGGCTGCACCACCGGCGACGCTTCCCAGGCAGCAAATCGCAAGGGCGCCCGCCAGCGTATGGACAGCAGTCAATGGCTTGCCTCCCAACTCGCCACTGCGCCGATTGCAGCATGCCCCGCGGAAAAGAAAAAGGCCGGTGTCACCACCGGCCTTCTTCATGTCGACGACGAATCGACTTCTACTCAACCTTCCGAGGCGGCCGCCTCACCGACGCCGCCGCCGTCATCGATGTCGGCGACACCGCCGCCGACGTCCATGAAGCTGCCGCGATCGTTCGCGTCCGCCTTGGCGCGGCGATGCTCGTGGGCAGCAAAGCCGGTACCCGCCGGGATGAGCCGGCCGACGATGACGTTCTCCTTGAGGCCGCGCAGATCGTCCTTGAGGCCACGCACCGCCGCTTCGGTGAGCACGCGGGTGGTCTCCTGGAACGACGCGGCCGAGATGAACGACTCGGTGGCCAGCGACGCCTTGGTGATGCCGAGCAGCACGGGCTGCAGCTTCGCCGGCGCCTTGCCGTCCTTCTCGAGGCGATCGTTCAACGCCATGGCGCGCGCGCGATCGAGCTGTTCGCCCTTGAGCAGCGGGGTTTCGCCACTCTCGAGCACCTCGGTCTTGCGCAGCATCTGGCGAATGATCACCTCGATGTGCTTGTCGTTGATCTTCACACCCTGCAGGCGATACACGTCCTGGATCTCGCGCACCAGGTAGTTGGCCAGCGAC
>Ga0315910_10004831_pt1 | contig 11170 bp, 12 predicted proteins | sample EdamamesoilMG_FD_204470 | JGI IMG/M metagenome (GOLD analysis project Ga0315910, IMG submission 204470) | Garden soil microbial communities collected in Santa Monica, California, United States - Edamame soil | ecosystem: Environmental > Terrestrial > Soil > Garden | place: USA: California...
GCCGTGCTCGCGCGCGCGCGCGATGCCGATCTCCATCGCCTCCAGGCCGATGACCTGGCCGTAGCCCTGCTGGCCGTCGAGCGTAATCATCGCCCCGCCGTCGAACGTCATCTTCGGGTGCTGGTTGACCTTGAGGCCGCCCTCCAGCAGCGACTCGGTGTAGCGCGGGATCATGCCCACGCCGTGCGAATCGTGGCCGGTCAGGTTCGCGGCGACCAGGTTCTCGGCGACGATCTTCGCCTCGCGCGCGTCGCTGCCGCCGGCGAGGACGATTGCTTCAATCGCCTTTATTAACGAATCTTTTTTATACAAAGGCATAAAACCATCAATCCGGCTTGATGCCGCCGCGCTCGACCGCCCTGGTCCAGCGCTCGACTTCGGCCTTCATGAAGGCGCCGAATTCGTCGGGCGTGCCGGCGACCACGTCGAAACCGATCTGCGTCATGCGATCGCGGATGTCGGGCGAGCGCAGCGCGCGCACCGTGGCGTCGTGCAGCTTCGTCACCACGTCGCGCGGCGTCTTCGCCGGCGCGGCCACCGCCTGCCAGGAGGTCACGACCAGGTCCTTGAAGCCGGCCTCGGCGGTGGTGGGCACGTTGGGCAGCTGCGGATGGCGCGTGTTTGCCGTCACCGCGAGCGCCTTCATGCGGCCCGCCTTGATGTAGTTGGTGACCGCGCCCAGGTTCTGGAACGAGATGTCGATCTGGCTGCCCATGAGGTCGGTCTGGCAGGCCGCGCCGCCGCGGTAGGGCACGTGCAGCGCGAAGATGCCCGCGCCCTGCTTGAAGACTTCACCGGTGAGGTGGTCCGAGGAGCCGGTGCCGCTCGAGCAATACGAGATCCTGCCGGGATTCTTCTTGGCGAATTCCACCAGGTCCTTCATCGACTTCGCCGGCAGGTCGGGCCGCGTGATGAGGACGTTGGGCGTCGTCACGGCCAGCGTGATGGGCGCGAAGTCGCGCACCGGGTTGTAGCGCAGGTCCTTGAACAGCGCCGCGTTGATCGAGAACACGCCGATCGAACCCACGAGGATGGTGTAGCCGTCCGGATCGGCCTTGGCGACGAACTCCGCGGCGATGGCGCCGTTGGCGCCCGGGCGGTTCTCGACGATGCCCGGCTGGCCGAGGTACTCCTGGTATTTCGAGGCGATGGCGCGGCCGACGATGTCGGAGGAGCCGCCGGCGACGAAGGGAATCACGACCTTGATGGGCTTGGAAGGGAAAGCCTGGCCGAGCGCGCCGCCCGCGCCAAGCAAGGCGGCGCCGGCAAGCAGTGCGGCCGCCGTATTAACCATCCGGTTCATTATTCCTCCTCGGGGGTTCCTCGAATCGAGGCTGAAGTTTACAATGCCGCGCTCGGCCATTCACAAGCCCTGGAGGAGAAAAACATGAAACGGAACCGTCTTGCCCTGCTTGCCGCCGCCTTCGCTACTGCCTTCGCGGCGGCGACGCCAATTGAAACCCGGGCACAGGCCCCGTACCCGAACAAACCCATCCGCATCGTCGTGCCCTACGCGGCCGGCGGCACCTCCGACATCCTGGCGCGCCAGATCGGCCCGAAGCTCACCGAGGCCTGGGGCCAGCCGGTGATCGTCGAAAACAAACCCGGCGCGAATGGCAACGTCGGCGCGGAATTCGTCGCCAAGAGCACGCCTGACGGCTACACGCTGCTACTCACGGACCTGGGCGGCCTGGTGATCAGTGCGAGCGTCTATCCGAAGCTGCCGTTCAACCCGTCGAAGGACTTCTCGCCGGTGGTGATGGTGTCGTACTCGCCCCACGTCCTCGCAGTCCATCCGGACGTGCAGGTGAAGAACGTCGCAGAACTGGTCGCGATGGCCAAGGCGCATCCGGGCAAGCTGAATTTCGCGGTCTCCGGCATCGGCGGCGCGCCCCAACTGGCGGGCATCGAGTTCGCCCAGCGCATGGGCGTGAACTGGGTCTACATCCCGTACAAGGGCGGCTCCGACGCGGTGACCGCCGTGGCGGCCGGTCAGGCGCATGTGCTGTTCAATGGCATGCTCGCCACCTGGCCGTCCGTCACCGGCGGCAGGCTGCGGGCGCTCGGCATCTCGAGCGCGCAGCGGGTCGCGTCCGCGAAAGACACGCCGACCGTCGCCGAGCAGGGCCTGCCCGGCTTCGAGACCGGCTCCTTCCAGGGCATCGTGGGCGCCGCCGGCACGCCGCCTGCGGTGGTGGCAAAGCTCAATGCCGAGCTGATCAAGGTCCTGAACGCGCCGGACATGAAGGCGCGCTTCGCCAAGCTGGGAACCGACGTGCGCACCGGCACGCCCGAGAGCCTCGGCAGCTGGATGCAGACCGAGCAGGCGAAATGGGCCAAGGTGGTGAAGGACTCCGGCACCAAGTTCGACTGACGATGGACCTCCCCCAGAACGCCTTCAAGCGCGCGCTCAAGGCGGGCAAACCCCAGATCGGGCTGTGGTCCAGCCTGTCGTCGCACTACACGGTGGAAGTGATCGCCGGCGCAGGCTACGACTGGCTGCTGCTTGACTGCGAGCATTCGCCGAACGACCTGGAATCGCTGCTGCCGCAGCTGCAGGCCTGCGCGCCCTACCCCACCACGCCGATCGTGCGCGTGCCATGGAACGACATGGTGAACGTCAAGCGCGTACTGGACATCGGCGCGCAATCGATCCTGTTTCCCTACGTCTGCAGCCCGGCCGAGGCCAAGGCGGCAGTCGCTGCGACGCGGTATCCGCCCGCGGGCGTGCGCGGCGTCGCTGGCACCACGCGCGCCACGCGCTTCGGCCGCGTCAAGGACTACGCCAGGCGCGCGCACGAGGAAATCTGCGTGCTGGTGCAGGTGGAAACGAAGCCGGCGCTCGACCAGCTGGAAGCCATTTGCGCGGTGGAGGGCGTGGACGGCGTCTTCATCGGCCCGGCCGACCTGCACGCCTCGATGGGCTACGCGGGAGAAACCACCAACCCCGCGGTGCTGCCGCTGATCGAGGACGCCATGCGCCGCATCCGCAAGGCCGGCAAAGCGCCGGGCTACCTGTCGCCGGTCGAGGCCGACGCCAAGCGCATGCTGGGCGCCGGCTGCCTGTTCTGCGCCGTCGGCGCCGACGTGGGGCTCCTTGCGCGCGGCGCTGAAGCGCTGCGGGCAAAATTCAACTGAGCGAGACAAGCATGAAGCACGAGATCGTCATTACCGCCCAGGGCCACAAGGGCACGCTGGAGAGGCTGCAGACCGAATTCAACGCGGTGAAGCTCTGGGAAGCGACCGACCGCGACGGCGCGCTCAAATCAGCGTCCGGCCGGCGCGCTCTGGCGCATTTCGGCCACGCCAGGGTGGACGGCAAGCTGATGGATGCGCTGCCCAAGCTCGAAATCATCGCGAATTTCGGCGTCGGCGTGGACCAGATCGATCTCGATGCCGCGAAGAAGCGCAACATCATCGTCACCAACACACCCGACGTGCTGAACGACTGCGTCGCCGACTGCGCCCTGGCGCTGGTATTGAATACGCTGCGCAAGTTCCCGCAGTCGCAGGACTACCTGCGCTCGGGATTCTGGGCCACGCGCGGGCCGTACCCGCTCACAACTTCGATGGGCGGCAAGACCATGGGCATCCTCGGCCTGGGGCGCATCGGCGAAGCGATCGCCAGACGCGCGCTCGGCTTCGGCATGAAGATCCGCTACCACAACCGGAACAGGAAGGACGTCCCTTACGCCTACGACGCCGACCTCGTCACGCTGGCGAAGAATTCCGACGTGCTGGTGATCGTCACGCCCGGCGGCGCGGAGACGGCGAAGCTGGTCAATGCCAAAGTCCTGGACGCGCTGGGACCCGAGGGCTACCTCGTCAACGTCGCGCGCGGCTCGGTGGTGGACGAACTGGTGCTGCTGCGCTACCTGCAGGAGAAAAAGATCGCCGGCGCCGGGCTGGACGTGTTCGAGCACGAGCCTAACGTGCCGGCCGAGTTCTTCGCGCTGGACAACGCAGTCCTCTACCCGCACGTGGCCAGCGCCACGGCGGAAACGCGCAAGGCGATGGGCGACCTGCAGGTCGAGAACCTGCACCTGCACTTTGCGGGCAAGCCCGTCAAAACCCCGGTTTAGGTTAGCGGTCACTTATATTTAAGTCATTGTTTATATGTTTATCTCTGTGTTGACCTAATTAATGATAATGATTATCATTAATAAATGAGTCCCGGAAAAGATCACAGCTCCAGGAGCAACATCGGGTGGACCTAAAACCCGATGCCGATGCCAGCCGGCCGGAAGTACTCGCTGCCGCGCTGATCTACCTGATGACCCACTATGCGCGCACCGGCTGCCCGAGGCTTGCGCTTTGCGTGTCCCGGCATATGCAATGTCTCGCCGTGCATCCGGACGCGTCGCCCCTGGTGCGCGACATCTGCGCCGGGTTGCATGGCGCCTGGCAGCAGGCGGCCTCTGTCGGTGGTGACGAGGGCAAGCTGCACTAGCCGGCTGGGCTAGAATTTCCCTCGGAGGAGGAACCATGACTGCCGACCCACGTCGCCGGCGGCTGGTGATTGCGGCTGCCGCGGCGGCCGCCGCCGGCCCGTTGTCGGGAAGCATTGCGTACGCCCAGGCCTGGCCCGCGCGCCAGATCCGCATCGTCTGCCCGTTTCCGCCGGGCGGACTGACGGATCTTTATTCGCGCGCCATTGCCGATCATCTGCAGACCAGTCTCGGCCAGAACGTCATCGTCGAAAACCGCCCGGGCGCCGGCGGCCTGATCGGCAACGACGTGGTCGCCAAGGCGCCGCCCGACGGCTATACGCTGCTGGTCACCATCCAGACCACCATGGTGCAGGCGCAGGTGCTGTACAAGAAGCTGCCCTTCAACCCGGAGAACGACTTCACCTGGATCTCCGCGCTCGGCGCCGGCCACCTGCCCTTCGCCGTGCCCGCGAGCCTGCCGGTGCGCACGTTCCGCGAGTTCGTCGAATACGCGAAGGCGAACCGCACGAGCATCGGCACCTATGCGGCGGGCTCGTTCCCGCACATGGTCGCGGGGCAGCTGAACAAACTCTACGGCACGAAGATCGAGGCGGTGCACTACAGGGGTGAGACGCCGATGTGGGTGGACCTCGCCGGCGGCCAGATCCAGGGCGGCATCGGCAGCGTCGCCGGCCTGCTGCCGCACATCCAGAAGGGCAGCGCGCGCGCCATCGCCGTGCCGACTTCGGTGCGCTCGCCCAAGCTGCCCGAGGTACCGACCTTCATCGAGCAGGGCTTCAACGAGCCGGTGTTCGCGCTGCGCGGCTGGATCGGCCTGTTCGGCCCCGCGAAACTGCCGCGCGAGATCACCGACCGGCTCTCGAAACTGGTGATCGAGGCGGGCGACTCCGCGCGCCTGAAGCAGGTTTACGACACGTTCGGCATCGCCGAGCGCCCCACCACCCCCGAGGAATTCCTGCGGCTGTACCGCACCGAAGGGCAGCAGTGGATGGCGATCGCGCGCGAGCTGGGCATCACGCTCGACTGACCTGGGCTATCATTGCGATCGTCCCGGGGAGGACAATGCAGCACTCAACGAAGGAGGAGATCATGGCCAGGAAGATTGTGTTCGCCGCGATTGCGGCATTGTTCGCGTTGCCTGCCGCAGCGCAGCAAGTGACGTTCATGACCGGGCCGCAGGGCGGCTCGTGGATCCCGCTCGGCGGCGCGCTGAAGGGCATGTGGGAAAAGAACGTGCCGGGCCTGCAGATCACGCAGACGCCGGGCGCCGGCATCGCAAACGTGCGCGGCATCGACGAAGACAAGGCGCAGATCGGCCTCGCGAATTCCAACAGCACCGTGCTCGGCATTCTCGGCGAGGCGCCGTATCCGAAGAAGGTCACCAAGGTCTGCCAGATGGCGAACCTGTATCCGCAGTACTTTCAAGTGGTCGCAGCAGCGAGCGCGAACGTCAACAGCTTCGCCGATCTGAAGGGCAAGACGCTCGTCACCCAGCCCAAGGGCAATACCGGCGAATTGATGACCGAGCAGGTCCTTAAACTGAACGGCATGACCTACCAGTCGCTCGCCAAGGTGAACTTTCAGGCGGCCTACAACGACGCGGTGGCGATGATGAAGGACGGCCATGCCCAGGTGTTTACGCTCGGCACCACGGCGCCGGCCTCGGCCGTCATGGACCTCGCCAGCGCGCGCGACGTCAAGCTGGTGCCGGTGGACGACAAGACGTTCGATGCGGTCAAAAAGGCCAATCCCGGACACAACAAACTGATCATCAAGGCAGGCACCTACCCGAAACAGGACAAGGACGTGCCGGTCATCGGCTACTCGACGCATGTCATCGTTGCCTGCGACCTCCCGGAAGCCGCGGTCTACAACATGGTGAAGTCCATGGCGGCGGGCGTGAAGGACATGGCCGCGGTGGTCAAGGCGATCGATGGCATGACGCCCAAGGACATGGCGCTCGACATCGGCGTGCCGTTCCACAAGGGCGCGGTCAAGTACTACAAGGAAGTGGGAGCGATGTAGCTCCCCGCATGAAGGGAAATTGAACGGGGCGGCCAGGCCGCCCCGTTTCACGTCATGGACATCGTATACGACGAAAAACCCGGCACCACGCCGGCGCTGGCCGCGCTGCGCTGGGCTGCGCTCGCCATCGCGGTGGCGATGTCGCTCTACCACATGTATGTCGCGGCCTTCGGTCCGCCCGAAGCGCTGATCTTCCGCGGCACGCATCTGCTGTTCGCGCTGACGCTCGTGTTCATCGTCTACCCCGCCGGCCCCGGCGCGCGCCGCCTCATCGACGTCGTCCTGCTCGCGGGCGGCTGGGGTCTGGTGCTCAACATCTTTCTCAATTACCAGGCCTTCACCAACCGCATCATCTACATCGACGACCTGACCTCCTGGGACAAGTTCTTCGCCGTGGTATCGGTGGTGGTGATCCTGGAGGCGACGCGGCGTGTCATCGGCTGGGCGCTGCCCCTCACGGCGCTGTGCTTCCTCGCCTACGCGCTGCAGAGCCAGGTCAAGCTGCCGGTGCTGATGGAGCAGGTCTACCTGTCCACCGAAGGCATCTTCGGCTCGACCCTCGGGGTGTCGGCGTCCTACGTCATGCTGTTCGTGCTGTTCGGCGCGTTCATGGAAAAAAGCGGCACGGGGCAGCTGTTCATGGATTTCGCCCTGTCGATCACCGGCCGCTACGCCGGCGGGCCCGGCAAGGTCGCGGTGGTGAGTTCCAGCCTGTTCGGTACCGTGTCGGGCAGCGCAGTGGCGAACGTCATGGTCGACGGCCCGATCACCATCCCGCTGATGAAGCGCACGGGCTTCCGGCCGCAGTTCGCCGCGGCGGTGGAAGCGGTGGCCTCGACCGGCGGCCAGCTCATGCCGCCGATCATGGGCGCCGCAGCCTTCGTGATGGCCGAGTTCCTCGCGGTCCCCTACGCGCAGATCGCCATGTGGGCGCTCGTCCCGGCATTTCTCTACTACCTCGCGGTGTTCTTCGCCGTGCATTTCGAGGCCAAGCGCTACAAGCTGCTGGGCGTCCCCGAAGCCGAGTTGCCGCGCTTTCGCTCGGTCATGCTGGAGCGCGGCCACCTGTTCCTGCCGATCCTGATCGTGCTGTTCGGCCTGATCGCCGGCTATTCGGCCCCGCTGTGTGCGCTGGTGGGCGCGCTCTCCTGCCTGCCGATCGCGCTGCTGCGCAAATCCACGCGCGCCGGCATCTCGTGGGCGTCGGTGCTGGGAGCGCTCGAAGACGGCGCCAGGAACACGCTGGCCGTGGCAATGGCCTGCGCCTGCGCCGGCATCGTCATCGCCTGCGTGACGATCACCGGACTGGGCATCGTGTTCACGCAGATGGTGGTGGCGTTGTCACAGGACTCGCTGATCCTCGCGCTGGTCCTGACCGCCATGGCGGGCATCGTGCTGGGCATGGGGATGCCGACCACGCCCGCCTACATCATGATGGTGGCGCTGCTGGTGCCGGCGGTGATCAAGCTGGGCGCGGTCACGCCTGCGGCGCACATGTTCGCGTTCTACTTCGCCATTCTGTCGGCGATCACGCCGCCGGTGGCGCTGGCGATCTTCGCCGCCGCCAGCCTGGCCAAGGCCAATATGTGGCAAGCCGGCTTCGCCGCGATGCGCGCCGCAGCCCCCGCCTACATCGTGCCGTTCATGTTCGTCTATGAGCCGAAGCTGCTGCTGATCGTGAAAGACTGGAGCGCGGATTGGCTGAACGTGGCCTGGGCCGTCACGTCGGCCTCGATCGGCGTGATCGCGTTGTCGGGCGGGCTGTTCGGCTGGCTGATCGGCTTCGCCACGATGTGGCAGCGCGCCGTATTGGTCGTCGCCGCCCTGTGCCTGATCAAGCCCGGGCTGATCACCGATGCGATCGGGCTCGCGCTGCTCGCGGTCGTCGCCGCGGCGCAACTGCTGCAACTCAGGCGGGCGCCGGCTCGCTAGCGTCGAAGTCGATTTCGACCTTGGCGTTGTTCGGGTCGAAGAAGAACAGCTGCCAGGTGCCGTACTCCGGCAAGCGGCGCAGTTCGTAGGCGACGTTGTGCGCCTTCAGCTTCTCGACCGCGGCGGCGAGGCCCCTGCCGCTGAAGGCCATGTGGTCGAGCACGCCCTTCACCAGCCGCTCCTTCTTGATGCCGGCAACGATGTGCAGGATCGGATCCGGCCCCTTGCCGGCGTCGGCATAGAGCCAGGCGCCCGGAAAGGTGAACGGCGGCCGCTTGCCGGGCTTCAGATTGAGGTGCGCCTCGTAGAACGCCAGCGTCCCCGGCAGGTCGTCCGTCAGGATGGTGAAGTGGTTGACGGCGGTCACGCTCATCTCAGGCTCCCTTGGCGGCCGCTTGCGAGTGCCTGGTCTTGTCGAGGACGGTCATCGCGGTAGCGACCATCCCGGCGACGTCGCCGGCGTTGGCCGGCAGGATCAGCGTGTTCGAAGTCTTGGCGAGGCCGGAAAAGGCCTCGACGTAGAGCTGCGCCACCTTCAGGTTGGCCGCATCCATGCCGCCCTTGTCGGCGATCGCCTCGGCGACCGCGCGCACCGCGGCCGCGTTGGCCTCCGCGATGACGCGGATCGCGGTCGCGTCGCCCTGCGCCTTGTTGATCGCGGCCTGCTTCTCGCCCTCCGACTGCAGGATGGAGGACTGCCGCTCGCCGTCGGCGATGTTGATCTGCTGCTGGCGCTCGCCCTCGGACTTGGCGATCAGCGCGCGCTTCTCGCGCTCGGCGGTGATCTGCGCCTGCATGGCGCGCAGGATGGTCTCCGGCGGCGTCAGGCTCTTGATTTCGTAGCGCAGCACCTTGATGCCCCAGTTGCGTCCCGCTTCGTCGAGCGCGGCGACGATGTGGCGGTTGATGTCCTCGCGCGACTCGAAGGTCTTGTCGAGCTCCATCTTGCCGATGACGCTTCGCAGCGTGGTCTGCGCGAGTTGCGTGATCGCGGCGATGTAGTTGGCCGAGCCGTAGGAGGCCAGCCGCGGGTCGGTCACCTGGTAGTACTGCACGCCGTCCACCGCGAGCTGTGTGTTGTCCTTGGTGATGCAGATCTGCTCGGGAACGTCGAGCGGCACCTCCTTCAGCGAATGTACATAGGCTACGCGATCGAAGAACGGAATGATGAAACGCAGGCCGGGCTCGAGCACGGCGTGGAAGCGCCCTACGCGCTCGACCACGACCGCGCTCTGCTGCGGCACGATGCGCACGGCCTCGATCACGAAGGCGGCGACCACGGCAATGAAGAACACCCACACCGCGTAGCTGCGGGTCTCGGGTACGAGTGCGGCCACGACCGTCAGGACGATGGCGGCGATGAGCTTCGAGAACATGGAAACCCCCTTCATTGGCCTGCTGACCACGGGCACCGACGCCTGGACCGGAGCATGCGCCGGGCTATGCGGGGTGGCGGACGGTGACTTTGAGCGTATTGCCACTGGTCGAAATCACGTAGAGCACGGCGCCTTCCGTAAGCGCCGGAGATGGTCCGGCCTCCTGCTCCACGATGGCATCCCACGAAGCGCCGCGATAGTTCACGCGCGCGAGGCGCGCGCCCTGGTTCACCCAGTTCTCGAACCGCGCCGGCTGGCCCGTGTCCACCGGCGCCATCTGCCGCGTCGAGTTGCGCGCCTGGTAGACGTGCACGCCGTAGCAGCCGAAACCCGCGATCACCGCCGCGACCACCGCCTGTACGCCAAAGGGTTGACCGAGCCAGGCCGCCAGCGCCGCGCCAAACGCAGCGATGGCGAGCATCAGCAGGTAGAAAGTCCCCGTCAGAAGCTCGACGATGACCAGCGTGAGGCCCAGGATCGCCCAGAGAAAGTCTTCATCCATGGGCCTAATTTAGAATCAAGTGCCCATGGACGCAACCAATCTCGGCGCCGAACTCATCGACCTGCACGACCGCCCGCGCCTGGTGGCGCCATTCAGCGCGCGTTATCCGGGACTTAGCGCCGATTCAGGCTACGCTGCGGCGCGCAAGCTGCACGCGCATCGCCTCGCGCAGGGCTGGCGCATGCGGGGCCGCAAGATCGGCTTCACCAACCGCACGCTCTGGGACCGCTACGGCGTCCACGAGCCGATGTGGGGGGCTGTTTACGACAAGACTATTGTTTATTCGGAAGGGAATTCCGCCAAAGTACCGCTCGAAGGCCTCGTTCAACCGCGTATCGAGCCGGAGATCTGCTTCAAGCTCAAGAGCAAGCCCCCGGTCACGCGGGATCCGCAGGCCCTGCTTGCGTGCATCGAATGGATTGCGCATAGCGTCGAGATCGTCCAGTGCCACCACACCGACTGGAAGGTGAGCATCGCCGACTGCACCGCCGACAACGGGCTGCACGGCAGGCTGGTTCTTGGCACCCCGGTGCCCGTAGAGAGAATTTCCGGCCTGGCGGCAGCGCTGCCTTTCCTGAAAGTCGACCTGTTCAAGGGCAACGAGCGGAAGGACCAGGGCATCGGCTCGAACGTACTGGGCAGTCCTTTACTCGCACTCGCTTTTCTCGTGGAAATCCTGTCCAAGCAAACCCAATCTCCCCCACTCGAAGCGGGCGAAATCGTCAGCACCGGCACGCTCACCGACGCGCACCCGGTCGCACCCGGCGAGCGCTGGAGCACCGACTTTCACGGCTTCGCGGTGCGCGGCATGGAGATCACCTTCACATGAAGCGGCCCCTGGACGGGATTACCGTCGTCGGCCTCGAACAGGTTATCGCCGGCCC
>Ga0315910_10004832_pt1 | contig 11169 bp, 5 predicted proteins | sample EdamamesoilMG_FD_204470 | JGI IMG/M metagenome (GOLD analysis project Ga0315910, IMG submission 204470) | Garden soil microbial communities collected in Santa Monica, California, United States - Edamame soil | ecosystem: Environmental > Terrestrial > Soil > Garden | place: USA: California...
GTGGAAGCGCACCGGGGCGACGTTGCTCACGTGCACGAGCCTCCCCTGGTCGAACTCGAGGAAGGCGTGGTCCACGTTGCGGCCCTCGAAGTAGGGCGCGGCCTCGGGCGGGATGTCCATGCGCACGCTGGCCTCGCCGTTCGCGTCCAGGCGACCGAAGCGGCTCGTGAAGACCCCGCGGTCGGGCGCGAAGGCGGTCCAGCGCAGGTACGGGTCGACGTTCAGGGGGATGCGCTGGCCACGCAGGCGCAGGCCGGGCGAGGTCCCGCTCATCGAGCCGACCAGGAGGTAGGCGTGGCCCGCGCTGGCGCTGCCGCGCGAGAGCGCGAGCTCGTGCCGGCCGTAGCTGATCGGCCGGAGCGTGACCGAGAGCGAGGCGCAGGGCTCGCCCGCCAGGGAGTAGGCGAGCACGGCGCCGCTGTCCAGGGCGCGCTGATCGCTGGCGGCGGCCGAGATCCCGTCCGCGTCGTGCCCGCCGAGCCCGAGGAAGGCGAAGTCGGGCGTGGCGGTCGCGATCGTGATCTCCAGCGGCGCCTCGGCGTCGCGCGGCAGGAGCAGGAGCTCGCCGCCCCAGACGTCGGCCGTGCGCTGGAACAAGTGGCCCGCGCCGAGGCCGCTCGCGAAGAGGCGGTCGCCCAGGAGCTCGAGCGTCTCGCCGAAGCGCTCCTCGGGAACCGAGGGGATCAGCCGAGCCGTCTCGAGCCACGACCCCGCACGCTTCTCGAAGACGTAGGCCGCGGGCGCATCCCGGACGCCGCCCGCGTCCAGGGCGGCGATGCGCTCGCCCTCCAGGGACACGACGGAGCCGAGCGTGTTGCTCGGGTCGACGACGCCGAGCCGAGCCGTCTCGACCCAGGCGTCCGCGCCGCGCTCGAAGACGTGGAGCACGCCGGTGTGTGTCTCGGAGGACGGAGCCCCGACGACCAGGCGCTCGCCCTCGAGGTCGAGGGCGAACCCGAAGCGCCGGAAGGCCGCCGCGTCGTCCGGGAAGAGGGACTGCTCGAGCTCCCAGCCCGCGGGCGTCGCGCGGTAGACGTGCACCGCGCCGCCGAACAGCGCGCGCGAGTGGTCCGCGGGATCGCCGATGGCGATGCGATCGCCGTCGATCGCCGCCCAGTGGCCGCGCACGGAGAACGGCAGCGTGCGCAGGGTGCCGGCCCGCGACCAGGCGCCGCCGGAGCGCCGGTAGACGTACACGTCGATGCCGCCCCAGGACAGGAAGCCGCCCGCGACCAGCATGTCGCCCGCGACGGTCAGGCCCATCCCGAAGGAGGCGACGACCCCGTCGGGCGCGGGGATCACCGCTTCCCGGTACCAGTGCAGCCCCTCGCGGCGCAGGCAATCGATGCTGCCGGGCTTCGTGCCGGTCGTCTCGCTCCTGGCACTCGCGACGAAGAGCTCATCGCCCTGGGCGGCGAGGAAGCTGCCGAATCCGCCCGCGACCGTGCCGCGCTCCGGCGTGATCTTGGTGATCACGCACTGCGCCTCTCCGTCGATCGCCAGGACGGCCCAGGCCAACGCTTTCCACGCCCAGTGCTTCAAGACGCGCTTGCGCAAGACCCCCTGTTCGACTGTACCCCGGGGCGGAGGCGCGGGTCGGCGCGCGCCCGTCGAGCCCTCGGGGGTCGACGCGCGATTGGGGAGACGGGGGGGCGCCGCTATTCTGTCTCCCCTTCCCCCGCTCGCACCGCGCTAGGCATGCGGCGAGCCCCCGCGTTCCCCAACGGAAAGGGACCTCCGTGACCGCGACCCAACGTGACCGCTTCCTGCGTCTCCTCGGAGCCGGCTCCGGCCTGCTGGCCCTCGGCTGCGGATTGCTCAGCAGCGCCCCGCGCCCCGAAGAGGGCGCGACTCCGAGCGCGGCTGCGACAGCGGCTCCGGGCGCGGCCCAGGCCAAGAAGCCGAACATCCTCGTGATCTTCGGCGACGACATCGGCACCTGGAACGTCGGCGCCTACACGCACGGCTTGATGGGCCGCACGCCGAGCATCGATCGCATCGCCAGCGAGGGCATGCTCTTCACCGACCACTACGGGCAGCCGAGCTGCACGGCGGGGCGCGCGGCATTCATCACGGGGCAGCTGCCCATCCGCACCGGCATGACGACCATCGGCATCCCGGGCTCGACGCGCGGGATCCAGAAGGTCGATCCGACGCTGGCCGAGGTGCTGAAGGCGCAGGGCTACGCCACCGCCCAGTTCGGCAAGAACCACCTGGGCGACCGGAACGAGTTCCTGCCGACCATGCACGGCTTCGACGAGTGGTTCGGCAACCTCTACCACCTCAACGCGGAGGAGGAGCCGGAGGAGCTCGACTATCCCGGGCAGAAGAACCCGGAGTACCTGAAGAAGTTCGGGCCGCGCGGCGTGCTGCACACCTGGGCCACCGACGTGGACGACCCGACCACCGACCCGAAGTTCGGCAAGGTCGGCAAGCAGAAGATCGAGGACACGGGCAAGCTCACGCGCAAGCGCATGGAGACCTTCGACGCCGAGGTGACGGCCGAGACGCTGAAGTGGCTCGACAAGAACGGCAAGGGCGACAAGCCCTTCTTCTGCTGGTTCAACTCGACCGCCATCCACATCTGGTCGCACCCGGCGCCGAAGTACGTGCAGATGGCCGTGGACGAGGGCCGCGCCGAGGAGGACGTCGTGCGCGCGCGCATGATCGAGCACGACGAGCAGGTCGGCCAGCTCCTGAAGAAGCTCGACGATCTCGGCGTGGCCGACAACACGATCGTGGTCTACACGACCGACAACGGCTACGAGCTCATGATGTGGCCGGACGGCGGCTACGCGCCGTACCGCGGCGAGAAGGGCACGACCTGGGAGGGCGGCGTGCGCGTGCCGTTCCTGGTGAAGTGGCCCGGCAAGATCGCGCCCGGAAGCGTCTCCAACGGCATCCAGAACCACGAGGACGCCTTCGCCACGCTCGCGGCCGCGGCCGGCCTGCCGGACCTCAAGAACGAGCTGATCGCCGGCAAGAAGATGGGCGACACGACCTACAAGGTGCACCTCGACGGCTACAACAACCTCGAGCACTGGACCGGGAAGAGCGCGAAGTCCGCGCGCCACGAGCTCTTCTACTACGACGAGACCGACCTCATGGCCTTGCGCGTCGACGCCTGGAAGCTGCACATCGGCGTCAAGCCCACGGGCTCCTGGTTCGACGAGAAGTCCTATCCCAGCGTGCCCTACGTCGTGAACCTGCTCATGGACCCGCTGGAGCGCATGACGCCCGAGTCGCACGAGTGGGGCTACGTCGGGCGCGAGTTCATGGGCAAGAAGCTGTGGGCGCCGACCGCGGCGACACCCTTCCTCGCCGAGCACCTCAAGAGCCTGGCGGAGTTCCCGCCCAGCCAGGGCGCCGACACGCTCAGCATGAAGAAGGCGATCGAGGGCGTGATGAAGAAGATGGAAACGCCCCACGGCAGCAGCAACTAGCCGGACGCGCCCCATGGCTCGGGCCGGCGAGGCGGCGCCGCGGAAGCCGCTCCGGCTGTGGCCCGGCGTGGGGCTCGTGCTGCTGCAGTGGCTCGCCTGGCTCGGCCTCGGGCTCGTCCTGCCCGAGGCCGCGGCCTGGGGCCTGATCGGCGCGGTGCTGGCGGGGCTCGGGGTCGTCGGGTGGTGGCTCTTCTTCAGCCGCGCGCCCTGGGCCGAGCGCGTGGGCGTGCTCCTCCTGATGGTCGTCGCGCTCGCGGCGACGCGGCGCGTCGTCCACGAGTCGATCGCCGGCGCGGGCATGGGGATGCTGCTCTACCTCCACGCCATCCCGGTGCTCTCCCTGGCGCTCGTCGCCGCGGCGGCCCTCGGGCTAGGGCTCTCCCGCGGAGCTCGGCGCGCGACGATGGCCGGCGCGATCGCGCTCGCCTGCGGCGCGTTCACGCTCCTGCGCACGGGCGGCGTCAGCGGCCAGGGCGCGTCGGATCTCCACTGGCGCTGGAGCGCGACTCCCGAGGAGCGCCTGCTGGCGCGGCCGATCGACGCGCCCAGGCTCGCCGTCCCCGCACCGGCCGGCCCGGACTCGCCCTGGCCGGGCTTCCGCGGACCGGAGCGCGACGGCGTCGTCCGCGGCCTCCGCATCGCGACGGACTGGGCCGCGTCACCGCCGGTCGAGCTGTGGCGCGTTCCGATCGGCCCGGGCTGGTCCTCCTTCGCCGTCGGCGGCGGGCTCGTCTACACCCAGGAGCAGCGCGGGGAGCACGAGCTCGTCTCCTGCTACGCGCTCTCCACCGGCGAGCCCGTGTGGCAGCACCGCGACGCCGTCCGCTTCTGGGAGTCGAATGCCGGCGCCGGTCCGCGCGCGACGCCCACCCTCCACGACGGCCGCGTGTACACGTTGGGCGCGACCGGGATCGTGAACGCGCTCGACGCGGGCACCGGCGCCGTCGTCTGGACGCGCGACGCCGCGAGCGACACGGGCCGCTCGATCCCGGACTGGGGCTTCGCGGGCTCGCCGCTCGTGCTCGCCGACCTCGTCGTCGTGGCGGTCGCCGGAGAGCTCGCCGCCTACGACGTCGCCGACGGGGCGCCGCGCTGGACCGGCCCGAGCGGGGGTACCAGCTACGGCTCGCCGCACCGGGCGACGATCGACGCCGTGCCCCAGATCCTCTTCCAGAGCGGCGGCCGCGTGGCCGGCGTCGCGCCGGCCGACGGCGCCGTGCTGTGGGAGCACACCTGGCAGCCCGGCGCGAGCATCGTGCAGCCGGGCCTGGCCGAGGACGGCGACGTCCTGATGAGCGCCGCCTCCGAGATGGGCGGGCTCGGCCTCTGCCGCCTCGCGCTCGCGCACGGCCCGGACGGATGGACCGTCGAGGAGCGCTGGACGTCGCGCGCGCTGAAGCCCTACTTCAACGACTTCGTCGTCCACGCGGGGCACGCCTACGGCTTCGACAACAGCGTCCTCGCCTGCGTCGGCCTCGCGGACGGCGCGCGCGCGTGGAAGGGCGGACGCTACGGCAACGGCCAGCTCCTGCTCCTGTCCGACGCGGAGCTCCTGCTGATCCTGTCGGAGGAGGGCGAGCTCGCGCTCGTCGCCGCGACGAGCGCGGCCTTCACGGAGCTCGCGCGCGTCCCGGCCCTCGAGGGCAAGACCTGGAACCACCCGGCCCTGGCCGGCGACGTCCTGCTGGTGCGGAACGGCGAGGAGATGGCCGCCTTCCGGCTGCCCCCCGCTGTCGGCTCCCGCTGACGAAGCTCGCGGGCTCAGTGCCCGACGAGGACGTCGAGCGCGTTGCTGAGGCGCAGGCCGGGCGCGCCCGTGCACAGGCCCTGGGTGGAGAAGGCCAGGCTCACCAGCGCGAGGTCGTTCGGCACGGACGTGCCGAGGCCGACCGGGCCGCCGGTGTGCGGGGCCACGAACTGGAAGAGGCGCGTTCCGCTGACCAGGACCTCGCCCGCCGGGAGGAAGAGGCCCTCGACCTTCTGGTTCCAGCCCGAGAGGATCGCCAGGCCGCTCGCGTGGCCGCTGCAGTCGAGGGTGGCGCTCCAGACCTCTCCGAGCGCGGGCTCGGCGTTCTCGCTGAGCGTCAGCGGGTTCACCCCGGCGCCGTTGCGGACGGGGCTCGTGTCCAGGCTGAACAGGAACACGGAGCCTTCGCTGGGGCTGTTCAGGTAGAGGTAGGGATCGCTCACGGCGAGCTCGAGCGTGCCGTCGCCGTCCAGGTCGCCGAGCGCGGCGACGCCCGAGCCCAGCCCGACGCCGCCCGGATGGACGCTCACGCCGCCGGAGCCGCTGCCCGCGAGCAGGCGCTTGCGCACGCTCCCGTCCGGGGCCAGGAAGGCGACCACGAAGCCGCCCTGCGAGCGGAACGCGTACACGCCCATGGCGAGCTCCTCGATGCCGTCGCCGTCCAGGTCCCCCAGCGTGTCGAACTCGTGCCCGATGCCGGCGGTGGTCGAGCCGTTGTTCCAGCTCGCATCCATGTCGTTCGTGGTGAGCTCGTGGGTGCCGATCACCTGCTCGCTCGCGTCGAGGAACAGGATCCACAGCTTGCCCGGGTACTGCAGCGTGACCGTGGCGTAGCGCTCCTTCACACCGAGATCCGGCGTGCCGTTGCCGTCGACGTCGCCGAGGCCGATGACGGTCCAGCCGAAGTAGCCGTCCTCCTGCAGGTCGCCGGCGAAGCCGCCGCTCCCCTGGGCGATCTTCTGCGCGGAGACCGCGCCACCGGCCGCGTTCAGGTGCACGATCCAGACCGCGCCGGCGTCCTCGTCGCCGTCGTCGTCCTCGGGAGCACCCCAGGCGAGGTCGGAGACGCCATCGCCGTTCACGTCGCCCAGCCCGTCCAGGCCGCCGTCGAGGAAGTCCACGCTCAGGCTGCCGGCCCCGAAGACGGGGTCGGAGAAGGGGATCTCGCTGTGCGCGCGCACCGAGCCGTCCGCGTTCAGGAACAGGATCCACAGGCGCTGGGGCAGGCCCGAGGTCGTCGCCAGGTCGACGACTCCGTCTCCGTCCAGGTCGCCCAGCGGCGCGACGCGGCGGCCGAAGCGCGAGCCGTCGAGCAGGGCTCCGGTGAAGCCGCCGCTGGTCTGGCTGATCTTCGTCTGGCTCGCGACCGAGCCGTCCGCGTTGAGGAAGAGGATCCAGACGGCGCCGCGGCCCGAGCCGCCGTCGTCGTCGCCCTCGGCTCCCACGGCGAGGTCGTTCACGCCGTTGCCGTCGACGTCGCCGAGGCTCGCCATCGACTCACCGAAGAAGTCGTTGGTGTCGAGCGCACCCGTGAAGCCGGACAGGCCCTCGCCGATCCACCGATCGTGGACGACCGAGCCGACCTGGGCATGCGCGAGCGTCGCCGAGAAGAGCAGGCCGGAAAGCGAGAGCCCGGAAAGCGAACGGAAGGAGAGGCGCGGACCAAGCATGCGAGGCTCCTCGTCAAGGCATCGAGCAACCAAGGGTTGGCTGGAAAACGTCTTCAGCATAGCGCTCCCTCGGGGTGGCGGGAGGGGGCGAGCCATGGCCGAAAAAGGCCCGCTCCCGCCGGAAAAAGCACCAGGGCGCGCTGCGCCTGATGGCGGAGCGCGCCCTGGACGCACCTATCGGTGCCGAGATCTAGCGGCTGAATCCCAGGGTCAGCATCAGCGCGAAGGCATCGATGCCCTCGTCGAACTCGTCGATGTCATCGGTGACGTAGTACTTGCCCTCGAGCCCGAGGGCCATGGCGTCGCCCAGGTTGATCGTCCCGCCCAGGAAGGCGTTGCCGCCCAACAGGAAGCCGTCCTCGTCCGCGCTCACGGCGCCCGACGCCTCCGCGTCGTAGTAGAACCCGCCGAGGCCCAACCCTCCGTAGAGGTCGATGATCCAGACCGGCACGTTGAGGCGGCCGTTCACCATCAAGGGGATGGCCCACAGGTCGGTGTCGGTCCCCGCGTCGGAGCCGTCCGCATCCAGGTACCCCGCCTCGAACTCGAGCGCGAAGAGCTTGGAGAAGAAGCGCATCCACGACAGGTTCAGGATCCAGCCGTCGTCGAGCGCATCCTCCTGCGAGCCGTAGTAGCCGAGCTTGGCGGTGAACCGGCTCGAGTGCAGGCTCTCCTCCGCGACCGGATCCAGGGTGTAGTTGCCCAGCAGGGCTTCCAGCTCGGGCGTCGCGGCGGGCTCGGCGAGGACGTTCTCCGCGATGAGGGCGACGGGCGCAGCGGGTGCGACCGGCGCGACGAGCTCGGCGCGCGGCGTGACGAGGGCAGCGCCCGAGTCGCCGGCGACGAGCGCGTTCGTGCGCGGGGTCGCGCAGCCGACAAGGAGCAGGGGGGTGGCGAGAAGAGAGAGACGCAGCATGGTCGGTCCTCCTAGAGCAGGCCTATCGTGGAAATCGGGTCCGTCTCGACGTCGAGGGCAACTCGTTCGGATGATCCTGAGTCGCTCGAGGCTGTTGCGGAAACGCGCCCCGCTCACCCCTCGGGCGGCTAGGGTAGCGAGGGGGGACGGAACGCGGCGAGCGTTCTCGCGCATCGCGTAGAATCCCGGGACCGGGACCACCCGGCGCGCGGCGAGAACCTTCGAAGTCGATCGAGCGTTGGTCACCAGCTCGTCGTACGACGAACACGCCCAATCGTTACGCGCGTTCCGTGCCCAGGTCGGTTTTCTGGATCGCGGGCGAGCACTCGAGACGGGAAGGAGCGCAGGGATCGTGATGACTCGACGGGATTCGCTCGGCGTCCTCGGCGCCAGCGCCGCGTTCCTGGCCCACTTCGGCGGCTCGGACGGCCAGGAAGCCGCGCCCCAGGCCGCGGTCGCGCCCGCCTTCGCGGGCAAGCACGAGGTCGTGCCGCTTCCATTCGACCCGAAGGCGCTGCGCGGCCTCTCGGAGAAGCTGATCGTGTCGCACCACGACAACAACTACGCCGGCGCGGTCAAGAACCTGAACAAGGTCGAGCAGGAGCTCGCCCGGACGAACGCGGACACGCCGGCGTTCCTCGTCGGCGGCCTGCAGCAGAGCGCGCTCCAGTTCGCGAACTCGATGGTGCTGCACGAGCAGTACTTCGCCAACCTCGGCGGCGACGGGAAGGCGAGCGGCGCGGTCGGCGACCTCCTGGCCGCCACCTTCGGAAGCCTGGCGCGCTGGGAGGAGCTCTTCCGCGCCACGGGCATGAGCCTGGGCGGCGGGAGCGGCTGGGTGGCCCTCGCCTACGAGCTCACCAGCGGCGCTCTGTCCCTCGTCTGGTCCGGGAACCACACGCAGCACCGCGCCGCGAGCGTGCCCCTGCTCGTGATGGACATGTACGAGCACGCCTACCAGATGGACTACGGCGCCGCGACGGCGAAGTACATCGACGCCTTCTTCGCCAACGTGCACTGGGAGGAAGTGAACCGCCGCCTGGGCCGAGCCCAGAAGGCCGCGGCCGCGCTGCGGACCTAGCGCTCGCCGCGCACCAGGGCGAGCGCGGCGCGCCGGCTGGCCTGCGCTCCGGCGCTGAAGGCGGACCGGAAGGCCTCGGGGACGAGCTCCTGCGCCACGCGCGTGGCGAGCTCGGCCTCGTCGCCCCGCATCGAGGGCCAGGTGTGGAGTCCCACGCGCTGACGCAGCCCGTCGGCGGCACCCAGGGCCGTCGCGGCGCGGTGCGCATCGCCCTCGGCCAGGGCGAGCCGGGCCGCGGCCACGAGCGCGAAGGTCAGGGTCTGGGTGCCGAGGACGGTCTCGTCGGCCACCGAGCGCGCCAGTTGGATGCGCGCCTCGTCGAGAGAGCCCGCTCGCACCGCCAGCGAGGCGAGCTGCGTGCGTGCGCCCGATTCCAGCCAGTGGTTCCCGAAGCGTCGGCCGAGCTCGGCCGCCTCGCCCAGGGATGCCTGCGCGGCCGCGTCGCGGCCGAGGCTCCGCTCGAGCAGCCCGACCGTCAGCACCGCCCATCCCAGGAACGGCTCGTTGCGCGCGCGGAAGCCGTCCCGCGCCGTCGTCGCCGCGCGCAGCGCGCCCTCGAGGTCGCCTTCTATCGGAAGGATCCAGGAGACGGAGAGCTGCGCGGCGCCCAGGAGCGGCGCATCGTCGATGCGACCCTCGAGCCCGCGCAGACCCTCGAGCGCGGCCAGCCCCGCGGCGTCGTCCCCCACCTCGACCGCGGTCACGGCCGAGATCAACGAGAGCTCGATCCGTCCGCGCTCGTCCAGCTCGTCGGAGCGCAGCCCGAGCTCGCGGATCCAGGCTCGCCCCTCCGGCATGCGGTCGCGCATCTGCCAGAACAGCCACAGGATGCGGAAGACGTGCGGCAGCGGCGCGATGTCGTGGGTGAGGAACCAGCGGATCGCGACGCCGAGGTTCTCCTCCTCGGCGCGCAGGCGAGCGGCCCACTCGGCCTGGCGCTCGGCCGGCCAGTCGGCGTCGCCCACCAGCGCGCCGAAGTACTGCGCGTGACGGCGCTCGACCTCGGCCTGGTCCGGGCCGGCGGCCAGGCGCTCGGCGGCGAGCTCGCGGATCGCGGCCAGCATGCGGAAGCGCGGCTCGACGTCGCCCGCCTCCACGCTCACCAGGCTGTGCCCGGCGAGGGCATCGAGCCGCTCGAGCGTCCGCTCCTCGCCGAGGCCGGCGATGCGGACGGCCGCCTCGAGCGTCCAGCCGTCGGCGAAGATCGACAGGGTGGCCAGCATGTGCCGCTCCGCCTCGCCGAGCAGCGCCAGGCTCCATTCGACGGTCGCGCGCAGCGTCCGCTGGCGCTCGGGCAGGTCGACCGGGCCCGCGCCCAGCGCATCGAGACGGCTCCCCAGGCGCGCGAGCAGCGCGCGCGGCTCCAGCAGGCGCGTGCGCGCGGCGGCGAGCTCGATGCCGAGCGGCAGGCCGTCGAGGCGCCGGCAGAGCTCCACGACGGCGTGCGCGTTGTCGTCCGTCAGCGCGAAGGCGTGGCGTACGGCCTGGGCGCGATCGACGAAGAGCTGCACGGCCGGCAGCGAGCGCAGCTCCTCGAGCGGCCGGGCATCCGAGGAGGGCGGCACCGTCAGCGGGGCGACCGGGACCTCGCGCTCGGCCCGCAGCCGCAGCACGGTGCGGCTCGTCGCGAGCAGCGCCAGACCCGGCGAGCGGGCCAGGAGCTGGTCGAGCTCGGGCGCGACGCCCACGACCTGCTCGAGGTTGTCCAGCACGAGCAGGGCCGGCGCCTCGGCGAAGTGCTCGACCAGGACGTCCAGCGGTGCCTGCGTGCCCTCGATGGTCGCGCCCACCGCGGCGGCGATGCGCGGCAGCACGAGCTCGGGCTGGGTCACCGACGCGAGCGGCACGAACACCGCGCCGCGCGGGAATCGGCCGTCGAGGCGCTCGGCCACGGCGATCGCCAGGCGCGTCTTGCCGATCCCGCCGGGCCCCGTGAGCGTGACCAGCCGGACCCCGGGCGTCTCGAGCCGCTTCACGACCTCGTCGATGTCGTGCGCGCGCCCGATCAGCGAGGTCGAGGTCACCGGCAGCGAGCGCGCGTAGCGCGCGCTCGCTGCCGGTGTGCTCGGCGCGCCGCCCCGGAGCGCGAAGCGCTCGCTCAGCAGCAGCGCCAGGTCGTCGCGCACGAGACGCCCGAGCTCCCGCGCCGAGCCGAACGTCCGGTACGAGTCGGTCCCCTCCCCCTCGAAGGCGCCGATCAGGGCCGTGAGTCCCGCCTCGCGCTCCGGCGCCGGCGACTTGACGTACAAGAGGCGCGGCATCGAGCGCGAGAGCCGGAACTCGTCCTCCAGCCCCGAGATCTCCATGCCCGG
>Ga0315910_10004833_pt1 | contig 11169 bp, 6 predicted proteins | sample EdamamesoilMG_FD_204470 | JGI IMG/M metagenome (GOLD analysis project Ga0315910, IMG submission 204470) | Garden soil microbial communities collected in Santa Monica, California, United States - Edamame soil | ecosystem: Environmental > Terrestrial > Soil > Garden | place: USA: California...
CGTCTCCTCGTACGAGCTTGAACAAGTCATGCGCATTTTGAGCGGAGTTCAGTCTTCAGGGTATCTTCACCTCGGCAACTACTTTGGCGCCATTCGCCAATTTGTAGAAATGCAGGAGGAAGGTGAGGGCTACTATTTCATCGCCAACCTTCACTCGCTCACTACCGTGAGCGACCCGGTCAAGTTGCGAGAATATACCCTCGATGCGGCCCTCACTTACCTGGCCTTTGGGCTCGACCCTGCGCGCTCGGTGCTGTTCCGTCAATCGGACGTAGCTGAGCACAGTGAACTGTACTGGGTGCTCGGCAGTGTGGTTCCCATGAGCCACCTGGAGCGCGCTCATTCATTCAAGGACAAACTGGCCAAAGGCATGCGGCCTGATTTGGGCCTGTTCACCTACCCGGTGCTCATGGCCGCCGACATCCTGCTCTACAGCCCTGATGTGGTGCCCACGGGGAAGGATCAAAAGCAGCACGTGGAGTTCACGCGTGATTGGGCCATCAAGTTCAATCAAACCTTCGTCCCTGGTTATGATCCGTCCGACCCCAACGGTGAGCGCAACGCGCGGCCCGGATTATTCAAGATTCCTGAGCCGCGCATCACCGAAGCCACCGCGGTCGTGCCTGGTGTCGATGGGCAAAAGATGAGCAAGAGCTACAAAAATACCATCGATCTGTTTGCTCCCGACAAGCAGGTGAAGAAGGCCATCATGGGCATCAAGACTGACTCGACCCCGGTCGAGGCGCCCAAGCCCACCCTGGACAGCCCGCTCTACGCCTTGCTCCAGGTCCTGGCCTCTCCGACAGATTTCCAAGAGATCAGCGCCAGCTATCAGCGTGGCGGCGAGGGTTACGGCGTGTACAAGTTGAAGCTGCTCGAGTTGTTTCACGCCACGTTTGACCCAGCGCGGCAGCGGCGCAAGGAATTGGAGAACGACCCCGCGCACGTGGAGCAAGTGCTCAAAGACGGCGCGGAGCGCGCGCGCGCCGTGGCCAAAAAGAAGATGAATGAGGTCAAGGCGGCCGTCGGCTTGTTGTGAACGGCGCGCTTCTTCAATCCGCGGCAGCTGGATCAGCGCTCTTGTCAATCAGCGCGACATCGTCGAGCGCTCCCAGCTGGCGCAGCGCCTCATAGATCCCTAATGCAGCCGCATTGGCCAAGTTGAGCGAACGCACCTTGCCGAGCGTAGGTATGCCCAGCAGCCGATCAGCAAAGCGCTCCAGCACTTCTGAACTTAAACCGGAACTTTCTCTTCCGAACACCAAATAGTCGCTGGGCGCGTAGCTGACCCGTAGGTAACTCTGTGTGGCTTTTCCCGAGAACAGGTGGAGACGTGCGTCCTTGGGCAGCGAGCTTACGAACGCGTCAAAGCTTGGGTGTTGGGTGACTTGGACCAGGTGCCAATAATCCAGCCCCGCGCGCCGGACGGCCTTGTCGCTCACGTCAAAACCAAGGGGATGTACCAGGTGAAGAATGGAATCCGTCGCGGCGCACAATCGGGCAATATTGCCGGTGTTGGGCGGGATTTCTGGCTCGACGAGCACAATGTTCAGACGCGGACTTGGCCCTCGTGCGCGCAGGCGTTGATCAGGATCGATACTCACGATAGCGCCAACTCTAGCCGAGGTTTCCCGCGCGCGTATATCGAAGCGACGCCGGACGGGGGGTGGGTAAGCAGTGACAGCCGGACAGGAGCATTGTCTTGACGGGCCGTTCTACTGGAAAGTAGCCTAGTGCACAGTCAACACCTGATGGACGGCGGTCTCACCAATCTGGACCGACGGGTAGCTTGCTCCAATGACAAGGATAGACCACCGACGCCCCACGTTCCGCTTTCGTCGAAGTGCTGTGCGGGTCCTTGGTCGGGTCGCGACGCCCGGGATGTTGATGCTCGGGGTCGCAGGTTGGTCAAAGCCCGCTCGGGCCGAGTCCATGGATTTTGCTTTGGAGCGCTTGGCGGAAAACGGCGACACCTGTCGCACCGAGGACGGCGCCTCGGTCCCAGGTCAAACGTGTATCCCTGACAATGATGCATTTGTGAGCATCATCAATCAGTTTGGGATGGCCGTGGCCCCCACCAGCATGTATCCCGCTCGCACCACGGGCTACGGTGGCTTTGAGATTGGTGTGGAAGGTGCGTTCACCACCATCAACAACGACGCCGACTACATGAAGCAGGGTACGCGCGGGCAGTCCGACAGCACTACGGGCGTGGCGGCCAGCAGCAATGAAAACCCGCCCCCCCTGCTGCAGTTGTACTCGGTGCGGCTGCGCAAAGGCTTTGGATACGGCGTGGAAACGGGTTTGGCCTTTGGCTTCATGCCCAAGACGTCCATCATCTCCGGCGGGCTTGATCTGCGCATCGCGATCTTCGAGGGATTCCGCGACGGCATCCCGGGCTACTTTCCCGACATCGCGGTGGCTGGTTCGGTGCGCACCATCACGGGCACTCCTCAGGTACAACTCACTGTCGTCGGCATCAGCGGCGTGCTCTCCAAGCCCATCACCATCGCGGAGACGGGCGTGCTGACGCCGTGGGTGGGGTATCAACACCTGTTCATCTACGGCGACTCAGGCGTCATTGATTTTACGCCCGGGGAGAGTGCGCTGCAGTCCTGTGGGTTCGTCGGGCCCAGCATTCCGGGCACACCAGGGCGCGACGGAGACGACGGCTCGCCCACCTGTTCAGAGGGCGGCACGGCACATGATTTCAACAACACCCGCACGTTTGATCCCGTGCGCTTGATGCGCCAACGCCTGCTGTTCGGACTCAACTACCGTTACGAGATCCTGACCGTGGGGGGCCAGGTGATGGCTGACGTGTTCAACAGCGCGCGCGCCATCAACTCCGACAGCGAAGCCGAGATATTTGATGCGGAGAAGGACGCCGGTGGAAACATCAGCAACTTCGCGTTCTCGCTGTTCGTGGGCGCGCATTTCTAGCCCCCACGCCAGCGCCGATGCTGGCCCGTGTTCCCTCACCGGTATGGGTTCCAGGGGTTTTTCACTTTTGCAATGCGGCCTCTGCTAGCTCCGCGATGTGGAAGCTTGTCCCAGGGTTATCCACAGCTTGTCCCAGCTATTGGAGGGGAACATCTGACCTCAGCAAGCGGTTGGACCAACAATCGCCGGCGCGCAGGGCGAAGTCACTCGTGTTACGAGTTGGTAACGCTTTGCATCGCCGCAATTACAGATCGGAAACATTGCAAGTTTGCATGGAGGTCAACAGTCAACCAGCTGAAATAATTGGACCGATCATTGGCATGTTAGTTGCTGTATAGGGTCCAGGTGTGCCGCCGCAATCCTAGGACTTGTGGCCCACGCCGTGATCTCTCAGCGGCTCGGGTTCCCTTCCCCCCTCTCTTCCCCCCTCCCCCCCTTTCCGAGCCGCTGTTTTTTTCGCAACCCAGTCTCCCCCGAGGCTGGGTTGTTTTTTTTCGTCAGCTGCCCGCCAAGGCTGCGCCACGGACGCCGTGTCTCGTCGCCCATGAGTCCGCCTGCACGCTGGGCGAGTGCTTGCGCGCGCTGCTCGGTTCAAGCGCGGGGGCTGACTCGCCTGACGCAGGTTGGACTCGCCTGATCCAGGTTGAAAAATTTTGCGCAAAGCGATCCTCAACGGGTCGACCACCAAATCTCAAATGATCGGCCGCTCAGCGCACGCGTTGCGAGAAATCGACCGAGCACTTTTCAGAATCAACCTGGGTACGGAGCGAGGGTGGATGCGGATGGACATCGCACTCAGCAAAACCTCACATTGTCGGCCGCTCAGCGCACGCGTTGCGAGAAATCGACCGAGCACGTTCCTGAATCAACCTGGGACAATTTCGAGGAGGCGTTTGATTGCGACGAAATCCCAAATGGTCGGCCGCTCGCCGCGAGCGTTGCGCAAAATCGACTCAGGCCCCCCAAGAATCAACCTGGGTACGGATCGTGGGTGTGACTTGCTGCTGCGAACCACTCATCAAAAACTCATATTGTCGGCCAGGGCAAAATAGCGTTGCCGAAAATGCGACACGCCGAACACAAGAAGCGACCTGGCGGAAATTTTGTCAGCGTCGCGATGCCTCGTGTCGCAATTGCCATGGACACTACTGAGTTGATTGTGATAGCTGATGAAGAATCATGACTCGTGCGCGCAAGCTGGGGGGAGAGGTTCTGTGGCGTCGTCGGTACTCGGCCGGTGGGATGGCGCTCATTTTCGGTGCTCTGATCGCAGGGTGCGCGCAAGCGCCAGAAGGTGAGGTGCACAGCAGTAAGGTGCAGCACGTCACCGTCCCTCAAGCGACGGTGCCTGTGGTCAAACTCATGCTGCCCGCTGGCGGCGATGTGCGACAATTTGGCCTGGTTGCAAACGGGTCGCTGGAGTTGCGGGACCGCGCCCGGGTGCGTGATCAACAGGGTGCCCCGCTGGACGTGCACAACCTGGGTACGGTCGCTGCGCCCAATCCTGCCACGGCCATCGGCAGTTGGGACAACACGCCCGGTTACGCGGTGGGTGACCTTGTCAGCCGTGGTCCCGTGCTGTTGCGTGACCGGGCCAAGGTCGGTGGTGATGTGATCACCGCTGGCACCATCACCAAGCAGAATCAGGTGGTTGTCGCGGGCGTGCAACAGGCCGGTGCCACCCTCCCCGCGCCGCTAGAGCTCAGCTTTCCTCAGCCCCTCGTCGCCGATCCAGCGCGTCCGCCCGTAGTGCTCGCGGTGGACTCCACGCAAGTGTTGGAGCCAGGGGCCTACAGCCAGATCATTGCCTACACACGCGCCACCCTCGTGCTCAAGTCAGGCAATTATGCCTTTTCCTCTTTCCAGCTGGAGCCGCAGGCCAAGCTGCAACTCCAGGTAGATCCCACCAAGGGCCCCGTCGTCATCTATGTGGATAATGTGCTGGCCTGGCGCGGCACCACGGTCGCGGGCGCAACCGACAGCTTGTTGTTGGTTTATCAAGGCACCCAAAGCATCAAGTTCGAGCAGAAGCTGGCCATGGCCGTTGTCGCGCCCAAGGCCACTGTCACCTTAGCCACCGGTGGTCTGACCCACGCCGGGTCGCTCTACGCCAAGGGCATCAGCCTCGACCCTGATGTGCGCTTCAACTACGTGCCATTCAAGTACTGGGATTGGGTGCTCCCGCCCAAGCCCATCGCAGAATGCGTGTATCCGGCGGGAGCGGGCACGTACATGGCCGTATTTGGCTATGAAAATGGACGTGGCGTCGAGATAAGCGTGCCGGTCGGTTCCACCAATTTTTTCACTCCCCCCAGCCCGCGACAAATTTCCGTCAGTGCGTTCAAGCCAGGTCGGCACAAGAAGGTGGTTTGGGCAGACATGCCCAGCACAGGCATCACCTGGACCGTGAACGGACAGAGCGCGAAGGTAGACCTCAACTCTCCCGAGTGTGACTTGCGTGAGATGGCGGTCTCCGCGGGGGAGCAAGGCGACGGAAGGTTGTTTCCCCCACCGGACGCGCCCCCGACCATCATCCCCAACGAGAGCACTGTCTTCACCACAAATGGTCTAGGCGCCGGACAGTTCTACGATCCCCAAGGTGCGGCGGCCGGTTCGAACTCGTCCGGTTTTGTCACGGTCACCCAGGGCTTGGAGATCGATCCGGGCCCGCCCGGCGAGCCTCCAGCGCTCAGTTTGCCCGGCTCAGGGCCACTGCCCAGCTTCAACGTCTATCGCATCGAGGCGCACGGGCTGGCGAAGAAAGAGGGGGCTTGGGAAAATGCCGAGATCGGCATCGGCGCAAGCATGGGGGCCCATGACTATCCGGTGGTCCCCATCGACTTCGACCGGAACGGTGACGCCGAAGGATCACGCACATTCCTCGAACGAAGCAACGGAATCACGCCATTTTCCGTGGAGCTGGTCGAATACGACAACCTGAGCCGGGATGACCACGTGACCTTTTCAGGTCAGCTCGACGATACACTTGAAACGTATGCAGGCTACTTCGCTACCATCTTCAACCAAAACGCGACACCTGATCCTGTCCGTCTCAATTGGCCTTACGGCGAAGCGATCTCAAAAACTGCCAACGGCAGCAACAACAGGGACCTGACCCTCGACGTGACGGTGACTCGAACGCCAGCGGTAGCGCCGGAGGGCACCGTCAAGCTGTGCGCCTATTGGCCCACCGCCTACTGGGACCACGGCCAGGAGTCCGTCAAGGGGGAGGAGATCGGTCAGACCGGTTTGCGCGGCATCCCTGCGTCGTTCGCCAAGTACTTTTTGACCATCGTGTCCGCTTTCGAAGAGACCCATCCCTCTATGCCCGTGGAAGGCGAAATCGCGGGTGATCCGTCTGCGTACAAGTATCTGGATAAAGACGGCTGCATCCCGGACAGTGAGGCCCTGCGTATCGCGCAGTTGGCATACTTCCCGGGATCGCCTTCAGAAGGAACGACGGGGCACACGGATTTCTATCTCAAGGTGCTCGCCGACTACGCGCGCCCGACGGCGGAACCAGGGAAATACGCGCGCTACATCGTCTACAATCGTGCCGACGTAGTGACGAACGTGATGGTGATCAAGGGTAAGTCCGAGAAAGTGCCCGTCTGGCCGCCAACTCCGGCCAGCATGACCTTACACTTCCGCAATTTTGGTGGAGCGTCAGGTGACGGGACCTCGGACTGGACACAGAACACTGACGGCCTTTTGGTTCCACCGGCCGTCATCTCAGTAACCGGAACGGCCCACAACGATTCAACCAACGTGGCGGGCACTGTGGGGCGTATGTTAGCACAGCTGCAGAGCGAGCAAGTGCAACTGCCGGAAGGCAACTATCCTATCGAGCTGGGTGACGTTTTCCCAGCCGGCTCGGGTACTCCGGATTCTTCGTGCCGACGCATCGGCGACTCAAACTTCTCGTCCACAGGGACAATGTTTGCTGACTGGACTCTTCCTTCTGAGCTCCAGGCTGCGAAGTCCGGTGGCGTCAGAATTGGCGGGCCGTTGTTTCCGTGTGAGTACGGTCGGGAAATTGAATGTCGCGCCTGCGCAGATGATTCTGACTGCGGGACAGGCGTGGAAGACGGCGTGTGCCAAGACGGCATCTGTCGCTTGAACTTGGACGCGCTCACGGGTGAAAATGATTGTCGCAAGAGCTGCAGCGCTGCGGAGCCGACGTGCCCAGGCGGCCAGCTTTGTTATGAAGAAACTCTCATCTCGGACGAGGATCCCGCGGATGACGATTCCGAGCGTGGAATGCGCCGGGCGCCCGGTAGCCTCTGCCAGGAAGGCGACACGTGCTTTTGCGGCTGGGGTCCTCAAGGTGCGTCCAAGATCAGCAATGCTCACGAAATGGGGCACTTGGTGCAAGAGGTGCTCACGGGCAAATTGAGCGGCGCAGCGAAGTACTTCTTCGATTGTCCTGGAACTGAGGAGGAGTGCAAAGCCTTTGGAGAAGTGAGAGTTTCAAGGGACAGTGAGACAGGTGAGGAGTCGTACACTTTGAATGATCCACCAGGTACAGTGGCGGCCTGCAAATGCGACCAGGTGAAAGCAGCAAGCCCTGCCCATTGCCTCCAGTCGATTGAAGTGACGTCGAGCGCGCAAGTGGAGGGCTACGGTCAATTCTTCGCCGCTATGTTGTGGAACGGCCCCAAACCCGATGGCACCCCGACAGCCTGCTGGTTCAACTACTACAAGGAATTCTTGAACAAAGACGGGACGATCTCGTACCCACCAGCCGAGGTGCCATGCGGTGTGCGCAGCAAGTGGCGTGATGAGAACATGTGTGGAGCTGCCAACATGAGCACCGAGCTCGATTGGATGAACTTCTTACTGGAACTCAAGCAAACAATAGGATTCACTGGGTTAATGGACGTGTACCGCATGGCCTGCCATCCGGAAAATGTGGCCGAGAATCCGCCCTGCCTCAAAGCAGGCCAGGTGGATCCATCCACGGGCCTGGTGCTCAGCGTCGATCAAAATCCTTTCGCGAATGAGTGCTACGCCCCAGGCATGGATTGCGGCGATACAATGTCCGTAAACGTGACGGATGATCAGGGCGCAACCAGTGCAAAATCCTTTCCTGGTCGTCCCATCTTCTGGCGCGATGCGCCAACGACCAAAGCTGGGTACCCCGAGGGCTTCTACGACGCCGGTGGCTTCTATGATGGGGCGGTGAGGATTTGGGGGGCGGATAGCAATGAAGAAGTCCGCGTTCGTCTGCTTGGCAACGAACACGCTGTCGGTGATGGAACGACGCCGACGCCATGAAAGTGCCAGCGCATCAACGCGGCGCCTTCGGAGTTGCCATTCTAGCATTGACCGGTCTGGCCAGCGCTTGTGGGCGTGGTTCGCAACGCATGGATGGATCAGGCGGAGCCGGGTCTCTATTCGCGGATGGGGGTAGTACTATTGTTGGGAGTGGTGGTGTTGGAGCATCCGGAGGCGCTGCAGGTGGAGAGTCGCACATTTTGCAACCGGCGACCGGACCCGAGTATCACCCACCGTTTGGCTTCGAAGCCTGTTCCCACGCGAGTGTGACGGAAGATTGCGCAGCGGGTTGGTGTAGACTGCCTGCGAGTTGCTTCGTGATAGGCGCACCTGAGAATGAGTGGCATCGTGGGCGGTACACCGACGCACAGGTTGAGATTACCTTCACCCATGCGATTGAAGTCCAACAGCTTGAGATGGGGAGACGGGAATGGAAGCAGATCACATCATTGCTTCCTTCTGGCTACAAGCAAGAGGACGACGGCGAATGTTTGGAGGACAACTGTCCCATCAATAATGTTACTTGGTGGGAAGCAATTCATGCCGCCAACTTGCTCTCTGAGCAACGGGCGCTCCAACCTTGCTATGCCCCGATGAACTGCACGGGCGAGTTGGGCAAAGGACTAACTTGTGAAGGCGTCGCGGAGCCTGACAAGTCAGTCTACGAATGCGAGGGATACCGTTTGCCGACGCGCTCGGAGACGGAATACGCAGCACGGGCCGGCACCATCTCAACCTGGTATTCTGGAAACATCACGGTGTACGACAACAACGACTGCAACTTCGATGAGAACCTCGACAAGATCGGCTGGTATTGCCTCAACTCGGACGATCAAGCCCACAAACGGGGGGAGAAGTTGAAGAACGGCTTTGGCTTGTACGACCTGATCGGAAACCTTGGTGAGTGGACCAACGAGGAAGATCGATACGTTGCTGCTGAAGGAGGAGACGATCCCCAGGGTGAGGTGGGAAGTCTTAGAGACCGGTTATACTTTGGTGGGCGCTACAATTCGGATGCCTGGACGGCACGAACCGCAGGAATTGCTGGGACCCCCTGGGACTTTCGCGGTTACCGCACCGGCTTCCGTCTCTACCGCACGCTCTTCGAGGATTCGGAGCGCTCCAAAGCGATCGTGAGTGAACCATGAGTATGGGACCCTCGCCTGCGCGCAGCACGCTCGTGCGAGCACAGCGCGTGAGGGACCCTTGCGCGCGGAACGCGAGTGAGCACGCAAGGAGTGGAGTTGCGTGGAGTTGTGGGGGAGCACCAAAATGCGGCGATACAATGTCCGTAGACGTGACGGATGATCAGGGCGCAACCAGTGCAAAATCCTTTCCTGGTCGTCCCATCTTCTGGCGCGATGCGCCACCGACCAAAGCTGGGTACCCCGAGGGCTTCTACGAAGCCGGTGGCTTCTATGATGGGGCTGTGAGGATTTGGGGGGAGTTGAGTGATCAAGCGATACGGGTCCAATTCCTTGGAGACCAGCACGCGGTGAGCGATGGCGTGGCTCCATGAAGACGATGCTCTTGATCACTGGGACGGTTGTCATGTGTGGAGCGACCGCACTGAATGGGGCCTGTTCGCGCACCGAATTTTCTGGTTCGGGCGGGAGTGGCTCTGAAGGCAACGGCATCGGAGGTGTATTGGTTAACGGCAGTGGAGGCGCAATCGAAGGAGAGACAGGTGGCATCGGTGGAACAGGACATGTGATTGAAGGGCCGACAGAACCAGAACACCATCCCCCTGTGGGCTTTGAAGACTGTGTGCATGCGCAGGTGCAGGCCGATTGCGGTGGTGGCTGGTGTCGCCTCCCCCACGGATGCTTTGTGCTTGGGTCGGCCGAGTCCGAGTGGCACCGCGGCAGGTACACGGAAACAAGGGTGGCCGTTACATTCACGCACGCCCTTGAAGTTCAGCAGATGGAGATGAGTCGCGCAGAATGGAAAGAGATCACCTCGGTGCTCCCTTCTGGTTACAGGCAAGGAGATGACGGTGCATGCCTGGAAGACAACTGCCCCATCAATAACATCACCTGGTGGGAAGCTATCCACGCTGCCAATCTGTTGTCCGAGCAGCGTGAGCTCGAGCCATGTTATGAACCAGTGAATTGCACCAGCGAGCTGGGACAGGGTCTGACGTGTGAGGGTGTCGCTGAGCCAGAAAAGTCAGCCTACGAATGTGAAGGCTACCGCTTGCCGACGCGCTCGGAGGCGGAATACGCAGCACGGGCCGGCACCATCTCGACCTGGTATTCTGGAAACATCACAGTCTACGACAACAACGACTGCAACTTCGACGAAAATCTCGACAAGATCGGTTGGTATTGCTTCAACTCTGGGGATCGCGCTCGAGTTCGCGGACAGAAGCTAGAGAACGGCTTTGGCCTACTTGACATGGTTGGCAACGTGGTGGAGTGGACGAGCGAAGCGGATCGACAAGAGGGCGCTTCAGGTGGACAGGATCCCGCCGGATTCATTGGGACTTCAAAAGACCGACTTGCTTTCGGTGGAATGTACAATGCTGACGCCTGGACCGCGTGCAGGACTGCAGGTCTCTTCGCAGCCCCCTGGGACATCCGTGGTCCCCAAGCCGGCTTCCGCCTCTACCGCACACTGTTCGAAGACTCAGAGCGCTCCAAAGCGATCGTGAGTGAACCATGAGTACTGGACCCTCAGCCGCGCGGAGCACGATTGGGGGATTTTCTGGTTCTTTTGATTCAGGTGCTGTGCGAGCACGGACTGAGAGGGACCCTTGCGCGCGCAGCGTCAGCGAGCACGCAAGGAGTGCAGTTGGGTGGAGTCGCGGGGGAGCACCAAAATGCGGCGATACAATGTCCGTAAACGTGACGGATGATCAGGGCGCAACCAGTGCAAAATCCTTTCCTGGTCGTCCCATCTTCTGGCGCGATGCGCCAACGACCAAAGCTGGGTACCCCGAGGGCTTCT
>Ga0315910_10004834_pt1 | contig 11166 bp, 12 predicted proteins | sample EdamamesoilMG_FD_204470 | JGI IMG/M metagenome (GOLD analysis project Ga0315910, IMG submission 204470) | Garden soil microbial communities collected in Santa Monica, California, United States - Edamame soil | ecosystem: Environmental > Terrestrial > Soil > Garden | place: USA: California...
TTCGACTCGGGCGTGGGCGGCTTGTCCGTGCTCAAGCACGTCCGTGCCGCGCTGCCGCGCCACCGCCTTTTGTACGTGGCCGACTCCGGCCACGTGCCTTATGGCGACAAGACCCCCGAGCACATCCGCGAGCGCTCGTCGACGATCACGACCTTCCTCGTGCAGCAAGGCGCCGAGACCGTCGTGATCGCGTGCAACACGGCAACGGCTGCCGCGGCCGCAACGTTACGAGCCCGCTTCGCGATTCCGATCGTCGGGATGGAGCCGGCCGTGAAACCCGCAGTCGCTGCGACGCGCAGCGGTGTCGTGGGCGTGCTCGCGACGGTCGGCACGCTCGAGAGCGCGAAATTCGCGGCGCTTCTCGAGCAGTATGCCGGCGACGTCGAGATCGTCGCGCAAGCGTGTCCGGGCCTGGTCGAGCAAGTCGAAGCCGGCGACCTCGATAGTCCGACCACGCGCACGCTGCTGGAGCGCTACACGCAGCCGCTGCTCGCGCGTGGCGCGGACACGCTCGTGCTCGGCTGCACGCATTACCCGTTCCTGCGCACTCAGATCGCAGCGGTCGTGGGCTCAAGCGTGGCGCTCATCGACACCGGAGAGGCCGTCGCGAAACAGGTCGTGCGCCGGCTGCCGCCGGCAGCATCAGCCGCGGCCGACGCGCTTCCCGACGAATCGTTTTGGACCACCGGAGATATTGGCGTCGCGCAGCGGATCATGCCGCGGCTCTGGGGTCGGCCCGTCGCGGTGCGGGCGCTTTAAGCGCGCTACCGCCCGCCCGCTCGAGACACGGCGCGCTCGAGGCGCTGCTGGATCTCGGCCTTGGGTTGCGAACCGACGATGCGATCGATTTCTCGGCCGCCGATCATCACGAGCATCGTCGGAATGCTGCGGATGGCGAAGCGGTTCGCCGTCGCCGGATTGTCGTCGACGTTGAGCTTCGCGACACGGATGCGGCCCGCGAGCTCGGCGGCCAATTGCTCGATCGCGGGCGCGATCGCGCGGCAGGGTCCGCACCACGGCGCCCAGGCATCGACCAATACCGGCAGGGGCGAACGCTCGACCTCGGCTGCGAACGTGGCGTCCGTCACGGTGAGCGGCGTCCCGGCAGAGGTAGCCGGCAGCGGCTGCTTGCAGCGGCCGCAGACGGGGCTCAAGCCTTCGGCGAGCTTCGCGGCCGGGACTCGGTTCGTGGCGCCGCAGCTTCCGCAGACGATCAGTGTGGTGTCGGACATGGGGACCTCGGTGTCAGGGGCTCCACATGGGGCCCGGCCGGCGCAACGTCAAGCTGGAACCCAGTGCGCGGGCTGGCGCGCCGCGGCCTTGGGGCGCGAGCTTGACCGGGCTCTAAGCCTGCGCCAATCATGGTTCATCGCGGTGGCCGGTTGGGCGCCGCAAGGGGGAACGATGCTAGCTATTGTTGTTGCCGCCGCAGCCGGAACGCTGAACATGCCGTGCACAGAGCTCAAGAACATCGAGCTCGAGCGCGCGACGATCACGAGCGCTGTCGATGTCGCCGCCGGCTTGTTCAAGCCCGCGAATCCGAACCCCAACGCGGGACCGCCGCCGCAAGCGGGCGCGCCCCCGCCGCAACCGATCCCGCAGCACTGCCGCATCACGATGGTGCTGAAGCCGACGCCGGACTCGAACATCAACGTCGAGCTCTGGCTGCCGACCGAGAACTGGAACGGCAAGTTCCTAGCAGTCGGTAATGGCGGCTGGGCCGGCGCTATCCAGGGATATGGCGACATGCAGGAAGCGCTGCGGCGCGGCTACGCGACCGCCGCGACCGACACTGGCCACTCCGCGGCCGACGGTGAAGCCGGAATGTTCGCGCTCGGTCATCCCGAAAAAATCGTCGACTTCGCGTATCGCGCGCTGCACGACATGACCGTGAAGTCGAAGCGCATGATCGACGTCTTTTACGCCGAGCCGCTCGATTACTCGTACTACAAGGGTTGCTCGACCGGCGGTCGGCAGGGCGTGATGGCCGCGCAGCGCTATCCTGGCGATTACGACGGCATCATCGCGGGCGCGCTCGCGAATCGACACATCCACATGCACACGGCCGGCGCGTATCGCGGCATCGAGATTGCGCGTCATCCGGACCAAGCCGTCTCCGAGGCGAAGGCCAAGCTCGTCAACGACGCCGTGCTGAAGAAGTGCGACACGCTCGGCGAAGGGTTCCTGAACAACCCGAGGCAGTGCTCGTTCGATTTCGCAACGTTGGCGTGCGGCGCCGGCGCCGCGACCGACAGTTGCTTGACGCCGGGCGAGCTCAAGAGCGTGCAGTCGTTCTATGGCGGCCTCAAGAACAGCAAGGGCGAGCTGATCTTCTCGGGCCAGGCGCTCGGCAATCCGCTGCCCGCGCTCGCGGCTTCGCAGGAACCGAACGCGTTTGCGTGGGACTCCGTCCGAATCCTCGGCTTCCAGGACCTGAACTACGACTGGCGCCAGTTCGACCTCGACCGCGACATGCCGCGCGTGGACGCGGCCGCAGGCTTCGTGGATGCCGTGAATCCCGATCTCCGAGCGTTCGAAGCCCATGGCGGCAAGCTGCTGCTGTACGCCGGCTGGCGTGACACGGGCATCACGCCCGAGAACACGGTGCTCTACTACGAGAGCGTGCGTGAGGAGATGGGTGCGGATCAGGGCGACTGGATGCGGTTGTTCCTTGCGCCCGGCATGGGTCATTGCCGCGGCGGTCCGGGCGTGGACACGTTCGACACGCTGGCCGCACTCGAGCAATGGCGCGAGCGCGATGTAGCGCCGAGCCAGATGATGGCCCGGGGTCGCGAGTCCGGTCTCGCTCGGCCGATCTGCGCGTACCCGGCTTATGCGAAGTACGACGGGTCGGGCGACCTCAAGGACGCCGCGAACTGGGCATGCTCCACGCAGTGAGGGTCGTTCGAATGCGCCAAACGAAAAAATTCTCAGTGATGCTCGGCGTCCTCGCGCTCGCGCTGTCGGCTTCGACCGCGGCGGTAGAGCAAGGTGATGTCGCGCCGCCGTGGAAAGCCCGCAATTTCGCGGGGCAGCTCGTGGAGTTTCCGGCGCTCACAGCCGGCAAGCCGGCGGTGGTCGTTTTCTGGGCGACGTGGTGCGAGTACTGCCGCGCATTCATGCCGTACCTCAAAGGCATTCAGAGCGACTATGCGGCGCACGGCGTGAAGATCGTCGCGATCAACACGAACGAAGACATCGACGGCGATCCGCACGCGTACATGAGCAACTTGAGTTTCGCGCCCATCGCGATCGAGGACGGTGACGCGATCGCGCGAGCTTATGGGATCGAGTACATCCCTGGCTTGTTGATCGTGGACGGCAAGGGGATGGTGGCCTATCGGCGGCCATGGACGGATCTGCCCGCGGGCCGCACGGTGGCCGAGCTCTGGGACGACCAGGTACGCACTGCGCTCGACGCGCTCGTCGGTCGATAACGAGGCGAATGCACCGTGCCGACGATCGATCGCCGCAGTTTCATCGAGCGCAGCTCGCTGCTCGCACTCGCCGCGTACCTCGGCAAGGCTCAAGCTCAAGACGTTCCGCGCAGCTCGTTCGCGCCGACGGCAACGGCCGAAGAGGTTACGGCCGGCATCGACATGAGCGGCAAGACGGTCGTCGTGACCGGCTGCAACTCCGGCATCGGCCTCGAGACGATGCGCGTGCTCGCGCTGCGCGGCGCGCACGTGATCGGCACGGCGCGCACGCTTGAGCGTGGGCAAGAGGCGGTTGCGAGCATTCAAGGCAAGGCCACGCCCGTCGTGCTCGAGCTCAGCGACTTCGATTCGGTCGTCGCGTGCGCGAGCACGATTGCTGCCATGGACACGCCGATCGATGCGCTGATCTGCAACGCCGGTGTGCTGCTCACCGAGCTGCAGCAGGTGCGCGGCATGGAGACGCAGTTCGTCGTGAACCATCTCGGGCATTTCATTCTCGTGAACCGGCTGCTCGATCGCGTGGTCGCGGCGCCGCAGGGCCGCGTGGTCGTCGTCGGCAGCATGGCGCACGCGCAAGTGCCGCCCGGCGGCATTCAGTTCGACAACTTGTCGGGGCAGGGCTGGGAACGGCAGGCCTACGGCCATTCGAAGCTCGCGAACGGCTTGTTCTCGCTCGAGCTGTCGAAGCGCTTGGCCGACACGCGCGCGACCTCGAACTCGCTGCATCCCGGCGTGGTTGCGACGAACATCATGCGCAACCTGAATTTCACGCCGCCGGCCGGGGGTGGCGGCAATCGTGGGGGTGGAGGCGGCGGGTTCTCGTTCGAGTCGCCCGCGCAAGGCGCCGCGACGAGCTGCTACCTCGCGAGCAATCCCGCGCTCGCGGGCGTCACGGGGCTCTACTTCGTCGATTGCAATCCGGCCGAGCAGAGCGATCTGCAGAAGGATCCCGCGCTCGCGGCGCGGCTCTGGCAGGTGTCCGAGGAGCTCACGCGTCCGTATCTGAGCTGAGCCGCGCCTTTCCCCACAATACGTCGGTGGCGCGTGCGGCGCCCTCGGCGAGCGCGCTGAGCTTCTTGTACGCGATCGCGGGGTCGACACGGCTGTAACCCGCGAACGTCCCGAAGCCGCAGTCGGTTCCAGCGATTACGCGCTCACGGCCCACGATATCCGCGTACTGGCAGAGCTGCTCGGCGATCAGCTGCGGGTGCTCGACGTAGTTCGACGTCGACGACACGCAGCCCGGGATCAGGATCTTGTGATCCGGCAGCTTCGCGTCGCGCCACACGGCCCACTCGTGGCGATGACGCGGATTCGCTGCCTCGAACAGGATGCCGGCGGGCTTCGCCTTCAACACGATCGCGAGTATTTTTTCGAGCTCGATGTCGTGATCGTGCGGGCCTTCGTAGTTGCCCCAGCAGATGTGCATACGCATGCGCTCCGCCGGAATGTCGCGCACGGCGTGGTTGAGCGCTTCGACCTGATACTCAGCGCGCCGCAAAAATTCCTCTTCGCTGAGCTCCTGAAAGCCCGTATGGCGCGCCATCGCGAGGTCCGGGCAATCGAGCTGCAAGACCAAACCGGCCTGCAAGATCGCGTCGTACTCGGGTTTCATCGCGTTCACGATCGCGTCGACGTACTCCTCGTGCGTCGGATAATGGCGATTCGATTGAAACGCCGAGATCACGCCTGGAGAAGCCGCGTTCATGAACGCGTCGCGAACGCCGTGAGCAGTGAGCGCGCGCTTGAGATTCGTGATGTCCTTGGCGCAAGCATCGGCATCGATCGGCGCGATCGGGCCCACGCATGCCGCGCGCTTGAACGCCTGACTGCCCATCATCCGCGCCATCGCTGCGCGAAACTCGGGGTACGGCGCCAAGTCGAGATGTGGCGGACGCGGATGATGACCCGCAAAGCCCGAGAGCCGGTCCTTGATGTAGGTGGCGTAGCCGACCTTGCTCGTCTCGCCGTCGCTGACGATGTCGACGCCGACAGCACGCTGCTTCGCGACTGCCTCGTCGACGCCCGCGGCGATCGCTGCATCGAACGCGGCGGAGTCGTAGGGCTCGCCGTTCTCTTTCTTGTACAGCAGGTCTACGACGGCGGCGCCGCGGGGCAAGCTGCCCACGTGCGTCGTGAGGATTCTGTCGGTGCTTGCTGTCATCGGTTCTGCGTGCGCCGCGCCCGCATTCGACGCCGCGTCATTGTGGCCCAAGGGTGCAGAAAAATCTTGAGTTGCCCTTCGATTGACGGCCGGTCGAGCGCCATGCTCTAGTGCCAGGGGGAGGGCAACCTTGTTCACTGCCATCGCTAGAGCCATCGCCTCTTTCGTTCGCGGGTCATCGGGTCCGGTGCCGGCGTATACGCGCTCGGCGCACGGCGACGGAACCGCGAGCTACGAATCGCTGATCGAGGAGCGCTCGCCGATCGACGGCTGGACCATTTGCACCGTGTGTTTGAACCTCGACCGAACCGAAGCCGTCAAGCACAAACGTTGGCGTTGTGCGGACTGCGGTGTCGATGCAGACACGGGTATGCAGCGCGAGCTCAAGACGTATCTCACCGAGAATTCGGCAGAAAAGATCGCGGGCAATCTCGAGCAGTGGAGCAACGTGAAGGGTGTGCGAGCGGCCTACAAGATGCTGCGCTCAGCTCGCTACAAATGTTTGCTAACCCTGGGAAAACGCCTGCGAGGCGAGCCGGTCAGCGCTTGATTCTGCCGTGGGCCCGTTAGTAGAGCGCATCGACCATATCGTCCTCACGGTCGACGACATCGAGGCGACGCTCGCGTTCTACGAGAGCGCGCTAGAGTTGAAGCGCGAAACCTTCCTCGGTCCCGACGGCCAGACGCGCCACGCGCTGATGCTCGGCAAACAGAAGATCAATCTCCAGGATCGCAGCACCGACACGCCGACCAAGGCTCGCGTGCCGACGTTCGGCTCCGGCGATTTCTGCTTGATCGCGGCCGTGCCGCTCGACGACGTCATCTCACACTTGCGTGCTGAACGCATCGCGATCGAGGCCGGGCCCGTGCCGCGGCGCGGAGCACTCGGCGCGCTGCGCTCGGTCTATTTCCGCGATCCCGACGGCAACCTCGTCGAGGTTGCGGAGTACGTCACGCGCTGATCCTCGATCAGTGCTTGTGATGAACGGGCAGCGGCGGCGCGTCCGCGGCCGGCGCGTTCGGGTCGCGCACGACGAGCGTGCCCATCATCCCGGCCTCCGCGTGGTCGAGGATGTGGCAGTGATACATCCACACGCCGGGCCGGTCGTCGAATCGCACCGCGATCGTGATCTCCGATTTCGTCGGCACGTTGACCGTGTCCTTCCACTCCGGCACGCGCGTGTCGTCCACGACCTGGAAGAAATAGCCGTGCAGGTGGAATGGATGAGAGAAGTCCGTGCCGTTCACGATGCGCCAGACCTGGGTCTCACCGATCTTGGCTTCGAGCGGCTTCGTCTTCCAGTATGGAACGCCGTTGATTCCCATCTCGACGGTCGAAGTGATCGCGATCGTGAGATCGAGCGTGAGTGCGGTCGCGCCTTCGAGGTCGAGCCGCTCGATCGTGCGCAGCTCGGTCGGGATCGGCTCGGGTGTCACGGGCGCATCCGCGACCGTCTCGATGTAGAGCATCTCCTCGGCCGCACGGTTGAAGGTGCTGCCATAACCGCGTTCCGTCGGAACCCAGCGCAGCACGTTGCGGCTGCCCGGTGCGTCGGCCGGCGTGAACACCGCATCCGCTCGCTCGCCGGGCGTCACGATCAAGTTGTAAATGTCCGCGGACCGTGCGGCGAGCCCGTTGTCGCCGCCCAAGCGCATGAAGCGGTGATTGCGCAGTCGCAAGTTGTAGTAGCGCGCGCGCGTCGCGTTGATGATCCGCCAGCGCTGCTGCTTGCCGTTGCGCACTTTCAGCGTCGGTTTGACCTTGCCGTTCACGAGCAACACGGCGCCCTCGCGCCCGAACAGGTCGCCGAAGTTGCCGCCGCTGTCGGCAGGCAATAGCTCGCCGTTCTCGTCCAAGCCCATGTCGGAGAGAATCATCACGAGGTCGTCGCCGAACGCGTCGGGGTCGGCAGGGTCCTCGACGAGGATCGCGCCGTAGAGTCCCCGGCCAACCTGCGCAGAAGAGTCCGTGTGCGGGTGATACCAATAGGTGCCGGCATCCGTGAGCGTGTACTCGTAGCGAAACTCTGCGCCGGGCTCGATCGGCGGCTGAGTCACGCCCGGAGCGCCGTCCACGTCGTTGGCGACGCGGAGCCCGTGCCAGTGAATCGTCGTCGGCTCGGGCAACGAGTTCTTGAAGTGAACGATCACACGGTCGCCGACCTTGGCGCGGATCAACGGCCCCGGTATGCCGCCGTTATAGGTCCACGCGCGCGTCTTGATTCCCGGCAATATCTCGACGTCCGCGACCCGAGCTTCGATCGCGATCTCGAGCACGTCGGGGTCGGAGTTCAGATCTTCGGCTGTGGGCAATGCGAGCTCGTCCGCCCAGCCTTCGGGTTGTGCCACGTCTCGGGCCGCGAGCGGCACGGCGTCTTGCGAGCCCGGCGCATTCGACCGGTCGCAGCCGCTAGCCACCAGCAGCAGCGCCGCCGCTAGCCACCCGTTTCGAGTCGCTCGAGTTTCGAGACCATATCCCCGTGCCATGGGTCGTCAGTGTGCCGTGGCCGCCGTAGCGACACCATCAGTACAATTACGACTGCGATTGCTGCCACCGGCGCAGGGGCGAGCTCATGCCGAAGACCGATACGCGTGCGCGAATCACGGCGCTGTGCCGGGCGCTGCCGGGCACCGACCACACAGACTCCGGCGACCACTCGATCTATCGGGTGCGCGGCAAGGTGTTCGCTTATTTCCTCGACGACCACCACGGCGACGGCATCGTCTCGGTTTGCGTGAAGTCCGAGCTCGGCGAGAACGTCGATCGCGCACGCCGGGAGCCCGAGCGCTTCTATTTGCCGGCTTACATCGGTCCGCGCGGCTGGTTCGGCTTCCGGTTGGATCGCGGCCGCGTGCGCTGGCGCGAGGTCGAAGAGGTCATCGAGCGCAGCTACAGGCTCACGGCGCCCAAGACGCTGCTGAAAAAGCTCGATGACGCTTGAGGTTTTGCCCGATAATCTTGTCGTCGCATCGGTCGACGGGGGTGGGCCATGAATTGGTGGGGTTGGTGCATTCTCGGCTTGGTTCTGTTCGGCGTAGAGCTGTTCGCCGTCGACGCACAGTTCTATCTGATCTTCGCCGGGGTCGCGGCCGTGCTCGTCGGGTTGCTCGGTCTCGCCGGCATCGATTTGCCGGTGTGGGCGCAATGGGCCTCGTTCGCCGTGCTCGCGATCGTGACGATGTTCACCGTTCGCAAGCAGATCTATTTGAAGCTCATGAGCAAGCCGATGGGCAACGTGAGCACGGACATCGATCGCGAGATCGTGCTGAAGCAGGACCTTCCGCCGGGCAAATCGTGCCGCATCGAATACCGCGGCAGTGGCTGGACAGCGGTGAACATCGGTGAGAACGCGATCGCGGCCGGGAGCATGGCGCGCATCGACTCGATCGACGGTCTCACGCTCAAGTTGCGGGCGATCTAGCCTCTAGTTTTTCGGAGAACAAAAAATGGATCAGGGTGCTTTTCTACTCGGGCTGGTTCTCGCGGCAGTCGCGTTCATCATCCTGCTGAAAACGGCCATCGTGGTTCCGCAGCAGAGCGCATACATCGTCCAGCGGCTCGGCAGATACAGCAAGACGCTCCACGCAGGATTTCACATCCTGATTCCGGGCGTCGAGAAGGTCGCGTACCGCCACAGCTTGAAGGAATCGGCCGTCGATATCGCAGAACAGATCTGCATCACGAAGGACAACGTGCAGGTCGGCATCGACGGCGTTCTCTATCTGCAGATCATGGATCCGGCGCGTGCCTCGTACGGCATCTCCGACTACCACTTCGCGATCTCGCAGCTCGCGCAGACCACGCTGCGTAGCGAGATCGGCAAGATCGATCTCGACCGCACGTTCGAGGAGCGCGCGACGATCAACGCGAACGTCGTCAACGAGCTCGACAAGGCCACCGAGCCGTGGGGCGTGAAGGTGCTGCGCTACGAGATCAAGAACATCAATCCGCCCACCGACGTGCTCCAGGCCATGGAGAAACAGATGCGCGCCGAGCGCGAGAAGCGCGCCGTGATCCTCACGTCGGAGGGCGAACGCGACGCGAAGATCAACCAGGCCGAGGGCGAGAAGCAGCGCGTCATCAAGGAGTCCGAAGCCAACAAGCAACTGCAGATCAACGAGGCGGCCGGCGAGGCGGAGGCGATTCTCGCCGTGGCGACGGCCACAGCCGAGGGGTTGCGGCAGGTCGCGGAAGCGGTCAGCGCGGCCGGCGGCCGCGAGGCCATGCAGTTGCGAATCGCCGAGGAGTACGTGCGGCAGTTCGGCAACTTGGCGCGGACGTCCAACACGCTCGTGATCCCGGCCAGTGTCAGCGATATCGCCGGCATGATCGCGATGGCGACCAAGGTATTCGAGCACGGCCGAGCCGCGCCCGGCGCGCCGCTGGCGCGCTAGGAATGGCGCCAATTGCCTCCCGTCCCCGGGGGGGCGGGTCAAGTCCCATGCGGGGTGTTTGTGACCGGCATCGCAGGCCGCCGGCCCAATAACGCGTAGCATTTTGTCACGTAGAGCCTGTCTTCCTGGGCGCAAGGATGCAGCCGGCATGAGCATGAATACGACTCTGGTCATCAACGCCAAGGGCGGCGTGGGGAAGACCACGATCACGACCAACCTCGCGAGCTACTTCGCGGCGCGCGACATCGTCACGACGATTGCCGATTACGATCCCCAGGGCTCGAGCTTGAATTGGCTGCAGCAGCGCGCGAGCGAGGCTCGCAAGATCCACGGCGCCGATTGCTCGTCTCGCCTCGGCACGACGCTGCAAAACGGCCGCCGCCAGATTCCGCGCGAGACTCGTCAGCTGATCATCGACGCGCCGGCGGGTCCGTCGCGATTGCTGCTACAAGATTTGCTCGGACGCGCGCAGGCCATCGTGATACCGGTCGCGCCGTCATCGATCGACGTGCACGCCACGGCGAACTTCATCAAAGAGCTGTTGCTGGTCGGTCACGTGCGTGTTCGCAACATCCGAGTTGCGGTCGTCGCGAACCGCGTTCGGAGCAGCAAGCCCATTTACGCTCCGCTCGAGAAGTTCGTCACGTCGCTCGGTATCCCGTTCCTGGGCAAGGTCAGCGACTCCGACGTCTACGTCGAGGCGGCTGAAACCGGCCTCGGCATCTATGATCTGCCAACCGATGCGTGCAGCACGGAGCTGCGCGAGTTCCTGCCGCTCGTGCGCTGGGTGCACGGCGAGCAAGCGCCCGAAGAGACGTCGACGAACGTCGTGCCGATCAGCGCCGCGCGCGCTTAAGGCGCTTCGCGATACGCGGCTGCGATCGCCGCGTTGATGCGGCCGGTGGCCTGACCGTTAGGCGGCTGCAACACCGCAAATTCCTGCGCCAGCGGTCCCGCCAGCGCCTGCTGAGCGGCCTCGAGCGATTGCCCTTGCCGCTTCGCGGCAGCCGTGCGGTCGCGAACCGCCGTGAAATAACCCCGGTAGTTGCGAATCATCTCCGCATCGCCGAGCCGGCCGTGCGCGGGCACGACCACGGTCGGGGATAGCGCGGCGAACGCCGCCATGTTGTCGATCCATTTGTTCACGCTGCCCGACTGTGCGCTCGCGGC
>Ga0315910_10004836_pt1 | contig 11161 bp, 11 predicted proteins | sample EdamamesoilMG_FD_204470 | JGI IMG/M metagenome (GOLD analysis project Ga0315910, IMG submission 204470) | Garden soil microbial communities collected in Santa Monica, California, United States - Edamame soil | ecosystem: Environmental > Terrestrial > Soil > Garden | place: USA: California...
CCAATCAGCGCGCAGCCCGTCGCGAGGCGGGTTGCGCGCTCGAAACCGTCTGTGGGGCGTGAAATCCCGCCCCGCACGCCATGCACCGTTCGCCCAGATTGCGCGGCTTCGCCCGCCGCGGCGGCGTACTCACCCGCCTGGTCCTCTTGCTCGCGCTGGTCGCGTCGGCTTGGTTCGTCTTCGCGCTCCAGGACGAGGTCGAGGCCACCGATTTCTCGCGCGTCGAGACCTCGCGCGTGCGGTTGGACACCGGCGCCGGCTGGGTCGACCCGCGCTGGCAGACCCTGGTTGCCGAGCAGGTGGCCCGCGTTCCCGACTTCGAATGCGACGACGCCTCCGCGGCGCAGCGCATCGCGCGCGAGCTCTCTGCGCTGCCTTTCGTGCGTTCGGTGGCCGAGCCCGAGGTCCAATGGCCCGACGGCCTGCGCATCGCGCTGCAGCTGCGCCAGCCGATCGCCTGCGTGCGCGTCGGGCGCGAGTACCTGACGTTGGCCGCGGACGGCATGCTGCTCTCCGGTGCCTGGCCCTCGCCGCCGCCCTGCGGGCAAGGTTATCTGCCGCTGATCGTCTTCGACGACGCGGCGGCCTCGAAGAGCCTGCGGCCCGGCATCGTGCTCTGGAACGACGCGGTGGCCGACGCGCTCTCGGTCGCCGCCTCGATGTGGGCGGAGCTCGAGGGAGAGGACCTGGCCCGCCTGGGCCGCGTGATGATCGACGCGCGCAAGGCGCGCCAAACCAGCGTCGAGGAACCCGGGACGGTGATCCTGCTGGAGCAGTCGCGCCGCATCCACTTCGGCCGCGCGCCCTCGAGCCCCGAGCCCGGCGAGCTGCCGGTGCAGACCAAGTGGTTGCACACGGCGAACGCGCTCTTGTGCCTGCCCGGCGGTCCTCCGCTGGCGCCGGGCGAGCCTCCGAGCATGCGCCCGGGCGACGTCGATTGGGAGCTGGTCGAGGTGCGCTGGGACCACCCGGCGATGCTGCCGCGCGGCGGCCGGCCCGACCAGCGCGTCCCGGTCAAGTCGAGCAAGGCGGCCAAGCCCAAGCCGGCGACGCCGCCGGAGAGCCCAGGGCGCGATCCCAACGCCGCGGCGGCCAAGACTCCCAAGGACGCGCCCGCCCGCTCGGGCCGCGTGCACTGAGCGGCGGCGCCGGCATGGTTCCCGCCGTGTGGGTGCTTGCCTGGGCGTGCTCGCTCGCTCCTTTGTTGCTGGAGCGCGGCGGCAGCCTCGATCTCACTTCGCTGAGCGCCGACTCCGCGCCGCGCACGGCCTTGTGCGCTTTGCCCTGGCTGGCGCTCGCAGGGCTGCCGCGCCACGCCGCAGGAGCCTTCTGCGCGCGGCGATGGTGGTCCTGCTGCATGGCCTGCATTCCGGTCCTGGTGCTTGCGCTGGCGCTCGACCTCGAAGCTGGAGCGCCGATCGAGCGCGGCTGGCGCAGCTTGCTGGTCGCGTTCGCGCTGATCGCACTCTCCGCGCTCGCAGCCGATCTCGCCCGGGCACGCCCCAAGGCGCGCCGCACGCACGCCGCGCTCTGGATCCTGGGCTGCGCGGGATTGCCCTTGTTCGCGGCGCTGCTGCGCTTCGGCCCGCGCCTGGCCAGCCCGGTGCCTGCGTGGGGCGAGCGCCTCGCGAGCGCGAGTCCGCTCGAATGGGCCTGGGCCTCGGTCGAGGGCGCGCCCTCGCCCTGGGCCGCGCTGGCCGCGATGCTGCTGCTGGCCGCGCTGTGCGCCGCCCTCGCGCGGGAGTCGCCGGCATGATCGGCGCGCTGCTGCTCGCCGCAGCCCTGGCTCAGGCGCCGCGCGCCGTGCTGGCCGAGATCGAGATCGCGGGCCCGCGCTCGGCGCTCACGCTGGACCTGGTCGGCGCGGGGCGCGCGGAACTGCTGCTGGCCGAGCCGCTGCTCGCGGGCGAGCAGCGCACCCTGAGCGTCGCGGTGCCGCTTTCGTCCGAGCCGCTGCCCGAGGGCGTGTGGACCGCCGCGATCCAGCGCGCGTTGGCGCTCGGCGAGCAGGGCCGCCTGCTGCGCCTGCAGCCGGCCGTCGACTTGGGCGATGTCCCCGCCGATTTGCTGGCGCGTCCGCGGCCCAGCCTGAGCGGGCGCGCGCCGCGACTCTCGTGGTCCGCGCTCTTCGTGATCGGCGCCGCGTTCGCGATCGCGCTCGCGCGACGGCACCAGCCGCTGCTCGCCACCGCGATCGCCCTCTTGGGTTCGGGCTCGGTCCTGCTGCTGACCAGGAGCCTGAGCGCGCGCCCGCTCTCCTCGGTGAGCCTGCTCGAAGCGAACCTCGACGCCGATCCGCTGCTGCCCTGGCTCGCGATCGAGTGCCGGCATGCCCGCTTCGAACCCGCGCAGCTCGGCACGGCGCAGTACGAGACCGAGCCGCGCCGCGCCAAGCTGCGCTGCCGCACGCGCTTCGAGCCCGGCGCCGAAAGCCCCCGGGTGTCGCTGGAGGCCCCGGGCGCGACCCTGTTCGCGCTGCGGCGTTTCGACCCCGGCCCGCGCCGGCTGAGCCGCGAGATCAACGCCTGGGGCAACTTCGAGGCGGCCTGGCTGCGCGAAGCCGACGGCCGCTGGATCGCCCTCGGAGCCTGGGGGCTGGGCGAGGCGCTGCCGAGCGGAAGCGCCGGCGATCCACCGGGCTGGCTGGTGCCGCCGCTGCCGATGGGGCGCAGCCTGTTCCTGGGCCGCTTCGCCCCCGGCGAGTCGCTCGAGGGCCTCCCGGGCGTGGACAGCCGCGCGGTTTCCGAACGCTGGTTGCGCGCCTTGGCGCTCTGACGCTACGGCCCGCGGCGCGGAAAGCGGGACCCGGGCATTGATGCCCGTCGGTCGGGCCGCTACTCTCTTCGACCCTTGCGCCTGGATGCACCCCGCCACCGCGGGCCGCCGGCGTACCTCTCCCTATGAAGAGCACTTTCGTCCGCAGCGCCGACGCCCAGGAGCGTTGGCTCCTCTACGACGCCTCCGAGCACAACCTCGGGCGCATGGCCTCGCAGATCGCCATGGCCCTGATGGGCAAGGACCGTCCGACCTATACGCCGAGCCAGCTGACCGGTGCCTTCGTCGTCGTGACCAACTCGGCGAACGCCAAGCTCTCCGGCACCAAGGACGACTCCAAGGTCTACGTCCACTACACGCAGTACCACGACGGTCAGAAGAAGGTCGCGCTGGAGCGCGTCCGCAAGGACCGCCCGAACGACATCGTCAAGCTCGCCGTGCGCCGCATGCTGCCCAAGACCAAGCTGGGCCACGACATGCTGCGCCGCCTGAAGGTCTACGACGGCAGCGAGCATCCGCACAGCGCCCAACAGCCCGTCAAGGTCGCCGCCTCCGCGCGCGCCTGAGCCCAACATGAGCAACGCTACCAACTTCCAGTGGGGCCTCGGCCGGCGCAAGTCCGCCGTCGCCCGCGTGCGCATCACCCCGGGCCAAGGCGGATTCCTCGTCAACGGCCGTCCGATCAACGAGTACTTCCCGACCCTCCAGATGCAGATCGACGCGCGTTCGCCGCTGGCGACCACGCAGAACGACGCTGCCTACGACGTGTTCTGCAACGTGGACGGCGGGGGGCCGGTCGGACAGGCGGGCGCGGTGCGCATGGGCCTTGCGCGCGCGCTGAAGACCGTCAATCCCACGCTCGAAGTCGTGCTGCGCGACGCCGGTCACCTGACCCGCGACAGCCGCATGAAGGAACGCAAGAAGTACGGCCGTCGCGGCGCGCGCCGCGGCTTCCAGTTCTCGAAGCGCTAAATCCGCCTTGCGCGCGCGGCGGCCCCGGCCGGCGACGCGCCACGGCACCGATCGCGAAGCGGCTCCGATCCACTTGGGCGATCGGGACCGCTTCGCCCGTTTTCGCACTCCCCCGAAGGATCCAAGCTCCGCTCTGCAACATGGCCGGCCACTCCCACTCTGCGAACATCGCCGCGCGCAAGGGCGCCGTCGACGCCAAGCGCGGCAAGGTCTTCTCGAAGCTGGTCAATGCGATCCTGTGCTCCGCGCGCGCGGGCGGCGGCGATCCCGAGGCCAACCTCAAGCTGCGCTACGCGATCGACAAGGCCAAGGCCGCGAACGTCCCCAAGGACACGATCCAGCGCGCGATCGCCAAGGGCTCCGGCTCCAAGGATGGCGACGAGTGGCAGGAGTGCATCTACGAGGGCTACGGGCCCGGCGGCGTGGCGCTGATGGCCACTTGCCTGACCAACAACCGCCACCGCACCGCGCCCGACATCAAGCACTTGTTCGAACGCGGCGGCGGCAACCTGGGCTCGCCCGGCTCGGTCTCCTTCCTGTTCGAGCTGCGCTCGCTGTACGTGATCGAACGCCAGGGCCGCGACGAGGACGCGCTGACCGAGATCGCTTTGGAGATCGGTGCGGACAACGTCGAACTCGACGGCGATGCCGCGGTGATCACCGCCAAGGCGACCGAGTTCATGCCGATGAAGGCCGCGCTGGAGGCCCGCGCCGAGCGCTTCCTCTCCGCGGAACTGGCCTACGTGCCGGGCAACCGCGTGCCCGTCGCCGACAAGGAAGAGGCGCGCAAGCTGCTCAAGCTGATCGCGCAACTCGACGACAACGAGGACGTCCAGAACGTCTACGCCAACTACGACATGCCGGCCGAGTGGATCGAGGAGCTCTCCCAGGCAGGCTGATCCGCCGCCTGGAGGGCCGCACGGGGCCCGCCCTTGACTCGCGGCGGCGCATGTCCGACGCTGCGCCCAAGTCCTCCCAACGCGACCGGACAGGAACAGATTCCCATGGGCGACGGCCTCCGCACGCTACGTTTGGTGACCAACGACGAATCGCTGCTCGCCTCGGCGCGCGCGGCGTCGGCGGCGCTCGAGGGATTCGAGTTCAAGACCTCGCGTTCCATCGAGGAACTGATGGCCAGGCCGCCGGCCCTGGGCGACGTGATCCTGCTCGACAACGCGCTGCGCAGCTCGAACGTCTACGAGGCCTGCCGCGCGCTGACCGGCAAGTCGCGCTGCCGCACGTTCGTCGTGGTCGAGAGCGGCAACACCTCGGCCGAGAGCATCGCGCACTTCTGCGGTGCGACCGGCGTGCTGGCACGGCCGCTCAACGGCGCGGGGTTGCGCAAGGCGCTCGAAGCCTGCGAGGGCGTGCGCGCGCCGCTGGCGAGCTCGGGACGCGACAAGAAACAGGCGCCGCAGTTCCCCGAGGCGATGTTCACCAACGCCGCAGGGGATCCCGACGCGCAGATGCGCGAGGTGCTGACCGACCCCGACACCGGCCTGTTCAACTTCACCTACCTGAAGGTCAAGCTCGACGAGGAGTACAAGCGCGCGGTGCGCTTCTCGCAGCCCCTGTCCTGCGTGATGTTGGGCTTCGACGGACAGCTCTCGGACATGGTGCTGCGCGAACTCGCGGGCATCTTCCTGCTCGCTTCGCGCGACACCGACGTGCTCGGCCGCTTCGACGAGAATTCCTTCTTGTTCCTGCTGCCGCACACCGGCCCCGATGGCGCGCAGGTCATGGCCAAGCGCGTGCAGCAGCTGGCCCAGGAGCGCCAGCTCTGCGACATCGTCGGCGACCGGCTGGAGATCTCCGTCGGGATCGCCTTCTGCCCGCACCCGCAGGTACAGCGCAAGGAGGATCTCTATGCGCGCACGCGGCAGGCCTTCCTCGAAGCGCAGACCCAGGGCGGCGCCGTCGTCACCGGCGCCTGAACGGCGCAGTTGCGCGACGCTCGCGCTCGGGGCGACCCGAAATGAGCAGCGAGCGAGCGCGCAGCCCCGCGTCCGGCTCGGTTGACCCACCTCACGCCGGCCATGCGCCGCTTGCTGCCCGCCTTCGTCCAGCGCCGATTGTTGTTGTCCGCGGCACGCCGCGCCCTCGCGGCCGGGCGCCCCGAGGCGGCGCTGGAGATCCTGCGCGACGATCTGCTGGCCCAGGATCCGCGCGCGGCGGACGTGCGTGCGCTCGCGCTGCCCAGGATCGCGGTTCCGCCGCCGCCTCCTCCTCCCTCACACGCCGCCGTCGCCGCTAACGGCGGCCGCGACGATCTGCGCGACCTGCTGGCGCAGATGCGCGCGAAGAAGGCGCTCGAGGCCGGCTCCGCCGCGCTCGCGCCGCAGCCTGCGTTGGCCGCGCTTGCGCCGGCCGCGGCAGCCGCGCCAGCGCAGCCCGCGGCCCCGCTCCCGCGGCCGGCGCGGCTGCGGCTCTCGCTCGACGATGCGGGCACCTTCCTGGTCTGCGCGGGGCGCCAGGCGATCGTCGGCCACTCGCGCGCCGGCGAGGCGGACATCCCGGTGCTGGCCGACCTGCTGCCCAGGCATGCGCGCTTCGCGCAGCTGCCCGCGTCCTTCCATGCCGGCGCGAGCTGGAGCCTCGAAGCGCTCGGCGACGCGCGCGTGCGCATCGCGGAGCAGGCGCTCGATCGCCAGCCCAGGCCGCTGCAGCCGGGAGATCGCGTGCGCCTGGGCGAGCACCTGCGGCTGCGCTTCGAGCAGCCCGATCGCTCGAGCGAGTCGTGCACGCTGGAGCTGGAGTCGGGCGTCGAGGCCGCGGGCGCTCGGCGCATCCTGCTCTTCGCGCCCGGCGAGCAGGGCCGCATGCGCCTGGGCCCCGGGCCCTCGCGACACGTCTCGGCAGCGCTGGGCGGAGCGGAACTCGAGCTGGTCCACGATGCGGGGCGCTTGAGAATCCGCTGCGCCACCGGCCTGATCCCCGACGAATCCCAGGGCAGCGCCGCCTTGACGGAATTCGAACTTCCGCTGCAGCTGCCGCGCGCGGTGCACCTGCGCTTGTGCATGCCCGCGGCCAGCGATCGCCCGCGCTGGATCTCCTTCGCACCCCTGGAGGACGCGTGAGCCCGCGCGCGTGCAACCGCCCCCGAGTTCGCCGTACGATGGGGCCAGGCCCGCGCCGCCCCGGGATGAATTGAATGGACTGGGAACTCTTCTACAGCTCGTTCCGCAAGCCGGACTTCATCCCCGGTTACGAGATCCAGAACCGCCTGGGCGGCGGCGCGTTCGGCGACGTCTACAAGGCGCGCAAGCTCTCGATCGACAAGTCCTTCGCGATCAAGTTCCTCAAGATCGACGAGGCCACCTCGCGCTCGGCGATCGAACGTGAACTGGAGCAGGTGCGCCACTTCTCGGCGATCGACCATCCCAACCTGGTCACGATCGAGGACATGGGCGTCGCGCTGGGCGTGCCCTTCCTGGTCATGGGTTACGCCGGCGAGGACACCCTGGCGCGGCGGCTCAAGCGCGAGCGATTGACGCCCGCCAGCGCGCTGTCCTTCTTCGTGCAGACTTGCCGCGGCGTGGCGGCGCTGCACGAGCGGCGCCTCGCGCACTTCGACCTCAAGCCCTCGAACGTGTTCCTCAAGGGCGACGTCGCGCGCGTCGGAGACTACGGGCTGGCGAAACTCTTGATCGACGGCCGTCAGACGCTCTCCTTCGGCCGCGGCACGCCGCAGTACATGGCGCCGGAGATGCTCAAGAACCGGGCCGATCACCGCGCGGACATCTACTCGCTGGGAGTGATCCTGTACGAGATCTACAGCGGCAGGCTGCCCTTCGAGACCAGCCCCGACGCGGGCGTGGTGCTGCGCGAGGACGACAAGGGCGCGGAGTTCGGCGAGGAGTTTCCGCTGCGCGTGCGCATCGCCGCCGAGCGCTGCCTGCGCGTGGATCCTGCCGCGCGCTTCCAAGGCGTGCCCGAGCTGCTGGCCGCGCTGGGCCAGACCGCGCGCGCGGGCGATCCGCTGGTGGCGCTCGAGACGCTGCCCGCCTACGTGCCCGAGCTGCCCGCGGCGCCGTCGCGCGGCGCTGGTTACCAGCCCGGCAAGCCGCAATCCGCCGCGCCGGGCGATCGCCGACCGGAGTTGCGCTCGACCGCCAGCGACCTGACGCGTGGCGCGGTCGAGGTCGCGCGCGGCGTGTGGGAAGGCCTCAAGAGCCCGCGCACGCAGACCCCGCCGCCGCGTCCCGCGCCGGCTCCGCCACCGCTGCCCCAGGCCGCGCCGCCGCCGCTGCCGCCGCCGCCGCCGCTCGTGCAGCCCGCGGCCGCGCTGGCCGACGTGCTCTCGATCCAGACCCTCGACGAAGCCGCGCAGGAATCGGGGCAGCTGCGCGGTTCGCTCGCGGCGCCGGGCGAAGGCTCGCGCGCGAGCGAGGCCGCGACGCCGGAGGCGCTGCGCTCCTCGTCGACCTCGGTGAACTGGGCGGGCACCGCGACCGCCGCGGTTCCCGTGCCGCCGCGCTCGCCGCGCGGCGTGTTCGGCGCGTTGCGCGCGACCTTCGACCTGGGCCTCGAGCTGCTGATGGCGCTGATCTCCGGTCCGCTCAAGCGCACGATCGGCGGCGTCGGCCGCGCGGGCGGCGACTTCGTGCGCGGCGGCCGCGGCTGGTTCATGGCCGCGCTGCGCCTGTTCCTGTTCCTCTTCGGCATGCTCGTGCTCGGCGCGGCGCTGATGTTCCTGCTGTTCCTCTTCCTGAGCCAGGACTGAAAACGTGAGCGACTACCAGCCGGACATCGCGCAACTGCAGGCCTTCGACGACGGGGAATGGCTCGCGGTCGAGCGCGAGTACTCCGGGCGGCTGCTCGCCTACGTCGGCAAGCGCGTCAAGGACAGCCAGGCGCGCGAAGACGTGCTGCAGGAGACGATGCTCGGCGCGGTGCGCGGCATCGGCGGCTACGACCCGATCTACACCTTCGAGCAGTACCTGTTCGGCATCTGCCACAACCGCACGATCGATCACCTGCGTCGGCGCAGGTTGACCACGCTGGAACCCTCCGAGGACGATTCCAACTACAACGGCATCGAAGCGCGCGCGCGCGAGGAGGAGACGCCCAGCCGCATCGTGCGCGGCAAGGACCTGGAGCAACGCGCGCGCGCGATGCTGGCCGAGATCCTGCGCGCCTGGGTCCAGGAAGCCTGGGCCGAGGGCGAGTTCACGCGCCTGATGGTGATCGAGGCCTTGCTGCACGGCGGCTGGCGCAACAAGGACACCTGGCAGCGTTTCGGCCTGCGCGACGAAACTTCGGTCGCCGGGATCAAGTTCCGCGCGATCGCGCGCCTGCGCGAGCTCGCGTTGGCGCGCGACGCTTCGGGGCAACTGCTCGCGGCGATCGCGCAAGGTGCGGAGTCGGGCGAAGCGCGGCTGGATTTTTCGGTCGAGAACGCCTGGCGCGAGGCGCGCGTCTCCTGCCCGGCGCGCCACTGGCTCGCGCGCTCGCTGTCGGATTCGCTGGAAAAGGGCCCGGCGGAGTACGTGCGCTTCCACATCGAGGAGATGCGCTGCCCATGGTGCGCGGCCAACCTCGACGACCTGCGCCAAAAGGAGGCTCCACAGGACGTCGCCGACCTGGTCGAGCGCGTCCAGGCCTCCACGTTGCTGTACCTGCGCTCGCGCACGCGCGAGTGAGGCGGCCGCCGGGCGCGGGGATCGAAGCGCTCGCGGGAGCGCAGGCGGCCGCATCAACACAGTTCGAACAAGATCGTGACACGCACGGCTCGCGCGCGGGCTAGCAGGACGTATCTTGACTTCATCCCAAGTCGTGCCCGCCACAGGCCGACCGCCGTCCCCACGCACGAACCCTCGAGCGACCATGATTCATGCCTTCCGACGGATCGCTCCGTCCAGCCTCGCCCTGCTCGTCTCCCTCGGCTCCCTCGCCCTCGCCCAGGCTCCGCGTTCGGTCGGGCTCGAACCGGCGCTGAGCAGCTTCCAGAACGAGAAGATCCGCGCCGACATCTTCTTCCTGGCCAGCGACGAACTCGGCGGCCGCGACACACCCAGCCCGGGACAGCGCATCGCCGCGCGCTACATCGCCTCGCGCATGTCGCGGCTGGGCCTGTCTCCCGGCGCGGGCGAGGACTACCTCTACGAGTACAAGCTCTTGTACCGCCAGCTGAACCTCGCTGCGACCAAGGCCACGCTGGTCAAGTCGGGCGAGTCGCTCGAGTTCGCCTTCGGCGTCGACTACGGGTTCCATTCCTCGGGCGTCAGCACCTCGAAGGTCAGCGGCAACGTCGTCTACTGCGGCGACGCGCTGGAAGAGCCGCTCAGCAAGCTCGACCTGGCCGGCAAATGGGCGCTGTGCCTGGACAACGAGCTGATGAGCAAGAACCGGCGCTCCGCGGTCAAGAAGGCCGGCGCGATCGGCGTGCTGCTCGCACCGGGACCCAGGACCAGCGACGAGAAGATGGCCAGTCGGATCAAGGACTACTCCGACCGAGTCAAGCGTCCCGGCGTGCAATTCCCCGACACCAAGAACAAGGAGAGCGACGACTTCCCCACGGCGATGATCTCCGGCGCCGCGACCGATCGCATCCTCGCGCTCGCCGGCGCCTTCGACCGCGGCCAGAGGAAGCCCGCGATCGGCACGGATCTGGGCGTGGTCTACACCGACGTGCGCCAGGAAGCCGGCACCGACGGCATGGTCGAGGTCGAGAACGTGTGCGCGCTGTGGCCGGGAAGCGATCCCGTGCTCTCGAAGGAAGTGATCATCCTCAGCGCGCACTACGACCACGTCGGCACCTCGGCGGACGGCACGGTGTTCAACGGCGCGGACGACAACGGTTCGGGCACCACGGGACTGATGCAGATCGCCGAGGCGCTGGCGACGCACGGTCCGATGCGGCGTTCGATTCTCTTGATGTGGGTCTCGGGCGAGGAGAAGGGCCTCTACGGTTCCAAGGCTTGGTGCATGAATCCGCAGCTGCCGCCCGACCATCGCCCGGTGTGCAACATCAACATCGACATGATCGGCCGCAACGCGCCGGACAACCTGTTGATCACGCCGACCCAGGCGCGCAAGGCCAACTACAACGGTCTGACGCGCCTGGCCGAGGCCAACTGCGCCCTGGAGGGTTTCCCGACGCTGGGCAGCGCGGACGAATACTGGCTGCGCTCCGACCAGGTCAACTTCGCCGAGCACCTGAAGATCCCGGTGGCCTTCCTGTTCTCGGACGTGCACGCCGACTACCACAAGGCGACCGACGATCCCGACAAGATCGACTGCGACAAGATCCGGCGCGTGTCGCGCCTGGTGTTCCGCATGCTCGACGGCCTGCAGAGCGACAAGCTCGACCTGTAGCCGAGGCGTTTCGAATCGGCCCGCGGCCGACGCCAACGGCCGCCGCGGGCGGGGTGATTGCAACCTCGCCTGCCCCCCCCCCCGACCCGCCATACGG
>Ga0315910_10004837_pt1 | contig 11160 bp, 6 predicted proteins | sample EdamamesoilMG_FD_204470 | JGI IMG/M metagenome (GOLD analysis project Ga0315910, IMG submission 204470) | Garden soil microbial communities collected in Santa Monica, California, United States - Edamame soil | ecosystem: Environmental > Terrestrial > Soil > Garden | place: USA: California...
TCTCAGGCTTGCGCACTAGTAACCCACAGGATGCCTGTGGACAGCCTTGGGGAGACTGCCGAGTTGTCCGTCCCGGCGAAAGCCGTTAACGTCGATTTCAAGCAAATGCACCGCGTGAGAACTGTATCGAGCCGGGTTGGCTGGGTGATCGCTGCTGGGTTGATGGTTCAAGTCGCCGGCGTAAGTGTCGGCCAAACGCAGCAGCCGGCATCGACGCCTGCGCCCGCCCCTGCCCCCACGCCGAACGCAGCGGCTGCTGGCGCGGCCGCGGGCACTGCGGCGTCAACGGAGATCCGTCGCGACCCCGCTGGCATCAAGGGTGTCAGTCCGATTTGGGAAAGCCTCAAGCTCGGCGACGCTTCGTACCTCGCCCGCGACTACGATGCGGCCATCAAGCACTACCGCGAAGCGATCACCAAAGAACCGCAGCATCCACTCGGCCACCTGCGCATGGCTGAAGTGATGATCCAAAAGGGTGACTTCAAAGAAGCCGAGCAATCCGCTGCCACCGCCCAACGCTTCGCCACCAAGGACCCGACACTCGGCGCCCGCGCGCTCTTCCTGATCGCGTGGCTCTGCGAGCAGCAGCAGCGCTACGACGAGGCGATCACAGCGTGGAATGCCTACGCCCAATTCGCGCGAGAGCAGTCGAAGGCCAAGGTGTTCCAACGCACGCCGCCGGAGCGCTTGAAGCGCCTGCAAGACAGCAAGCAACTCAAGCAGGACTCCGCCGTCGTCAAAGAGCGCATCGAGTTACGCCTGAAAGAAGCCGACGAAAAGGCCCGCCGCAGCGCTCAGTAGCACTCCGTTCCAAGCTGCTCCAAGATTGGGCATGGTTCAGGTCGCGCCTCCCCGGTACCGCCACACGTACGCCGAGTACTTGGCGTACGAGTGTGACAGCGGTCTCAAGCACGAATACGACAACGGAGAGATCGTCGCGATGGCGGGCGGCTCACGTCGGCACAACGCGCTCGCTCTGCGCGTCGGCGCGGCCCTCGACGCCGCTCGCGCCGGAGGTTGCGTGGCATTTCAATCCGATCAGAAGGTTCGGGTGCTCGCGACGGGTAGGGCGACCTATCCAGACGCGACCGTCGTCTGCGGGCCGATCGAGGGAGATCCCGACGACGCCACCGGTGCCACGATCACCAATCCGACACTGCTCGTAGAAGTACTATCGCCCACGACCGAGCAGGAAGACCGCGGCAACAAGTGGCTCCACTATCAGCACATTCCGTCGCTTCAAGAGTATGTACTCGTCAGTCAGATCGAACCTCGCGTCGAGCGCTACCGCCGCTTGCCTTCAGGGGCGTGGGAATATAGCGAAGTGACGAGCGCCACTGTCGAGCTTGCCACCGGTGCGGTCCTCGACTTGGCGAAGCTCTACGATGGCTTGCCGGCTTAGCCCGGTGGCGCGAACTCGCGGATCGCATGTTGGATGCGCTCCCGCGCGTCGGCGAGCACCAGTTCGTGGATGTGCGGCCGAGCCGTGAAGGCGACCCATGCGCCAACGTCCGCTAGCACTGCGAGGCGTCGCCAATCCCCAGGGAGACGGCCGCCGGCGGCACGGTATCCCGCTGCCAGGTCTTGGGCAAATGCGTCATTCGCTTCCAGAGGCGGCCGGAGCAGATTGCCGAAGTCGAGCGCGGGGATGGCGCTGCAGCCGAACTCCCAGTCGAGAACGGTCACGCCGCCGTCCGCGCCCAGCACCAGATTCGTGGGGCCGAAGTCGCTGTGGACGAGGACCGGGCGCTCTCGCCACGCATCCAAGAGATCAGCGGAACGCTCGAGCATTCGCAGCAACTCCTCTGCCAACGCCGGTCCGAGGCGTGCTCCCGCGGGGCTCGCCTCCAACGTCTTCTGGACGTACCGCCGGATGCCATTGCCGCTCAAGTCGTAGGGTTCGGTGATGTTCAGGTTCGCGTCCAGCTCGCCGAATTCGTCGAACTCGATGCGGTGGATGGCTGCGAGCGTACGTCCCACGACGAGGGCGACCTCCGGGCCGATGGCGCCCTCGCTGCTCAGAAGTTCGTGCAGTACGGTTCCTTCCGCGAACTCCCGCACTGCCACGACCCGGTCCGCAACCTCCGCAATCTCCAGATACCTGGGGGTCATCACCTCTGGACCCAAGAGCTCCGCCACTCGCTGCTCCTTCCAGGCGCTGCGGTCTCCGCGCGCGTAGACGCGCAGCACGCGCGCCCCCGAACTCGTGTCCGCCCGATAGTTCCAGTTACGGAACCCGCCGGTCAGCGGCTGTAGCTGCCTTGGATCGACGCCGGGCAGCACCACCCGCGCCAGCCCGGCGAGCTCATCGGCGGGCAGCGCCTCCAGCTCGACCTTGCCGATCCACCGATGCTTCACGCCCAGGTGTGTAGCAGCGGGGGCCCCGGTGACCAAGGCCGGCGGCCGCCGCTGGCGCTAAAGCTGAATGCGGATGCTGGTCGCCAGGGCGTCGTCGGCTTTGCGGGCGAAGTCGACGAAGTTCGGGTACTGCGCCGGCTGCACGCGGCCTGCGGGCAAGTCGATCACGCGTTCGAGGGTGAGCGTGTTTTTCTCGAGCTTGTCGGCGACCTGGACGATGCGACCTTCGTTCTTCAGTTCCGCCTTGCCGATGTTGCTCACGACGCGCGACCCTGCGGGTAGCTCGATGCTGAGGCGGATCTTTTGGTAGTTGGCTTCGTCGAGCAAGAGCGGCGTCTTGCGGCTGGGCAGCGCCGCCATGCGGCTCAGTTGCGGCATGAATGGCGGCGACAAGATCAGGTGTTGCCCGCTCTTCTGTGCGAAGTGGGGCACCCGCGCCTTGAGGTGGAACGAGAGCGGAGCGTCGAGATTGTCCAGATCGCCGATCTGGTACTCGCGGAGCTGAGCGCCCCTGAGCGCGCCGCCGAGCAGCCCCGACTCGAGCGTGTCGCGCACTTGGTTCTGGGGCATGCTGGCGAGCGCCGTGCGAATGCCTGTGGCGTACTTGCCGTGGAACTCGAGGACCAGCTCGGCGGTCGCCGCGCCTTGCGCGTCGACCTTGGCTGAGCCGGAGTAAGTCACGCCGTCTTTGGTGCCGCCTTCTGGGATCGTCGTCTTCTGCGGTTCGGTGCCGCTGAGGATATAGCCCGGCATGCCGCGCACTTCGGCCGGGACGTAGCCGAAAGGCGCGTACTTGCTGCTGACCGTGAGCCAGGTCGGGTGTTTCTCGCTGCCCAAGCTCAAGAGCGGCACCGCGAACTGCCCAGCCTCGGAGAGCGGCCCGATAGCAGGGATCGCCAGGCGATTCTGTGCAACCGCGTAAGAGACGTCGATGTCGAGCGCGCGGCACAGGGTCATGAATCCGCGCCAACGATTACCGTTCTTGCTGATGATGACGCGGCGGCCGTCGGTCTCTTCGCCGTCCTCGACGTTGTCGAGGATCCAGCGATAGAGCTGGCGTGCGCGCGCGAGCTCATCGGTTTTCGGTACCTCTTTCACGATGCTGCGAGCGAGCCTGGCGATGCGCGGATCGACGGGGGTGAGGTCGACCAGGCTGTCGTGCAGGCGCAGCAGCGACTCGTCGAGCTCGATGCCCCAACCGATGCGTACGCTCGGCAAGAACTCTTGCATCGGAGCACTGTCCGGTTCGGAGGGCGCCGCTTCGCTGAAATCGACGCGCCAGCGCCTGGCGGTGAGCGGGCCGATCTTGGTGACTTCGGGCGCAGGCACCTGGTTGCGTGTTTCGACGATCAGCTGTTTGCTTTCGGGCGCGACGACCACGAATTCACTGCGGGCGTACGCGATGTTCTCTTCGCGGAAGAACCAGTGCGGTCCGAGGTAGCGCTTGCCTTGCTGACCGTCGCCTCGAAACGACATGATGTGCTCGGTTTCGACGTAATCGCCCACCTCGAGATGGGGCAGCGTCACCGTGGGCTTGCCGGCTACGAACTCGGGCTCGAGCACCTGACCGTTCTGCTTGATGACCCGCATGTGCAGCACGAGGCCCTGAAGCAGCGGGTGCTCCGCAAACTTGGAAATGGCTTCGGCGCTCTGCACGCGGATGACTTCGTGCTCGAGCATGCGGCTCGACCCGTCAGAATGTACCCACACCGCTGCGTAGTCGAGCACGCGAGCCGCGGTGCCGGGCATGTGCTCGCCGCGTGCTTCGTAGTCACGAATCACTTGGCGTCCGTCGATGCGGAACGGTTCGAGCGCCGTGGTGCCGTCGATCAAATCGAGGGCCTCTTCGAGGACGGAGGTGTTGGCGCCGGCTTGCACGGCGTCGGCCAGCGCGCGGGCCAGGGCATCGGTCTTGCCCGAGGCGAAATGTGCATCCGCCAGGGCGAGGCGAGCCCGGCTGTTCTTCGGGCTCTTCTTCACCGCGGCCTCGAGCTTGTTCCAGGTCTCGCTCTCGTTGCCAGCGCGTACCATCACGTCGAAGATGCGTTCGCTGAGGTCTTTGCGGTCTGGGCGGCGTTTTGCAAAGCGCCTGAGCTCGGCCAGCGCCTCGCCGTAATCTTGACGCGCGAGGGCTCGAGTCAGCCGCACTTCCGAGTCGGGGTCGAGCGTCTGGATGCGAGCCACCAGTGCGTCGGCTTTTTCGGTCTGGCCTTCGGCGTCGTAGACCTCGACCGCGGCCATCAGCGCTTCGACGCTCTCGGGGAAGTCGTGGGCCAGTTCCAAGATGGTGCGCTTGTATTCCGCCGACCACCCGAGCTCGCCATAGAGTCGCGCCAGCGCCTGGGCCACCTGCGGCACCGCTGGGAACTGCTTCATCAGCTTGCGCACGGGTTCGATGGCGGCGATCGGTCCGCTGCGCTCGGCCTCCCACAACGCGGTGGTGAGGCGCGGCTTCCAGAGATTCGGGTCACCTTTGCTCGCGCGCGCCTGGAGCTCTCGGACCAGGTCTTTCGCCTGGCTGGCGTCGTAGATTGGGTCGGTCTCGACCACCTCGGCGGCGTGCGACAACGTGAGCGCAGTCGCGTCGTCCACCTCTTTCACGAGGGGTTCGAGCATGACGGCGGCCACGTCCGCCTCGCCGTCGGTGAGGGCGAGCGACGCTGCCAGGAAGCGGGTGAGCGCATCTTGGGGTGCGACGACCTCGCCACCCTTGATGTAGCGCGAGAGCACGTTGGGCTCGCCTGACGCCGTGGGCGGGACGAGCGTGTAGCCGGGCGCAGCGTCGGTGCTGCTCTTGAACTTCGCCGGTCGCCCGTCGGGCGTCATGACGCGGATTGAACCCTCGGCCTCGGTGAGCTTCGCGAGCACGCGGTTGCGGCCGCGCGGCAGCTTCACGAGCACGCCGAACTTCAGCCAAGCGCCCCATTCGCGAATGTCGCGAACGCCGACCAAGGTATCGTTCAGCCAGACGCGATGCGCGCCCTGAACCGCCAGCAACACCTCTTGCGGTTCGGCGAGCTCGATGAAGCTTTCGGCGTAGAATGCGCCGTCGCTGACGGCTTCGTCCGCGTATGCCAGGCAGCCTGTGTGCTTGGTCTTCAGGATGCGAGGTGCTTCGGCAACGCTCGGGTCGGGCTCCCACACGCGAGGCCAGGGCCCAGGCGCTTCCGCCGGGAAGCTGCTGATCAGGTCGGCGGCTGAGCCGCGTCCGAAGGGCCCAGCGAGCCGGACGTGGTCGGCGCAGCCGAGGCGCTTCGCGGTGCGCTTGTCGACGTCGGTTTCTGCCTCCGACCAAGCTTCGGTCGCTGCCCAGTCGACGAGCTCGCCGCGAGCGCGCCACCCGATCGATCCCGGCGTCTCGATGGCAGCGAGCACGCGCTCTCGCGACTCTTTCCAGAACCCCTTCTTCAGAAAGCTGAGTGACTGCGCCTCGCGCGCGGCGTACCACGCGATTAGCGGCGCCAGCGGATCGCCCGAGGCCTTCGCCGCCACGACCGCGTCGAGGTACGACGCGGCGGCTTCCGCGAGGTGACCATGGCTCGAATCGTCCAGCGCCCGCGCGAAGGCCGCATACATGCCGCGCTGCTTCAGCTCGTCGAGACGCTTGCGCGCGCGTTTGGCTTGCTCGACGCTGCCTCCGGGAGCGACCAGTTCGGTCACGAGCCAGCGGCCGACCAGCTCGGAGTCGCTGCTGTCGCGGGCGCTATCGCGGAGGGCGGCTGGCGTGTAGTCCGCGGCGGTGTTGCTTTGCTTGGTGCACGCCGGGCTGCCCAAGGCTAGCGCCCCCGCGGCCAGAGCCACGAAAAGCGTACGAAAACGAAGCGGACGTGCGAATTGGGTGCGGCTCATCGAGTAACAATCAGTCGGTGCGAGAGCGCCTGATCGGCGTCGGCGCAGAACTTCTTCCAGGCGTTATAGTCGCGGGGCTTGATGCGTGTGGCTTTTACCTCGAGCCGGCTATGCACGATGACCTCACCAGCCTTTTGCTCCACGCTGACCGAATAGGCGCCGAACACCGATTGGTGGTTCACGTCGGGGGGGGCGCTCACCACCTTCGCACCAGCCGGAAGCTTGATGCGATAGGTATCGTCTCGCGTCGAAAATGCCAAGACACGCACGTCTTGCTTGCGGCGTGACAAGGAAGCGAACGTCGGCGTGAGACGCGTCCCTGTCGTGACGGCGATGCTCAACTGGTCCCCTTCACGACGGGCGAAGCCGGGCACGCGGCCCGCCAGGTCGAGCGTGACCGGTTGGTCGAAGTTCGAGAAATCGCCGGTCTTCAGGCCTCCGGGCCCCTTGTCCAGTTCGAGACCTGGAAACTCGCTGCCCAGATCCGCCACGAGCCGCTCGCGGCGAGTGCCTTCGGCTTCGAAGCGCCGACGCCAGCCCGAAGCATCCACGCCGCGCGTCTCGAAGCTCAGCGCGATGCGCGCATCGCCCGTGGCTTCGAGCGTGGCTTGCACGTTGCGCGTGATCACGTTCTTCTTCGGGTCGGGAGCAGGCAGACGCACGGTTTCGGCGTCGCCTTTGTTGACCAGAATCGCCTGCGACTGGAGATCCATGCGCGGCAGTTCTTCGGCCCCGGAGTCTTCCGCGGTGCCGTCGAGATACAGGTCGTACTTCGGTACGTAGGCGATGGCATGGTCGTAGGGAGCCAGGCTCGCGACCGACGAGGCGAAGTCTCCTCGCATCTGGGTCCGGACGATCACGATGGTCGAGTCGATGCCGAGTTCGCGCAGCATGCTGACGATGACCGTGGCCTTGTCCTTGCAGTCGCCCCAGCCGCGCGCGACGGTCTGCACGCAGCGTCGCGGCTTGTGTCCGTAGATACCGAACTCGAGCGCTACGTAGCGCGTGTTCTTTACGACCCAGGCGAAGACGGCGCGCACCTTGTCCAGCTCGGTCTGCCTGTCTTTGGTGATGTCATGCACGAGCTTGCGGGTCTCGTCGTCGAGGTCGAACTGATCCTTGGCGAGCCCCCAGTACCAACGGCCGAGCTCTTTGAAGTCCTTGTAGGTCGAAACGTGCACGAAGCCGAGCACCTCTGGCCAGGGCGGCATCGAGACCTCAGGGTCGACGGCGGGTACCTTCTTGGCGACGAAGCGGTAGATGCGCTGCCCATCAGTGACCTTTTCGCTGCGCACCAAGCCCGGCAGCTGCTCGTCGACGTAGAACTTGCGGCCCTTCGGGGTGATCAGCACGTACTCGGCATTCTGCGTCGGTTCGTCGGACTGCAGATACGCCACTTCACCGAAGTAGTCGGCATACTCGTTGCGTGGAGTGACGTCGTCGATGCGGTACTTGAGCTCGACGACGTCGCCTGGATCGAGGCGCGGAAGTTGGACGATGAAGTTGCGCGCGGACGTGTACATCGAAACGCTGGGATCGTCCGCAGCGGCTTCGCCGTATTCGATCGCTTCATCCACCCGGCCGTCGCCGCGGAACACGCGCGCGCCCTTCAGCTGCACCACCTCGCGGTCCGCTTCGTACGAGAATGCGTGTTGGCGCGACATGGCCGCCGCCGAATCCGTGAGCGGCTGGAATACGATCTGGCGAAACTTCGACGATAGCCCGTTTTGGTAAACGGTCGTAACCGTGAGGTCGCGCAGCGTGCGTCGGTTGTCCCCGTTCGCGGGCGCATGGCGCAGCTGCAAGAACTCGTCCGGCGCCATGGCGTAGGCCTCGTCGGGCTTGGCTTTCGGCGGCTCGATGTGCTCGAGGTACTCGCGCACCTCCTTCTCTTGCGGGCGTATCTGCAGAATCTTTCGCAGCACCCGCACCTGTTCGTCACGGTTGCCGAGCTCACCCTGCAAGTCGGCCACGCTCCGCAGCGTCCCGACTTCTTCGGGGATCAATTCGAGCGCGCGCTGGTAGGTGGCCAGGGCGCGTTCGGGCTGGGAAAGCGCCCGATAGCTGCGAGCCGCCACGTTGTAGCTCCACTGATTCTCTGGGTGTGCCTCCAAGAGTCGCTCGACCCAGCGCTCGGCTGCGCTGCGGTCGCGCCGTGCGACCGCGAGCTCGATGCGGCGATTCAACAGGGCTTGGTCATCGAAGCGCAGCCCTTCGTAGCGCTGCTCGACTTCCAGAGCTTCGGTACTGCGGCCGAGCGCCAAGAGCTGCGACGCATACATGTTGAGAACTGTCACCGATGTCGGGTTGCGTTCGGCCGCCCGTTCCAGCGTGTCCAGAGCCGTACGCTGTAGACCCGCCTCGTTGTAGAGCTCCACGCGACCGCGGATCGCCACCAAGTTGTCCGGATCTCGCGCCAGCACGTCGTCGTAGAACGGGAACGCCTGGCGGTGATTTGGTCCGCTGCGCTTCAGCCAGGCCTGAGCCAAGAGCACGTCGGTGTCGGCCACTTTGCGCTGCTTGGCGAGCGCCGCGGCCTTTTCGATCCAGGCCGCGGCCTGGTTGCGATCTTCGGCGAGCTCGGCGGCGAGCAAGAGGTGTTTGATGGTCGGCGCGGTCTCGGCGACCTCGCGCGCCAGATCGCGTGCTTGGTGCACCGTGGGATCGTCCCCGTTGGTGTTCACCAGGTAGTCGGCGAACGCGAACTGGGTGCTGGGCTGCTTGCGGCGAGCCAGCATCTCGCTAAAGGCCTGCATCGCGCCGCGCGGCCCACCCTTGAGCAGCTTGGTGGCCGCCGGCGGGGTTGGTTTCTGACTATCTTCGACGCTGGCGGATGCTTCGATGTCCGGGTCCGGCGCACCGTCGGCATCGCCGACGCGCAAACTCAACACCGGCGATTGGTCTTCACCGCACACCTTGATGAGTGCGCGGTTCGTGCCCGGTTGGAGCTCGACCGTTGCGGCGAAGCGGTCGCTGTCGAACCCGCGATAGGCCGGGTCTTGCAGCACCTCTTGGCCATTCCAAAAGAGCTTGAATGCACCGCTGGCGCCCACCCACAAGGTGATGCGGCGTGCGCGCTTCAGCTCTTGCTTCGAACGCAGAAAAGTCGTGGCAAAAAAGCACACCTTCTCTTCGGGGCGAAGCAGTGAACCAGAGTCCAACCATCCGTACGGGAAAGCGGCGCTCGGCACCGCGCGCCAGCGGACGGGCCGCTCTTTGCCAGAAAATGCGCGACCGGGTACGATCGCGCCGGTAAGTGCCGCCTGTGTTTCCGGCTCGAAGGCTTGATCGAATCCGCTCTTACCTTCGTTGTCGAAAGGCCCCACGATCCACCATTCGTTGACGAACCCGAGCTTCGCGATACGCGACTTCGCGCCAACGAAGTCGCCGCGTCGAGAGCGGGCGTAGGCGACGAGCAGACCGGCATACACCCGCGCCGGCGCCGACAACTTGCGCGATTCGCTCGCGCGGATCAGCGCATCTTCGACCTGGTCTGGGTCGGCTCGGTTCGCCGTCGCCCAGAGGCGACGCAACGCTGCGTAAACCTCGGGCCCCTTGGCGGTGTCGAGCTCCGTTTCGGCGTCGATCAGATCGGGGTGAAATTGGGAGCGCGCCGCCGCTGGGGGCGCACACGTCATGAGCACCAGGGCCACGAGGGCACGTGCACTGGCGAGTGCCGCATGTTTCACGATTGGTTTTCCTCCCGCACACCTTTAGTCGCTTGCCCTTCGGCCGGCAAACCCGTTCGGGTGCGTAACCTGCGGCCGATGCGAGAGAAGTCGCCGCGCCGAATTCTGCCAAGGACGGACCTGCGGGCGGAGCCCGCCGTCAGCAGGGTGCGGAGCCCGCCATCAGCAGGGTTCGCTAGCGACCGCTTGTTCAGGGGTTTGTGGGCTCACACGCGTACTCGTCGAGTCTGTGAGCGGGCGACCACTCGATAAGTTCGGCCGGTGTGGCACTACACTCAGGCAGTGGTTTTGCGAACCCCCCACTTTTCCAGGGATTCGCGCGGGTCCGATCGTCGATAACGCTCAGAACCGAGTCTGGTTGTCGAGCCCCTTGCTGGCTTCGTGGCGCTCAGTTACAAGGGAAATCTGAACTAGCGGCGGGTGGCGGACATCGCGACGAACTCGTGCCCCGCTCTCGCCGAACAAAGATGTAGTTTGAGGTTCGACGCCCGAGTGACCGACTGTGCCCAGGGGAACTGTGAGTTGAAAGACACCACCCCACGAACCCGACCGCCCTTGGGGAATTGTAGGTGGTCTCACTACCGCACTCTGCTTAATCAGGCGCACGTCTGACGATGGCGCACTCGCTCTTCTTCCCGGACACGCTCAAATTTTGTTTCCGGGTGTCGTACCAAACCTGTAATGTTTCTTCAGTTAGAGCGGGTAAACCGCGGAGGCTCGGATGGTTAACCCACAGATGGTGATGTACGAGGAGGAGTTCAACCAGATCCAGGCGGTCGTGGACCGGCTGGTGAGGGAGGCGAACGCCAAAGTCGTATTCATCGTCGACAAGAACGGTCAGCTCATTGCGGCGAGTGGCGAGGTCGACAACATCGATACTACGTCACTGGCGTCGCTCACTGCAGGCAACATCGCCGCCACGGGCGGGATTGCCAAGCTGCTGCGCGAGAACGAGTTCGCGACCCAGTTTCACGAGGGCGAGAAGGCCAATATCCACATTCAGCTCGTGGGTAATCGAGTGATTCTGGTCGTGATCTTCGACTCGAAATCGAGTCTGGGTCTCGTGAGACTCCGCGTGCGCAAAGCGAGCGATGAACTCAATCGGATATTCGAGTTGCTGCTCAGCAAAGTGCAAGAGCCTGGGGCGGACTCTCCCTTCGCGGAGATCACCGACGAGGACATCGACAACTTGTTCAACGACTAGAGGTACCGGGCATGAGTTTCATCAACTACATGGCCCGGGAGATCAATTGCAAAATTGTCT
>Ga0315910_10004838_pt1 | contig 11159 bp, 12 predicted proteins | sample EdamamesoilMG_FD_204470 | JGI IMG/M metagenome (GOLD analysis project Ga0315910, IMG submission 204470) | Garden soil microbial communities collected in Santa Monica, California, United States - Edamame soil | ecosystem: Environmental > Terrestrial > Soil > Garden | place: USA: California...
GGCCAGGGCGCATCTTCCAAATAAGAGGCAAGTTCAAGTGTCCAATACATAGTGCGAGTCCTCCTTTTAATTTTCCGCAAAAATAGAATTAATTAGACCATAGTCAAGAGTCGGGTATCGATAGTTCAAAAACAATTAAAGTAACCTGATTTGCCCTCTTCCGCATCCGTGTGTTACTATGGACTGTCGTCTAAAAACCCCATATTTGCGGCCGCTAGCGCTACAGGAGATTTTAAGTATTGGAACGGCCCCGCCTTTCTTTTATTTTAACCCTCAAACATTTCAAAACGCTTCTCAATTTTTATGGCTGACGAAAAGATCATTTTCTCGATGACGGGTGTAAACAAGATTTACCCACCCAGCAAACAAGTTCTTAAAAACATTTACCTCTCGTTTTTCTACGGAGCAAAAATTGGCGTGCTCGGATTGAACGGTTCCGGTAAGTCTTCCCTGCTGCGCATCATTGCCGGCATCGACAAAGAATTTCAGGGCGAAGTAGTGTCCGACCTTTCTTTCTCGGTTGGCTTGCTGGAACAGGAACCCCAGTTGGATAAAACCAAAACTGTAAAAGAAATTGTAGAAGAAGGCGTAAGCGAGGTAGTAGCGCTACTTAAAGAGTTTGAAGCCATCAACGAGAAGTTTGCCGATCCGGCCGTGATGGAAGATCCTGACGCGATGGATAAACTCATCACCAAGCAAGGTGAAATCCAGGAGAAACTGGATGCTGCCAATGCCTGGGAACTCGATAACAAACTCGAGCGCGCCATGGATGCATTGCGTTGCCCTCCCTCCGATGCTAAAATAGAATACCTATCCGGTGGAGAGAAGAGAAGAGTAGCACTCTGCCGCTTGCTGCTGCAAGAACCCGATGTATTATTGCTCGATGAACCTACCAACCACTTAGATGCTGAATCAGTTTATTGGCTAGAACAACACTTGAAACTGTATAAGGGTACCGTAATAGCTGTAACCCACGATCGCTACTTCCTCGACAATGTTGCCGGATGGATTCTGGAACTCGACCGCGGAGAAGGTATTCCATGGAAAGGAAATTACTCTTCGTGGCTCGATCAAAAACAGAAACGCTTAGCGCAGGAAGAGAAATCGGAATCGAAACGACAGAAAGCGTTGGAGCGCGAATTGGAGTGGGTGCGCATGAATCCGAAAGGCAGACACGCCAAAGGTAAAGCCCGCTTGAGTGCCTACGAAAAATTGTTAACGCAGGAAACCAAAGAGCGCGAAGAAAAACTCGAACTCTACATTCCGCCCGGACCACGATTGGGTAATGTGGTTATTGAAGCACAAGGTGTTGCCAAAGCTTTTGGAGATAAATTATTGTACGAGAATTTAACCTTCTCACTTCCTCCGGCAGGTATCGTGGGTATCATCGGGCCAAATGGCGCTGGTAAGACCACGATCTTCAAAATGATCGTAGGCAATGAGCAACCCGACTCAGGTGCGTTTAAAGTGGGCGAGACCGTGAAGATCGCCTACATCGATCAGGAACACGATGACCTTAAACCGGAAGACACTGTTTTTCAGGCAATCACCGGAGGAAATGATCTCATCTCAATAGGTGGAAAAGAAATGAACGGCCGCGCGTATGTGGGCAAGTTCAACTTTAATGGAACTGATCAGCAGAAGAAAGTGAAAGAACTTTCCGGAGGTATGCGCAACCGCGTGCACCTTGCCATCGCACTCAAGCAAGGAGGTAACTTGTTACTGCTCGATGAACCCACCAACGATTTGGATGTAAACACCCTGCGTGCGCTAGAAGAAGCGTTGGAAAACTTTGCCGGTTGTGCGGTAATCATCTCGCACGACCGCTGGTTCCTCGACCGCGTATGTACGCACATCCTCGCTTTCGAAGGCGACTCACAAGTGTTCTGGTTTGAAGGTACCTTCAGCGAGTACGAAGAAAACAAACGCAAGCGTTTGGGTGATGAGCAGCCACACCGGATCAAGTATAAGAAACTGGTTAAATAATTATCAATGATCAATGTGCAAATTATCAATTTCTCTCCTTCTGGAATTGACCATTTGCACATTGACTAATTGAACATTTTAATGAGAGGTCTCTACAGCATCATCCTCCTCATCCTCTCCAACGCTTTCATGACGCTGGCGTGGTACGGGCATTTGAAATTTAAGGAGATGAAGTGGAGTCAAAGTCTTACCTTGATTACCATTATTCTGATCAGTTGGGGGATTGCATTGTTTGAGTATCTCTTACAGGTTCCCGCCAACCGAATCGGCTTTAAAGGATACGGTGGCCCTTTTACTTTACTTCAACTCAAAGTCATTCAGGAGGTGATTACACTGATTGTCTTTGTGATCTTCTCGCTCCTGTTTTTTAAGAACGAAACCTTTCGCTTAAATCACCTCATCGGTTTTGTGTTTTTGGTGCTGGCTGTATATTTCATTTTCAAAAAGTAAATTCAGTGTATGTCATACCTGCAGAATAAAGTTATTTGGATCACCGGAGCATCCAGTGGAATTGGTGAAGCACTCGCCTACGAACTCGCGAGGCAAGGTGCTCAGTTGATTCTCTCGGCCCGAAGAAAGGAAGAGTTGGATCGTGTAAAAGGAAATTGCGTTGTCTCGGCACAGCCTAATGTCCGGGTACTTCCGCTGGATCTTTCCAAATCAGAAACATTAAAGCTTTCTACAGAAGCGGCCATTCAGATTTTTGGTCATGTTGATATCCTCATCAATAACGGAGGTATTTCGCAACGCAGCCAGGCGAAGGATACTGTACTGGAGGTTGATCGCACCATTATGGAAGTTGATTACTTTGGATCGATCGCGCTTACTAAATTTTTATTACCGCATTTTATTCAGCGCAAGTCAGGTCACTATGTTACCGTAACGAGTGTGGCCGGTAAGATTGGCGTTCCTTCACGCACCGGATACTCGGCCGCCAAACATGCTTTGCATGGATTTTTTGATTCACTCCGCGCTGAAGTATGGCGAGATAATATTCTGGTTACACTGGTGGTTCCCGGATGGATCAGCACAAACCTTTCGATGAATGCGGTGTCCGGTGACGGCTCAAAGCATAATAAAGTAGACGCCAATAATGCCGGTGGTTTTACACCCGAAGAGTTTGCCGTGAAGATGTGCAAGGCTATTGAGCAACGAAAAGAAGAAGTCTATATCGCAGGAGGAAAAGAGAAACTGGCTATTTACTTAAAGCGATTTGTTCCGGGTATTTTTTCGGGAATTCTAAAAAAGACTAAAGTTTAGGCTCAGTCTAATACTTTAGGTACGCGAAAATAATCAGCGTCCTTTTGAGGAGCATTTCGCAAGGCACGATCGTGCGGCAGATGTTCCTTCACCTCATCTTCACGCAGTGCATTAATTTCGTGGCTCATGGTGGTTAACGGCTCTACTCCTTCGGTATCAACCTCCTTCAATTTTTCTACCCAGTCTACGATAGCGCTCATGTCGCGCATCATTTTCTCAGCGTCTTTTTCATCGAACTCGAGGCGTGCGAGATGAGCTATTTTATCCAATAAAGGGCGATCGATTTTCATGCTTTCAACTGCGTCTTCAATTCGTTGTCAATGATTCTGAATACCTTTTCACGTAGGGAGGCTACGTCATCCAGCGTCAGGCCCCGAGTATCGATTGGCTCGTGAAAAATTATCTTCATCCGATGCCGGTGCAACAGAAATTCATTAGCTGGCAAAATTATCCAATTATACGGAATGGTGACAGGCACCACAGGGATTTGTTTCTCGATAGCCACCCGAAAGGCCCCGTCTTTAAACCGATGCAAGACAGGCTCCTTTTCGGTGATAATACCTCCCTCCGGAAAAATCACGAGACTCTTTCCCTCATCGATTGCCTCCATAGATTTCTTAATGGTGGCCACCCGGCTCTTCAACTGTGTGCGGTCTACAATGATGTGGAGCTTTCGATACATAAATCCGAAGAGCGGAATTTTCTGCATATCATTCTTGCCCACAAAAATGGTGGGATGCGGGTTTAGCCCCATCGTGGCGATGTCGAGGTACGAAAAATGATTCGGGCAAAATATATACGATTTACTTCGCTCTAATTTCTCGCGATGTTCAATGGCATACGGAACAAACGCTATTGGAAAGAGCACTCGCCCCCAAAGCCGGTTGACAACCCCAACCAATCTGAATTTCTTCGGAAAGAAAATAGGAATAAGAAAGAATGGGTACGCCACCAAAAACAGAATCGTAAAAAGAAACATCGCATACGCGGTGTGGGCCCATCGAATAATTTTCATGCTCGTACGTCCAACCAGAAAAAACTAAACCGGCCAAAGATAAGGAAGACTTCCATCACTTCTTGTTCGGATACTGAATGAGGCACCGTTCCTGTTTCAGGATCTCGGCAGCCCGCTCCAGGTGAATGGTAGACTTTACATCATTCATTTCCTCTTTCACTTTGTTTTTGATTTGCTTCATCCCCATCGCCTCAATGAATCGCTTTACCTGCTCATCATTTTCAAGAATAAGTTTTGGAACGGTAGTCGGTTTGTCGTTATCGCCTTTGGCCACCATGGTAAAGTACGAGGAGTTGGTATGCTTGATAGTTCCAAGCTTCACGTTCTGCGCCTCCACCCGAATGCCTACAATCATCGAAGAATTTCCTACATAATTCACCGAAGCATGAAGCGAAACCAACTCGCCTACTTCAACGGGTTGAAGAAACTCCACCGAATCAACAGAAACCGTTACGCAGTAAGCTCCCGCATGTTTGCTGGCACAGGCGTAGGCTACCTTGTCCATCAGCGAAAGTAAAATACCGCCATGAATTTTTCCGCCAAAGTTGGCATAGGCAGGAATCATCAACTCAACAATTGTAGTTTGTGATTGACTTACCGAACGAGCTTCCATTGTGAATCTTTTTCAAAAGATAAGAAATTGTACAAACTATCGACTCTTAAAAGTAAGTCTCCAAAAATTGACGGGACGTTACTACTTCCATTTTGGCAAAATGAAAATCATCCGTATCCTCGGTAATGATAAGCTGGCACCCAGCCTGCACGGCCGAGTAGTATTCCAGCCCGTCTTCAAAGTCAAGCACGGACTTATTTTGTGCAGCCTGAAGAACAACCTGCTTATTGGCCTCGGTTATGTTGATTTTAGAAACCAGCAGTTCAATTTTGCTCTTTGCTCTCTCTGACCCGCTTTTCTTTTCCGCAAAATAGAAAGCGATAGCCAGGCAAATCGGTGACGTATAGACCTTGAATTTTTTATTTTCGGTCAGGCTTAGTACACGTGACGAAAAGGTAAACAACGGGTACTCCTTGTTTAAAACTGACACGAGGATATTAGCATCCAGAAAAATTTTCATTTCCTGGATTTAAGGTATTCGTTCTTCAACGTCTTACGATTGCGGGGTTTTGTTTTGTAAACAGCCTCACCCTCTGCTACCATATTTACCCAATCGGCAATAGGAAGCTCTTCCAGACTTTTGTAATGACCACTGGTTATTTTATGATACAGAAACTCGGTTAACCGAGAAAGGCTGATGTTTTGAGAATCGGCAAATTTCTTGGCTTTGTTGATCGTTTCTTCATCGAACGATAAGGTGATCTTTGCATCCATAACAACTGTTTTATACGACAAACGTAAAAAATCTATACGTATAAATCAAGTAAGGGTTTAAAACCGAATTGTCATAGCTTTTATTTTGAATCCGCTTCCATCCCCAAAATAGAATTCGCCTGCAAACGATACCTTTTGACGAAGGCTAAATCCTGTTTAACTTGCCTGTCTAAATCCGAAATTGACATGGCCGAGGTTGAACTGATTATGCCCAAAATGGGTGAAAGTATCTTTGAAGCAACCATTCTCAACTGGCTGAAGAAGCCGGGGGATAAAATTGAGCAGGATGAATCGGTGCTCGAGGTTGCTACCGATAAAGTAGATACCGAAGTACCTTCTACCCATGCTGGCGTTCTGAAAGAAATTCTGGCAAAGACCGGTGATGTGGTACAAGTAGGTAAACCCATTGCAGTTATTACCACAGAAGCAGGCGCTGAAAAAACGATCGTTCCAACCGTTGCTCCGGTAACATCGCATGCTGCCGAAACTCCGAAGAAAGAAGTTCATGCCGTGCATACCAATGGTGCTTCGCATGTATCGCACGTAACCGACTACAAATCAAGCTCACGATTCTATTCACCCTTAGTTAAGAATATCGCGAAGGAAGAAAATATTACAGTAGCCGAACTCGAAACTATTAGTGGTTCCGGTGCCGAAGGTCGTGTTACCAAGAAAGACATTATGGACTATGTGCAGCATCGTAAGCTGGGATCAACCATCCAGGCCGTGCAGCATGCCGTAAAGACATCACCAGTTTCATCTGTCCCTAAAGGTGTACCAGCCTCCATCAGCGCTGGCGATGAAATTATAGAGATGGATCGCATGCGCAAGATGATAGCCGAACGCATGGTTGATTCAAAACGCATTGCCCCGCACGTTACCTCCTTTGTTGAAGCCGATGTTACAGACATTGTGCAGTGGCGCAATAAGGTAAAATCAGAATTTCAAAAACGCGAAGGTGATGTTCTTACCTTCACCCCGATTTTCATTGATGCTGTTGTACAGGCCATCAAGGATTATCCAATGATCAACGTTCAGGTTGATGGCGATCGAATTATTAAAAAGAAAGACATCAACATCGGTATGGCCGTAGCGCTTCCAACCGGAAACCTGATTGTGCCGGTGATCAAAAATGCCGATCAATACAGTCTGGCGGGGCTTGTAAAAATTGTTAATGACCTGGCCAAGCGTGCACGCGACAATAAACTCAAGCCCGATGAACTTGCTGGCGGAACCTTTACTGTTTCGAATGTAGGTTCGTTTGGTAATGTGATGGGTACACCGATTATCATGCAACCTCAGGTAGGCATTATTGCCTTGGGTGCCATACAGAAAAAACCTGCTGTACTCGAATTACCTTCAGGCGATGTAATCGCTATCCGGCATAAAATGTTCTTGTCACACTCGTACGACCACCGTGTGGTGGATGGTGCACTGGGTGGCAGCCTGGTAAGGCGCGTTGCTGATTACCTGGAGAAGTTTGATGTGAATAGAAGCATCTAATCCAGTTGCCTTTATAAATAAACCCGGATGATTCCTAAAGCCATCCGGGTTTACTATTTTTAGAGCATGTCTAAAATCATCTCCTTCATCAGCCGCAAGGGCGGAACAGGCAAAACTACCAATGCCATCAACCTGGCTACTACGCTACATGCCCTGGGCAAGCGGGTTATGCTGGTTGAAACGGATACCAATTATACCCTGAATACACTCCGAAAAATGGAAGTCTTCAAATCAACGGAAGGCAGTAATCACTTTGAAATCCTGGGTTCGCAGGATGGCCAGGTGGCCGATGAACTGGTTCAACTGAAGGAGAGTCGCAAGAACGATTTTATTGTGGTTGACAGTGCCGGAAAAACTACCGATGAAGGAATAAAAAAACTTTGCCTGGTTAGCGATGCCGTGGTGGTGCCCACCAGCTTAACCCAAAATGATTTGCTGGTAACGTATCAAACTGTAGTTGACCTTGCCCCGGCTCGTGAACTCAATCCAAATTTAAAAATCCTGATTCTTCCTAACCGTATTCACAGTGCCACGGGCCTCCACACCGTTCGCGATAATCTCAAGAATTTAGATGCGATTATTTTGCCGATAATCGTACCTCAGAAAAATCTTTTCGTAAATTTCAGTACCCTCGAAGCCGAAAATGATTACAAGCCAATCGCCCAGTCCATTCTCAACTACGTCAAATGAGTAAGAAGAAGAATACTTTAAAAGACCTCGATGAATTCTTAAAACAGCAGGCCGCTTCGTTGGTTCAGCCTACACCCCTCAGTGAAAAGGTGGTTGAGACAGAACCTAAAGCGGTTACGCGTTCCGCTACCAAGGTAAGTCCTGACGAAGTAGAAGAGGAAACAATTTCTACTGAAACAATACTTCGCGATCTAAGCGAACTCAGCGCGCAGGAAGGTCCGGCTTTCCGTAAAAAATTTTACGATCTTATTGTCCGATCGCTTGAAGCGCTGCACACAACCACGCCCGAAGACAAGATGCTGATCAATACCGCGCTTTACCTGAAAAGCGGCAGCGCATGGAAAGAAACCATCCGGGCGTATTGGCGCGATAAAGCGTAGCGTACAATTCACGTTTACGCCCAACGAATCGTCATCTGATTCAATAAAAAAATTGCAAGTTTGCATTAGACCTTCTCATTCAATTTTAAAAATACTTTCATCATGAAATTCGGAACCAAAGCCGTGCATGCCGGTGTCGAACCCGATCCATCAACCGGTGCGATCATGACACCTATTTATCAAACATCAACCTATGTGCAGGAATCACCCGCCAAACATAAAGGCTATGCCTATGCGCGTGGTGCCAACCCTACCCGTAACAGTCTGCAGAAAAGCATTGCCGCGTTGGAGAATGGAAAGTTTGGTATCTGTTTCTCTTCCGGCATGGGCGCTACCGATGCGGTTATCAAACTACTAAACCCCGGTGACGAAGTAATTACCAGCACCGATTTGTATGGCGGCTCGTACCGCATGTTCAAGCGTGTGTTTGAAAAGTATGGAATCAAATTTCATTTCATCGACCTGACCGATACGGCCAACATTTCATCCGTACTTAATTCAAAAACAAAACTCCTCTGGGTTGAGACACCCACCAATCCGTTGATGAACATCATCGACATTAAAGGATGTGTTGAGATCGCCAAAAAGAATAACATACTGGTGGCGGTCGATAATACCTTTGCCTCACCTTACCTTCAGAATCCACTGGATCTTGGCGCTGCCATTGTGATGCACTCGGTAACCAAATACCTTAGTGGACATTCGGATGTTGTAATGGGTGCACTGGTAATGAATGATGAAAAGCTTTACCAGGAACTTCATTTCATCATGAATTCGTGTGGTGCTGTTCCGGGTCCGCAGGATTCATTCCTGGTACTACGCGGTATCAAGACGTTGCACCTGCGCATGGAGCGCCACTGTTTGAATGGAAAAAAGATTGCTGAATTTCTTAAGGCACATCCGAAAGTAGGTAAGGTATACTGGCCCGGTTTTGCCGATCACCCGAATCACGCTATCGCCAAAAAACAAATGAAAGATTTCGGAGGCATGCTCTCGTTCACCCTGAAAGATGACAGTCTTGAGAAAGCTATAAAGCTGATGGAACGTGTTGAATTGTTTTCGCTGGCCGAGTCGCTGGGTGGTGTTGAGTCGCTGATCAATCATCCGGCTTCCATGACACACGCAAGTATTCCGAAAGAAGAACGCCTGAAGAGCGGCCTGGGTGACTCACTAATCCGACTGAGTATTGGGGTTGAAGATGTTGAAGATCTGATTACAGACCTCTCGCAGGCGCTTGATAAAGCTTAGATAACAAGAAGAATTCAAATCAATAGAAAAGAGGCTGTCTCAAAAGTCGAGACGGCCTTTTTTTGTTTTTTGGGAGATATGTATTGGTAATTTTAGGTGAAGAAAAAATTAGGAATCAGTTCATGCTGCCATTTTCGCCAGATTGTGCGCTAAAGCGAGCAATCCGGTTTCGATTTCTACTTTAGCGATACCTTTGAGCATAAATCGCTTGAAATTTTTGTTGTGTTTGATGTTGGCAAACACGGGTTCTATATCAGCAGCTCTTCGTTTACGGTAAGCAATACCTTTTTCACTTTTCAATTTTAGATTAGCCTGTTGCTTTAATTTCTGCAGCCGATGATTGATGTCAACTATGCGATTGCCTGGCTGACCGTGGCAGGCTTCCTTTAACGGACAGCCCCTGCAATTCTTGGCCTGATATTTTGTTAATTTTTGTTTGAAGCCATTGGCTGTAACACGAGTGCTTTCTCCGATGCGCTTCATCTCATCACCGACAGGACAATAGAGTACATCCTTCTTCTTATCATACTCCAACTGATCACCCCTGAACCAATCTGTGTTTTTAGAACGCTGCTCCCGGTCGAACTGATTGTGCTTTACATAGCCTTCAATGTTATGTTTGGCTAACAGCAAATAGTTTTCTTCTGAACCATAGCCCGCATCGGCTGTCAATACATCAGGATATTTTTGATAAAGAGAATGAAACGATTCAAGATGTTTCTTCAATGTAGTAGTGTCGGTAGGATTTTGATGAAGACTGTAATTCACTACATATTGATTGTGGCTGGATAACTGAACATTGTAGGCTGGCTTTAACTGACCGTTCTTCATGTGATCTTCCTTCATACGCATGAAAGTAGCATCGGTATCGGTCTTGGAGTAGCTGTTGCGTTTTTGAAGGATTTGTTCCTGTTGGGCATACCGTTCTACTGTAGCAGGCCAGTTCTTTTTGGCATAGGTTAACTTCTGACGTTTTTGTTTGGATATCGCTTTCCCTTCCAAGGCCCGATCTATTTTCTCAATAGTCTTACTTACCTGCTCGGCACTAACTACTGTAAAGCTTTCTGGCGTTTGATCTCTCAGTTCTTCAGCAGCAATACCTTCAGCATAGGCCCACAACTCTTTGAGCTGTTCTTCCATGTTGGCTTTGTTGTGCTTGATGGCATTGCCCCATACAAACGTGTAGCGATTGGCTTGGGCTTCCAGCTTGGTGCCATCGGTATAAATCTCTTTTAAATCCAGATGTCCGGCTTCAACAAGTAGTTCAACTACTTTACCAAATACGGTTTTCAAAACATCTTTTAATCGCTCGCTGCGAAAACGGTTTATCGTATTGTGATCGGGCTTGTTCATCCCCGCCAGCCACATGAAGTGGATATTCTCTTTCAAAGCAGCTTCCATTCTACGCGAAGAATAGGTGTTGTTCACATAGGCATACACCAAAACCTTCAACAGCATCCGCGGATGATAGCTTGAGGTGCCTCCTCCCTTATATTTCTTAAGCAGCGGATCAATATCAATCCTGTCAATGATCTGATTTACAATGCGAACCGGATGGTTCTTGTCGATGAGTTCTTCCAAACTGGGCGGAAGCATCATCACCTGGTTGGGTGTGTAGTTCTTAAAAACTACTTTTGATCTTAGTTGCACAAAAGCAAGATAACGCCTTGCATTAAGAAGAGGACTTCGGTTCTCTTCTTTTTTTTCGGCTAAAAAGAAGGAGGCTGCCCTTTTGAGACAGCCTCTTTTT
>Ga0315910_10004839_pt1 | contig 11158 bp, 9 predicted proteins | sample EdamamesoilMG_FD_204470 | JGI IMG/M metagenome (GOLD analysis project Ga0315910, IMG submission 204470) | Garden soil microbial communities collected in Santa Monica, California, United States - Edamame soil | ecosystem: Environmental > Terrestrial > Soil > Garden | place: USA: California...
CAGCTCCCGTCCGCTTCCTGGCGCAGGGCCTGCGCGCGCACCAGCCCGTCGCGCCCGGGATCGGCGCCGGTGGTCCACAGCGTCGCGAAGGCGAGCGCTGCGGGAGGCGCCACCGTCCAGGGTTCACGTGCCGGAGCGGGAACGGACTCCTCGGCCCAGGGCCAGCTCCCGCTCAGTCGGATCATCGCGGGGCGAGGATAACGCCGCCGCGCGCGCCGGACGCCGCGGCTCCTGGACGGCCCGCGGGTCGTCCATTAGGATTCCGCGCCCCTCGTCCCGCGCGCAGACGTCCTCTGCGGCCGCCGGACCCAAATCATGGACATCAGCGAGATCCAGGTCGACGGCTACGAGCACGTCGCCCGCTGCCGCGACCCGCGCTCCGGCCTGCACGCGATCATCGCCATCCACGACACGACCCTCGGTCCGTCGCTGGGCGGCATGCGCATGCTGCCGTACCCCTCGGAGGACGAGGCGCTGTTCGACGTCCTGCGCCTGGCGCGCGGCATGACCTACAAGTCGGCCATCGCCGACACCGGGCTGGGCGGGGGCAAGTCGGTGATCCTCGGCGACCCGCAGAAGAAGTCGCGCCCGCTGTTCGAGACCATGGGGCGCTTCATCGACGCCCTCGGCGGGCGCTACATCACGGCCGAGGACATGAACATCGGCATTCCCGACCTCGAGATCGTGCGCACGCAGACGCGCTGGGTCTCGGGGCTGTCGCGCGAGTCCGGCGGGTCCGGGAATCCGAGCCCTTACACCGCCTGGGGTTGCCTGCAGGGCACGCGCGCGGTGCTGCGCGAGGTGTGGGGCAGCGAGGACTTCGCCGGCAAGCGCATCCTGCTGCAGGGCGTGGGGGCCGTGGGCGGACGCATGGCCGAGCTCTACAAGGAGCGGGGCGCGCACGTGATCGTGTGCGACATCAACACCGAGCGCGTCGAGGCCCTGCGCAAGAAGCTCGGGGTCGAGGTCGTGCCGGACGCCGGGCACGAGTCGATCCCTTGCGACATCTACGCGCCCTGCGCGCGCGGGGCCACGCTCAACGACGAGACGATCCCCAAGCTGCGCTGCAAGGCCGTGGCCGGCTGCGCCAACAACCAGCTGCGCGAGCCGCGCCACGCCGAGCTGCTGAAGCAGCGCGGGATCCTGTACGCGCCGGACTACGTCATCAACGCCGGCGGGATCATCAACGTCGGCCTGGAGTTCGCGCCGGGGGGCTACGACGAGTCCCGGGCCATGGCCAAGATCGACGGGATCCACCAGGCCCTGCGCAAGGTCTTCGAGCTCGCCAAGCAGCACGACCTGAACACGCGCGAGGCGGCCGAGCACCTGGCCGAGCTGCGCCTGAAGCAGGGGCGCGAGGCGAAGAGCGTGCGGCAGGCGTCCGGCGAAGCCGGACGCCACTGATCGCGGCTCCGGCCGCGCCGGCGCGTCTACTCCTTGCGCAGGAAGTCGACCAGGTCGGCCTCGAGCTCGCGCAGGCCGTAGTCCATCACCGTCAGGCAGCGGTAGGTGATGCGCTCGAGCGCCTCGGGCGTGTTCGGGTTCAGCGTGCGCGGCGGCGGATAGGAGAGGAAGTAGGAGAGCGACAGGCGCTCGACCTCGCCGCCCTGCTCGCGGCCGGCGTACTGCCAGGGCACGTCGTCGAAGGGCAGCGTGCCGGTCAGGATCTCGTAGAGCATCACGCCGATGCCCATCACGTCGGCCTTGTTGTTGCGCAGCAGCAGCGGGTTGTAGTGCGGCGTGGTGGAGATCAGCGTCTCCTTGCTGGTGCGCAGGGCCGGGTCGATCAGCACGACCGATCCGGAGGGCTTGACCAGGATGTTCTCGGGCTTGAGGTCGCCGTGGTAGGCGAGCGTGCCGGCCTCGTTGAGGTCCTGGAGCGCACGCGCGATGGCCAGGAACCAGTTCAGGCGGATGCCCTCGAGCGCGCGGATCTTCTCGCGCAGGGTCTTGCCGCGCACGTACTCCATGACGATCACCGGACGCCCATCGAGCTCGAACTGGTCACGCACGCGCACGATGTTCGGGTGCTTGACGCTCCCGAGGAGCTCGGCCTCGCTGCGCACGAGCGAGTCGATCTCGTGCATGTCGAGGAAGTCGATGCGCACGCCGTCCGGACGGAAGAACACGGCCTCGCCGGGGGTCTCGTCGGGGCTGATCCACTCCTGTGAGCGCTCGTCGGTGATCTCGACGAAGCGCGTGACGTAGCGCCCGCCGCCGGCCACGTCACCGAGCTTGAGGGCGACCTTGCGCCCCTGCGCGTCCTCGGCCAGGTACACGTAGGCGAAGCCCCCGCGCCCGAGGAACTTCTGGACGCGGTAGGAACCGAGGACCTCGCCGGCCTGGAGCTTGATCATGGGGGTGGTCTGCCTGGGAGTCGTGGCGCCCCGGAGGGGCTTGGGGGGGTCTTTCGAGCGGGGTCCCTAGCGGGATTGAGGTAAACCGTCGTCCGCCATGGGCGCGTTCGAGGGGCGCGCGACGGGTGCGAGCGGCTCGTCCACCGGGACCTGTTCGGCAGCGATGGCCGGCGGCTCGAAGGCGCCCGCGAGGGCGGTCTCGAGCTCGACCAGCGTGCAGTCGGCGGCTCCCAGGATGCGCTCGGCCCCCAGGGCGATCGTGCCCGAGCCGACCCAGGTCGGCTCGTCGAGGTGCGGGACGTAGCGATAGGCGCGACCCAGGCCGTCGATCAGGCCCAGGTCCTGGTTCCAGGCGTTGCGCACCACGTAGACGCAGTCGCGCGCGAGCCCGCGTTCCTGGAACAGGACGACCTGGCCGAGGCGCTCCGCGCCGTGCCGCACCTCCCACGCGCGCGTGCGCGCGCCGACGCGCAGCACCGGCGGCGGCGCCCCCGGAACGGGGCGCGTCTCGACCGTACGGCAGCCGGACAGGAGCAGCGCGAGCGCGGTCCATCGAGCCTTCATCGCGGCCGCCTATCGGCACGAACCGGGCGCGACTCCAGCCTCGGCTCGCGCCGTGCGCAGGCCGGCGCCCGGCTTCCCATTGCGAGTTCCTCCGGATCGCCGCGAGCGGATCGCGGTCGGCGCGGCCCCTGCGTAGAATGCCGCGTCCGTCCATGGACAGCTACGCCCTCGATTGCCACCGGCGCGCCGGCCGCATCGCCAAGGACTGCCGCGAGTGGGCCGCCGCCCACATCCGGCCCGGCGTGCGCGTGCGCGCGGTGCTCGAGACGGTCGAGTCGATGATCCGCGAGCGCGGCGCCGAGCCCGGCTTCCCGGCGCAGTCGAGCCGCAACTCGATCGCGGCGCACTACTGCAGCGCTCCGGACGACGAGCTCGCCTACCAGGAAGGCGACTGCGTCAAGGTCGACATCGGGGTACACGTCGACGGCTTCGTGGCCGACACGGCCACGAGCGTCGACCTTTCCTCCGACGGACGCTGGAAGCCCCTGATCAAGGCCTCGGCCGACGCGCTGGCGGCCGCGATCGCGACCGTGGGCCCGAACGTCAAGGTCGGCAAGGTCGGAGCCGCGATCGAGCGCACGATCCTCGCGGCCGGCTTCCAGCCGGTGCGAAACCTCACCGGCCACGGCCTGGGGCGCTGGAAGGTCCACACCCCGCCCCAGATCCCGAACTACGGCGAGAACGGCGGGGCGACGCTCACGGAAGATTCGGTCTTCGCGATCGAGCCCTTCGCCTGCACGGGGCGTGGCTACATCCGCGAGCGCGGTCGAGCCGAGGTCTTCATGATGGTGCGCCCGCCACGCAAGGCCAAGGGCCTCGACCGGGACGTTCTCAGGGCCATCGAGGGCTGGCGCGGCCTGCCGATCGCGCGAAGGTACTTCCCGGACCTGGATCCCGAGGCCCTGGAAGACACCCTGATGAAGCTGGCCAAGCAAGGCTCGCTCATGCGATACCCCCCGCTCGTCGAAGAAGAGGGCGTCATGGTGGCCCAGACCGAGCATTCCCTGTACCTCGGCCCGGAAGGCGTCGAGATCCTGACCGCTTGAAGGTCGCGCTGGTCACGACCCCACCGTCGGTCCGCTCGGGGATCGGCGACTACACGCGTCACCTCCTGCCCTACCTGCGCGAGCACGCCGAGGTCGAGGTGTTCGTCCAGCACGGCCTCGAGCAGGAGGGCTGGAAGGGGGAGCGCGCGCGGCTCGCGAGCGAGCTCGATCCGCGGCGCTTCGACCAGGTGCTGTTCCAGCTCGGCAACGAGCAGGCTCACGCCTTCATGCCGCGCATGATCCGCGCCATCGGCGGGACGGTCGCGCTGCACGACTGGGTGCTGTTCGACATGGCCATGGCGGCCTGGCCGGGTCTCGCGCGCGGCGGCGCCAAGGGGCACGCCCTCGCGCTGCGCGAGGGCGGGCTGCGCCAGACGCAGCTGTACTTGCGCAACTGGCTCGACCGCCGGCGCGAGCGGCGCGCGCCCGCCCCCCCCCTCCCGACCGCAGGCTTGCCCGGGGAGCTGCTCTTCGGCTGGCACGGCGCCGAGCCGAACGGGCGCTGGACGACCGACTTCGCGGGCCTGCGCATCCCGTCCGACTCGGTCGAGCGAGTGGGCTTCGAAGTGCACCTCGAGCCCGGGCGCAGCCTGCGAGTGCATTGCGGTGGGCGTGTGCTGAGCGAGGAGCGCCAGAGCAGGTTCGAGCTCCTGGTTCCGCGCCCCGAGCGCCCAGAGTTCGTGCTCGAGACGCTGGGCGTCTCCGTCACGGAGGAGCAACGCCGCCACGGCGACGCGCGACGGCTCGGCTGCTTCGTGAGGCGCGCGACGTGGAGCGACGCACAGGGCGAGCACGAGCTCGATCTGAACCAGGGGCCGACCTTGCCGCTCGAGCCGATCTCGCTCTCGCGCGACCGCTTCGACCTGGCCTTCAACCGCTCGGTCGTGCGCTTCGCCGACGCCTTCGTCTGCCACAGCCGCTTCGTGGCCGAGCGCGTCCGCGCCGACCGCAACGCGGTCACGCCCTTCGGGATCCTGCCCCACGGCTCCGAGGACCGCTGGCGCTCGACCGAGCGGGGTGCGGCCCGGCGCGCGCTCGGGCTGCCGGAGGAGTGGGAACGTTCCTTCCTGGTGGTCAGCTTCGGAGGAGTCCAGCCGCACAAGCGCATCGACAAGGTGCTCGAGGCGCTCGCGCTCGCGCGGCGCCAGCGCCCCGACGTGCGTCTGATCCTGGCGGGGTCGATCCAGGGTGGCAGCTTCGACCCGCGCGGGCTGGCGCGCCACCTCGGTCTGTCCGACGCCGTGCGCTTCACCGGCTACCTGCCCGAGACGCAGGCCTGGGAATGGCTGCACGCGGGCGACATCGCCATCAACCTGCGCGGTCCGACCACCGGCGGGACCTCGGGCGGGATCTTCCAGGCCTTCTCGATGGGCCGCTCGGTGATCGCGAGCGATGCGGCCGAGCAGAAGGAGCTGCCGCGGGACTGCGTCGTGCCCGTGCCGCTCGGGGAGGGCGAGGTCGAGGCCCTGTCGCGGGCCTTCGTCGAGCTGCGCGACGATCCGGCCCGCCGCGAGCGGCTCGAGGAGCGCGTGCGCGCCTACGTGCGCGAGAGCTGCCACTGGCGCGTCGTCGCGCGGCAGTACCACGATTATCTGGCCTCGTTCCCGCGTCCGCGCGCCACGCGCCGCAGGCTGATCTCACTGCGCGTCGGGCTGCAGCGCTCGGCGCTGTAGGACGCGCGAGGATCGCGCGCTCAGCCCAGTCGCTCCTGGAGCTCGCGCAGCTTGAGCAGGGCCTCCAGCGGCGCCAGGCGGTCCAGGTCGAGCGCGGCCAGCTCCTCCTCGACCGGGCTCCGGCCCGGGAAGAGCGCGAGCTGCACCGGTGCCGCCGGATCGCGGGCCGGGGCCGTGGCCAGGATGCGGCGCGCGAGGCCCTCCTCGTCGCGCTCCAGGTCGGCCAGGATCGAGCGTGCCCGCGCCAGCACCTCGCCCGGCACACCCGCCAGGCGCGCCACGTGGATGCCGTAGGAGCGGTCGGTGCCGCCCTCCACGATCTTGTGCAGGAAGACGATCTCGTCGCCCCACTCGCGCACGGCCACGCTGCGGTTGACGGCGCCGGAGTAGCGGGCCGAGAGGTCGGTGAGCTGGTGGTAGTGCGTCGCGAAGAGCGTGCGGCAGCCGATGCGCTCGTGCACGTGCTCGGCGATGGCCCAGGCCAGGCTCAATCCGTCGAAGGTCGAGGTGCCGCGCCCGACCTCGTCCAGGATCACCAGCGAGCGCCGCGTGGCGTTGTTGAGGATGTTGGCGATCTCGACCATCTCGACCATGAAGGTCGACTCGCCGCGGCTGATGTCGTCGCCCGCGCCGACGCGCGTGAAGATGCGGTCGACCACGCCGATGCGCGCCTCGCCCGCCGGCACGAAGGAGCCGATCTGTGCCAGCAGCACGATCAGGGCGACCTGGCGGATGTAGGTCGACTTGCCGGCCATGTTCGGGCCCGTGAGGATCGTCAGGCGCCGGGCGGCGAGGTCGAGGTGCGCGTCGTTGGGGACGAAGTTGTCGCAGGCGGTCGAGCGCTCGATCACCGGATGGCGGCCGTCGACGATGCGGATCTCGTCGCCCTCGTCCACCTCGGGCGCGACGTAGCGGTTCGCGGCGGCCACCTGGGCCAGGGCCGCCAGGGCGTCGAGCTCGGCCAGGGCGCGGGCCGTCCCGAGCACGCGCGCGAGCTCGGCCGCCACCGCCAGGCGCAGCTCCTGGAACAGCTCGTACTCGCGCTCGACCGAGAGCCCCTCGGCGTTCAGGACCTTCTCCTCGAACTCCTTCAGCTCCGGCGTGACGTAGCGCTCGGCCGCCTTGACGGTCTGCTTGCGGATGTAGCTGGCCGGGACGCGCTCGACCTGGCCGCGCGGTACCTCGATGTAGTACCCGAACACCGAGTTGAAGCCGATCTTGAGGCCCGGCAGGCCGCTGCGCGCGCTCTCCTCGGCCTGGAAGCGCGCCATCCAGGACCGGGCGTCGCCGGCGATCTGGCGCAGCTCGTCCAGGTCGGCCGCGAAGCCCGTGCGGATCAGGCCGCCCTCGCGCACCGTCAGCGGCGGCTCGTCCACCAGCGTGGAGCGGATGCGCGCGCACAGGTCCTCCAGCGGATCGAGGGCGGCGTGGACGCGTTGCAGGGCCTCCGCGCGGACGCCCGCGAGCAGCTCGCGCAGGCGCGGCAGCACCGCCAGCGAGTTGCCCAGGGCCACCAGGTCGCGCCCGTTCGCGCGTCCGGTCGAGATGCGCGCGCTCAGGCGCTCGACGTCGTGCACGGATTCGAGCGCCTCGCGCAGGTCCTCGCGCAGCGTGGTCGGGGCCGCCAGCTCGGCGACCCCGCCCTGGCGCAGGCGGATCGCGGCGACGTCGCGCAGCGGGTGCAGCAGCCACTCGCGCAGCGTGCGCGCGCCCATCGGCGTCAGGGAGGCGTCGAGGATCTCGAGCAGGCTGCCCTCGCGCCGTTGCTCGCGCTGGGTCTCGACCAGCTCCAGGCAGCGCCGCGTCGCGCGGTCGAGCAGCAGGAACGCGTCGGGCTGGACCGGTTCGATGCGCAGGATGTGCTCGCAGGCCGCGCGCTGGGTCTCGGCCACGTACTCCAGCAGGGCCCCGGCGGCCGGGACGATCAGCGACTCGCCCTCGATCCCGAAGCCCTCCAGGCCCTTGACGCGGAAGTGGCGCGTGAGGGTGCGCAGTGCGCCCTCGCGCGCGAAGCGCCAGGCCTCGCGCTCGGTCAGGGACACCCCGAGGTGCTCGACCAGCTCGCCCTTCCACGCGCCGCGCTCGGCCAGGACCTCGGGCGCGAGCAGGAGCTCGCTCGGCGCGACGCGGGCGAGCTCGTCCAGCACGCGCGCCTCGTCCAGCTCGCAGGCCTGCAGGCGTCCGGTCGACAGGTCGACCCAGGCCAGCCCGGCGCGGCCGCCCTCGAGCACCAGGCTCGCCAGGTGATTGCTGGCGCGCGCGTCGAGCGCGTTCTCCTCGGTCAGCGTGCCGGGCGTCACGACGCGCACGATGCCGCGCTCGACGATCCCCTTGGCCTGCCGCGGGTCCTGGAGCTGCTCGCAGATCGCGACCTTGTGCCCCTTCTTGACCAGGCGCACGAGGTAGCCCTCCACGGCCCGCACCGGCACGCCGGCCATAGGGATCGGCTGGGGCGAGCCCTTCGAGCGTGAGGTCAGGGTCAGGCCGAGCTCGCGCGCGGCCACGACCGCGTCCTGGTGGAAGAGCTCGTAGAAGTCGCCCATCCGGAAGAAGAGCAGGGCATCCGGGGCCTCCTTCTTCGCGCGCCGGAACTGCTCCATCATCGGCGTGTCCTCGCCCTGCGCGGCGGGCGCGCGGGTCGGCGAGCGGGCGATGATCCGGTCGGAGCGGGGCGCCATCGGCGCAGTGTAGCGGAGCGTGCTGGCGTGTGACTTGCACGCGAGCCGCTCGCCCCGCGGCCGTGCGTGACCGGGCGGGGTCGCTGTCCGTAGGATCCCGCCCGCGTGCCGCTCCACCCCTCGCACTCCCGCCGGCCGTTCCCGCCCGCCTGGTCGGCCGCGGCGCTGCTGGCCCTCGCGGGCTGTGCGAGCTATCCCGAGCGCACCGCCTCCGCGCTGCGTGACTTCCAAGGAGGACAGTTCGAGCGCGCCCTGGAAGGCTTTGCCGACGTGCAGCGCGTGGGCTCGCCGTTCCTCGCGGGCGCCGAGGCCGGGACGGTCGCGCTGACGATGGGGGACTGGGAGGCCGCGCGCCTGAACCTCTCGCGCGCGGTCGAGGCCGCCCGCGACGTCGAGAGCCGGGCCCTCGCCGGTCCGGAGCGGCTGGGTGAGACCCTCGCCAGCTGGGCCCTCAACGATTCGACGCGCGCCTACGAGGGCGAGGGTTTCGAGCGCGTCTACCTGCACTGCGCCCTGGCCCAGGCCTACCTCGCCCTGGGCAAGGTCGACGACGTCTACGTCGAGGCGCGCCTGGCGAACCAGCTGCTCGAGACCGAGGAGGAGCTGTACGAGACGAAGTACCAGGCCGGCGGGTGGGGGCACTTCCTCTCGGCCGTCACCTACGAGCTCATCGGGCAGCGCGACCAGGCCTACGTCGACTACCAGCGCATGACCGAGAAGGGGGTTGGCACGTCGCTCGCGGGACGGGCACTCGTGCGACTGGCGCGCGAGCTGGGGAGGACCGACGAGCTGCGCCGGCTCGAGCAGGAGTTCGGGCCCGACCTCGAGCGTCCGGCCGGCGCGGCCAGCATCGTCGTGCTGGGCGCCATCGGTCTCGGCCCCTTCAAGGTCGAGACGATCCTGCCCGTGCCCACGCCGGATGGCCTGTTCCAGATGGCCGTCCCGGGCTACGTCGAGCGGCCGGCGGCGACCGAGGGCCTGCGCCTGGTCCACGCGACCTCCGGGGAGTCCGTGCGCACGGACCTGGTCGAGAGCGTGTCGCGCGTGGCGCGCGAGAACCTGGAGGACCGACTGCTGTGGATCGCCGCCAAGTCCATCGCACGCGGGCTCCTCAAGCGCGAGCTCACGAAGGAGCTCGAGGACGAGTTCGACGTCGCGGGGCGCGTCCTGGGCGACCTCTTCACCTTCGCCACCGAGCGCGCCGACCTGCGCTGCTGGCAGACCTTGCCCGACAGCTTTCAGGCCTGTCGCATGTTCGTCGCCCCGGGCACGCACCCGCTCCGGCTCGAGGCCATCGGCGGCGATTCCGTGGACCTGGGCTGGTTCGAGCTCGATCCCGGGGAGACCATGCTGGTGTTCGCCCGCACCCTGGGGCCCCGCGTGCACGCTTCCGTGATCGGTGGGAAGCGCATCGACGACCCCCGCGACGCGCCGGGCGCGCCCGGCCCGACACACGACCCATGAAGCTCCATCGCCTGCTGATCCCGCTCTCGTGCCTCCTTGCCATGGTCGCCTGCGGCACGATCCCGCCGCTCGGTACCGGCACGAACACCTACACCGGGGACGCCGCCGGCCAGCGCCAGGAGTACGTTGGCGACCGCGACCTGGCGGCCAAGTTCGTGCTGCTCGACATCAAGCGCGAGATGCGCGACGGGCGCCTGCGCGTCCAGTTCGACCTCAAGAACACGACCTCCGGCGACCTGCCGATCGAGTGGGCCGTCAAGTGGACGGATGCGAGCGGCTTCACGATCGACACGAACCCGCACTGGACGCCCGTGATCGTCACCGGCGGGGGGCTGCACTCGATCCAGATCGTCGGCCCGACCCCGCAGGCTGCGGGCTTCCAGCTCCAGTTCCGCAAGCCCACGCCCATCCGCTAGGCCGCCGGCGTTCTGCGCGCACTCATCACGCTCCAAGGCACACCCACCCTCTCCACCCTCCCATGAACCGCTTCGCACTCCTTTCGCTGACGCTGGCAGCTTCCTGCAGCTCGATCCGCTACGACGACCCGGGACGCGTGGAGACCCTCACGATCGACTACGGTTCGACCGACCTGCAGACCCTGGCGGGGCAGATGGTCGAGTCCCTGGTCGCGGCGCCCCAGCTCAACTACCTGGACAACTCCGGGAAGGGCGACGACAAGCGCGTCATCGTCTACACCGGCAGCGTGGAGAACCGCACCAGCGAGCACATCGACACCGAGGGCATCACCGACAAGATCCAGACAGCCCTGCTGAAGTCCGGCAAGTTCCGCTTCGTGGCCGACAAGGCCGGTCAGGCGCAGATCGAGGAGGAGATCCGCTTCCAGACCGGACGCGTGCGCGAGGACATGCTGCGCCAGATGGGCAAGCAGCTCGGGGCCGACGTGATCCTCTACGGGACCCTGCGCTCGATCGAGAAGAAGAAGGGCAGCTCGCTCGAGTCCGGCGGCACCCGCAAGGTCGACGTCTACTACCAGTTCGTCCTGAAGTGCGTGAACATCGACACGGCCGAGATCCTCTGGCAGGACGAGGAAGAGCTGCGCAAGACCGAGCGCACGGGCATCTTCGGCCGGACGTAGCCGTTCCAGTGGACGGCCAAGGCTCGCCCCCCCGATTCGGCGCACTCGAGCCTGTCATCCTCGCCCGGTCGGCAGGGCGGTCGCCGTCCACCTGACCACTGTCCCGGGGGGGGCAGACCGGCAGGTCGGGTCCCCCGGCTCCAAGGAACTTCGAGACTCCCCGTTCGCCATCGAGCACGCCCCGGCTCGATCCCGTGCAGCCGGTTCAAAGGACCACCGGACTGACAAAGGGACTCTGGGACAGGCATCGCGAACCCGCTCGATGGGGTTCGCGATGCTG
>Ga0315910_10004840_pt1 | contig 11157 bp, 9 predicted proteins | sample EdamamesoilMG_FD_204470 | JGI IMG/M metagenome (GOLD analysis project Ga0315910, IMG submission 204470) | Garden soil microbial communities collected in Santa Monica, California, United States - Edamame soil | ecosystem: Environmental > Terrestrial > Soil > Garden | place: USA: California...
GAGGGCGACATCACCGAGCTCGAGGCGTTGCGTGGTTCGCTCAAGGACAAGGCCGCGGCCGCCGGCGTCAAGGTGACGCCGCTCGCCTTCATCATCCAGGCCGCGGTGCGCGCCATGCGCGAGTTCCCGGTGCTCAACAGCCAGCTCGACGAAACCGGGCAGAACCTGATCCTCAAGAAATTCTTCAACGTGGGCTTCGCGGCCGACACGCCCAACGGCCTGCTCGTGCCCGTGATCAAGGGCGCCGACAAGCTCGACGTGTTCGCCATCGCCAGGGCGCTGGGCGAGCTCAGCGGCAAGGCGCGCGAGGGCAAACTACCCGGCGCCGACATGCAGGGCGCGGGGTTCACCATCACCAGCCTGGGCGGCATCGGCGGAACCTCGTTCACGCCGATCATCAATTCACCCGAGGTCGCCATCCTCGGCGTGTCCAAGTCGGCGATGAAGCCGGTGTGGGACGGCAAGCAGTTCGCACCGCGCCTCATGCTGCCGTTGTCGCTCTCCTACGATCATCGCGTCATCGACGGCGCCATGGGCGCGCGTATCGCGAAATTCCTGGCGGAGGCGCTGCAGAAGCCCAACGACCTGCTCGGGGCGATGTCGTGAGCAGGATCGATCTGGTAGTACCGGACCTCGGCAATTTCGACGAGGTCGCGATTGTCGATGTGTTGATCACGGTCGGCGACAAGGTCGACGTCGAGTCACCGCTGGTCACGCTGGAAACCGACAAGGCCACGATGGACGTGCCGTCCACCGCGGCCGGTACGGTCACCGAAGTGCTGGTGCAGAAGGGCGGCAAGATCGGCAAGGGCGGCGTGATCGCGCGCATCGAAGGCAGCGCCGCGGCTCCCGCGCCCGCAGCCGCACCCGCGAAGCCCGCCGCCGCCGCGCCCGCCGCGAAAGCGCCCGCTCAGCCGGTGGCCCCTGTGCCGCAGCGCCCGGCCGCGCCGCCGGCGGCCGCGCCGAGGCCCTCGAAGCCGCTCAAGCCCGACGTACCGCACGATCGCGAGACGCAGTTGCTGGTGCTGGGCGCCGGCCCGGGTGGTTACACCGCGGCCTTCCGCGCCGCGGATCTTGGCCTCAAGGTCACGCTGGTCGAGCGCTGGCCCATGCTGGGTGGCGTGTGTCTCAACGTCGGCTGCATTCCCTCCAAGGCGCTGCTGCACGCCGCCAAGGTCATCGACGAAGTCGGCGAGATGCGTTCGCACGGCATCGACTTCGGTGCGCCGAAGATCGAGTTGCCGAAGTTGCTCGAGTGGAAGAACAAGGTGGTCGGCAAGCTGGTGGGCGGGCTTTCCGTGCTCGCGAAGCAGCGCAAGGTCGAAGTGGTGCAGGGCACCGGCAAGTTCGCCAGCCCGCACGTCATGGAAGTGGCGCGCGCCGACGGCAAGACCGAGAAGATCCGCTTCGAGCATTGCATCATCGCGGCGGGCTCCGAGCCCATCAAACTACCGTTCATCCCGAACGACCCGCGGGTCATCGATTCGACCGGCGCGCTCGAGCTCAATGGCGTGCCGCAGCGTCTGCTGGTGATCGGCGGCGGCATCATCGGCCTCGAGATGGCGACCGTATATGCCTCGCTGGGTGCGAAGCTCTCGGTGGTCGAGCTCACGCCGCAGCTCATGCCGGGCGCGGATCCGGACCTGGTGCGGCCGCTCGAGAAGCGCCTCAAGGCGCGCTACGAGCAGATCCTGCTGAACACCAAGGTCACTGCCTGCACCGCGACTCCCGCCGGCCTCGAAGTCACGTTCGAAGATGCTACGGCCACGCGCAAAGACACCTTCGATCGCGTGCTGGTGGCCGTGGGACGCGCCACCAATGGCTTGTCGCTCGGCCTCGAGAACGCGGACATCGAGGTCAGCGACCGCGGCGTCATCCCGGTCGACAAGCAGATGCGCACCAACCTCCCGCACGTGTTCGCCATCGGCGACCTGGTGCCGGGACCGATGCTGGCGCACAAGGCCATGCACGAAGCCAAGGTGGCCGCCGAAGTCATCGCCGGGCACAAGAGTTACTTCGATGCGCGGGTGATCCCGTCCGTGGCGTACACGGACCCGGAGGTGGCGTGGGTGGGCCTCACCGAAACCGACGCCAGGAAGAACGGCGTGGCCTACAAGAAGGGCCAGTTCCCCTGGGCGGCGAGTGGTCGCTCACTGGCGCTGGGCCGCGACGAGGGTTTCACCAAGCTGCTGTTCGACCCGGTGACGCATCGCGTGCTGGGCGGCGGCATGGTGGGTCCGAACGCGGGCGAGCTGGTCGCGGAAGTCGCGCTGGCCATCGAGATGGGTGCGGACGCGGCCGACATCGGCCTCACCATTCATCCGCATCCGACGCTGTCGGAAACGGTGGCGCTGTCGGCCGAGGCGTTCGAAGGAACGCTGACCGACCTCTACATTCCGAAGAAGGCCTAGTTAGAGCGCTGCCGCGGTCGGCGCGGAAGCCGTCAGCGCGCCGGCCGGCGAGGGCGGCGGGCCGTACTCGACGATCAGCCGCACTGCGAGCGTGTCTTCCACGCTGTGATTGGCCACGTCGAGACACACCGCGCGTTGCTCGGGGCTGATCGGGGTTTCGGTCGGCGCCGCGGCCATGTGCAGGCTGCCGAGCGTCACGGCCCCCGCATCACGCACTTCCCAGGCGGCTTCGCTGCCCGGCACCCGCGCCTGCACGTGCACGGCGGTGGTTTCGGAAGACGCGGGCACGGCCGCGCACAACGCAATCGACTGGGCAATCTTTTCGGTGCAGGTCACCGGACCGACTTCGTCGGCATGCGCCGAAATCCTGCACGGCGGAAGCTGCGCGACGGCCTCGGATTTTCCCGCGCCGGAATCGTGGGCCGCGGCCGCGGCGCCGTCGGCGCCTGGCGCGGGTGCCGCAGGCTGGCTCTGACGGGCGGCGAACTCGGCGAACTGGCGGCTGAACTCGGCCTGCATGGTGGCCTGCAGCTCTTCCTTGGCGCTCACCGCGCGCAGCGCCGACCAGGCGTAGCCGCCGACGATGCAGCCGATCATGAGCGCGATGGTTGCCATCAACGAACGCATGCGGTTTTTCTTCGGCCGGCTCTGGTCGGGCGCGCGATTGCGGATGAGCTGGACGATCGCGGTCGCCATGGTGGCGAGCGCGCCGATGATGGCGGCGAGAATGGTTTCGGACAGGCCCATTTATGTAGCCTCGAGCAAGCTTCCCGCGAGTGTAGAACGGCCTATCCGCGCCGCAGCGCGGGGCCTTTCCGGGGTGAGTACGGGTTCACACTTCGGGGGCCGATCCCTCAGGCGAGGCTCCGCAGCCGCTCCAGGTAGGCGTTCTCGTCGGGCAGCTTCCCGCCGCGCTGTGCCTCCCAGAGCTGCTCGGCCAGCACTTCCAGGATGCGGTGCTCGGCCTCGTGCGGCCCGAGTTTCGCCGCCAGTTTCGCATGCAGGGCGGCGATGCCGTGCGGGCGGTTGGTCGACACCTGTTCGCGGATCGCGAGGTGCAGGCCCATGTGCAGCCAGGGATTCAGCTGCCCGCCGCGCGGTGAGTAGTTAGCGAGGTCGGAGGCCGCGGACTCGACGATGGCGCGGTACTCCGGGTGCTCGGAGATCACCGCGACGATCTGCTTCTCGAGCGGCGAGAGCGCCTGTTCGGCCTTGAACTTGCGCCACGCCGAGCGGTACATCTCGCGCAGCTGGTCGCGGGACATGCCGTCGAAAATCAAGGATTGCTCCTGGAGGCGGTGGCGATGATCCTGCGGCGGGGGCCGTACTCGCACAGATCGTTTATGGGGCACTTTTCGCACGCGGGCTTCAGCGCCTTGCATACGTAGCGTCCGTGCAATAAGAGCCAATGATGAGCGTCATGCGCGAATTCCCCGGGAACGAATTTAAGCAACGCATCTTCCACGGCTCGCGGCGTCTTCCCCGGCGCGATTTTCGTGCGGTTGGCAACCCGAAAGATGTGCGTGTCGACGGCCATTGTCGGCTCGCCGAAAACCGTGTTCAGGACCACGTTCGCAGTTTTGCGTCCTACTCCGGGTAATGCCTCGAGTGACTCGCGATCGCGCGGTACTTTTCCTCCGTGAGCGTCTGCAATTGCCGACGCAGTCGCGATGACGTTCTTCGCCTTGGCCTGCCACAAACCGATGGTGCGGATGAATTTCGCCAATCCTTCGACTCCCAGCGCCGCAAGTTCTTGCGGCGTGCGCGCGACGGGGAACAGCCTACGGGTTACCGCATTCACGCTCTTGTCGGTGGCCTGCGCGGAAAGGATGACGGCCACCAGCAGTTCGAACGGCGTCGAGAATTCCAGTTCGGTCGTGGGATGCGGATTCGCCGCGCGCAATCGCTCGAAGATCGCGCGGCGCTTTTGTGGATTCATGTGTTCCGATGCGCCCCGCGTTTCTTGTCGGCGAGGATCGCGGCGCGCTCGGCGGCGCGGCGCGCGATGCGCTCGTTGTGCGCCGCGTAGCGCGCGCGGCTGTCGTCGGCGGGCGGCAACGCGAGCGCCGCGTGTGCCGGGCTCGAGAGCAGCGGGATCATCACGATGCAGTCCACCGGGCAGGGGGCGATACACAGCTCGCAGCCGGTGCACAGCTCCGCGACCACGGTGTGCATGACCCGCGGCGCCCCGACAATGGCGTCCACCGGGCAGGGTGGCAGGCACCTGGTGCAGCCGATGCAGCGCTCCTCGTCGATGAAGGCGACGGTGGGCGCGGACTCGAGGCCGTTGTCCTTGTTGAGCGGCTCGATGGGGCGGCCGGTGAGCGCCGCGAGTTTCAGCAGCGTCTCGGTGCCGCCGGGCGGGCATTGATTGATCGCGGCCTCGCCGCGCGCAATGGCCTCGGCGTACTCGCGGCACACCGGGTAGCCGCATCGCGTGCACTGCGTCTGCGGCAATAGGGCATCGAGGTCTTGTGCGGTGACTTCGGCGGGCATGTTCAGTTCTGGGAATCGTTCAGCGCGCCCAGGATTTCTCCGAGCAGCGGCGCGCCACGATATACGAAGCCGGTGTACAGCTGCAGCAGGTTTGCCCCGGCCGCGAGCCGCGCCTGCGCGTCCGCCGCGCTCATGATGCCGCCCACGCTGATGATCGGAAAATCCGCGCCCAGCCCGGCACGCAGCTCACGCAGGACAGCGAGTGCACGTTCCGTCAGCGGCGCGCCGGACACGCCACCTCCGCCGGCCTCGGCGAGCCGGGCTTCGAAACCGGGCAGGCGCGTGCTGGTGTTGGTGGCGATGACACCTTCGATCTCGAGCCGCTTCAGCGCCGCGCAAAGCTCGCGCAATTCATCCGGTTCGAGATCCGGCGAGATCTTCACCAGCAGCGGGACGTGCCGGCCGTGCTGCGCATCGAGGCGGCGTCGCTCCTCGCGCAGCGGCTCCACGATGCCTGTGAGCGCGGCGGCTGCCTGCAGTTCGCGCAAGCCCTGCGTGTTCGGCGAGGACACGTTGATCGCGAAGTAGTCGGCGACCGCGTACAGCTTGCGCAGGCAATCCAGGTAGTCGTCCGCGGCGCGCGCGAGCGGTGTGTCCGCGTTCTTGCCGATGCTCACGCCGCGTACACCGGGGAACTTCGCGCGCCGCAGCTGTGCGGCCGCATGATCGGCGCCGCGATTGTTGAATCCCATGCGATTGACGAGCGCGCGCGCTTCGCGCACCCGGAACAGCCGCGGCCTGGGATTGCCCGGCTGCGGGCGCGGCGTCACGGTGCCAATTTCGACGTGACCGAAGCCCAGCGCACCCAGGGCGTCGAGATAGTCGCCGTTCTTGTCGAAGCCCGCGGCGAGCCCCACGGGATGCGCGAATTCGCGGCCGAATACCCGCACGGCAAGCCGTGGCGAGACTTCAGGCGTGCGCCACGCCCATCGCGTGAGCTGCAGCGCACACAGCGCGAGCTCGTGCGCCGGCTCGGGCGGCAAACGTTGCAGTACCGGGAGTGCGGCGCGGGCCAGGACCGCGGCGAGGCCGCCCGACGCCATGCGGCCTCAGGTCACCTTCATGCCCGCCAGCGCGCCGCTGTCGGGCGAGAGCAGGAACACTTCGGGGCCGGAGTCGGGGCTCGCGCACAGCACCATGCCTTCGGACACGCCGAAGCGCATCTTGCGCGGCTCGAGGTTGGCGATCATGACCACCTGGCGGCCGACCAGTTTTGCAGGGTCGTACGCGGAGCGAATACCCGAGAACACGTTGCGCTTCTCGGTGCCGAGATCCAGCGTGAGTTGCAGCAGTTTGTCCGAGCCCTCGACGAATTTCGCTTCCAGCACGTTGGCGATGCGCAGGTCGAGCCTGGCGAAGTCGTCGATCTTGATGAGGCCGTTGGCGGCGGGGGGCGTCGTGTTCACGTCTTTACTCTTGGCGGCGGATTTCGCCGCCGGCTTTGCTTCCGGTTTCTCGACGGGTGCCGCGGGCGCGACCAGCTGCGCCACCACCTTGGGGTCGAGGCGGGTCGCCAGCGGCTCGTAGGGAGCGATGGGGTGATCGAACAGCGGCGTCGCCACCGACTCCCACAGCTCGAACGAGATGTTCAGGAATTTTTCCGCCTTCTTCGCCATCTCCGGAAGAACGGGCGCGAGGTAGCTCATGAGCACGCGGAACAGGTTGATGCCCTGCGTGCACACCGCCAGCACTTCGGCCGCCTTCGCCGGATCCTTGGCCAGGGCCCACGGCTTGTTCGAGTCGACGTACTGGTTGGCCCGATCGGCCAGGCCCATGATGCCGCGCAGCGCCGCCGAGTAGTCGCGCGCGTCGTACAGGTCGCCGATGGTGCCGCGCAGCGCCGCGAATTCCTCGTAGAGCTGCGGATCGGGTAGTTTGGCCGCAAGTTTGCCGCCGGCGCGCTGGACGAAGCCCGCGCAGCGGCTGGCGATGTTCACCAGCTTGCCGACGATGTCCGAATTGACCCGCGCGGTGAAATCCTCGAGCGAGAAATCGATGTCTTCGACCGCCGCGTTCAATTTGCTCGCGAAGTAGAAGCGCAGCGGTTCGGGCGGCAGCAGCGACAGGTACTGGCGCGCCGTGATGAAGGTGCCGCGCGTCTTCGACATCTTGGTGCCGTTGACGGTGAGGAAGCCGTGCACGAACACGGCCGTGGGCTTGCGGCAGCCCGAGCCATGCAGCACCGCGGGCCAGAAGAGATTGTGGAAGTAGCTGATGTCCTTGCCGATGAAGTGATACAGCTCGGTCTTGCTGTCGGCCTTGAAGTACTCGTCGTAGTCCAGGCCGCGTTTGTCGCACAGGGCCTTGAAGCTGCCGAGGTAACCGATGGGCGCGTCGAACCAGACGTAGAAATATTTTCCAGGCGCGCCGGGAATCTCGAAGCCGAAGTAGGGCGCGTCGCGCGAAATGTCCCAGTCCTGCAGGCCCGCCTTGAACCATTCGTCGAGCTTGGCGCGCACCTCGTCCTGTTGCGCGCCCGCCGCCAGCCAGTCACGCAACACATCGGCGAAGTCGCCGAGCTTGAAGAAGTAGTGCTCCGACTCGCGCCACACCGGCGTGGTCTTCGAAATCGTCGAGACGGGGTTGATCAGCTTGTCGGGCGTGTAGGTGGACCCGCAGTTCTCGCAGGAGTCACCGTACTGGTCCGCGGTGTGGCACACCGGGCATTCGCCCTTCACGTATCGATCGGGCAGGAACATGCCGGCCTTCTCGTCGTAGGCCTGGCGCACGCTGCGCGTGGTGATGTGGCCCTTCGCCTTGAGCTTGAGGTACAGCTCTTCGGTGATCGCCTTGTTCTCGGGCGAATGCGTCGAATGAAAGTGATCGTGCCCGATCAGGAAGCCCTGGTAGTCGGCGCGATGTTCCGCCGCCATGCTCGTGATCAGCTGTTCCGGCGTGATGCCTTCGGCCTGCGCCTTGATCATCACCGGCGTGCCGTGCGTGTCCTCGGCGCAAACATAGATGCAGTCGTGACCCTGCATGCGCTGGAAGCGCACCCAGATGTCGGTCTGCACGGTCTCGATGATGTGCCCGAGATGCAGCGACCCGTTGGCGTAGGGCAGCGCACTCGTGACGAGGATCTTGCGGGGCATGAAGCTTGTGAATACCCGGGGGTCCGGAAACGGCCCGGCATTATAGGTCATCGCAAGCAGGTGATCTCACTGGAGCCGCCAGACGGCGAGCTCGCACTTCAACCTTGATCCTTGACCGGCTCGAACTTGGCCTTGTTGATGCCCTTCTTGTAGGCCTCTTTGCCGGTAATCCTGCGCTCTTTCAGCAGTTGCTCGATGGCGTTGTCCATGGTGCGCATGCCGAACTGGCTGCCCGCCTGCATGGTGGTCTCGAGCTGGTCGAGTTTGCCCTGGCGGATGAGGTTGGAAACGGCCGGCGTGTTCACCAGGATTTCCAGAGCCGCCACGCGGCCATTCTTGTCGGCCTTCTGCAGCAGCTGCTGCGAGACCACGCCGCGCAGCGACGTGGACAACATGGTGCGCACGTGGCCCTGCTTGTCGGCCGGGAACACGTTGACCATGCGGTCGACGGTCGGCGCCGCGCCGTTGGTGTGCAGGGTGCCCATGACGAGGATGCCCATCTCCGCCGCGGTCACGGCAATGGAAATGGTTTCGTAGTCGCGCAACTCGCCGACCAGCACGACGTCCGGGTCTTCGCGCAGTCCGGACTGCAACGCCGAGGCAAAGCCCTTGGTGTGGACGCCGACTTCGCGCTGGCTGATCAGGCACTCCTTGCGCTTGTGCACGAACTCGATGGGATCTTCGATCGTGAGGATGTGACCTTTCACGCGCGAATTGATGTCGTCGATCATCGCGGCGAGCGTGGTCGACTTGCCCGAACCGGTCTTGCCGGTCACGAGGATCAGGCCATTGTTGGCGCGACACAGCTGGTGGATGGCGGGCGGCAGGTTGAGCTGTTCCAGCGTCAGCGCCTTCGACGGAATGGCGCGCATCACCGCGCCCATGCCGTTCAGGTGGCGCATGACGTTCACGCGGAACCGGCCGAACTCGCCCATGTTGTAGGCGAAGTCGGCGCCGTCGTGGTCTTCGAAACGATTCACCGCGGTCTTCGGCATGATTTCGTACAGCGTCTGCTGCACGAAGTCCTTTTCCAGCCGATCGGGCCGCAACGGCTGCAGATCGCCGTACAGGCGGATGCGCGGCGGATCGCCCGCCAGGAAATGCAGGTCCGAACCCTTTTTCGAAAGGACTTCTTTCAGGTACTCGTCGATGACGGGCATGGGGCTGTTCTCAACCCCCGCCGCCCGCGGCCTGGGAAGTCGGCGCGGTCACGTCGAGCTTGGGCATGAGCGTGGTGTCGGTGACGAATTTCTGGAACGGCCGGCGGTCGCTGGCGTAGGTCACCGCGTCGTCGGGATCGATTTCCTTGCGCGACAGCGAATCGAGCAACGCCTGGTCCAGCAGCTGCATGCCCAGGTCCTTGCCGGTCTGGATCTGGTTGGGAATCTGGTGCGTCTGGTCGGTCTGGATGAGCTTGGCCACCGCGCGCGTCATCACCAGCGTTTCGCAAATGGCCTTGCGTGCGCGCTGGTCGGCGGTCTTCACGAGAATCTGCGTGACCACGGCGAGCAGCGATTGCGACAGGAAGCTCTTGGTCTGTTCGCGCTCCTCGATGGGCAGCGCGTCGATGATGCGGTCGATGGTCTTCGACGCGGAGGTGGTGTGCAGCGTACCGAGCACCAGGTGGCCGGTTTCGGCGGCCGTCATGGCCATCGAAATCGTTTCGGCGTCGCGCAACTCACCGACCAGGATGACATCCGGGTCTTCGCGCATGGCGGCGCGCACGCCTTCGGCGAACGACGGGATGTGTGTGCCCAGCTCTCGCTGGATCACCTGCGCCTGCTTGCTGCGGTGGACGAACTCGATCGGATCTTCGAGCGAAATGATGTTGAGTTTTCGCGTGGTGTTCAGGTGATCGATCATCGCCGCGAGCGTGGTCGACTTGCCGGTACCCGTCGCGCCCGTCACCAGCACCATGCCCTGGTGGTAGTCGCAGAGCTTCTTGACGATGGGCGGCAACGCCAGCCGGTCGATGCTCGGAACGTCGCTGGGAATGGCGCGGAACGTGGCGCCGATCCCGGTTTCCTTGCGATACACGTTCACGCGGAAGCGGCCGCCTTCGGCGGAGACATAGGAGAAGTCGAGGTCATTGCCCTTGGCAAAGAACTCGTGCTGGTTCTTGGTGAAGATCTCGGTGAGATAACTCTCGAGCTCCGCGTCGCCGACGTCGCGGAACTTGATGGGCATCAGGTCGCCATTCATGCGCAGCATGGGCGGGACGCCGACGGCCAGATGCACGTCGGAACAGCCCTGCTGCATACCGAGCTTCAGGAACGCATCTATGCGGGCCACGGGAGCACTGTCCTCAAAGGTCTACTGGTCTTATTCACTGGGTCTCACCCAAGCATGCGACGGTGAGAAGGGGGCCAAGTGTGACGTAGTGCGCGGTTCAAGGCGAGCCGCGCCCGCCCCGGGCGGGGTAGACGCCAATAGTGAGGGCTGTTCCTCAGGGAATCAGCGGAATCGTTCGAGCGCGGCGCGCAGCTCCTGCATGGTCTGGTAGCGCTTGTCCTTGTCGACCGACATGGCCTGCATGATGACTTCCGGCAACCCCGGCGGCAGGCCCGGGTTGATCTCGCGCGGCGCGCGCGCCTTGCCCTGCACGTGCTGGTACATCACCGACATGTGATCGCCGCGTGCGTACGGCGGCACACCGGTCATGATTTCGTAGAGGATGACGCCGAGCGCGTACACGTCGGCGCGCTGGTCCACCTTCTTGCCGAGGATCTGCTCGGGCGCCATGTACTTGGGCGAGCCGATGACGTAGCCGGTCTTGGTGAGCTGCGTGTCGCCTTCGCGCTGCGCGGCGGCCACGCCGAAGTCCACGATCTTGAGCAGGCCTTCGTTGTTGATCAGCACGTTCGCGGGCTTGAGATCGCGATGCACGATGCCCTGCGCGTGCGCGACTTCCATGCCGGTGCAGATGTCGATGCCGAAGCCGAGCGCGCGCGCGAACGGCATGGGCTTTTCGCCCACCACTTCGCTGCCCAGCGTGTGCGAGGGGAAGTACTCCATCGAGATGGCGTAGTTGCCCTGGATGAACAGGAAGTCGTAGATGCGAATGACGTTGTGGTGCGTGATCTTGCGCGAGTAGCGCAGCTCATGCACGAAGCGCTTCATGATCTCTTCGTCTTCCGAGACGTGCGGGTTCAGGAACT
>Ga0315910_10004841_pt1 | contig 11155 bp, 8 predicted proteins | sample EdamamesoilMG_FD_204470 | JGI IMG/M metagenome (GOLD analysis project Ga0315910, IMG submission 204470) | Garden soil microbial communities collected in Santa Monica, California, United States - Edamame soil | ecosystem: Environmental > Terrestrial > Soil > Garden | place: USA: California...
GCTTCGAGGTGATCATCCTCGACGACATCGGCTACGTGCAGCAGGAGCGCGACGAGATGGAGGTGCTCTTTACCTTCCTTGCGGAGCGCTACGAGCGTGGCAGCGTCATGATCACGAGCAACCTCGTGTTTTCGCAATGGGACCGCATCTTCAAAGACGCGATGACCACAGCAGCCGCTATCGACCGACTGGTCCATCACTCGGTCATCCTGGAAGCCAACTGCGGCTCATTCCGCGAGGAATACGCCAAGAACAGCCTGGCCCAACAAACGACAACTACAACGACAATTAGGCAAAAGAACGCTGGGTAATTCTAATTGTCGTCAAATGGGGAAATCTAATTGACGCTGGGCAGGCCGTCGCTGTGAAGCGACGGAAGGCGGGTCCCGTGCCCCTGGTACACCACCCCAGCCCGCGCGCTTCAATGGGGCCGTCGCTGTGAAGCGACGGAAGGTAACCACGGGCTTTGGCGGTGCGTCTTCCTCGTGGGCTTCAATGGGGCCGTCGCTGTGAAGCGACGGAAGGCTGCCGTCGACATCGCGGCGCTTCTGGACTCGCTCAAGCTTCAATGGGGCCGTCGCTGTGAAGCGACGGAAGGGGTGCATCCCCAGAGCGAGCCATCCTTCGCGACGAAGCTTCAATGGGGCCGTCGCTGTGAAGCGACGGAAGGCAAGCTCGCTGGGGTCGAGCAGGTCAGCAGGCGCACTCTGCTTCAATGGGGCCGTCGCTGTGAAGCGACGGAAGGACGGTCGGTGCCGTGCCTACATTGTGGCGGCGTTCGGGCTTCAATGGGGCCGTCGCTGTGAAGCGACGGAAGGCATCACCGCCCTGGGTGCGATGTACATCCTGTGCGGGCTTCAATGGGGCCGTCGCTGTGAAGCGACGGAAGGCTGACTCCCCAAGCCGATGGGTTGCGGTAGCGCCAGCTTCAATGGGGCCGTCGCTGTGAAGCGACGGAAGGACCTAGGATGAAACTCCGGACCCTTTCGGCCCCTCGGCTTCAATGGGGCCGTCGCTGTGAAGCGACGGAAGGCTTTACACTGAACGGAAAGTTGACACTTGACGCGGGCTTCAATGGGGCCGTCGCTGTGAAGCGACGGAAGGCAAAAAAGACATGCGGGACATACAGGAAGCGCTACGGCTTCAATGGGGCCGTCGCTGTGAAGCGACGGAAGGGCTTCGCCTGAGAACCGTTGTGGACGCTTTGATCGAGGCTTCAATGGGGCCGTCGCTGTGAAGCGACGGAAGGGCTTACCGTGACCTGTCCCGCGCTTCCCGCCCACGTGGCTTCAATGGGGCCGTCGCTGTGAAGCGACGGAAGGCGAAGATCGTGAATTTTGGCTTGGTCGCTTGAATGCGCTTCAATGGGGCCGTCGCTGTGAAGCGACGGAAGGACGCATCATGACCGCATGTTGGCGCCCTAGGGGAATCTCGCTTCAATGGGGCCGTCGCTGTGAAGCGACGGAAGGAAATTCCCGTTATTATATTTCCTTGGGGAGAACAAGCATGCTTCAATGGGGCCGTCGCTGTGAAGCGACGGAAGGCTCCATTTCGTTGGGTAATCTCCCAAGTCACTAACGGCTTCAATGGGGCCGTCGCTGTGAAGCGACGGAAGGCAAAGTTCACAGGAGAGATTCCGAACCGCACCATTGCTTCAATGGGGCCGTCGCTGTGAAGCGACGGAAGGATGATCGCGGTCGGAGAAGGTCGAGAATTGCTAACATGCTTCAATGGGGCCGTCGCTGTGAAGCGACGGAAGGGCAATGAATGCGACGACCTTTTCGACGGTCATCGGATGCTTCAATGGGGCCGTCGCTGTGAAGCGACGGAAGGGACCGCGGATCAGACTGGGCTGTTCGTCGCCTTTTCGCTTCAATGGGGCCGTCGCTGTGAAGCGACGGAAGGTGCGGCTCGTATTATGGCTTTGGTAGGAACCTCCTCGCTTCAATGGGGCCGTCGCTGTGAAGCGACGGAAGGGGTTTCCCGCCCCCTTCTTCAGACGACACTTAGGGGCTTCAATGGGGCCGTCGCTGTGAAGCGACGGAAGGTCAAAATGGATAAGGGCTTGCTATCAGAGGCAGAGCTGCTTCAATGGGGCCGTCGCTGTGAAGCGACGGAAGGTCCAAAAAACTGCGGCCAGCCATCCTCGCTAGGATTGCTTCAATGGGGCCGTCGCTGTGAAGCGACGGAAGGACACGGATGCCCGCGAACTGGTCCGTCTCGCGCTCGGCTTCAATGGGGCCGTCGCTGTGAAGCGACGGAAGGGTCGCCCGCCACCGGCTTTTCTCCAGCGTCATCAACGCTTCAATGGGGCCGTCGCTGTGAAGCGACGGAAGGTCAACGAGCTTGATGAGCTTCAGCTTAGAGCTATCCGGCTTCAATGGGGCCGTCGCTGTGAAGCGACGGAAGGTGGCCTAGTGATCCGCGAATGGGAAGATACCTTGATCGCTTCAATGGGGCCGTCGCTGTGAAGCGACGGAAGGTTTGTATTTGTCGTCCTCACTGTGTGGGTGGCTGCAGCTTCAATGGGGCCGTCGCTGTGAAGCGACGGAAGGATTCAGGATCTACCCGCGCGACGATCTTAGGCAACAGCTTCAATGGGGCCGTCGCTGTGAAGCGACGGAAGGTCTTGGCTTGTTCCCAAGGTAGCCCGCCCTTGGTAAGGCTTCAATGGGGCCGTCGCTGTGAAGCGACGGAAGGCCATCGGAAACAGCCTCCTCCGTGAACACGGCAATGCTTCAATGGGGCCGTCGCTGTGAAGCGACGGAAGGCTCGGCTTCTTCTTGCGCAAAGAGGTGCTGGCCAGAGCTTCAATGGGGCCGTCGCTGTGAAGCGACGGAAGGACGGCCTCCCGCTTAAACTCCTCATCTAGGCTAGCATGCTTCAATGGGGCCGTCGCTGTGAAGCGACGGAAGGGAAGGGGATCGGCTGCCTCTCGCTCAAGCCGTCGGGCGCTTCAATGGGGCCGTCGCTGTGAAGCGACGGAAGGACAACCACGTCCACGATCATTAGCGTTTACTCTGCGCTTCAATGGGGCCGTCGCTGTGAAGCGACGGAAGGCCTAGCTCCGTCTGCTGTCGACGATACGAACAACCGGCTTCAATGGGGCCGTCGCTGTGAAGCGACGGAAGGCTCTGCCCCCCACAGCTTGGGCGCCGTGTCGGCCATGCTTCAATGGGGCCGTCGCTGTGAAGCGACGGAAGGCAACGTGAAGGGCTTCTGATGACCGCCCCATCGAAGAGCTTCAATGGGGCCGTCGCTGTGAAGCGACGGAAGGGTTTGCGTGTGGGTCAGGCTTGCGCCGGTAGGAGTTGCTTCAATGGGGCCGTCGCTGTGAAGCGACGGAAGGTACCACATCCCGAACCAAGAGACCTGGAAACATTTCGCTTCAATGGGGCCGTCGCTGTGAAGCGACGGAAGGTGCTCCGGGGCGAACTGACAGAAGCAGCCGCAAAAGCTTCAATGGGGCCGTCGCTGTGAAGCGACGGAAGGCTCTTGTCCTGATTCGTGTCTGCACTGGACACAGAGCTTCAATGGGGCCGTCGCTGTGAAGCGACGGAAGGATTGGTCAGCTCGTATGATGTTGCTACCTCAGTGTCGCTTCAATGGGGCCGTCGCTGTGAAGCGACGGAAGGTGCGTGGGGTGGGCATGGCCGCGGCCGACCCGCAAGTGCTTCAATGGGGCCGTCGCTGTGAAGCGACGGAAGGTGCCCGATCAGGGGCTCGGTTTGGTCAGAAGGCACTGCTTCAATGGGGCCGTCGCTGTGAAGCGACGGAAGGCTTGGGCGACCGCTGGCCCGACTGGATGTTGGATGCTTCAATGGGGCCGTCGCTGTGAAGCGACGGAAGGCTGCCCTTCACTTCGCCGGTCGGCATAAGTCGACCACGCTTCAATGGGGCCGTCGCTGTGAAGCGACGGAAGGATGGTTTACCGCGACGTGCGCCTAGCCAAGGCCCAGGCTTCAATGGGGCCGTCGCTGTGAAGCGACGGAAGGGGCATGGCAATAAGCTGGATGTAGATGGTCGCTTTGCTGCTTCAATGGGGCCGTCGCTGTGAAGCGACGGAAGGCAAGGCCGAGCCGCGCCCCCACCCCCGGGCACGCTGCTTCAATGGGGCCGTCGCTGTGAAGCGACGGAAGGATCATCCCGCCAGGGTCTAAGGCAAACTTCGTCGCGCTTCAATGGGGCCGTCGCTGTGAAGCGACGGAAGGACGGCACCGCGACTACCGAAAGCCTGTCGGATATCGAGGCTTCAATGGGGCCGTCGCTGTGAAGCGACGGAAGGTCGCTACGGCCGAGGCTTCCGCTACCGCGCCAACAAGCTTCAATGGGGCCGTCGCTGTGAAGCGACGGAAGGCCAAGCCCGACACCGATTTACGCGCGCGCCCTGGAGGCTTCAATGGGGCCGTCGCTGTGAAGCGACGGAAGGACCCCGCGCGGCCGCAAAGTTGATCCATCGTTCGACATGCTTCAATGGGGCCGTCGCTGTGAAGCGACGGAAGGAGGCCTCTGAGAAGTTCCACGACTTCGCGAGGTTGCTGAGTGGTTTGCGAGTGCTTGCCTTTGGGGACCACGGTCACCCCCGAAATAGGACGTAGCTACCCTAGGGGCAAGCATTCCAAGAGAAGAAATACAACTAGTTTTCAAGGACCTGGCCGATTCTGCGAGAGGTGCCTGGGGATTTGCCATCACTGAACCTCTCGCCTTCCCAGCCAGCGCTGAGATGTGCAACAGAGATGAACCTTATACCACAACAGCAAGGCGCTCAGGGTCTGAATATGGCCGTCCGAGCGACTGAACCGCATTCCCTGCCCTGCCCTCCACTAGTCCCAATGAGGCAAACAGAACCTGATCCTCATTGGCGTGGATCACTTCAGCCAGTTCGGCACGGAGCTTCACAAGCTCCCTATGATTGAGCTCACACCGAAAGACCGATAGCTGGATGTGGTCACCAAAGCCCAGCATGGTCTTGTAGACCTTTCGCAAACGTTTCGGGTCGGAGACGTCATACGTCACGATGTAGGAGTGCCTCATGCTATACTACCTCACCCGAAAACCCGGATAGTGTTCCACCTCGCCAAGGATGAACCGCGATAACAGGCGAGCTTGCAACTCCAAAACACGACGATAGCTAAGACGATAATCAAAAAGCTGATGTGTCACTAACTGGTCCATCCGGCGTTCCATGGCTTGAATCACCTTCTTACGAGCGGCCGGCTTCAGAGCAACCGCTCCTCGACCTTTAACGAAGTCATCAGGAGCGACGACCCCGTTATTGATGACGGAAATGACCGTCGAGTCGGCGAGCACAGGACGAAATTCCTCCATGAGGTCGAGCGCTAACGATGCTCTCCCAAATCTCGGTTGATGATAAAAACCAAGTAACGGATCGAGTCCGACACTCTGTGCCGCCATGGTGGTCTCCCGCACCAGCAAGCTGTAGCAAAACGACAAGAGTGCATTGACGGGGTCCCGAGGAGGGCGACGGTTGCGCGCGTCGAACTGAAACAGGCCGTCCACCTCACTCTTCAACATTCCAGAAAAGGCCTGAAAGTAAACGCGAGCGGCGGCGCCCTCGATGCCGAGCAATGACTGGATGCTCAATGCCTCACCCGACTTCACTCCCAGTTGCTTCAATTCACCGAGTGTCACCTTGCTTACGTCTTTTGCATTGCGCCGAAGCATGATGCGGCAATTGGCGATCTTGGCTTTCACCAGCTCGCGGGCCACAGCCAAACTGACCGCAGGATCTGAGGTTGCTTGGTATTGCGCGGCGCGCAGCTCCACGTTCTTGGTATCGGCACCGATAGCGCGTCCGATGATCCAACCACCCGAGGTAGCAAAAATGAGCGGGACCCCCTCCTCCATCAAGCGCTTCTGCGCTTGTGTCGTGATCTGCACGTTACCTAAGAGGGTGACGCTGGACGTGTTGGACAACCGCACCTCAGTTGCATTTTCGTCCATGCGAGAGACGATGAGGCGATCGCCTTGTAAACGAAGCGCCGCGCCCTGCCCTTGCACGTAGAGCGGGATCTTGTCATCTCGGGCAGGAAAGAGTCGCCTGATGGGCCGCTCATAGGCTGGATCGGGCTTAGGTCCAGCCAAGTCCCAAGGGTCATCACCCACTTCAAATGGGTTGAGGTCGTCCACGTGGAGTAACTTATCGCCCACCTCTTTCAGGGCGTTCACCTCGTCAGGTAAACAAATTCCGGCGAGCGAACATCCGTTGCACTTGGGGCTATCGACGAGCGGCGGTGGGCACTTGCCTGCGCCCAACAGTTGCCGGGTGCGTTTAACAGCGTGCAACACTGCGGCCTCTAGCTCCGGAGTCAGGTCGACAGGAACGCGCCGACGCTCCTCCGCGTAGTAGATTTCTCCGCCATAGCACTCGTAACCATGTTCACGCAGAAGGAGCACTTGCACGCCGACTTGTGCCCGCTCTGGCAGGTAAGGGCCATGGGCTGGTTCCTTGCCCCGTTTGTATTCGACCGGCACTACGCTGATTCCGTCGACTTCGACTACGTCCACTTTGGCCGTGATCCCGAGCTTCTCCGACGTGAGCGAAACCGAGCGTGCTGTGTAAGGGCGTTCCTCTGTCTCCTCAATCTGTTTGGGCTCTACTTTTTTCTCCTTGAGGAGCTCGTCCTTTTTATCCACTCGCCGATGTACAACTGAACCTTCCACCGTGTAGCGATTGTCAGCCCATTCGGCCTGCACCCATTCCAAATACATCAATCGCTCACAGTAGAGCACCTCGTTGATCATGCGCGCTGGCACAACCTCCGGCAGTGATTCAGGGCGTGGCGGAGCCAGCGGCAAGCGCTTGGCGCGCGCTGACGGCACCTCGCCTGAGACCTCTTCATCTGCTTGAACTGCTTCGGGCGATTCGGATGTCGACATGAGACGCTTAGTATTGATGAAACACTCATCTGCGCGTCTTGGGTAGCTGAATGGGTGTCAAGGTTCGTGTCCGGTGTCACTTATGAAACCAGCACTGGAGCGCCACAGCGAGCGTGTTTTGGGTCAGCATTGCCGAGAGGTCATGCCGCTCGCGGTGTCTTTTCGCGTGCCGGTCCAAGGTACGCCGGGCGGGCGTGTTTTTCGTGCGCAGAGCGCGTATGCCAAGACCAGGCATCTGATTGATCCACCAACTGGGCGTCTCTCACAGTTAGAACATCTTTCCTCGAAGCTCGTAGAGCACCGACCACCTGAAGGTAGATGTTCTCGTCAGCCAGCAGCGGACAGGCGAGCGGTTTCACGCCCGTATCTTCACATTCCGGACATTCTCAGTGCGCACCACGCTAGCTGCGTACGTGATAGCTGCGCAAACTGCCGCCGTAACTGCACTGCGCCTGGCATCTTTGGGCGACGGAGCGTTCCATGCGGCTAACTTTCGAAATCCACGGCCAATTCACAAGGCTTCCTTGACGCGTGACGTCCCGACAAACAGTCCGCCACCCAAGTGCCTTGTCCTTCCAAGTAGAAGTGGCCCAGCAACGACAACCGCAAACTCAAGGTGGACTTGGGCTGTAAGGCCGACATCAGACACACCATGAACTGCGCTAACAGTGACCTTCACGGGTTGAGGCAAGCCTCGTCGCTCACACTCTGCCTTCACATCGAGAACGATGGCGACAGTTGCATCGCCCGAATTGGCGTGACGTGTCACTACGTAAGGAGTGACGGGGCGCCAGACGCGAGACGGCGCGAAGAGCGGATGAGCCGTCAAGTCGAGGACTTCGCTCGCGAGGTGTAGGAGCCCGCTCCTTCCGGCTCGAAGCTCAGAGAAGGAATCCAGCGCAGACTGCAAAGTTTCGAAGTGCTCCCGCTCCTTTGGCCGTTCGGTCCGTCCCGTCATGACGTGGGGAGGAACGATGAACAACGTTTTCGTCGAGGGGTCGAAGCCAAAGGCCAGGTGCTCGTGCCCGAGGCCGGGGCGACCGTCAGGCTCGTGGCCAGAAAAATAGCTCGGGAGGGTCGCCCTTGGGCCCAATTGGGCCTGAACGCGTGCCATCACAGCGCGCCGGAGCGCCTGGGCAATCTCCTCCGGAAGTGCGGAATCGGAGAGACCGTCGCACACTCGAAACGCAAGAGCAGCCTGGTTACCCCGAGCGGGTGCCATCACTCCCAGGCCCAAGAAGCGACCATCGCCGATGATCAGGGGCCCCCGAATGCCTTCGTCGAAGGTCACTTCGACGTGCCAGAGCTGATGTTTGCTGAACCGGGTGCCCCCAGCGAAGGCTTCGGCGTGAGCGCCTCTCGCTTCGAAAGGCTCGCGCTGGACCCGAACCGACAGAGCGCGGGCTCGGACTTCAATGTGACGCAGCGCAGTGTGGACCGCGGCGATGGCTGACCTCTCTTCAGCCAAGCGCTCCGTCGCATTCTTGGAGGATCCATTTCGACCTCGAGGATCGATACGACGTCGGCCTGACGAAACGGGCAACGCAACGGCTGTCACCGAGCGCCATTTTCGCGTGCCGTCCTTCGGTACATAGTGGTCGAGCATCGAAATTTCGGAGGTCTCCGTGAGCAAGAAGGGGACCTCACCCGTAACCGAATCGACTGTGCCAAGGCCCGAAAACGCCCAATGCACGTCGGCGGCGTTCAATGCGCAGTTAGGTGGGACATCCACTGCGATTCGACGGATGGCTCGGTCGACGTATTCGGAGCCAATCGACCCCAGGGGGATGATTCGGATTCGGTCAATGGGGCGGACAGAGGTCGTTTCCTCTGGTTTTTTTCCGATCAGATAACTGTCGATGAGTCCGACCTTGGCTGGAAGTGCACTCGCCAGCCGTTCGGCCGCCGCATCGCGTACCTTCTGCACTAGCTCGCCGGCCCGATCGAGCGACCACGGGAAGAGCTTTGATTCATGACTGCCTTGGCGGAACTCATAAAGCACACAAGTGTTGCGGACTTCATAGGCGACCTGAGCGAAGCGAGCCTTGGGCGGCTGCGTGAAGAGGACACGCCCCGCTTTTCCGGAGCCTTCTTCGCGTAGACGCTGACGGTTCGCATCGTAGCGAGCGATAAGACTCTTAAGCGTACCCTCGGTCGGGCAGGGCAGTTCTAGATGGGACGACCCCGAAACGCTCGGGTGAAAGACCTCGCCATCCTGGCTTTCGAGCAATTCGGTGATCTGACTGTCGACCAACTTACCTTCGGCCCAAGCAGGATCGATGCCCCGACCGAATTGGTAGAGCTCGTCGGCGAGCTCTGCGATGTCGTTGGCGCGCGCGGTGTCGTCTGCGAACTCCCATACGTATGCGAACTCGGCCGCGCCTTCGAGGAGTCGCGGCAGGACGAATTTCTTCGTTCGGATATTGCCTATGTTCGAAGGATCTCCGCCTTCCGAGTCGAGGTCGTTGTTCGGGACGAAAAGCTCGACTCGGCTGCCGAATCTGAACTTGGGTGCGCAGACGACGGGCGCAGGGAGGCGCTCGAGCCAGCCGAGAGCCTCTTGTGCCTTCTTGGGAATGCAGCTGCCTTCGGCTGCTCCCGCCGCAAGGGCCTGAAAGAGTCGCCCCGGAGCGGGCGGCCATTCAGGAGTGCCGTGGAAACGCGACTCGTGGAGGCGAACGGTAACGACCAGGTGCTGTGTCATGTCACTTCTTCGCTTTCGCCGCCTTCTTGACAACCTTGGCCTCGTTCTCGTCGAGATCGGCCTTGGCAAGGTCCTTTCCGAATTGGGCCTCGATGTCCGCCCGGACACCAAACTTTTTTGCTGCGTCCGTTGCGAACTCACGGGCAACTTCGTTCGTCAGATTGATGCGTGAATGGGTGCCGGTTCGAGCGACCTCTTCCCAGCCCAAGGGTTGCTCGGCCTTGGGGACCAGCAAGCAACCTTGACGCAAGAATCCATCCATAGGTTCCGTGGCAGCGACCAAGCACAGACCCAGTATGTACCGGAGTAAGGCCTGTTGATCTCCGGAAGTTCGCAAACGACGAAGGGCGATGAGGTTGATCGTTATATCCCGAACGATCGGACCGCGAGCAACGATCCCACCATGAGCGCCGGTAGACGGGACCGCCACGAATCCGCGTTGAGCAAGTGGGCTCTTTGGATTATTTTCGGACTTCTTGGCTTCCTCGTCGGAAAATACTTCGAGCTTTGAGTAATCGATCGGGGGAAAGTACTGGGCCGAACGGTGAAGTTCGTCCACGTCCCAGGCTCGAATGACAGACTGTACTAGCCGAGGCAGTTTTGCATAGGTATCTCGAGAGTCCCAGACTCCAAAGACGAGCGATGTGGGACCAAGTCTGGCAATGTCGAAGACATCTCCCTCGTCCAAGAACTTCTGGAATGCCTTGCGAGCCTCATCCTTCAACGTAGAAGCTCGAACGATAGCATCACCCAGCCGATGCCCAGCATCCAAAATTGACACGGTTTTCCCATTTCCGATAGTGATCGAAACTTGTGGAACGAGCTTGGCCAGGTCGGGGTCCCCCGCAGGCCCCGTGCCGAACATTGGTTCCATACGATTGGCCTGAGACCCGACGCTGTCCACTAGGGCGACCTTCGTCCCGTCGGAAAGTTCGTCAATGTTGTAGGTTGAGGGGTCACCTGTTTTGGGAGGCGCGTATGTTGGCGGGAAAAAGACTCCTCTGTCCCCCTCAACCGGCGTCAGGTGTTCCTTCAGTACGAGGGCGACTGGACCCTTTGGGTCGAGCCACTGCTGAATCGTCTTCTCTTCTAGCTTACTCATTTCATTGTCTCCTCAACCACATTTGTAATCGCGCGAGCCTGCCCTTCCTTGCCGGGCCAGCTCAGAACCATTCGAAACCGACGCATCGGAAAAGGGAACGGCGCTCCACCCAGCGCGGCTCGAAGAAAAGAAAGGGGAAACCCAGGGTTCGCGTCTGTTCTGCCTAGCGCGGCGTAACCATAGGCGAGTTTGTCGCGTGGGTTCGTCCTTTTGGGGCGTGCGTGGGTAACGCCAATCGCGGCGAGCAATTCGACCAAAGGAAAACCAACGGTCTCGATCTTCCCGCCATGGGCGTTCAGTGAGAAACCAGCGTCAATGGGGATGTAGTCGCGTCGCCAGTCGAAACGGAAACTGCTCGATTGAGGAGCAGAGAGCGCAAACGGATTCGCTGTTCCCTCTGCAAGCAGGGGTCGAGCGAGTTCGAGAGCGTCGCGCGCAAGCGCGACGCC
>Ga0315910_10004842_pt1 | contig 11155 bp, 10 predicted proteins | sample EdamamesoilMG_FD_204470 | JGI IMG/M metagenome (GOLD analysis project Ga0315910, IMG submission 204470) | Garden soil microbial communities collected in Santa Monica, California, United States - Edamame soil | ecosystem: Environmental > Terrestrial > Soil > Garden | place: USA: California...
CATGCTTGCAATCTTATCCCCTCTCCCCTTGTGGGAGAGGGTTAGGGAGAGGGGTTTCTGAAATGATGTGCCAAATTTTCACCCTCTCCCCAGCCCTCTCCCATCAAGGGAGAGGGAGTTCGATCGTTACTTCTTCGCCTTCGCCTTTTTCTTGGCAGGCGCTTTCTTCACGGCCTTCTTAGCGGACTTCGCAGGCTTCTTCGCAGCTTTCTTCACTTTTGCGGCCGGCTTGGATTTCGGAATACTCACGAGCTTCGACTTGCGCTTGGCCATCTTCTTGGCGATCGCGCTGCCCAAATCGGCCGGCGAACGCACGGTCTTTACCCCTGCGGCTTCGAGCGCCTCGAACTTGCTGTCGGCTGTGCCTTTACCGCCGGAGACAATTGCGCCTGCGTGACCCATGCGTTTGCCCGGCGGAGCAGTGACGCCTGCGATGTAAGCGACTACCGGCTTGTCGACGTTCTCTTTGATGAACGCAGCGCCGGCTTCTTCGTCGGAGCCGCCGATTTCGCCGACCATGATGATGCCTTCGGTTTGGCTGTCGTCTTGGAAGCCCGCCAGCACCTCGATGAAATTCATGCCGCGCACCGGATCGCCGCCGATACCGACGCAGGTGCTTTGACCCAAGCCGACGTTCGTGGTTTGGAATACGGCTTCATAAGTGAGCGTGCCCGACCGCGAGACGATGCCGATCTTGCCCTTCTTGTGAATGAAGCCCGGCATGATGCCGATCTTGCATTCTCCCGGCGTGATGATGCCCGGACAGTTCGGACCGATGAGCAAGCTGCCGTAGCTTTCGAGCGAGGCTTTCACGCGCACCATGTCGTTGACGGGGATGCCCTCGGTGATGCAGACGATGAGTTCGGCGCCGGCATCGGCCGCTTCCAGGATGGCATCCGCTGCGAACGGCGCCGGTACGTAAATCATGCTTACGGTAGCGCCGGTTTTTTCAATGGCTTCGCGCGCAGTGTCGAATACCGGCAAGTTCAAATGTTTTTCACCGCCGCGGCCCGGCGTGACGCCGCCGACCAACTTGGTGCCGTAAGCCAAGCACTGCTCCGAATGAAAGGTGCCTTGCTTGCCGGTGAAACCCTGGCAGATAACCTTGGTGTTTTTGTTGACGAGGATGGACATGGATAAGTGCTCGATGAATTCGGTGGATTATTTTTTGGCGGAAGCGACGACTTTCTTCGCCGCTTCGGTGAGGTCTTTGGCGGCAATGACCGCCAAGCCGCTCTCGCTCAATAGCTTGCGGCCCTGCTCCGCATTCGTGCCTTCGATGCGCACGACGACCGGCACTTTCACGCCCACGTCTTTTACGGCGGCGATGATGCCTTCCGCGATCATGTCGCAGCGGACAATGCCACCGAAAATATTGACCAAGATCGCCTTCACTTTGGGATTCGACAGAATCAAATTAAACGCCGTGGAGACGCGTTCCTTCGTCGCCCCGCCGCCCACGTCGAGGAAATTTGCCGGCGATCCGCCGTGCAGTTGAATGACATCCATCGTGGCCATCGCAAGACCGGCGCCATTCACCATGCAGGCGATGTTGCCGTCGAGCGAAACGTAGTTGAGCTCATGCTGCGCGGCGACGCGCTCCATTTCGTCTTCTTGGCTGGCGTCGCGCCACCCGGCAATTTCCTTCTGGCGGAAAAGCGCGTTGTCTTCGATGTTTATTTTGGCGTCGAGTGCCACCAACTTATCGCCGGTCACGATAAGCGGATTGATTTCCACCAGGCTGCAATCGGTATCCAAGTAAAGTTTGTATAAGGCCTGCGCGATCTTGGTAAATTGCTTGATCTGATCGCCCTTCAATCCCAGCCCAAAGCCCATCACGCGGCACTGCGAATCTTGCAGGCCGGCGGCCGGATGCACATTCACGCGAATCAGTTTCTCGGGGGTGTGCGCGGCGACCTCTTCGATGTCCATGCCGCCCGCAGGCGAAACGATAAACGCCACGTGACCCTTATCGCGGTTGAGCACCAAACTCACATACAGCTCGCGATCGATCTTGCTGCCCTGCTCGACAAACACCTGATGAATAGGCAGTCCTTCCGGACCCGTTTGATGGGTGTGCAATCGCTGACCGATCATTTTTTCGGTTGCTTCGCTGGCGGCTTCCGGCGAATCGACCAGTTTGACACCGCCCGCTTTACCACGGCCGCCGGCGTGTACTTGCGCCTTCACAACCCATTTAGCGCCACCTAGTTTGCGCGCGGCATCGGCTGCTTCAGCACCGTTCGACGCGACCAATCCGTTTGGAACGGGGATTCCATAACGGGCAAACAGTTGTTTAGATTGATACTCGTGCAGGTTCATGTGGCACTCGTTATGCGTTAATGAGGGGAGGCAGCCGTAAAGGGCGCGTATTCTGCGGCAATGGCCGCAAGATGCAAAGTCAGAGATGCCCATAACGGCGCTTACGCAGCTCTAGACGGCGCGACCCTGATCCAATCTAATGCGAGCCACACTTAGACCCGCTCCACGATGAAGCAATTGCCCGCAAGCCCGCCACCCGATCGCGACCCCACGGCGACCTCCGCCAATCGCGGTTCATTCTTTGGCGCCTCCACCGTTTCGTTGTTAACCGGCGCGCCCAGTTCAACGGATCTCTCGTGGCGCATCTTGGCGTTGTTGAATCTATTCCGTCTATTGCTGCCGATAGTGCTAGGCGTTCTGTTTACGACGTTGGAGCCGGGACCCGTTGGGCAATTGCATCCGGCTATTTTTGCCGGTGTAACCGCCGGTTATTTCCTGTTCGCCGCCGCAGCCATCTCCAGCATTCGCGCGCGCTGGCCGGCACTGACAATACAAGCTGTTGCACAAGGCACGGTCGACATTATCGCTATCGTAGTGATCATCTACAGCAACGGCGCCACCGGGACCGGGCTCGCTGCGCTACTTATATTGCCCATTGGTGCAACGGCACTCATTGTCCCGACAAGACTTAGTTTGGCACTGGCCGCCGCCGCCGCGATCGCACTGCTCGCCGGCCAAATCTTGGCCGAGTTGCTCGGCGACACCAACAGCAGCGACATCACCAACAGCGGCGTGATTGGCGCACTAATTTTCGCCATTACGTTGGGTGTGGGTCCGCTGGCGAAGCGGCTGCGCGAAAGCGAAGACTTGATCCGTCAGCGCGACTTCGACATCGCAAACTTGGCCGAGTTGAACGACTTCATTGTGCAGCACCTGCGCGAAAGCATCTTGGTGGTGGACGAAAACGATCGCATTAGACTGATCAACGAGTCGGCCGGGCAATTGCTGAAAGGCGAAACCGTCGCCGGAGGTACGTTGCTCGGGGAAATCTCGCCGCGCTTGCTGTATCTGCTGGATAGCTGGCGACGCAATCGCTACGACTGGCAAACCGGAACGATGTCGCTGGTCGCCGCCGGCGGCGCGTCGGTGGTGCAGCCGCATTTCGTGTCGCTGGACCCGGAAAGCCGCGGGCCGACGTTGATATTTTTGGAAGACACGAGTTTGATCGCCGAGCGCCTGCAGCAATCCAAGCTCGCGGCGCTGGGGCGATTAAGCGCCAGCATCGCGCATGAGGTTCGTAATCCGGTCGGTGCGATGAGTCATGCGGCGCAATTGCTTAACGAATCGCCGTCGCTCACTCCACAAGATAAGCGGCTCACGCAAATCATCATCAGCAACGGCGATCGAGTCAGTCAAATAATCAACAACATTCTGCAGTTGTCGCGGCGCGAGGCGATTCATCAAGAACGCATCGAGTTGAATTTATGGCTGCGCGACTTTGCCGGCGAATTCCGCCAAACCCTGCAACTGGGCGGCGACGCGCTGTTGTTGGATATTCCCCCGCAGCCTTTAGAAGTGCGCGTGGATGCCTCGCACTTGCATCAAGTAGTGTGGAACCTGTGCGAGAACGCTTTGCGCCATGGACAAAAACCCGCGGCGCCTTCCCCCATCGAGCTGCGTTGCGGACGCATTCCGTCGACCAGCCGCCCGTTCTTGGAAATTGCCGATCGGGGACCCGGCATCGGCACCGTCGACAGCGAACGGATATTCGAACCCTTCTTTACCACCGGTAAAGGCGGCACCGGACTCGGTTTATTTATCGCACGCGAGTTAGCGCAGGCCAACGGCTCGATTCTGCTCTACGAGCGTCGCGAGAGCGGTGGTAGTATTTTTCGATTGGTCTTTGCCGACCCGCAGCGATGGGAATTGTAGTGACTGGACCGCGCGCACTCGTTGTCGACGACGAACCGGATATCCGCGAACTGCTCAGCATCACGCTGGAGCGGATGCACATCGCCGTTACCACCGCCGGCGACTGCGCCACCGCCAAGCGCGAGCTTTCGGCAGCCGATTTCGACTTGTGTCTCACCGATATGCGGTTACCGGACAGCGACGGTTTGGGCGTGGTCGAATGGATCCAACAACACAAGCCGGAGATTCCGGTCGCAGTCATCACCGCGCACGGCAATGTCGAGACGGCTGTTCGCGCGCTCAAACTCGGCGCTTTCGATTTCATTTCCAAACCGCTGGATCTGGCCGCGCTGCGACGCTTGGTGAGCGCGACGCTAAAACTGACCGAAGACTTGGAAGTCACCTCGCAATTGCCGCAGGTCAAATTGATCGGCGGCTCGGCGGCTATGCGCCAATTGCGCGAGATGATCGAAAAAGTCGCTCGCAGCCAAGCGCCGGTGCATATCTCCGGGGAGTCCGGCACCGGCAAGGAATTGGTGGCGCACCTGATTCACGATGCGAGCGCGCGCCGCGACGGCCCGTTCGTACCGGTCAACTGCGGTGCGATTCCCACCGAGTTGATGGAAAGCGAACTGTTCGGCCATAAGAAAGGCAGCTTCACAGGCGCCGTAGCCGACAAGCAGGGCTTAATCCAAAGCGCCGAAGGCGGCACGTTGTTCTTGGACGAAATCGCCGATCTGCCGTTGCATATGCAGGTGAAGCTGCTGCGGGTAATTCAGGAAAAATCCGTGCGCCCGGTCGGCGAGGCGCGCGAAATACCGGTAGACGTGCGTGTGTTGTCCGCAACGCATAAAAATCTAGCGGGACTGGTCGCCGATGGAAAGTTTCGCGAAGACTTGTACTACCGCGTTAACGTGATCGAAATTCGCGTGCCGCCTTTGCGCGATCGCCTCGACGATGTGCCGCTACTGGTCAACTCGCTGCTGAACAAAATCGGCAAGCAAACGGCCGGTAAATCCATGCAAATCGCGCCCGCGGCGCTGCAAGCGTTGCGCGACTATCACTTTCCCGGCAACGTGCGTGAATTGGAAAACATTCTGGAGCGAGCCGCGACGCTCTGTGCCGGCAGCACCATTAACGTTTCCGACCTGCAGTTGCGGCCGCAAACGCTCAACGTCTCCGCGAATGCGCCGCTGGCTCCCGACGTGCCGGTTAATGCAGCCGCGCCGCTCGGCGAAGCGCTGGAAGACATCGAACGCGACGCCATCCTCCGTGCGCTGGAGCAAACGCGCTACAACAAAACCAAAGCCGCGCAATTGCTCGGCATGAGCTTTCGTTCGCTGCGTTATCGCATCAAGAAACTCGGCCTCGAATAACTCCAAGTACGTGCAAGCGTGCCGAGCCTGAAGTCAGTCGTTTCATCAATCCCGTGCAAACCGATCATCTAAAGGGCATCACAGCCATTCTCATCGCCATCGTCGCGTTCTCGGTAATGGACGCGATGATGAAATATCTGGGCGAAACCTATTTACCTCTGCAAGTCACCACGCTGCGCGGTTGGGCTTCATTGCCGTTCATTTTGCTATTGGTGGCAGTTACGCACGGTTGGCGCGAACTGAAGCCCAACCGTTGGGTGCTGCACATCGTGCGCGGTTTATTGGCGATCGCCATGTTGGTGCTATTTATTTACTCGGTGCGCACACTGTCTTTATCCAGTTCGTATGCGGTTTTTTTGAGCGCACCGCTGCTAGTCACGGCCTTGTCGGTTTGGATACTGCACGAAAACGTGGATTGGCAACGTTGGCTGGCGATTGCGATTGGACTTGTCGGTGTAATAGCCATGTTGCGTCCGTCGGCAAGCGAGATGATTTCATTGGGCGCCTTAGCTTCGTTGGGCGCGGCGTTCTGCTATGCCTTTGCTGCCATTATGATTCGCGCCTTATCCCGCACCGAAACAACGATTAGCATCAGCTTTTCGTTCTTGCTGGTCATTGCCTGCGTAGCGGGCGCCTTGGCCGCGCCCAAATGGATTGCGGTGCAATGGATGGCGCATTGGCCCTGGATATTGACCCTGGGAATTGCAGGCGCCATCGGCCAATACTTTATCATCGAGGCCTTTCGCCACGCGCCCGCATCGGTGGTCGCACCGTTCGACTACACCGCGCTGATCTTTGGCGCATTGCTCGATTGGATCTTATGGAACACCCTGCCGGAGTCCCGCATGATGCTCGGAGCGATCATTGTCGTCGGCAGCGGTTTGTATTTAATTTGTCGAGAACGAACGACGGGGCAAACAGACGTTGGGCGCTAGGTGATGGATGCTGGCTGCTAGTCAGAATCGGAAAGCGAAGACCCTCTGGCCGGATCCCAGCGCCCGTAGCCCAGCTTCTATAATTTCTTCACCACCGCATGACCGCCGAACTCGTTACGCAATCCGGCCAGCACGCGATCTGAAAATGACTCGGTGTCGCGCGAACGTAAACGTTGTAACAACGATAGCGTCATTACGGGCGCCGAAACGCCCAGCTCGATCGCTTCCGCTACCGTCCATCGCCCTTCGCCCGAATCGGCAACGTGCGGCGCAATATCGGTTAGCGTCGCATCTTTCGCAAACAGTTGCGCGGTCAGGTCTAGCAACCACGATCGCACAACGCTGCCATCACGCCAAATCGATGCGATTTGATGCAGGTTTAAGTCGAATTCGGTTTTGTGCTTCATGACCGCAAAGCCTTCGGCATAGGCTTGCATCAGGCCGTATTCGATGCCGTTGTGAATCATCTTGGTAAAATGCCCGGCACCGCTCGGACCCACGTGGCCCCAACCGCTCGATGCACTGGGCGCAAGGGATGCAAATATCGGCTGCAAAGTCGCGACACTGGTGGCATCGCCGCCGATCATCAAGCTGTAGCCGTTCTCCAAACCCCATACACCGCCGCTCGTGCCGACATCTACAAAGGCGATGCCGGTTTGTCGTAGCGCTTCGGCGCGGCGTTGCGAATCGCGATAGTTGGAATTCCCGCCATCGATAACGATGTCCCCTTGCGCTAGCAATGGCGTCAATGCCGCAAGTGTCGCGTCTACCGCATCGCCAGCCGGAACCATCAGCCACAGTGCGCGTGGCGCCGGTAGTAACGACACCAACTCGGTCAACGCCGCAACGGGCGCAATGCCGGCCGTCGCCGCACGTTCTCGCGCCGGTGCACCGACATCGAAGCCGACAACACGATGTCCTCGACGCACTAAACGTTGCGCCATATTCGCGCCCATCTTGCCCAGCCCGATCATTCCTAGGTTCATTATCAGTACCCCGCGGCCACAATGACTTAGTTCTTATCACAATTACTGCGTCGCAGTAACTTCTGCTCGAAGTCGGCCAGAACCTTGCGCTCGACTTAGGGTACTCATAACAAGTAACGCGAGAGCGATATTCGCCCGCGATCATTTGTACGGAGTCGCTATGAAGAAATTACTCCCTTACATTGCGCTTATCGGTGCCGCGCTGCCTACAGTGTCGTCCGCCGACAGCTTGGCAACCACAAGTCAATCACGCTTCATGTTGTACATGCGTGTGCCGGTCAGTTTAAGCGACCGCACATTCACCGCACCGCGTTTCGGATTGAGTTTCGAACGCAGCGTTCCATATTCCGCATCGAACCCGCATTACACATTGAACAGCGGGCCATTGTTCGGCTTGCGCCCGCATGTCTCCCTGATCGATTTGCAATTCAACGCCCCACGGGCACAGATGCTTCGGTTAGGCGGCGCATCCATGCTGTCGTCGGACGGCGAAAAGAGCGTTTGGAAAAGCCCCTGGCTGTGGGTGGGAATAGGCGTGGCGGCACTCGGCATTTCCTGTGCGACCGACAACTTTCCCTGCGACGACGGTGGAAACGGCAGCGGTGGCGGGGGTGGAGGCTATTAAAGCGACTTCACACCCCTAGCGACTCAATGAATTCACGAGCGGTCGACGTCTTCGACCGCTCGAAGCGTCCAACGGCCCTTGAACAGCTCGCTAACGCCGTTTTGAAACAGCACCAGCGATACGCCCAACAACACCAAGAGCATCGAGCCGACTACTGCCGTCGTGATCGGTTCGTCGAGCAACCATGCACCGAGCAACAGCGCGACCACCGGATTGACTACCGCGTAGGTCGATACCTTCTGTGCCGGCACGCGTGCGAGAAGCCATGCATAACAGCTAAACGTCACGATGCTGCCGAACACTGCAAGATAGAGCACGGCGAGCACCGAAGTCGACGACACTTGGCCTAGATCAAGCACTCGCCATTCGAGATTGAACGACGCCAAAATCAACTGTAAAAGCCCGCCGAAAAACAGTTGCGCGCAGGTGAATGCAGCCACGCCGCCATGCGCAATCGCGCGCTTCTGCAGGAGCGTACCTATGCTCCAAGAGAACACTGCCAGCAGCAGCGCAACCAAATGCAGCGGCTGAGCATGTCCCGACAACGAGCGTGTGTGCATTACGATCGACGCAACGCCCACCACTCCCAATGCGACACCTAAGGCGGCGGGAACGCTAGGCGCGCGTTTTTCGAAGCACAACCAATCGATAAGTAAGACAAAGACCGGAATAGACGCAACCACTAATGCTGCGATGCCCGACGGCACACCCTGCTGCGCCCAGACAACCAATCCGTTGCCGAAGCCCGTTAGCAACACGCCGCATGGCAATGCCATCCGCCAGTCGACACCGGCTAGCGGTCGTGCGCCACGCAATCGCAACCCTGCGTACATCAACGCTGCCGCGAATAAAAAGCGTATCGCGCCGCTGGTAAACGGCGGCAGTGTTTGAATCGCCAGCGCGATGCCGAGAAAGGTGGTGCCCCAAATTACATACAGGCATGCAAACGCCAGCGCTATTGCCGGCAAACGCACACCGAGTGAATTGGTAGTCATGGACCCACTATGCCCGCCCGCTTGCCGGCGGTACAGATTCAGATACTCTAGCTACTGGCCGGTACAGTTTAATCAGGACGCCCCATGAGCAATGTGCAGCCGCTTTCGCAAGCGTTGCTTTACGAACAAGTTGCGCAGCGCATCGAAGCGCAAATCGCGCAAGGAACGCTGCGCGTCAACGATCGCATTCCGTCGGTGCGCAGCATGAGCCGTGCGGCCGGCGTCAGCATCGCTACGGTCGTACAAGCCTACGTGCAGCTGGAAAGCGCGGGATTAATCGCGTCTCGTCCGCAATCGGGGTTCTTCGTGCGCGCGCGCGGCACGGAAACGCTGCCGCAACCCAAATCGCGCGCCATCCGCGCGTCCAAACCACGGTCAGTAGCAACCGAGGTATTGGACACGTGCCGCGAAGCGCTCATGCGAACCGATATCGTTCCCTTAAACGGCGCGTTCACATCGCCTGCGCTCTACCCCACCACGAGGCTTAACAATTTGGCGCGCGAGGTATTGCGCGAACGGCCGTGGAATGCAGGCGAAATCATCGCTTCGCCCGGGCACGAGGGGTTGCGGCGCGAAATCGCCAAGCGCATGTCGTTGCTCGGCACTCCGACCAATCCCGACGAGGTGGTCATCACAAGCGGTACGATGGATGCCATCACATTAACGTTGGGCGTGCTGTGTCAACCGGGCGATACGGTCCTGGTCGAATCGCCTACTTACTTCGGATTGCTGCAAGCGGTGGAGCACTTACGACTCAAAGTCGTCGAAGTGCCAAATCATCCGGGTATCGGCATCGACGTCGATGCGGTCCGGCGGGCTGCACGCGGCGCCAAACTTACTGCGGCTATTCTCATGCCAAATTTCAACAATCCGGCCGGCAGCCTCACGACCGACGATGCTAAACGCGAGATCGTCGAAATTCTTACCGGCCATAACGTTCCAATTGTCGAGGACGACATTTACGGCGATCTCAATCACGCCGGTAATCGGCCGCTGTCGCTGCGCAGCTTCGACGAATCCGGATACGTCATCTCCTGCGGATCGGTATCCAAGACCATAGCGCTGGGCTATCGCATGGGTTGGGCGGTTAGTTCGCAATTTCATACCGAGATCACGCGTGCAAAGTTCTTCAGCTCGGTAGCCTGCCCGACGTTGCAACAATTGGTATTGGCGCGGTACTACGCCAGCGGCGGATACGAACGCTACCTGCGGCGCATTCGTCGCTTGCTTGCCGACAATGTGCATTACATCAGCGAAGCCGTGCTGAACTACTTTCCCGACGGCACGAAGGTCACGCGTCCCGCCGGCGGCGTGGTGCTGTGGGTGGAAATGCCCAAGCAAGTGGACGGTACGGAGCTATTTCGAACTGCAATGGCCAGTCGCATCGGCACATTGCCGGGCATGGTGTTCTCGGCCACCGGTAATTTTCGCAATTATTTGCGCTTGAACTGTGGCCTGCCTTGGACAACCACTGTACAGCGGGCAATACAGCAGTTGGGCAGACTGGCGCAGCAACGCATGTAATGCGGGGACGCGCTTCATTTTTTGCCGAACAGCGCATCCAACTGCGCCTTGGCTTTTTCTGCATCGGTCTGTTGCTTGTTCGAATAGGCGCCGGCTCGCGGCTTGAAGTAGTCGCAGAAATTAGCACGGTCTTTCTCGCGCACTTCTTCAGCGATGGGTTCGCGGCAATGCTTCGCCTTAGCGGTGTCGTAAAACTCGCAGAGCTTGCAGACATGCAAGTCGGCGTTGCATTGCTTGCAAATATCCCGGCGAGTAAGCGGCAAGCTTAGGTGCGCAAGCGACGCACCGCATTTCCAACAGACAAGCATGGTTCGATACCGTGAGTGGGCTTATGCGCCGCCGTGCGGCCGCGCAGTGCGATGTCGATTTCCGTCTGCAAACTGTGGCCTGCGCCCGCCCGCTCGACCGTTTGCAACAAATGCAACCCGGCGAAATACAGCGCGCCGAGCGGTGAATCATTGCGATTTGCAGCCGCAAGCGTTGCCTGCAGCGAATGCACGCCTCGAGTCGTCAGCAAGAAGCAGCGCAGCGAATTCGCCGG